>Ga0208048_1001428_pt1 | contig 12282 bp, 5 predicted proteins | sample Malawi_45m_30L_FD_184163 | JGI IMG/M metagenome (GOLD analysis project Ga0208048, IMG submission 184163) | Freshwater microbial communities from Lake Malawi, Central Region, Malawi to study Microbial Dark Matter (Phase II) - Malawi_45m_30L... | ecosystem: Environmental > Aquatic > Freshwater >...
GGCGGGCCAGCGAGGACGAGTTCACCCGTGCTCACGTCGCCCCTCGTGACGCCACCGGCGGTGCTGCTCACCTCAACCTGAAACACCTGCGCGCTGCTGAGTACCGGTGCGAGCAGCCCAAGCTACGGATTCCGAATCAACGGGCGCACTGCGGGCGAAGGGACCTATGGCCTCTGGGAGCAGACCAGCGCGGGGGACGTGAACGGTGATGGCTACGACGATTTCGTTGTCACCGGCAGCAGCAGCTACAGCTATGTGGTGTTCGGCAGGCCAGGCCTTGCGACGGTCGAGCTCTCTGATCTGGGGACCTCGGGGAACACCCAGGGATTCCGGATCAAGGGCATCGGGGTGAGCGACAGCGGTATCGCAGCCACGATCAATGGCCGAGGCGACTTCAATGGCGACGGCCTCGCTGATCTCGCGGTCACGCCGCAAAGCGGCGATTACGACCGCTATGTCATTTACGGCAAGACCAGCAACAGCGATGTGATCATCACCGGTGGCGCAATCTCAGCCACGGACGGCTTCTCGGTTGCGGTATCGGGGGGCGTGGTGTCCGGCGCCTCGCCGCTCACCTTCCTCGGTGATGTCAACGGTGATGGCTTCGATGACCTGGGCCAGAGCGTCACCAATAGCAACACGTCCGGCACGCGAATCAACTATGCGGTGATCTACGGCACCAGTTCAGGCAGCAATCTGTCCATCCCCTGGCAGCTCAATGGCGGAACTTTCGCAGGTGGCGAGACCATCCAGGCCGATGGACAGTTCAATGTGAGTGGTGGCCATTTCGGTCTTGGCGGTGCGGGCGGTGACATCAACGGCGACGGCTACGCCGACGTGGTGGTCCGATCTGAGAACTGGGATAGCAGCGGCGGCGTGGTCAATGTGTTCTTCGGTGGCCGGGGAAGTCTTGGTAACCAGGCTGGCCTGACGACAACCGGTAACGGTCGAGGCTATGTCATCACGGGCTTCAACGCGCGCAATGACAACGCGCACATGGAAACCCCGCAGGACGTCAACGGCGACGGTCTTGACGACGTCACGGTCCAGTTCAACGAAAACAATACCGGATACAACACCTATGTATTTTTCGGCAAGACCGATGATGTGTCGTTCTCGCGTACCGAGCTTACCGCAGGCACGTCGGCGCGCGGATTCATCATCGACGGGCTCGCGCGAAGCATCGGGGACTTCAACGGCGATGGCCTCGCGGATTTCCTCACCAATCCAGTCTCGACCACCAACGTCAACGGCGTAGCCGCAGGCGCCCGCTGGGTGATCTACGGCAAGACCAGCGCTTCACGCGTGGTGCTCACCAACCTCCAGGCTTCGGAGGGATTCCGGATCGACGGGCTGGACGCCAGCGCCACCATCAATGCGTTTTCTGCCGCAGGCGATATCAACGGCGATGGATTCGCCGATGTGCTGCTCAGCACCAGTGCCGGCGACCCGCCCGGTCGCACCGATGGTGGCATCACCTATGTGGTCTATGGTGGTGTCAGCGATCTCAATTCGCAGGTGTTTCAGGCCAGTGCGGGCGACCGGATCGGCACCTCAGCGGCTGAAGCCCTGAGCGGTCACAGCGGCAACAACCAGATTGTGGGTGGGGACGGCAACGACACCATTCAGGGGCTGGGCGGTTTTGATGTGCTGTACGGCGGCAATGGCAATGACCGGGTCGAGATCAACGCCTCGAACATCATTGCCTTCACAGCGGCTGCAGATCGGCTCTCAACCCTGGCCGCACGAATTGACGGCGGTGGCGGCATCGACACGCTGGTGGTGGACGCTGGCGCCTTCCTGAGCGTGGCGGAGGTGGCGGGGCGTCTGCACGCGATCGAATCCATCGAGCGAATCGAACTCGTCGGCAGCACGCTGCAGGTCGAGAACGGCCAGAGTCTCACCATCAATGAGATCACCGGCCCATTCAATCGCTTCAACACGGGTAACGGCTGGACGCTATCGGGCAGCGTCACAGGCTTTGACGGCTCGGTGGACTACCACCAGCTGCTGGTGGATGGCGGTTCCGACAGTCTGCTGCGCCTGGGAACAAGCTTCGTGAAGGCGAGTGGCAGCCTGGCCTATGCGGGAGGCGCGCTCGGCAGTGCCGGCAGCTTTGATGTGTATCTCAATGTTGCGACCCGAACGCAGCTGATCGTTCGGCAGGGAATTCCGGTGCAGGGCGTGATCAGTGCGCCGACGCTCTCGATTCCCGAGGCAAGCAGCACCCTCAGTTTCGGCGCGCTCACGCTAGCAGAGGCCAACGATAGCGGAAGCGGCTTGTTCGCCAGTACCGGTACCGGCACGCCTGTGGTGGTTGGGCTTGCGGGCACTGGCGCCGCGGCAGGTCAGAAGATTCGGTTGATCTGGGATGGCCAGTCGATCGACTACCCCCTGAATTCTTCGGACATCACGGCGGGCGAGGTTCGTGTGACCGTGCCCGCCTCCGCGCTGACTGCTGCGACGCCCGCAGGCACCATCGAAACGCTGCTTGCGAGCGTGCAGATTCTGGATGGCGCCAAATCGATGGTGGCCCCGACAGTCTCCACGGTCTTGGTCGATTTCCGCAGCGCGACTGCGCCCTTGACCGCGCCCGTGATCAACACCAGCAACGCGGCCGCATCCGATCTGGCGGGTATTGCCGAGGCCCGGACCGCAGGGACCTCGGCGACTGTCGACAATGCGCTCTATGTCAGCGAGGCCGGCGACGGCACTGTCGTCAGGGTCTTCCTGAAGACGGCGGCGGCCGCAGGCGACTGGATCCGCATCAACTGGGGCGATCAGCCCTTCACCTACAAACTGCCCGCCGCAGTGACGGTGGGCTACTTCGTCGATGTGCAGGTTCCCTCCAGCGTGATTCGTACTCAGCCGTTCGGAGCCGTCGAAGTGTCGGTTCAACAATTTGGCGCCAATGGCGTAGCGGGCACAGGTGACCCAACCATTGCGGCCGCGCAAAAGGTCAGCGTGAGCTATGCCTTTGACATGCCCCTGGCCTTGCCGGCCAGCTCCTCCTCGCCGATGTACGGGTTTGCGGTTAATGGCGCCCTCGCAGGAGACTGGGCGGCTTACGACGTGTGGGGCCTGGGCGACATCAACGGCGATGGGCTCTCCGATCTCGCCGTGAGCGCACCGGGTTACGACGTGGGAAGCAACACCAACGCCGGTGCCGTGTATGTGTTGTTCGGCAAGACTGGGCTGCAGACCATCGAGCTCTCTGCCCTCGAAAACGGCACCAGCAGCCAGGGCTATCTGATCCGAGGTCTGTCGACCAACTACCACCACGGGTTTTCCGTTGCCGGACTGGGCGATGTGAATGGTGACGGGATTGGCGATCTGGCCATCGGCACCAATCAGGACACGCCCTTTCATGTTGGGGGATACATCGGCAGCACGATCCTCACCAGTGCCCCCCAGGCCTCCTATGTGGTGTTCGGCAAGAAAACAGACACCGCCGTGGTGAACCTCAGCAACTTGGGCAGCGGTGGATTCAAGGTTGACACACCAGATACAACCACTACCGGCGTAGACATTGCACCCGCCGGCGATGTCAATGCCGATGGTCTGGCTGATGTGATCATCGCGAAATACGGCACCCCGAGTGGCGCCGCTGATTGGGGTGGCGCCTACGTGGTGTACGGCCGCTCTGGTACCAGCGACATCCCCCTCACGCTCACGTCCATTGCAGCCTCGGATGGCTTCATGATCCAGGGCGACGCCAGCCTTGGACCGCGTAACGCCCTAATGAGCAACATGGTGGGAGGTGGCGCCGATGTGAATGGAGATGGCTACGACGACGTGGTGATGAGTTATTTCTCGCGCGCCACCGAAAAGATGTATTACAGCGTGGTCTTCGGTGGGCCCACCAGCAGCAACGGCAAGATCTCCATCAGCTCCCTCACCCAGGCGGGTAACAGCCGTGGCTTCGTGATCGAAGGGTTCAACTCCTACCTCGGACTGCAGCCCGGTAATTTTTCTATCATTGGCGATGTGAATGGCGACGGTCTGGCCGACATTCTGATCGGTGAGGGTGAGATTATCAACTTCCCCTTCAGCAGCTACGTGGTGTTCGGGCGCACAGGATCCACCGGCACCACCCCCCTCAAACTGACCGATCTGCCCGCAGCGGGCCAGGGCTTCAAGATCACGGGCAGTCGCGGTGAGGAGGCGGCCCGTATCGGCGACATGAACGGCGATGGTCTGGCCGATTTCCTGCTGGCCTCGGAAACTGCCAACTCCCCGCTCGGACAAAGCGCAGCGGGCATGGGTTACGTGGTGTTCGGCCGCACCGGCACCACCGATCTCAACATCACCAACCTGGCTGCCTCCGAAGGCTTCCGCGTGCTTGGAGAAACCGCCAACGATCGCGCCTTCACGAGTGCGGCACCGGCCGGCGATGTGAATGGCGACGGTTTTGCAGATCTGATCGTCGGTTCTGGCCTGGCGGACCCCCTGGGGCGGACCAATGCCGGCAAGGCCTATGTGATCTTCGGCGGATTCAGCGAGGTGACCGGGCGTATCTTCCAGGCCGCCAACGGCGACCTGATAGGCACCAGCGCGGCTGAAACCCTCACCGGTACCAGCGGCGCCAACCAGCTCGTGGCTGGCGATGGCAATGACACTCTCATCAGTGGCGGCGGTAGCGACGTACTCTACGGCGGCAGCGGTGACGACACCCTGGTGATCAACGCCAGCACCATCACAGCCCTGGCCACCAACAGCGGCAACAGCAGCCAGGCGATCGCCCGCCTCGATGGGGGGACGGGCATTGACACGGTGAAGCTTGATGGCGCGGGCCTTACGCTTGATCTCACGGCCACTCGCACACCCGCCATCATTGAGACCGAAAAAATCGACATCACCACCAGCAATGCCGCAAGCGGTAATTCGCTGGTGATGGGTCTGTTTGATGTAATCAACCTTGGCACGTTGCCCAACCGCTTCAATACCGGTAACAGCTGGACGGCGAGCAGTACGGGCGGTGCCAGCGGCTGGGGGGCCACGAATCCGTTCAAGCAGGTGGTGATTGATGGCAGCGCCTCAGACAGCCTGACTATCAACAGCTCGTTCTACAGCCTCGGAACGGTTGTAAACGGCGGTAATACCTACGATGTGCTGCAGCACAGCTCGAGCCAGGCACAGATTCTGGTGGATTCGGACATGACGCTCACCGTGCGCCCGAGCGTGGTGGTGGGCGCATCGCCTGAACTCGGCGGGGGATTGACGGCGGCCGAGCGGGACAGCGGTGGCGGAACCGTGGTTCGCGTTGCATTCGGAGACACGGGTGCAGTGGCGGGCAACGCCATTCGCCTTAACTGGGGCAGCCAGGCTGTTACCAGCAGCGCGCTCACCAGCACCGATATCGCGAATGGTTATGTGGACATTCTGGTGCCGACCTCGGCGCTCTCGGCGGTCACGGCGAGCGGTGCCTCGGGAACGGTGACGGTATCGGCGGATGTGATGAGCGCCGCCACGGCGGGCACGGTGCGCTTCACTTCTGATCCGGTCCCGGTATCGGTCAACTTCATCGTGCCCAACGCGCCCATCATCAGCTCGACCGCATGGTCGTCAAGCGGCACGAGCGATTCCAGCGGCATTCCAGAGGCAAAGTACGCGCTCGACTGGACCACAGGCGCTATTCCCACCAGCGGCACTGCCGACAACACGCTGTTCAACTCAGAGGTGGCGGTGAACGGCACCAAGGTGCGGGTGCAACTGCCCACCGCCTCGGCCGGCGCAACCGTCCCGACCCAGGTCGGTGACACGGTTCAGCTCAACTGGGGCAGCCAGACGATCACCAGCGCCGCCCTCACCACCTCCGATGTCAACACCAACAGGTACGTGGACATCACGGTGCCCGCGGCCACCCTCAACGCTTTGGGCTATGGCGCCGTCGCAGTGACGGCCCGGGTGGTGAGTGCCAGCAGTGGCAACCTGTCCGCTGCCTCCGGCAGCGTGACGGTGAACTACGCCTTCGACCTGCCCCTAAACCTGCCTGGCAACCAGGCCACGCCCACCTATGGCTTCAGCATCAATGGCAACAACTTCCTGAACAGTGCAGGCCAGGGCAGCGGTGCCGGCACGGTGAGCAATTTGGGCGATGTGAACGGCGATGGCTACGACGATCTTCTGATCGGTGCGGCCTTCGATACAGCCACAGCCAATGGCACGGCTGTCGGTGCGGCCTATGTGGTGTATGGCGGCAGCCAGATGGCCACGGTGGAGCTGTCGGCCCTGCAGGGGGTCGCCACAACCGGGGGCTTCAAGATCAACGCCGGCACCGGCGTGGAGCGCACCACTTACTACGGCCTGGCCGGCGACCTCGATTACAACGGCGACGGCCTGCCGGACTACATCGTGGAAAACCAGGCCACTGGCAGCTCCACCGCCGGCCGCGTGTATGTGGTGTATGGCCAGACCACACCCCAGGCCGTGCAGCTGAGCGCCATTGATGCCGGCACGAATGCTTCCCTGGGCTTCAGTGTGCTCAAGCAGAACAGTTTGGGGGCTACCAGTGGCGGCATAGCCTACAACAGGGGCAGCGGTTCCGACACCACCACCGGAGGCCCCTTTGGCGTGAACGACATCGGCGACCTGAACGGCGATGGCCTGGAGGATCTCGCCATTGGCCAGGCCCTGGCCAATGGGGGCAGCACCAGTTCCCTCTCGGAGCCCGGTCGTGTGGTGGTGCTCTATGGTTCCACCACTGCCAGGGCCAACCTCACCCTGCCCGATTTCACCAACACGTCCGTGGCGGGGGGCTTCATCCTGCAGGGCAACAGCACCATGGGCCCCTGGCTGGGTACCACCGTGGCCGGCGATGGGGATGTGAACGGCGATGGCTTCAGCGATCTGTTGGTGACCACCACTAACACCTCCACCACGGCCACCGGTGGAGCCAGCCCCTTGGGCACGGGCTATGTGCTCTACGGCGCCAGCAACCTGGCTAGCCTATCGGTGACCGAATTCAACGCGGCGGGCTTCACCAAGGGCTTCAAGGTAGACAACATCGGCCAGGCCGGTGTGTTCCAGGTTTATCTCGCCGCCGCCATGGAGTTCGTGGGTGATGTGAACGGCGATGGCCTCGATGACATCGGCATTCCCAGCATCACCGAAGCCAACATCATCTACGGCCGCAGCAGCGGTGGTACCGTGGATGCCGCCCAGATCGGCACCGCCGGCAACACCCAGGGCTTCTCGATCACCGGCCTGGGTGGCATTGCGGCTCAGGTGATCAAGACCCGAGTGGTGGGCATCGGCGACTTCAACGGTGACGGCCTTGACGACATGCTGGCAACCGCCTACGCCATAGGAGCTTATGGATCCACAGCCCCCAATCCGTTCATCTGGGTGGTGTACGGTCAAACCGCTTATGGCACTGTCAATGTGAGCAATCTGCAGGCCAGCGAGGGCTTCCAGATCAAGCCCTTCAACATCGGTCAGGCGGTGGGCGGCATGGCCTTCTCCGTCACCGATGTGGATGCTGCCGGTGATATCAACGGCGATGGCTTCGCCGATCTGGTGATTGGCATCGGCGACGATGAAGCCTCCGGCCGGGTGGCTAATTCCGGCAAGACCTACGTGATTTACGGCGGCGTCTCCGACCTTCAGTCCATGACCTTCCAGAGTGCAAATGGCGACCTGATCGGCACCACTGCCTCCGAATCGCTGGTCGGCACCGCTGGCGCCAATCAGATCGTGGCGGGCGATGGCAACGACACGATCACCGGCAACGGCGGAGCCGACGTGCTCTACGGTGGCCGAGGTAACGATGTGCTGGTGGCGAACGCCGACACGCTTTCGCGGCTCGACGATACCGTTGGCAACGATAGGCAGGCCATTGCACGCCTGAACGGCGGTAACGGCATCGACACGCTGAAATTCGACGGTGCGGGTCTTGATTTAAACCTGAGCGCAGCGCGCAGAAGTTCGATGGAAAGCATCGAACAATTTGATCTGACCGGTTCGGGCAGTAACACGCTTCGACTGCGCCTGATGGATGTGCTTAATTTCGGTGACAACAATATCTGGAACGCGGCCAACACAAATGGCGTCTCGGGCGAGGCGCTCGCAGTCACCGAGCCCAGGCGTCAGTTGCGGGTGCAGGGCGATGCCGGTGATCAGGTTATTCTTGCCGACCTGGCCAGCTGGACAAAGACGAGTAATGACATGGTCGCAGACGGTGCCAACTACGGGGTCTGGAATCACAACACGGCGCTGGCGCAACTCCTGATTGACACGCGCGTGATCGTTGCATGAGTGGCGCTCGGGTAGACAGTGCTTCAGCGCCCGCATCGGAGGCGGGCGAGGCGGAGCGTCTGCTTGCCCTTGGGGTGGCGAAGCGCCAGGCGGGGGAGCACGAAGAGGCAGCAGCCCTGTATGCCCAGGCGGCTGCGTTGCAGGGAGCCCCCGCCTACGCCCATTTCAATTTGGGTAATGTGCTTCACGATCTCGGGCGCCTGGACGACGCGCGCCGCGCCTTGCTGGATGCGCTTGCGATTGAGCCTCGGCTGATTCCTGCCCAGATGCTGCTCGCCCGCTGCGAGGCGCGCCTGGGAGACCTGGCCCGTGCTCGGCAGTTGTTTGAGTCGGTGCTGAAGGCGGATCCCGCCAATTTCAGTGCCTGGCTGGAACTCGGGCACGTGCTTCGCAGGCAGGAAGAGCACGAGGCCATGGTGCTTGCCTATCAGCGTGCCATGGCGGCTGCGCCTCATCGCTGGGAGGCTATGCTCTCGATGGCTCGGGGGCTGGAAGAGGCCGGGCAAAGCGATTTGGCGGCGGTGGCGTATCACCGCGCAGTGCTGGCGGGAGGGGCTGCGGCGCAACGGGCAACCGGCGCGGCCGACTCTGACGAAGGCGGGCCGCGCCCGCCAAGCGTGCCGCGGATCATCCACTGGCGGATGGCGCGTTTTCGCCTCGAGCGGGGCGATGCCGGGCGTGCACTGGAGTCCATGAGGCAGGCGCTGATGGCGCATCGGGTCGAGCGGCTTCAGAGCGCGCCTGACTTGAACGAGACCGCCGAGATGCAGATCGATCTCGGTGAAATTCTTTTGCGTCTGGGCATGAACGAAGAGGCCCACCGCGCCTTCGAGCGGGCGAGTGCAGCCACTGCCGAGCCCACGCTCGCCCGCTTGGCCGAGACCTCGTTCCGCTTCAATCTTTGGCAGGAGGCGCAGCAGGTGCTGCAGCGCTCAGTCGCGCTTCATCCGGGCAGCGCCGCGGCGCACTGGAACCTCGCGCATGCCTATGCCGAGAGCTGGCAAATGGATGAGGCGCTGGCGTCGCTCGCGCGCGCCGAGGCGATCGCTCCTCAGGCGGGGGCCAAGTCGATGCGAGCATCGATTGCCGGTCGCCGGGGCGAGGCCGATACCGCGCTTGCGCTCTATCGCGAGATGGGCGAGTCGGAGGGGCCGTTTTCAAAGATGCGATCGAGCGCTGCCATGTCCTCGCTCTACAGCGATTCGCTCGATGCCGGGCAGGTGGCTGATCTGCATCGCTGCCTGTTCGCAGCGATGGGGCAGGGCGCCCGGAGTGTGGCGTCTTTCGCCAACTCGCGCGAGCCCGAGAAGCGTTTGAAGGTAGGACTCGTGACCGCTGATTTTCATCACCAGCATCCGGTCAACATCTTCATGCAGCCGATTCTGTCCCGGCTGGACCCCGCGCAGATCGAACTGACCGTTTACTTCACTGGCGTGTCCTATGACGATCAGACCCGCCTGGCCCGCAAGCGGGCGGCGCGCTGGGTGGAATGTTCGGCATGGCCTGACGCACAGCTTGCCCGCCGTATCGAGGTGGATGGCATTGATGTGCTGGTTGATCTGGCGGGGCATACCAGCATGAATCGCATGTCCCTGTTCGCGCAGCGCGCGGCGCCGGTGCAGGCAAGCTACCTGGGCTATCCCGGCTCAACCGGTGTGCCGAATGTCGACTGGCTGATTGCCGACTCGATGGTGGCGCCTGCGGGAAGCGACGCGCTTTTCAGCGAGCGGGTGCTGCGCATGCCGAACACCGTGTTCTGCTATCACCCCGAAGCCGACTATCCCTATCCCGACTATGGCGAGCGTCACGCCACGCGTCCGCTGACATTCGGTTCGTTTAACAACGCCCCCAAACTTACGCCCCGAACCATCGCATTGTGGGCGCGCGTCCTGAAGGCTGTGCCAGGCTCGCGCCTGCTTCTGAAGGCACCCAGCTTCAGTGACGCCGGCGCTGTGAATGCGTTCAAGGCGCGTTTTCATGCGCAGGGCATTGATGCTTCACGCCTTCTTTTCCGTGGTCCGGTGGGGCTTACCGACATGATGGCCGAGTACGAGGATGTCGATATTGCCCTCGACACGGTGCCTTATAACGGCGGCACCACGACGCTGCAGGCCTTGTGGATGGGCGTACCGGTGGTGGTGCTCGCGGGCCAGCATTTCGTGTCGCGCATGGGGGCGAGCTTCATGACTGCGCTGAACCTGTCTGACTGGGTGGCAGACCATGACGATGCCTATGTCGAGATTGCCCGGCGTCAGGCCTCAGACCGCGCCGCGCTGCTCGCCCTGAAGCGCGGCCTGCGCGCGCGCCAGCAGGGCTCGCCCGCCTGGGACATTGACCGGCACACACGGGCGTTGGAGCAGGCGCTGCGCGTCATGTGGAAAGCGGTCTGCGTCTCGACTTGACTGACGAGGCTTCCAGGTTGCTAACCCGCAGCGACTAGTCTATCGTCTGGTCTATTTAAGGGGGTGTGATGCACGTAAAGGTCGGGTCATACGAAGCGAAGACCAAGCTGCCCGAACTATTGCGCGGTGTGCAGGCGGGTCACCGGTACACCATCACGCTGCGCGGTCAGCCTATCGCCGACCTGCTGCCTGTGCAGCAAAAAACGATCAACAATGCCGCCGCTGCGGTCAATCGGATGCGCGCCTTTATGCGTTCGAGAAAGCCCATGTCGGATTTGGATCTCAAGGCGCTGGTTAACAAAGGGCGTGCATGAATTTTGTGCTGGATGCGTCGGTCGCGCTGGTCTGGCTGGCGCCATCGATGCACGCTCCCGGATTGAAATATGCCGACGCTGTTTTGAATGCGCTCACGGTCTCTCAGGCAGTGGTCCCCACCTTGTTCAGGCTGGAGGTGGGCAATGTGATCGCCAGGCTTGAAGCGAAGGGAGTCGTGACCGAAGCCGAGAGCCGGCGTTTCCTGGCGCTGCTGGCAGACCTTGACATCACGACTGATCCGGAAACGGTCGAACGCGCCTGGGGCGACACGCTTAATCTGGCGCGGCGTTACAAGCTTTCCAGCTACGATGCCGCCTATCTGGAGCTCGCCCTGCGAACGGGGCTGCCCCTTGCGACGCTGGACGCTGACCTCGCGAATGCCGGTGTTGTAGCGGGTGTGGTTGCCTTCGGTGCCGAAGTCGGCTGATTGCTCGTCTGGCGGGTGCCCGCATTGCCGAAGCGAGACATATGACCCGCCCCGTGACCGCGCAGCTGATTTTCGTCACCGCAACGCGCCTGAGCCAGGCCCAATTCGAGTCGGGCTCTCCGTTGGCCCAGTCGCTCAGGCGGGTGGGCCAACTGACGCCGCTTGCGCTGCGGCTGTTTGCCGATAATCGAGCCGCGCTTGGCAGCTGCTACAACCAGGCGATCGACGAAGCGCCGCGCTGCGCCTGTCTGGTCTTTGTGCATGACGACGTGTTCATTGATGACTGGATGGCGGGCGCCCGCATCGTTGAGGCGTTGCAACGGTTTGATGTCGTGGGGGTGCGCTTGCTGGCAGTTCGGTCGAAGCGGTCTTCTCGTCGCATTGCATCGAGCATCTTTACCTTGACCAGGCGCCCGCCGCGCTTCGCGAGTGGCGGCGGGTTCTCAAGCCTGACGGCTGGATGCTGCTGGTCTGCCCCGATCTGCAGGCTGCCGCAGAGATGGTGGCCCAGGATCGGTTGTTTGATGGGGCCTACGCCGGGATTCGCCCCTACGACATCATCTTCAGTCACCAGGGACTGGTCGCGCAGGGGCGGGCCCAGGGCCACACCTGGACGGAACGCAACGCGAAGCGAAGCCGAGATGCGGGCGCTTGCACGAGAGCATTTTCCGATTGGGTAGACGCGGCGCTGCTCACTGTCGACCTTTGATGAGCCCGCTTTGTGGTGGTAATATTTTTTGTATTACCCAATTCAAGGTTCCGTCATGACCACCACCGTCAAACTACCCGAGCCACTTGAGGCGGCGCTTCGGCAGCGCTGCCTGCAGGAGGGGCGCTCCATCAGCGAGGTTATTCGCGATGCATTAAGCGCCTATCTCGCGA
>Ga0208048_1001431_pt1 | contig 12262 bp, 10 predicted proteins | sample Malawi_45m_30L_FD_184163 | JGI IMG/M metagenome (GOLD analysis project Ga0208048, IMG submission 184163) | Freshwater microbial communities from Lake Malawi, Central Region, Malawi to study Microbial Dark Matter (Phase II) - Malawi_45m_30L... | ecosystem: Environmental > Aquatic > Freshwater >...
AGAAATCATCCCACATTTGCGCACTACGCTGCACAGGCGCACCCTGGCGCAAACACGCGGGAGGCCGCCGACACGCGATGAGACGCCGTTACGCAACAGGTTGCGGTTGGTGCGCTGCCGGACTACATTGACTCTGGAGCGCTTACGCCGAGGAGGGCAAGAGCGCTGCGCAGCAGTTCCCCCGTGGCCCAGAGCAGCAGCAGCCGCGCGCCTCGCACTGCCGCATCCTCGACCAGAAAACGCTCCGCGTTGTACCAGCCATGCAGTGCCGCAGCGAGGTCGCGCAGGAAAAAGACGACCGCATGCGGCGCAAGACCGGCTGCCGCTTCGCCGAGCACCCTGGGCCACTGTGCGAGAAGTTGGAGCAGCGCGGTTTCGTGGCCACTTTCGAGAGGGAGGGGAAGGCCCAACTGCGTGGCCTCGGCAAGGGTCCAGCCGTACTGCCCTGCGGCCTGCCGCAAGACCGCGCAGATGCGCGCATGCGCATACTGCACGTAATAGACCGGGTTCTCATCGCCGCGTGCGAGCGCAAGATCGATATCAAAAACAAATTCAGTGTCGGCACGCCGCGAAAGAAGAAAGAAGCGCACCGCGTCCCGCCCGCGTTGCATGTTGCCATCGCCGCTCCAGAGCATGAGATCCCTGAGCGTTACATAGCTTCCGGCGCGCTTGGAGATCTTCACCTCCTCGCCGCCTCGCATCACGGTGACCATCTTGTGCAACACATAGCGGGGAAACTCTGGGGCAATCTCCTCCTCGAGTGCCTGCAGTCCAGCGCGTACCCGCGCTGTCGTACCGTGGTGGTCGGCGCCCTGCACATTGATCACATCACGAAAGCCCCGAGCCCACTTGTTGCGGTGGTAGGCCACATCCGGGACAAAGTAGGTGTAGCCCCCCTCGCGCCTGCGCATCACCCGGTCCTTGTCGTCGCCGAAGGCGGTGCTGCGCAGCCATAGGGCCCCGTCCTCGGTGTAGCAATGCCCCCTGGCCCGGATCCGCTCCACTGCGGATTCGACTTCACCGCTCCCATACAGGGAGGATTCAAGGAAGTACCGATCAAAGTGGAGGCCGAAGGCATCGAGGTCGCTGTCCTGCTCACGACGCAGGTAGGTCACCGCAAAACTGCGGATAGCCTCTCGGTCGTCGGGGTCTGCGGCGGCAGTGACCGGTGCGCTCTGATGCGCTTGCACCGTCTGCCGCTGAAGGTAGGCTTGTGCAATCTCGGCGATATAGTCCCCGCGGTAACCGTCCCGCGGAAATGCCGGATCGTCCGGCGCAATACCCTTCAGTCGTGCCACAACCGAGGCAACCAGGTTGTCGATCTGTGCGCCGGCATCGTTGTAATAGAACTCACGATGGACCTTGTGCCCGGTTGCCTCGATCATGGCGCAGATGGCGTCGCCAAGCGCCGCCTGGCGCCCATGCCCAACGTGCAAGGGCCCGGTGGGGTTGGCCGAGACGAACTCCACCATCACCCGGTCCCGCGGTTGTGCAACGCGCCAGCCAAAGCGCGCCTTGTCCCGAAGCAGATGAACAAGAACCTCCTGTCTGGCGCGGGGGTGAAGTCGCAGGTTGATGAACCCGGCTCCCGCCACATCGAGTGTCTCCACCAGCGCCTGATCCCGGGCATCGGCTTCGCGCACCCGCGCAGCGATGTCCTTGGCAAGTTCCCGGGGATTCGCCCTCCACAGGCGTGCAAGCTGCATCGCGAGATTGCAGGCAAGGTCGCCGTGATTCGCCTCGCGGGGCGGATCAAGCCGGATCGTTGGAATGCTCTCGGCAAGCGCCGATCCAGTCGGACCGTCGCATCGGCTCTTCCCGATACCGACGGCTGCCTTCAGGAAGAGGCCGGCAAGGTAGTCGCGCTGATGTTCGAGCATCGCCTATCCGATCGCACTTGCCGAATGCACCCTGCTGCGCAAGATCTGCTTCTGGATCTTTCCGGTGCTGGTCTTGGGCAACTCCTCAAAACGCACCTCGCGCGGGCACTTGAAATGGGCAAGCAGACTTCGGCAATGCGCAATGAGTTCGTCCTCGCCGGCAAGGCTTCCGGGTTTGAGCTCCACGAAAGCCAGCGGCGTCTCGCCCCACCTGGCATCGGGCTTGGCTACCACTGCGCAGGCCATCACCGCAGGGTGTCGGTGCAACGCATCCTCCACCTCGATCGACGAAATGTTCTCGCCTCCCGAAATGATGATGTCCTTGGCGCGGTCCTTGAGCCGAATGTAGCCGCTCTCATCGACCACACCGAGGTCACCGGTATGGAACCACCCGCCCGCGAAGGCCTTGGCCGTCGCCTCCGGGTCCTTGAGGTAGCCACTCATCACAACATTGCCCCGAAACATCACCTCGCCCATGGTGTAGCCGTCGCGCTCCACCTCCTGCATGGTTGCCGGATCCATTACCACCATGCCCTGCTGCAGCGGATAACGCAGGCCCTGGCGTGCGTTGCGCTCGGCACGGTCGGCCAGATCGAGCGCGTCCCATTCCGATTGCCTCGCACACACCGACGAGGGGCCGTACACCTCAGTCAGGCCATACACATGGGTAAGGTCGAAGCCCATGGATTCCATCCCGGCAATCATCGTCGGTGGAGGCGCTGCGCCGGCCACCAGGCACGAAACCCGGTGCGCGATGCCCTCGCGCATTGCCTCCGGCGCATGGATGAGCATGGCATGGACGATCGGCGCGGCGCAATAGTGCGTTACTCCATGCTCCCGGATCAGGCTGAAGATGTGCGCGGGGTCGATGCGCCGCAGGCAGACATTCACGCCGGCAAGTGCAGCAACCGTCCACGGGAAACACCAGCCGTTGCAGTGAAACATCGGTAGTGTCCAGAGGTAGACCGGATGCCGGGGCATCGACCAGGCCAGGATATTGCTGAGTGCGTTGAGGTATGCACCCCGGTGGTGCACGACGACGCCCTTGGGGTGTCCGGTTGTGCCGCTTGTGTAATTGAGCGCGATCGCATCGCATTCGCTCTCCGGATACTTCGGCACACCGCGGTGTTGGCCAAAAGCGCCTGGCCCTCCATGGCCCCCAGGCGAACCATGGTGCGCCTGGGTTTGATCATCGGAGCCGGATCGGGGCTCGAACCCGCGCAGCCATTCATCGAACCCGGTCGCCTCCACCAGATCACCTGGTGCGGGCGCAGAAGGGTGCAGAAGTTGCGCCTCGGCAAGGTAGACCGGATCGTTGACCCTCACACAGCAGGGACGCGGCACTGCGCGAAGACGGAGTTCCTCGAGAGCGGCCGCGATCGTGCCCTCGTACTCACGATCAAAGACCAGCAGCTTGGCACCGCAGTGCTCGAGCATGTAAGCCACGGTCGGGGCATCGAGTCGGGTGTTGATGCAGTGCAGGACTGCGCCGGTCATCGGCACCGCGAAGTGCGCCTGCACCATCGGCGCAATGTTGGGCAACATCACCGACACCGTGTCGCCAATGCCGATCTCCAGCGCCGAAAGACGGCTTGCCATCCGCATGCAAGCGTCCCGGAATTCGCGCCAATTCAGCCGGAGGTCGCCATGGACGACTGCAAGCCGCTGGGGGTAGGCATCGGCAGCCCAGAAAAGAAACTCAAAAGGCGTGAGCACTGCATGGTTTGCAGCGTTGGGTCCGAGGTGCTGGCGGTAGGGGTTGGGATGGTTCGGCACCGAATTCTCCTCACAAAGTCGGGGGCATGGCTGTCGTGCCTCCAAAGCCACGGCGGAACACGGGTACGCGTTAACGGTTCACGGTTGACCGCCAACGGTGAACGGGCAACGTTGAGCGTTCAACCAGCGCCGATGCGCGGCTCAGCGCACAGCGCGCATTGCGGCAAATCCCGCTGCAAGATCCTCGATCAGGTCGCGCGGGTCTTCAAGCCCCACGTGCAGCCTCAGCAGGGGTCCTTCGCTCCAGGGTCTGACCGTACGCAAGGCATCGATTCGCGCCGGCACGATCAGGCTCTCGTAGCCGCCCCAGGAGTATCCGATGCCGAAATGCTCGCGGCGCTCGCACAGCGCGGCAAGCAGCGCGCGTTGCCTGCCCTCGGGTCGGTGGTCATGCGGGTTGAGCCGCCAGTGCACCGGATCGAGCACAAAACCGAAGAGCCCGCTTGCGCCCTTGAAGTCCCGCAGAAAGAGGGCGTGTTGCGGATGGCTGGCCAGGGCCGGATGGATCACCCTGGCCACGCCAGGTTGCTGTTCGAGCCAGCGCGCCACCTCCAGTGCGTTGCGCTCATGGGCACGCATGCGGACCTGCACCGTGCGCATCCCGCGCAGAATGAGGTAGGCGTCGTCGCCCCCAACACAGAGGCCGAAGCTGCGCTGCGTCTTCCACAGCGCCGGCCAGAGCGCTTCACGCACGATCGCAGCACCCATCAACACATCCGAGTGGCCGCTCCAGTATTTGGTGAGGGGCAGGACCGAGGCATCAACGCCCCAGTCGAAGGGGTTGGCCATGACCGGCGATGCCCATGCGTTGTCGATCACGCTCAGCAAGCCCCGCCTGCGCGCCATCGCAGCAATCGCCGGAATATCCTGGATTTCGAAGGTGTAGCTTGCCGGACTCTCGAGATAGATCATGCGGGTTTGCGGGTTGAGCATCTGCTCGAGATCGCCGGCGCTGCTGCACGGATCGTAGAAGCGGGCGCGCACGCCCCAGGCTTCCAGCACGGTGGTGCAGAAGTTGCGGGTGGGTCCATACACTGAGTCGATCACCAAGACCTCATCGCCCGGCGCGAGAAGCGCCATCAGCAGGGTTGTGATCGCCGACAGCCCCGAGGGCATCAGTGCCGCACGGGTGGCGTGTCCGGCACCCTCGATGCGCTCGAGGGCGTCCATGAGGGCGGCCGTGGTTGGGGTCGACGCAGTCGCATAAGTGCTCGCACCCCTCTCGCCGCGTGCCACAGCCTCGGCTCGGGCGCCAGCCTGCTCAAGGCTGTCGAAAAGAACGGTCGATGCGCGATAGACCGGCAGGTTGGCGACCTTGGTATCGGTCTCGAGGCGGCGCGCAACGTGCGTGGGAAGCGTTTCGGTATGCATGAGTTTCTCCGGCCGTACAGCAAGGGGGGTTCGGCCTCATCGACCGCTTCGCGCGCACCCCGTCTGGATTTTCCGGAAATCGGCCGCGTCGAAAGCACGGAGCGCTCCGCGCAGTGATCTTCCGGAAACCGGCTTCATCGTTTCAATCGCTTGTCATTTCTTCTTGCGCAAGACACGACCCCCATGCGATGTTAACTGCGCTGCGTTTCGCCCGCAAAGGACTCTCCATGCACGACTGGCTCATCAAGGGGGCTCTGCTCTTCGACGGCAGGGGTTCTGCGCCGATCGAGGCCGACCTCGCCATGGCCGACGGCGTCATTGCGGCCGTGGGGAGGGACCTCGGGCCGGCGCGCAGGGTCGTGGACGCGCGAGGCCTTTTTCTGGCTCCGGGGCTGATCGACCTGCACACCCATTACGACGCGCAAGTGCTGTGGGATCCGGCCCTCTCGCCCTCCTCCCTGCTCGGCGTGACCACCGTCGTGACCGGCAACTGCGGGTTTGGGCTTGCACCCAACACCCCGGCCACCCGTGGTCTGTTGCTGCGCAACCTTTCGGCGGTTGAAGGGATGGACCTCGAGGCACTGGAGGCAGGTGTTCACTGGGGCTTCGAATCCTTCGCCGACTACCTGGCTGCGCTGCGAAGACGCAAGCCGTGGCTCAACATGGCGGTCTTTGCCCAGCACTCAACGATCCGCACCCTGGTGATGGGCGAGGAAGCCTCGCATCGCAGGGCGACGGCGGCAGAACTCGTCGCGATGCGCAGGGAAGTGGGGCTCGCCTTGCGGGCCGGGGCCATCGGCCTTGCCTCGTCCTTCTCGCCCAACCACAGTGGCTGGCAGGGCCTGCCAATGCCCTCCACCCTCGCCGACCCCGCAGAGCTCGAGTCGTTGCTGCAGATGCTGGGCGTGGAGCGTCGGGGCGTCTGCATGATGGCCACCGGTGGGCAACTCGGCCCCGCAGATCTTGGCGAACTGCACGCACGTACCGGTGTGCGCATGTTCATGTCCACTGTCCTCACGATGCACCACGATACCCACCCAAACCGGGCTCTGGGCTACTACACGCAAGCCGCCGGTCAACTCGCGGCGGGGCGGGAGGTTTACATTCAAACCAGTTGCCAGCCGCTCAACTTCGCCTTCGACCTGCTCGACCCCTATCCGATGCACGGCCACGCGAGCTTTGAAGTGATCCGCAGGAGTGATCGGGAGGCCAAGCTTCACCACTACGCCGATGCCGCATTTCGCGAACGCTTTCGCAACGACCTTGCACAAGGCGCCCCAGGGGTGCTCTTTTCCGGACGCTGGGACCGGATCCTCATTGCCCGCGCGCACCACCCTCGGGTCCAGCGTCTGGAGGGTCGCACACTGGCCGCAATTGCCGGCCGTTGCGGGCAGGACCCGCTTGCGTGCTTCTTCGATCTGGCGCTTCTCGACGATCTGCGCACCGAGTTCCAGGCACTGCTCTACAACGCTGACGACGAGGGCGTGCAACCGCTGCTCACCCATCCGGCTGGGGTCATTACGCTTTCCGACGCCGGTGCGCACCTCAAATTCATGTGCGATGCGGGCTACGGACTGCACTTTCTCGGACACTGGGTGCGTGACCGGCAGGCCTTGAGCTGGTCGGAGGGTATCGCCCGACTGACCAGCGAACCCGCAATGCGTTACCGAATCCAGCGCCGCGGCAGGCTTGAACCGGGGTGGTGGGGCGACGTGTTGCTCTTTGATCCGCTCCAGGTGGGGATCAGCGCCTTGCACCGTCTCCATGACCTGCCCGCGCCGGCGGGAAGCCCCCATGGCTCGCGCCTGGTCCGCCATCCACTGGGTGTGGCCGGTGTTTGGGTGAACGGCACCCGCATTGTCGAGGAGGGAGCGCATTGCCCGGGTATCGTTGGGACCGGCCAGATTCTCGACCAATTCGCGTGGGAGCCCTCAGCATGAGACGAGCGCGCCAACTGCGGCTGCAGCGGATGGTGCTGCGATGATTGCGGTCAGCCTCAAGCGCGGCGCGCTCTACTGGTGGTGCACTTGCGGTGCCAGCGCCGCGCAGCCCTTTTGCGACGGATCGCACGCGCAATGCGGCAAGTTGCCGCTACGCTTTGAGTCCACCCGCGAAGAAACGGTCTTTCTATGCGATTGCAAGCTCACCCGGCGCCCGCCTTTTTGCGACGGCAGTCACGCCATCATCGCGCTCGCGGGTGCTGAAGAAGAACTCCCCGGCGGGGACCTCTCGAACGGGCAGCGCGAGGAGCCATTCCGGGAGGCTTCCCCCCGGAAGTGATGATGCAAGGGACCGCTCAGGTCTGCAAGCGTGGCATGGCCCAGATCAGGGCACGCTTCAGGGCGCGCGAATCACGCCCTCCTCGATCAACTGCGCGATGCGCGCAGCATCCAGCCCGAGGCCGCTCAGCACCGCTTCGGTGTGCTCGCCGAGCCTTGGCGCTTTCGAACGCAACTGCCCCGGGGTCCCGGCAAGCTTCGGCACAATCCCCGGCTGAATCAAGGAATATCCCTCGCGGGAGCTGGCGGCAAGGAGCATGTCGCGCGCCCGATAATGCGGGTCGGCGGCGATGTCGGCAGCGCTGAAGATACGCCCTGCCGGGACTGCGGCGGCGTTGAGCGTCTCGAGCACCTGCGCCACGCTTCGCTCGCCGGTCCACTGGCCGATCGCATGGTCGAGTTGGTCGACCTGGCGAACGCGCCCGGCGTTGTGTTGGAGTGCGGGAGCCAGGGCAAGATCCTCCCGGCCGATCGCACGCATCAGCCTTCGGAAGATTCCGTCTCCGTTTCCGGCAATCAGCACCAACCCATCGCTGCAGCGGTAGGCGTTGGTGGGTGCGATGCCAGGCATCGCGCTCCCCGAAGGCTCGCGCACAAGCCCCTCCACGCTGAATTCCGGCAACAGGCTCTCGGTCGTATTGAATACCGCTTCGTAGAGGGCCACATCAACCACCTGGCCCCGCCCGCCGTTTACCTCCCGCTCACGCAAGGCCATGAGAACGCCGATCACCCCGTGCAAGGCCGCAAGCGAGTCTCCAATCGATACCCCCACCCGCACCGGAATCCGGCCCGGCTCTCCGGTGAGATACCGCAATCCCCCCATCGCCTCGCCGATCACGCCAAAACCCGGCCGATCGCGGTAGGGGCCGTCCTGCCCGTAGCCGGAAATGCGCAACATGATGAGCCCCGGCTGCGCAGGGCTCAGTTGGGCGTAGTCGAGCCCCCACTGCTCAAGCTGACCGGGGCGGAAATTCTCGATCACCACATCGCTCTGGGCGATGAGGTCCCTCGCGAGCGACTGCCCCTCGCGGTGGCGCAGATCGATGGCCACCGAGCGCTTGTTGCGCGACTGCGCCTCCCACCAGATCGAGTTGCCGTCTTTCACCACCCGCCATGAGCGCAAGGGGTCACCGCCCACGGGCGGCTCCACCTTGAGCACATCGGCTCCGAAGTCGGCGAGCATGCGTCCGCAGAAAGGCCCTGCGATAAGCTGCCCCAGTTCAAGGACACGAAGGCCGCGAAGGGGCCCCGCCGCAGCGTGTGTTGGTGGGTTATCCTTCATGATCCTCCCGGCGCTCAACGCCTAATCCTACGGCAAGATGGACGTGCCATGCCACCCCACGATTCTTCGCCCGCGCCGAGGGTAGAGGCCTGCGGGGATGCATGGGTAATGGTCGACTGGTTTGACCACCCTCAGGCCAACACTGCCGCGCGCAAGCTCGCTGCGCTGTTGCGTGCGGAGCCGCAGGACTTTGCGGCCGAGGCCGTTGCCGGGGTACGAACCCTCGCGGTACGGCTTCGGGAGCTTCCCTTCAACGCCCCAAGGGGCGCCCGTGCTCACGCCCGAAACGCAGCGCTACGCTGGCTTGAGGACAGGGCCGGGGAAGTACACGCGTGGGCGTTGCCCGAGGGCAGGGAGGTGGTTCTGCCCGCCTGCTATGCCGCGGAGCTTGCACCGGATCTCGAGGCGGTCGCCGAGGAGACCGGTCTCGACACCGCCTCGGTGGTGGCGCGGCATCTGGCCTCCAGCTTTGTGGTGGAGGTGGTTGGCTTCATGCCCGGTTTCGCGTACCTCGGGGGGCTCGACCCGGCGCTCAGGCTGCCGCGCCGTGCCTCACCGCGTCCGCGGGTGAGCGAGGGCAGTATCGCGATCGCCGGGACTCAATCCGCGGTGTATCCCGGCAGCACGCCCGGAGGCTGGCATCTCATCGGGCGCTGTCCGCTGCGGCTATTCAATCCTCTTCGTTCGCCCGCGGCAGTACTGCACGAGGGTGACAGGGTGCGCTTTGAGCGCATCGAGCCCGAAACCTTTGCGCAGTTGTGGTCACGACGATGAGCACAACGGACCGTTGCGAGGCTGGAACCCCGGTCGATGCCGCGCGCGCACCTGCGCTGCTGGTGCGCCAGCCGGGCCTGATGAGCAGCATCCAGGATCAGGGCCGACCAGCCATGGCAGCGCTCGCGCTCTCGCGCGGAGGAGCGGTGGACCCCCATGCCGCAGCCACGGCCAACCTGCTGGTCGGCAACGATCCGTCCGACGCGGTGCTCGAAGTGACGGGGCCGGGACCCCGTCTGGAGATTCCCTGTGACCTCTGGCTCGCCAGCTTCGGGGCGCGCCATGTGGTCCGTGCCGAGGAGGTGGCGGGTCGTCCGCTGCGTTCGCCGCTCATGTTGCCCTTGCAGCGGCCGGTGTTCCTGCCCGCGGCAAGCGTCCTGCATTGGGATGCACCCACGGCAGGATGGCGCAGTTGGGTCGCGTTTGCGGGCGGGATTTCCAGCCCCGTGATTCTCGCCAGCCGGAGCGCGCACCTTGCCGCAGCGATTGGCCCGGGAAAGCTGGCCCGAGGCTCGGCAATCAGGCTGTTGCCAGGCGCCGAGGCGGTCTCGCGAAGTCGGGCCCGACATCTCCTTCGCGATGCCGCGTTCGATCGCGCACACCAGCTTGGCGAAGCTGCGTGGCCGCGCTGGTGTCTTGCAGATCCGATTCCCAGAGCTTGGCCGCTCATCGACCTTCCTGTACTCCCAGGACGTCATTGGCCCGCGCTCACGGAAGAAACCCGCTCGCTCTTGCTCGCGCGGGAGTGGGCGGTGAGCGCACAAAGCAATCGTCAGGGCCTGCGGCTCGAACCGCTTGCGGGGGAGGGCGCTGCACTCGGCGCCACGGGGTTCGCGGAGCTCGCCAGCGAGGCTGTGGCGCTTGGAACCGTGCAGCTTCCCCCTTCAGGCTGCCCAGTGATCCTGCTGGCCGAACATCAGACCACCGGGGGCTACCCAAGGGTGCTCGAAGTGGCAAGCGCCGCCATCGGCCTTCTTGCGCAGGCCTCGGGTGGAAGCCGCATTCGCTTTCATTGTGTGAGTCTTGCCGAGGCCGACAGCATGGTGGAGGACCTGGCGCGGATTCGGGAGCGGGTGGCCCAAAGCCTCGCCGACCGCTATCGAGGCGGGCAGGCGGCTGCGCACAGGCCAGGTGCCGGACCGCCTGAACCGCCCCCCGGGCCAGCCCACCCGCACCTCGCCGGGTGGGATAACATCGTGTGAACGATCGCAGCGCCAAACCCTTTGGAGCACCATGGACGAAGCGCCAAACCCTTCCGCCGCAGTCGGCCGGCTGCGGCCGGCGTTGCAAGCGACCGGCCCCAACGCATTGGGGTCCCGGGCCGAAGCAGCCTCGAGGCGCCTCGATCTCAACGCCGACATGGGCGAGAGTTTTGGCGTTTGGACCATGGGCAACGACGCCGAACTTATGCCGCTCGTGACATCCGCCAACATTGCCTGCGGCTTTCATGCCGGCGATCCGGGGACGATTGCGGCAACGGTTGCGCTCGCAATCAAACACAAGGTCGCGATCGGTGCCCATCCCTCCTTGCCCGACCTCGCCGGGTTCGGCCGACGCAATCTCGCGGTCACGCCCGGGGAGGCCTACGGGTTGACCCTTTACCAGTCGGGGGCGGTCCGGGCCTTTGCGGAGGCTGCTGGCGGACGCCTTCATCACATCAAGGCCCATGGCGCGCTCTACAACATGGCTGCCCGGGAGCGTTCGCTCGCACGCGCTCTGGCCAAAGCGACACGCGCCCTCGGCGACGGTCTGCGCCTTTACGTGCTCGCAGGCAGCCTTATGGAGGAAGAGGCACTGGAGGCCGGCGTGGAAGTGCGCCGCGAGGTGTTTGCCGACCGACGCTATCTTGCAGACGGCAGCCTGGCGCCCCGGAGCCGCCCCGACGCTCTGATCACCGACGAAAACGAAGCGTTGCAACAGGTGTTGCGTATGGTGGGCGAGGGGCATCTGATCGCGGTGGACGGTAGCGTTGTGCCGGTCTGCGCCGACACCCTTTGCATCCACGGCGACAAACCGACGGCGGTGCCCTTTGTGAGAGCCTTGCGCACGGCGCTGAACGCACACGGGGTGCGGCTCTCTGCGGATTGACCTGCTCAATCGGCTCATCCGGATCAGCCGGATCAATCGGATCAAGGCGATCCAGGTTGCGCGCGCCGAAGTGGCGCGCCCGGCAGGAATCGAACCTGCGACCCCTGGCTTCGGAGGCCAGTACTCTATCCACTGAGCTACGGGCGCTCTGGCACAATTATAAGCTTATCCCCTCAGCGAGCGACCCAAGTCATGAGCGATCCGCAAACTGAAGAGCACGGCGCCTTCATCAAAACACCGAATCAGTTGATGACGGTAGTGGCTCTGGCATTTGTTGTTCCGATCTTCATCATCGTCCTCCTGATCAGCTACGTGGGGGGCGGCACGCGGTCGAGTCCAGGGTCGCAGGCCTACAGCGTGCAGGCCATCGAGGCCCGCATCGCGCCCGTGGCCCGGGTGGAACTCAAGGATGCAGCCAACAAGGTTGCAGCCAGTGGCGAGCAGGTCTACAAGGCCCAGTGCGCCGCCTGCCACAACAGCGGAGCCGCCGGGGCGCCGAAACTGGGCGATGCCGCAGCCTGGGCCGCTCGCCTCAAAACGGGCTTCGAGGCGCTATGGCAGTCTTCGCTCAAAGGAAAAGGAGCGATGGGGGCGCAGGCCGGTGGCGAGTATGACGACGTTGAGATTGGCAAGGCGGTGGTATACCTCGCCAACGCCGCAGGCGGCAAGTTCGAGGACCCAAAGCCGGCCACGGGTTCGGGCAAAGCCGAGGGTGACAAAGCCGACAAGGTCGACGCAAGCGTGGCAGACGCCACCAAGCCGTCTTCGGCCAAAGCCGCAGACGACAAGGGCCCCGGGTCAAAGTAGGTAGG
>Ga0208048_1001432_pt1 | contig 12260 bp, 10 predicted proteins | sample Malawi_45m_30L_FD_184163 | JGI IMG/M metagenome (GOLD analysis project Ga0208048, IMG submission 184163) | Freshwater microbial communities from Lake Malawi, Central Region, Malawi to study Microbial Dark Matter (Phase II) - Malawi_45m_30L... | ecosystem: Environmental > Aquatic > Freshwater >...
CGAGCGCAGCTTCGTGGCGTCGATGCGGCTGAGCTTCCCGTAGTCGGCGCAGGTGCAGACCTTGAAGTAGACGGAGCCGTCGGCGGCCGCGTAGGCGTGACCCCGGTCGACCAGCGCGCGAATCATGTCCACCTGCTGGGGGATGTGGGCGACCGCGGAGGGCTCCACGTGGGGGCGGAGCAGCCCGAGCGCGTCGCCGTCGCGGTGGAATTTGTCCGTCCAGCCCTGCGTGAATTCCGCGAGCGGCCTGCACGCCTTGACCGAGCCGCGGATCGTCTTGTCGTCGACGTCCGTGATGTTGCGCACGTGTCGGACCGGGAGTCCGTCCGTCTCGAGCGCGCGACGCAGCACATCCTGCAGAATGAAGGTGCGGAAATTGCCGATGTGGGCGGGCCCATAGACCGTGGGTCCGCAGCAGTACATCCCGAAGACCTTGCTGTCCGGGCGGAGCAGCAGCGGCCGCGTCTCGCGGGACATGGTGTCGTGGAGGCAGACAGGCATCGCCCTTGCTTACAGGAAGCCGACCCAGCCAAGCGAGAGGAAACCGCCGTCAGCGGGCGCTGACGCTCACCCAGTCGACCAGCAGCCGGGCCGGCGGGAACGCCTTGGAGCCATCGGGCGGTCCGGCGAAGCCCCCGCCCACCGCAATATTAAGCACCAGGTGGAACGGGCGGTCGAACGGCGCGGGGAAAGGCCCACCGGAGGAGTGCCACTCCTTGAGCTCATGGACCATCGTGTCGTCGACGTACCAGCGGAACGCGTCCTTCTCCCACTCCACCGCGAACCGATGGAAGTCCCGCGTGAAGTCGCCCTTGGGCAGCTTCCACACCTTGGTCGTGCTGCGGTGGTGCGGCCAGCCCCCCCCGAAGTGCAGCGTCGTGTAGACCGTGTCCGGCTCCTGGCCCTTGAATTCCATGATGTCGATCTCGCCCGAGGCGGCCCACATCCCGTAATTCTCACGCGAGGGCAGCATCCAGAAAGCCGGCCAAACCCCGCGGCCGCCGGGCAGCTTGGCCGACATCTCGAACCGGCCGTGGAGCCATTCCGCGCGACGCTTCGTGCGGATGCGGGCGGAGGAGTATTCCTTGACCGTGCCGGCGACGTTGACCGCCTCCCGGCGCGCCTCGATGACCAGCCGCCCGTCCTCGACGCGCAGATTCTCCGGCCGGTCGAGGTAATATTGCAGCTCGTTGTTGCCGCCCCCGTGACCGTTCTCCTCGGCCGTCCATTTCGTCCAGTCCAAGTCCTTGCCGTTGAAATCATCGCGCCAGACCTCCTTCCATCCGGCGGCGGAAACGGCCAGCGGCAGGAGCAGGAGCAGGCCGGGGAGACGCATGCGAGATGATGCCCGCCCCAGCCCGGCGGCCTCAAGGTCATAAACGGCCTTCCGGCTTGTCCCCGCGTCCGAAGGCGATAGTCATGGATTTCTTCATTCCCATGAAACTAGGCACCCAGTCCCTGCACGCCGGCCAGAAGCCCGACCCGACCACCGGTTCGCGCGCCGTGCCGATCTACCAGACCACCAGCTACCAGTTCCGCGACTCGGAACACGCGGCCAACCTCTTCGGCCTGAAGGAACTCGGCAACATCTACACCCGCATCATGAACCCGACGACGGACGTCCTCGAGCAGCGCCTCGCGGCGCTCGAAGGCGGTTCGGGCGCCCTCGCCCACGCTTCGGGCCAGGCGGCGATCACCGCGGCCGTCCTCAACGTCGCCGGCGCCGGCGACCACATCGTCTCGGTCTCCCAGCTCTACGGCGGCACCTACAACCTCTTCCACTACACGCTCCCCAAGCTCGGCATCCAAGTCTCGTTCGTCGACGGCGACGATCCGGAGAATTTCCGCAAGGCCGTGCAGAAGAACACCAAGGCCTTCTTCGGCGAAGGCCTGGGCAACCCGCGCCTCAACATCTTCCCCTTCGCCGAGGTCGGCAAGATCGCCAAGGAGGCCGGCGTCCCGCTCATCATCGACAACACCGCCCTTTCGCCCTATCTGAACCGCCCGTTTGAACACGGCGCGAACATCGTCGTCCACTCGGCGACGAAGCACATCGGCGGCCACGGCACCTCGATCGGCGGCATCGTCGTCGACGGCGGCAACTTCGACTGGGGTAACGGCAAGTTCCCCGGCTTCACCGAGCCGGACATGTCCTACCATGGCCTGCCGCACTGGGAGGCCTTCAAGGCCTTCCCGCCCGCCGGCGGCGCGAACATCGCGTTCATCATGAAGATGCGCCTGCAGTTCCTCCGCGACGTCGGCAGCTGCCTCTCGCCCTTCAACGCGTTCCTGCTCCTCCAAGGCCTCGAGACGCTGCACCTGCGCATGGAGCGCCACTGCGCCAACGCCCTGAAGGTCGCGCAGTTCCTGGAGGGGCACCCCAAGGTGAAGTGGACCAACTACCCGGGCCTGAAGTCCTCGAAGTACCACGACCTCGCCAAGAAGTATCTGACCAACGGCCACGGCGCGCTGGTCGGCTTCGGACTCAAGTCCGGCCTCGACGGCGGCCGCAAGTTCATCGACTCCCTCGCCTTGCACAGCCACGTCGCCAACATCGGCGACGCCCGCTCGCTGGCGATCCACCCGGCCTCCACGACGCACTCCCAGCTCACCGCCGAGGAACGTGCCAGCGCCGGCGTGACCGACGACTACGTCCGCCTCTCCGTCGGCATCGAGGACATCGAGGACATCCTCGCCGACCTCGAGCAGGCGCTGGCCAAGGCCTGAGCCGTCCGCGCCTGACCGACCTAGGGCGGGCCGTCAGGCCCGCCCTTTTTCATGACCGCGGCTTGGCGGCCTCGAAGTCGTGATACTCGAGGAACTGACGCGCGCCTTCGTCGCCCATGTAGGCGGCGAGCAGCTTCGGATCCGTCTGGGTGAGGTCCACGACGATGAGTCCGTCGAGGCAGCCGCCGAAGCCTTCGTCGACGTTGAACGCGATGAGGCGCCCGTTGAGCTTCAGGTAATGCTTCAGGAGCACCGGCACGGCCTTGGCGTCCGGCTCGAGGTCGCTCACGAGGCTCGAGACGTACTCGAGGTCGAAGGCGCAGCGCTGGAGGACGTCGAGGTCGGCGTCATGCAGGCTCATCGAACGCGGCGGGTTCTTGGCGCGCACCAGCGGCAGCAGGTCGTCCGCGGAACGGTTGTTCTTCAGATAGGAGAGGATCAGCTCCTTGGAGGCCTGGCCGTATTCCGGATTGATGCTCACCGGGCCGAAGAGGAGGTGATATTTCGGGAAACGGACGACGTAGCGGCCGATGCCGCGCCAGAGCAGCGGGAGGCTGGTGGGCTTGCGCTGATATTCCTGACGGATGAAGGAGCGCCCCATCTCGAGCGCCGGATCCATGCGCCGGAAGAAGTCGCCCTTGAACTCGAACAGCGTCGAGGTATAGAGCCCGTGCTTGCCCTGCATCGGCAGGATGCGGTCCGTCGGCCCGAGGCGATAGCCGCCGACGATCGCCGAGGCTTTGTCGTCCCACAGCACCATCTGGTCATACCAGGCGTCGAAGGCGTCCAGGTCGCATTCGAGGCCCGTGCCTTCGGAGACCGAACGGAAGGTCGTCTCGCGGAGGCGGCCGATCTCGCGGAGCGTGTGCGGCAGGTCCTTGCCGAGGAAACGGTAGACCTTGAAGTCGCCGCTCGACAGCAGCAGGTCCTCGGGCGGGAGGCTCTGCAGTTCGGCCCGGAGCAACGCGGGATTCACCGGCGGGATGATCGGAACCTGCGGGGCCGTCGCCTTGGGAGGCAGGGACTTCTCCTGCGCCGACCGGCTGGCCAGCAGTTCGCAGCGCAGGCGCAGGAAACTGGTGGCCTCCTCGTCGTCCGTATGGTCCGCCAGCTGGGCCGGCGCCACCGGATGGGCGGTGCGCAGCCGGATGACCTTCCCGCGCTGCTGAAGGAACTCCCGCAGGAGCAGCATCGTCCGCAGGCGGGGGAGCGCCAGACCGAGGGACTGGAACAGGGCCGAGTTACGCCCATCGATCCGCAGCGGCAGCAGCGAGGCGCCGACCTTGCGGGCCAGACGCACCACCTGCGGCGACCAGACCGGATCGGCCACGCGACGAGACCTCAGACGCAGGCTGGAGACTTCGCCGGCCGGGAAGGTCAGCACGCAGCCGCCGGCGCGAAGGTGGGCCAGGATCCGTCGCGTGCCGGCGATGTTGCCGGGATCGGCGCCGTCCGGGCTGAACGGATTGACCTCGATGAGCCAAGGGCGGATGCCCGGGATCCGGCTGAGCCAACGGTTGCCGACGACGAGCGTGTCCGGCCGGGCGCGCAGCAGGAAATCCATCGCGACGAGGCCGTCGGCGAGCCCGTGCGGATGGTTGGCGACCACCACGAGCGGGCCGGACTTCGGGATGCGCGCCAGGCATCGGTCGCTCCAGGCATTGCTGAGACCGGCCTGCTCCATCGCGGAGGTGAAGAAATCCGGACGGCCCGCCGCATGGATCCGGACGAGGAAGGCGTCGAAGGCGCGGACCTTGAAGAAGGGATCGAGGAGCGGTTCCGCCCAGGAGAACCTTCCCAGCCTGACCTTGAGTTCGTCGGAGTTGGTGAGAGCGCTCGGCGGTGACATCTGTGGCGATGATGCCAAGGACGTGCGAAGACGCGGGGGCGGTGCCGTGACAATCCGGTGCCAGCCCGGGTCAGAACCCGAAGAACTCGCGGGTGTTGCGGGTCGCGACCTCGGCGACTTCGTCCGCCGGCAGGCCGAGGATGTCCGCGGCCTGGGCGCAGATCTCCGGCAGGTAGGCCGGCGTGTTCTCCTTGCCGCGGACGGACTGCGGGGCGAGGTAAGGGGCGTCGGTCTCCAGCATGAGCCGAGCGAGGCCCTGGGCCTTGAGCGCCTGCCGGATCTCCGCGGACTTGGCATAGGTGATGATGCCGGTGAACGAGGCGCGGCCGCCGCGTTGATTGAGCTGACGCACCTGCTCGGGACCCTCCACGAAACAATGGAAGACGACCTTGCGCCAGTCCGCGCCGCTGTCATCGATGAGGCGCACGCAGTCGTCGAAGGCATGCCGGCAATGGATGACCACCGGGCAGCCGAGCTGATACGCCAGCGACAGCTGACGACGGAAGGCCTCCTGCTGCCAGCCTTTGATCCGGTCCGCCTCGGCGACGTCGGCCGGCAGGCGGAAATAATCCAGGCCGATCTCCCCGAGCGCGGCGGGACAGGTGCGGTCGGCGAAATACGGCGAGATGGCGGCGACGATGTCCTCCCAGCCCTCCTCGACGTGGCAAGGATGCAGCCCGACCGTATGGCGGAAGAAGTCCGGCTGAGCGGAGGCGAGCTCGCGGTAGGCCGACCAATCCTTGAGGTCCGTGCCGATGGCGACCACGCCCTCGACGCCGGCGGCGCGGCACTCCGCCACCCAGGCGGGAAGACGGCCCGCCTGCAGGGCGTATTCCGGGTGACAATGGGAGTCCAGCAGGCGCACGGGGCGATTAGGCGGGCCGCGAGGGAAAGGGCAAGACCTCAGCCCTGCCTTGAAAATCCTACCCTGCCCCGCACGGTGACCGCATGCGCCACTGGCTGATGAAGTCCGAACCCGACGAATTCTCCTTCCCGGAACTCGCACGCAAGGGCAAGGAACCCTGGACCGGCGTGCGTAATTACCAGGCGCGTAACTTCATGCGCGCGGCCAAGGTCGGCGACCTCGTGCTCTTCTATCATTCCAACTGCGCGGAGCCCGGCATCGTCGGGGTGGCCGAGGTCAGCCGGGAGGCCTTCGACGACCCGACGCAGTTCGACGCCAAGTCCGACTACTACGACGCGAAGTCGACCAAGGAAAATCCGCGCTGGAGCTGCGTCGAGGTCTCCTTTCACCAAAGCTTCAAGCGGCACGTCGGCCTGCCCGACCTCCGGGAATGTGCGGCGCTCAAGGACATGCTGATCCTCCGTCCCGGGAACCGACTCTCCGTGACGCCCGTCACTGCCGTCGAGTTCAAGGCGATCGCCGGACTGGGCGGCCTCAGGAAGTAGCTTCTTCGACCGGCAGCCAGAGCGCGAGGATCGCGGCCGGCAGGAACAGGAACGAAGCGTAGAGCAGCACTGAACTGAAGTCGCTCGGTTTCGCGAAGATGCCGAAGAACACCGTGCCCACGGCGGCGAAGACACGGCCGATATTGTAGCTGAAACCGGCGCCTGTCGTGCGGAGCATCGTCGGGAAGAGCGGCGGCAAGGCCATCGTGAAGAGGCCGAAGACCCCTTGGCAGAAACCTACGGCGGCGTACAGGCCGTAGGTGGCGGCGAGGCTCCACGGCAGGAGGAAGGTCGCGCCCATGAGGAGGAAATAGGCGCCGAAGAAGCCGGCCAAGGCGCGCCGGTAGCCGAACCGCTGGGCGACCCAGCCGGAGGCGAAGTTGCCGACGACCGACGCGGCGATGACGCAGAAGAGCGCGGTGGAGACGACCGCGGCCTTGTCGAGGGAGCGGGCGACGACCTCCGGATGATTGCGGATGAACGCCTGCTGCCAGAACATGAAGCACCAGTGGCCGGTGAGCGAGATCGCGCAGAGCAAGGAGGCGATGAAGGTCGTCCGGCGGATGTCGGCGCCGAACAGTCCGCCGATCGTGGGCTTCGCCTGCCGGTCCTTCTCCGCCGACCACTCCTCGGTCTCGGGGACTTCCTTGCGGATCCAGAGGGTCACGAACGCCGGCAGGACGCCGATGAGGAAGACCCAGCGCGGCTGGTAGCCGGGGGTCTGCTGCAGCAGGAAGACCGCGGCGATCGCGGTGAGGATGCCGAAGTTCACGGCGCACTGGAGCACGGCGGCGATCCACGGCCGCCACTTCTTCGGCCAGGTCTCGGAGAGGAGCGACGCCCCCACGGCCCACTCGCCGCCGATGCCGAGGGCGGCGAGGAAGCGGCAGATCATCAGCTGCCACCAGGTCTGCGCGAAGAACGAGAGGCCGGTGAACAAGGCGTAGGTCAGGATGGTCAGCACCAACGTCCGACTGCGGCCTAGGCGGTCGCCGATGACGCCGAAGAAGGCGCCGCCGAGGGCCCAGCCGAGCAGGAAGGCCGCCTGAATCCAGGAGCCGTAGAGCGGCACGGCGGGGTCGGCCTCGGGCACCAGGAGCAGCTCGGCGACGAAGACCGTGGCGACGAGCGTGTAGAGATGCAGGTCGAGGCCGTCGAAGAACCAACCGAGCCAGGCGGCGAAGCCGGACTTCTTCTGGCGGGTCGTCAGCTCGCTGAGCTTCGTGGCTTCGGCGGGGGCGTCGCGCATGCGGAGACAGTTGAAACCGCCCAGGAATTAGCAAGGCGGGCTTTGCGGCCCGCCCTGCGTGAGGACTTACTTCTTCTTGGTGTTGGTCTTCTTCGCCGGGGCCTTCGCCTTCGGAGCCGGCGAAGGGGTGTAAGGCTGGTTCGTCATCGCGCCGGGGGCGACCTGGAGGAGGTTCGGGGACATGTCGGGCGCCTTGGCGTCCCCGTTGGCCCACTTCAGGGCGCCGACGAGGATCTGCCGGAAGGTCGGGTTGGTCCAGACGTCCTCGCGGTGGCCCATGGCGGTGTAGAAGACGCGGCCCTTGCCTTCGTGCTTGGCCCAGCAGTTGGGGAACGGCGGGCGCTTGTAATCGTCGCCTTCGAGGGCCGGGTCATTGAAGGTGGTCAGGACGTGGATCTCCGGACGGAAATCCTTGAGGGTATACCATTCCTCCATGAAGGAGAACGCGTCGCCGACCTTCTCGAAGCCGGGGAAGGTCTTGTCGATGACCTTGTTCACGCCGACCTGCTGCTTGCCGTGGCGGATGAACTCGGCGCCGAGGAGGCAGACGTAGGCGTCGGCCTTGTCGCCATGGTTCCTGAAACGCTCGGGGCCTTTCTCGGCCTCGTTGTCGGTATGGAAGGTGTCAGCCGCGGAGTGCGTGCCCACGAAGCCCTTGCCGGACTTCACGAAGTCGAAGAGCGCCTGCTTGCCGGCCATGGACATCGGCGGGTTCTTGTCGGCGCCTTCGGAGCAGAGGTCGCCGGTGGTGTAGAACATCACCGTGTCGAACTGGGCGAGATACTCGGGCGAGAACTTCGAGCCGTCCTTCGAGAAGACGAACTCGATGTGGTTGGCGGCGCCGAGCTCGAGGAGCTGCTTCTCGGCGAAGCTGGGCTGGCCCTTCTTGTAGGAGATCACCTCGTGCTCGTAGCCCGATGACTTGGTGAAGAAGAGCACCTTGCGCTTGGGAGCGTCGGCGGCGGACGCGGTGAGCGTGAGCAGGCAGAGGAAGAGCGGGCGGAGGATCATGGGGTCCGTCGAACAAACCCGCCCTGCCCCTCGCAGGCAAGCCGATAGGACTCAGCGGCCGGCCGAGCGCCGTGCCGGCGGCAGCTCGCGGACGATCTCCGCGAGGCGATAACCGAAGCCCGGGCCGCGCAGACTGGAGCCGTCGACCTGCCCTTGCCGACGGGCGTAGAGGGCCGGATGGACGGCGGCTTCCGGCGCCGAGGCGGCCGGATAGAACTGCATCCCGTTGGTCTCGACGCCCGCGATGGTCGGGGCGTGGGCGGCGAGCAGGACGTGCGTCATCTGCGCCATCATCGGATTGGTGAGGTCCTGCACCATCAGCTGCATGCCATGGGCGCGGGCCCAGCAGAGGCTGAGAAGCGCGCCCGTCTGGGTCTTGCAGGTCTTGAGCGCCACGCCGGTCCAGCCGAGTTCGCGGCCGAGACGGACGATGCGCCAGTCATGCGCGCTCTCGTCGAGGAAGAGCGGCATGCGCTGGCTGACGGAGTGGACGTCGATGAGGTGCTCCTCCAGCTCATAAGGGAACGGCTGTTCGACGTAGGTGAGGCACTGCCAAAGCTCGGGCAGCTCGGCCCTCACGCGGTCGAGCACGCCGTTCACGTAGGCCGGGTCCATGACCGTGCAGTTGAAGTCGGCGGTGAAGAGCTCGACGCCGAGCGGCAGGCCGACCTCCGCGACGCACTTCAAGCGCTCGAAATCCCACGCGGCGTCATTGCCACGCAGTTTAACCTTCAGCGCCTTGAGGCCGTCGGTCTTGATCCACTCGTCGAGCGAAGACGGGTAGCCGTCGGCGACCCTGTTCGCGCCCGCTTCCGCGAGCGTGAGGAAGTCGAGGCCGCCGACGAGATGCCAGGCGAGGAGCTTCGTCGTGACGGGCGAGCGGAAGTAATCGGCGGGATAGCGGCCGGCGAAGGAGACGCCGGTCGCGTCGGCGGCGGGCGAGACGAACGCCGCCAGGTCGCGGTTCATCCACGGGGCGCAGTAGGTCGCGTAGGTCGGCACGCCGTGGGCGACGCCGTAGGCGTCGTGCAAGGCGAGGTCGAAGGGCGAGCAGCAGACGAGCGCGGCGAGGGTCGGGATGGCGACGCCCTCGGGCAGTCCGGCGTTGAACTTCTTCAGGACGCCCGGCAGCGCAAGCTCCAGGAAGTCGTGGCCGATCTCCATCGCGTGGCCGCGGGCGCCGAAGGAGGCGTAGGCCTCGGTCAGCGTGTCGCAGAAATCCTGCAAAGCCTTGAGGCGGACGTCGTAAGGCACCGGCGAGGGCCAGACCCACTGGACGCTGAGAGGGGTCTCGCCCCACCCTTCGGCCCGGAAGCCGTCGGCCTTCTCGACCGTGACGCAGACCCGCGCGCAGACCACGCTTGTCAGGGTCTCATGGCCGAACTTGAGCGGCAGGCGCAGGGTCACCGGCAGGGCATGCCAGCGGACGGCGCGGATCCGGACGTCACGGGGATTCATCGACGGTCAGTCCTGCAGGGCCTGGCCGGAAGTCTCCTTGCCCAGGAGGGCGACGAAGAGACCTACGGCATAGACGAGGGTGATTGCGGCCGCGGCCTGCTGGTAGCCGCCGAGGCTCTCGACCAGACTGCCGCTCAGGAGGACGAACGGCACGGCGACGAGCCGGCCGGTATTATAGCAGATACCCTGCCCGGTCGCGCGGACGCGCGTCGGGAAGAGCTCCGGCAGGTAGAGCGGGAAGAAGCCGAAGAAAGCGGTGGCGGCCATCCCCAGCAGGAAGACCTTCGCGGCCATGACCCAAGGGAAGATGCCGAAGAGCATCGGACCGGACCAGTCGGCCGGCGTGCGGTAGATCCAGACCGTGGCGAGCAAGGCGAAGCCGCAGAGCAGCTGGTAACCGAGGCGACGCCGCAGGCCGGCCAGGAGTAACGGCGCCACGAAGGTGCTGCAGCAGGCTCCGACCGAGACGATGACCATCGCGAGGGCCTTGGCGCGGGGATTGTCGGGTCCGGCGAGGTCGCCGACCCAGAGCGGGATCCACTGGACGGCACCCCAGGTACCGACGAAGACCACCGAGACCATCAAGATGCCCGCGACCGTCGTGCCGCGCAGTTCCCCGCTGAAGACCTCGCCGATCTTGGAGCGTGTCGGGGCAACACAAGCGGCCTCCTTGGCCGCGGAACGCTCCCACTTCTCGGATTCGGGCACGAAGAGGCGGATGAGCAGCGTCAGGATCGCGGGCGAGGCGCCGATCAGGAAATGGATGCGCCAGGAGGAGCCGTCGGCGGGATACGCCAGCGCCATGCAGCCGACGAGCACCATGCCGAGGTTGGCGGCCATGCCGATGGCGCCGGCCATCTTGGAGCGATGCCGTTCCGGCCAGGCTTCCATCACGAGCGCCACGCCGAGCGCCCACTCCCCGCCCATCCCGAGCGCCGCCATGAACCGGGCGGCGGCGAGGTGCGTCGGATCCGTGGCGAAGTAGCAGACGCCGCTGAAGAGGGAATAGAACAGGATGCTGAAAGACATCGCCTTGACCCGGCCGATGCGGTCGCCGAGCCAGCCGAACGCCGCGCCGCCCAAAGCCGCGCCGACGAGGAAGGCCGAAGTGATGACTCCCATCTTGCCGCCGACCCAGCCGTTGATCGCCTTGGCGCCGAGCGCGGCGACGTCGACGGGCGCCATGCTCTTGAGCGCCGGGCCCGCGAGGGTCGGGAACAGCGCCTGCTCGTAGCCGTCCATCATCCAGCCGAGGAAACCGGCCAGGAGGGTCATCTGCATGCCCTTCGTGATCGCGTCCCGGGAGTCGTTGGTTGCGTGCATGGGTTTGACGTCATCAGAAGGAGATATCCCAAGGCTTCAAGGGGCGATTTGCGGCTAAGCGACGGCCTCGCCGATGAGCAGCCGGCGGAACGACTGGGCGGCCGCAGAAAGTTCCTGCCCCTTCCGTTGCAGCAGCGCCACCGACCGGCGGACGGGGGCGCCGCCCGGCCGGACCACCACGCACCCCGGCACGACGCCGCGCGCGGCGAGCTCCGGAAGGAGCGCGACGCCGAGATCGGCCGCCACGAGCGAGCGGATGGTCTCCAGCTCGCCGCTCTCACAGGCCGTCCGCGGCTCGAAACCGGCGGCGCGGCAGGCCGCCTGGGCCACGTCGCGCGCCCGGCCTTTGTAGAAGACGAACGACTCCTTGGCCAGCTCCGCCAGCCGCGGCAGACGACGCCGCGCCAAGGGGTGCTTCCTCGGCACCAAAAGGACGAAAGACTCTTCCAACAGGGTCGTCACCTGGAAGTCCTCGCCCGACGCAGGCAACTGGACCACGCCGAGCTCGATCCGGCCCGTCTCCACGGCCAGGGCCACGGACTCCGAAGTCCCTTCGTGCAGGGCCAGTTCGACCTGCGGGTGCTTGCGGCGGAAGGAGGCGACGGCAGGCGGCAGGAGGCAAGCGCTCACGGAGGGGATCGCCCCCACGGCCAGCCGGCCACCCCTGAGGGCCACCTGATCGCCCACGGCCCGGCGCGCCGCCGAGGCCTGCGCAAGCAGGGCCTCGGCGTGGACGCGGAGGGTCTCGCCCGCCGGCGTCAGGGTCGTCTCGCGCCGGCCGCGGTGGAACAGGCGGGCGCCCAACGCGGCCTCGAGCTTGCGCATCTGTTCGCTCAAGGCGGCCTGCGCGAGGTGCAGCCGGGCCGCGGCGCGGGTGAAGCTCCGCTGGCGGGCGGCTTCGAGGAAATATTCCAACTGGTAGAGTTCCATCGGTTTATCCGTCGATACTTGCTGGAAACTAATGTTTTTCAAGCACCTAAGAATCTGCTAAGGTAGCCTCCCCATGAAGCCGCTGATCGACCGACCCGAGGCCCTGATCCCGTCGACGCCCTGGTCGGCCACGAAATGGGGCTGGACGGCCGAAGAAGCCCTCGTCGACCACCGCGCCAAGGCGCGCCTCTGCTCGGCGGTGCTCCTGCCCTTCCGCGACGGGAAGCCTGACTGGGCGAGCTTCGTGTCCGAGATCCGCTGGCAGCAAGCCGCGGCCGGCCATTATGGCGTCGAGCTGGTGCC
>Ga0208048_1001437_pt1 | contig 12214 bp, 7 predicted proteins | sample Malawi_45m_30L_FD_184163 | JGI IMG/M metagenome (GOLD analysis project Ga0208048, IMG submission 184163) | Freshwater microbial communities from Lake Malawi, Central Region, Malawi to study Microbial Dark Matter (Phase II) - Malawi_45m_30L... | ecosystem: Environmental > Aquatic > Freshwater >...
TCCCTGCATCGTCTGCGCCGATGGCGCGTCGCGTGCTATCAGTCGGCTGCAGCGTGATCGCTTGGGAAGTGCCCTGTTTTCGCTGCCCTGGCGGCAGATAGCGCTGTCGACTCTCGAGCGCTTGCTCGGGCGAGACCTTCAGCAGACGAAGCGAGAGATCCTGCGCCTTCGCGATGTCTTCCTTGGTCATCTTGCCGCGAAGTTGGTTGCGTTCATGCGCAGCGGATGGATTGCCCGCACTTGCCGAGAGATTGAGCCACGCGTACGCCGCGATCGTGTCAAAGGGAACGCCGGCGCCACGTCGATACATCTGCCCGAGAAAGAACTGCGCCCAGTCCAGCCCCTGCTCGGACGCGGCGAGATACAACTGCGCCGCCAACGCATCATTCTGCGGCAGACCATCGCCCCGTTCGTAGAGCACACCAAGTTGCAACTTTGCGTGCGGGACACCCTGATCCGCAGCGGCGCGGTACCACGCTGCAGCCTCGAGATCGCTCTCGGGAAGTCCCTGCCCATGGTCGTAACGCCAACCGAGCACATAACACGCGTCCGGCAATCCCTGCTCCGCTGCCGCACGATAGAGCGCATTGCACTGGGCACTGTCGGCTGTCACGCCACTGCCGAACTCGTACATGCGCGCAAGTTCGTACTGCGCATCCGCGAGCCCTGCGGTCGCAGCCTTGCTGAACCACGCAGCCGCTTCGCGCGGATTTTGCTGAACGCCCTCGCCAGCAAGCAGCAGTCGACCGAGCATCAACTGGGCATCCGAATCGCCTCGCTCCGCTGCGCCGAGAAAGAGTCTTGCTGCCGCCTGAGGATCGCGAGCAACTCCGTCGCCGGAAGACTGCAGCATGCCGAGGGAGACACTCGCTACCACAGAACCCTGCGCAGATGCCAGCGCGTACAGGGCGGCGGCGCGCGCAGGGTTGCGTTCCACCAGGACACCATCGTCGTACATGCGTGCGGCCAACAGTTGTGCCACGGGCGATCCCTTGGCGGCGGCGCGTTCCAGCAACTCGATCGCTTCGACCGCATCGGACTTCACCCCAACTCCATCGCGTAGCGCGAGCGCCAGTGAGACCTGCGCGTCGATCAGGTCTGCTTCCGCAGCGAGGCGATACCAGACCACGGCTTCGCCCGCGTCGGGCGCACAGCCGCGCCCCTCGGCAAGAAACTGTCCGAGGCGGTGCTGCGCGATGATGTCGCCGCGCTCCGCAGCCATGCGCATCCACCGGGCAGCTGCACCATCATCGGTGGGACCGTTGGCGCCATCCGAGTGAAGAAATCCAAGCCGCCGAGCTGCAAGCGCTGGATCTGCGTTCTGCCCCTTCTCCAGCCAGCCGCGAGCGGCAACTGCATCCTTCGCGGTACCGATGCCGTCCGCAAGACGAATGCCATATCGCAGAGCACCTTCGATGCTTCCAGCCTCGGCAGCGAATCGGTACCAGCGAGTGGCATCCGTTTCATCCGTTGAAACGCCATTCCCTCGGGCAATAAGACCCGCGAGTTCGAGCGCGCAGTCGGCGTCACCGAGTTGCGCTGCCGCGCCGAGCCACCGCTGCAGAGCGACTCGATTGGGCGGCTTGCCGTTCCAACCACTTCGGTGAAGTGCAACGAGTCGCTGCATCGCACCGAGACTGCCACCCTCGGCCGCGCGTTCGTACAGGATCACTGCTGCATCGAGATTGGCGGGACCATTGGTGCCATCCTCTTGCGCCTGCGCCTGTGCGAACAAGTCCGAGGGGTTAGGGGGTGCGGCCTTCGAGCAGGCGTGCAGCGCAAGGCAGGCGATGACGGCTAGCGTCGTCGTCAGCACGGCAGTAGTCAGGCGCGTGCGGAGCGGGGAAATGTGAGGCATTCCACCCATGGGGCCCATGGTAATCGCGTCTGCATGCGCGTCCAACCGCGGTCGCGCTCCTAGATGTCCACTTGAACGCCGAGTTCAATCATGCGGCCAGGCGGAATCGAGAAGTAGAGCGGATTGTTCGAGCTGATCTGACCGAGCGTGCAAAACAGCCGCTTCTGGAAGCCTGGCATTGTGGATCGACCGCGCGGCGACAGAATGGTTCTGCCGAGGAAGTATGTCGTGCTGCCCTCGTGTGTTTCGAGCCCTTGGTCGCCTGCGAGTCGCATGAGCCGCGGGACATCCGCGGACTGGAGGAATCCACTGGTGGCGGAAACCGCCCAGAATCCGTCGGACTGTTTCGTGACCTTGACCTGATCATCTGGATCGACGAAGGGCACGGCCACCGTCTGCACCGCCATGATCACGACTTTCTCATGCAATACCTTGTTGTGCTTGATGTGATGCAGGAGCGTTGGAGGAACGCCCGCTTGCTGCTGTGTGAGAAAGACGGCCGTGCCCGAGACACGAGGCAGTGGGTGGATCTGGAGACTGTTGAAGAGGTGAGGCAAGTCAAGCGTCTGCCGTGCGTAGCGCTCGATCATGACCTTTCGTCCGCGGATCCATGTGAAGATGATGTAACAGGTGGTGGATGCAACCAGAAGCGTGAGCCAGCCACCCTTGGGGATCTTCAAAATGTTGGCGATGATGAAGATGAGATCGAGCGTCAAGAAGACGCCGAGGAAGGCAGAGAGGCGCACAATGCCCCACCCATGGTGGCGTTGCATCAGCACGGCGAAGAGGATGGCAACAAGTCCCATATCGAGCGCAACAGCGAGACCGTAGGCATAGGAGAGGCGCTCGGAAGTTTGAAAGATGAGCACGATGAGGCACACGAGTACGGCGGCGATCATGTTCATCAGCGGCACGTACACCTGAGAGCCATATTCGGATGTGTGCACGACTCGCAGTCGTGGCAGCAGCCCCAGTTGAATCGCAGCATGGGTGAGTGAGAAAATGCCTGTAATGATGGCTTGGCTCGCGATGATCGCTGCTGCGGTCGCCAGAATCACCATGGGGCCGACGCCCCACTCGGGCACGAGTAAAAAGAAGGGATTCGCGATGGCTTCTGGGGTTCGCAGAAGCAGCGCGCCCTGGCCGAGGTAGTTCAGAAAGAGACCGGGCAGCACGATGCAGTACCACGCTGTACCGATGGACCGTCGCCCGAAATGACCAAGGTCTGCATAGAGCGCTTCGCCACCCGTAATGCAGAGCATGACGGCACTGACGACCGTGATGGCGGCCGTGAAAGATCCCTGAAAGACATTGACAACATGAATGGGATTGAGTGCTTCAAGAATCTGGGGTGTCTTCACGATGCTGACCGCGCCAAGCACCCCGAGTGTGAGGAACCACAGCAGCATGATGGGTCCAAACAGGAAGCCGATGAACGAGGTGCCTTTTCGCTGAATGAGAAAGAGCCCGAACAGCACCACCAGTGCCATCAGCATGATCAACTCGGTGGAGAACATGGGCTCGGACCGATGCTCGAAGGGCTGCAACTCCTTCAGTCCTTCCAGTGCCGAGAGAACGCTGATGGCGGGAGTAATCAGGCCGTCCGCATACAGCAACGATGCGCCGACGACACCCAGGATGAACCATCGCCTCGGTAGTCCAAAGACGCTGCCCTCCTTGGGAGTCGGCAGCAGCGAAAGGAGGGCAAAGATGCCCCCTTCGCCACGATTATCTGCGCGGAGTATGAACAGCAGATATTTGACGCTGATGACGAGCATGAGCGTCCAAAAGAAGATGCTGATCAGTCCGTAGACCAGCGGCAGTGACACCGCATCGGCCCTCACCGACTCCTCGCCTGGCACCAAAAAGCCGGCCCGCAGGGCGTACAGGGGACTCGTGCCAATGTCCCCAAAGACGATGCCAATGGCGGCAAGCACAACGCCGGCCTTCAACTTTGCGGCAACGCTTGGGTGCCCTTCCGTGGGCGATACTGGGGAATCGACTGTACTCATGCTGCGGGGCACAACTCTGGCTGACTGCCCGCCATCGGTTTGCCCACAGAGGCAGTGTAGTCACCGACAAAGGCCTCGCATCGTTGCGAACTTTCGTGTTCACTACATACATGACCATTTCAAGACGCGACTTCGTGCTTGCTTCGGTTGCAGCGCCGATCTCCTTCAAGGCAGTCGCGCGGCTCTCGCGGCAGCAGCCGTCCATCAACAGCAAACTGCGCGTGGCCAAGATCGGCTGCGGCGGTATGGGCAATGACGATCTCCGTGCAGTCGCGTCTCACCCAATGGTGGAGATCGTGGCGCTCTGCGATGTGGATCGTCGTGCGATCGATGGGTGGCGACTTGGCACGAAGGACAAGGACGGGAAGGCGGTTCCGCCGAAGTTCCCCCGTGTGAAGGCGTTCGCCGATTGGCGGGAATTGCTTTCGTCGATGGACAAGGATATCGATGCGGTCGTTGTTAGCACCCCCGACCACATGCATGCGGCAATCTCGATGTCCGCGATGAACATGGGCAAGCATGTGTATTGCCAAAAGCCGCTCGCACATGGCGCGTGGGAGAACCGACGACTTGCCGAAGTGGCCGCGTCAAAGCCGAGCATCGTGACGCAGATGGGAACGCAGCGGATCGCGACCAAGTGGCGGCGGTACGGCGCGAAACTTCTGCGAGACGGTGTCGTCGGTCGTATCAGCGATCTCTATGCCTGGACGAATCGCCCGGCAGGATGGTGGCCACAGGGCGGCGACCGTCCACAGGGCAGCGATCCGATTCCCGAGTGGCTGTCTTGGGATCTCTTTCTTGGCGTTTCGCCCGAACGCCCCTACAAGGATGGCTACACCCCATTCAACTGGCGCGGCACGATCGATTGGGGAACGGGCGCGTTCGGCGACATGGGCTGCCACATGCTCGATGTGCCCTTTTACGAGTTGGAGCTGGGAATGCCTCGCTCCGTGCGCTGCGATCCTGAGAAGGCAACGAGCGATCAATACCCGGAGCGCGAGACGGTGATGGTGACCTATGCACCCGGGCCCAAGACGGCAGCGGATGGGTTGAAGTTGCACTGGTTCGATGGCGGGCGTTTCCCTGATTTCCGTGCACTCGGTTTGCCCGAGGGTTGGGAGGGCGGCAAGACCGCGGAGGAAGTTGTCAAAGGTGATGGCGGTGTGATCGCTGTCGGCGACAAGGGCGTGCTCTGGTTCCCGATCGAGCATGCATGGTCGCGTGTGTTTGTCGATGGCAAGCCAGTCGATCTGAAGACAGAAGATCTCGGCGCATCGAATCACTGGCATGACTGGGTCGATGCGTGTCTCGCCGGAAAGAAGGATGCGTGTGTCTCGCGCTTCGAGAAGGGGGGGCGACTGTGTGAGAGCCTCTCCATCGGCGCGGTCAGCGCGCTTGATCCCGGCAAGGAACTGATGTTCGATGCGGCTCGCTGCGCGTTCACGAACAGCTTGGTCGCGAGCCGAATGCTGCGGCGTGCGCCGCGCAGCGGCTGGGGAGTCGCGAACCTTTAGCGTGCTTCGCCGCCGTAGTTGATCGCGCACAGGACCGTGAGCGTCTGCGCGATGCTGCTGCCGCGATTGAGGCGCACGACCGCGATCGGCGCGAGTGATGCGAAACGCGGTGCGAGTTCGCGCATGGCTCCATCCACCTGATCACTCGACACGAAGAGCAGCGCATCGCGGCCCACAAGATCACGGTCGCGGTGCAGCCATCTGAACTGTCGTGCATCACTGCTCAGACACGCCACATCGATGTTGGTGCCGTGCAGTGCCGTGGCCAACTTGCCTGCATCACGCCAGTTGATCGCAGCCGCGAAGAATCTGTCTCGTGCCACTCCCTCGTCGCCGCAGCGCACAAGGATGTCCGCATCCAACTCGGGCAGCGGAGGCTGCGGATCGGGAGCGCGCGGCGGACGCGTCACCTTCGGCGGCTTGCGTTCCCATGTGGATGGAGCTGGTGGCGGCGGCGCGAGCACATCGCGGACGGGCGGCAGGGCCGCCAACGCCGTCGGCATTTCTTCGCTGCAGGGGACGCCCGCGGCATCAACCTCATCCGCCCCGTGCGTGTACACCGCGGGCGGCGGCACGAACCCTGGCTGATTCGCTGCAAGTGCTACGCGTTCACTCGCTCGCCGAGTGACGAAAGTGCGGACGGCGTTCCACGGCAGCGCCTCAAGCGTCGGGTCCTTCACCGCAGTAGCAGTAACCGCTGGAATGGCGCGAAGCATCCATCCGTTCACCGCCTGCGAGACACCGATGGGTACGACCACAAGAAGCACGATGACGGAGAACGCCAGCCACCCGCGAACCAATGCACGCTTGCCATGTGCGAGTTCGTGCGCCGTGGCGAGACCGAGTAGCGGGAACGCAAACAGGTATCCGATCGCAGGCCAGTGTGGGAGTCCCTTGGGACTCCACGCAGCGATCAGGAGAAAGGTAGTGACGGGCACAAGAGTCATGCACGCGAAGAACCATGTCGATCGTGCCATGGCGTTCACGCGTGGCCCGCGCCGCAGCGCCTTCACCATCTCGAACAGAAGGGGCGCCCAAATCCAAGGGAGAACGATGCCCGCCTGCGCACCGAGCGACTCAAGGACGCGAAGCGGGTGGAAGCCGCCGTCCGTCGCCGCGCGCGCCCCTTGGAAACGGAAGGACGCCCAGTCGTTCATGCTGTTCCAGATCAGCACGGGACTGATGACCGCGAGCGCAGTCGCGGCGCCGACCCACGGCGCAGGATGGCGGAGGAGTTGGCGTCCCTCGCGAGTGGTCAGCAAGAACAGCAGCACGCCGATGCCTGCAAGTGCAGCCTGATACTTGGCCAGCCCCGCCGCACCGAGTGCAGCGCCCGCGACGATCCATGTCGTCCACGCGCTCCACGGTTGGGCATGCTCGACTTGCAGTGCGCCGAGCACGCCGCCGCGAGCGAGCGCCCACGCCATCACCATCAGTGCTGCGAGCAGCGGTCCATCGGGCAGCGCCCACCCACCAAGCGCCACCGCGAAGAGTGCGGAAACATTCAGAAGCACAGCAGTCCATGCGCCAGCCTGCGGTGAAAACAGCAGGCGCGCCGTGCGCCATGCCATCCATGTGGTGAACGCGAACAGCAGGATGAAGGGCAGGCGAATCCAGATGGCTTCCACTGGACCACTGCCGCAAAGCGCGAGCCCAGCGCGCGCGAGCAGATATACGAGCGGCGGATGATCGAACCCCGACAGCGTGACGGACCGGCACGCGCCGACTTCATACGCCTCGTCGATTCCAAGCGGCAGCCACACGCCCACGAGCACGCGCAGCAGCGTTCCCGCACTGATTGCCGTCCAGGCGATGGCGGTCGGTGATCGCGGCCAGCCGATATCCATCGTGCGCGGCACCGACAGCGGATGAACTTTCCACCAGATCCAGAGCGCAGCCACCACGCAGCTTGCACCAAGCAGCCAGCCCGCGATTACATCGGTCAGGTAATGAGCCTCGAGCACGATGCGAGTCGCTGCGATCGCCAGACCGAGCATCAGGATTGGCCAGCGCAGCCTTGGGAACCAGATTGCGAGCACCAGCGATGCAGCCGCAGCGGTCGTCGCGTGTCCACTGGGGAACGATGCCCGCACCCATCCCCTCTCAAACCACTCGAATCCGCTGAGATCACCCGAGATGAACGCGGCGGGCCGCCAACGGCCGAAAGCGATCTTCAGTGCATTCGCCAGTCCGCCAGAAACGGCGACCGTCACGCCGAGCAAGAACGCCCAGCGCGCGAGACTGTCGCGGCTGGTTCGCCAGCCGTACACGAAGAGCACGACGGATGGCACAATGATCCACTGTCCCTCGCCGAACTCGGTCAGGATCAGCGCAACATCATGGAAGGCCCATGGCAGACTCGCGCCAAAGAGAGCAATCTCGTGGTCGATGAAGAAGGAGAGCGCGAGTATGCCGAGCCCGATCAGTGATACGCGCGTCACTCGGCGTAGCGATGGCATCTGTGGAGGCACACCGATCATCGTTTCCTCCAGAGCGGCAGCCACGCGATGGCCGACAGCAGCATCGCCGCGGGGATGAGCGCCATCGCCCATTCCCATCCCCACGATGAGTCGGCGATGCGCCCAACGATCGCCGGGCTCGGCACATCGCCGAAGGCATGGATCGCGAGCACATTCGCGCCCATGGCGAATGCGCGAAGATCCGCGGGAACGGCGTTCAGTAGCACAGCATTCACGGGACCCTGCGATGCGAAGGCGAATGTCGCCGCGAGGAACAGGACAGTCATCACGAGCACCGTATCCGTACAGTACAGAGCCGCAGCGGTGAGCGGTGTTGCCGCGAGCATGCAGAGGCCGCACAGCAGCAGGCACGCGCGCGAGCCGCCGCCAAGTGCGCGAGCCGCCGCGCCACCGCCGAGTGTTCCGAGCAGTCCCGCGGTCACGATGATGATGCCGAATGATGCGGATGCGTCGATGGCACTCCAGCCGCGGACGGTCGTCAGGTAGTGCGGCATCCAGACGGCGAGCGCACCGAAAGCAAATGTGAACGCCGTCAGTCCGATCGTGGCGGACCGAAAGTCAGCGCTGCCGAACACCGCGCCCAGTGCCGCCGCGCGCTGCCTCATCGGTACGTGAACCGTCCGTTCCGATTCCGCTGCGCTCGGTGGGGGCTCGCGCAGTCGCAGGCAGAGGAACGCAAGCAGAAGCCCTGGCACGCCACCTGCGATGAACACCGAGCGCCATCCCCAGTGTTCGGACAGCATGCCCGATGCGATGTAGCTGAGGGCTGTGCCGATCGGGATCGCCGCGTAAAAGATGCTGAGTGCAGACGCGCGGCGCTCAGGCTTGAAGTGTCCGGCGAGCAGGACAGGGCCGAGCGTGGAGTACGCCGCTTCGCCGATGCCAACGAGTGCGCGCAGCAGCAGCAACTGCAGCAGCGTTTGCACGAATCCACTGGCGAGGGTAGCCGCACTCCAGATGAAGATGCCCACCGCGAGTAGCCGAGGTCTGCTTACGCGTCGCGAGGCGAGTCCAAAGACGGGCGCGGCGACCATGTACACCAGCAAGAACGCGCTCGTGAGGAATCCGATCTCCGTCTGCGTGGCGCCGAGCGACTGTTGGAGCGGTGCGACGATGCCTGCGAGGAGGTAGCGATCGAGATAGTTGAGAAGATTGAGCGCGGTCAGCAGCGTGAGTGTTCCCATCGCCCCATGCAGAAACCTGCTCGTTGGCGCTGCCATCTGTGAGGCGTGGTACCCCAACTTGTCGCACTGCACAAGCGTCCGACTGCCGCTCGTCGCCGTGGTAAGATTCCGGGAGAATTTTTCCCTAACCATCGTCCCCACTTCAGGAGCCACTATCGATGAAACGATTCGCCGTCCTCGCTGCACTTTCACTCGCCCTCATTGGCTGCGCCACAGGTCCAAAGACCGAGGAGCAGAAGAAGGACCTAGGCACGGAAGTGCGCGCTGCGATCGAGCGGCTGAAGGTGCGCGATCCGAGCATGGACAAGTTCTTTGCGAACTCGTCTGGATATGTGGTTCTGCCCTCCGTGGGCAAGGGTGGGTTCGTGTTTGGGGGTGCTGCAGGCGATGGCGAAGTCTTCGCCAACGGGCGTTCCATCGGCTACTGCTCGATGAATCAGGGATCATTTGGTGCAACGATCGGCGGGCAGGTGTTCGACGAGTTCATCTTCTTCAAGGATGAGTCCTCTTTGAAGCAGTTCACTTCGGGGACATTCCAGTTTGCCGCGCAGGCCTCTGCCGTGATGGCCACTTCAGGCGCTGGCGCAGCGAACGACTATCGAGACGGTGTCGCGATCTTCGTTGGCAGCAGCACGGGTGCGATGCTCGACGCATCCATCGGCGGCCAGCGATTCGACTATCGCGCAGGGTCATCCCAGTGACAACCGGACGCCTCGCCAAAAACGCATGGCACCGTCAGAGCGTCGCTGTTGCCGCGCTGCTTGCGCTCGGCTGTACTGCGCTCGCAGGTGGATGGATGCAGTCGCAGCAGCGATCGTTTCGTTGGGATGTGCACGACATGAAGCGCCCCCAGCCGCCTGTCGTGCAGACGGGAGCCGCGTGCGCGACGACGCCGCCGAGTGATGCCATCGTGCTCTTTGGCGGCGGCGACACATCGAAATGGGTCAAGGCGGGTTCGGAGTCACCCATCGGATGGAAGGCGGATGGCGGAGTACTCACCATCGTGCCGCGCACCGGCGACATCGCGACGCGCGACAACTTCGGCGACTGTCAGTTCCACATTGAGTGGATGGTTCCCGCAGATCTGAAGTGCGAAGGTCAGAAGGGCTGCAACAGCGGCATCTTCTTCATGTCGCGCTATGAGCTGCAGATTCTGAACTCGTCGGGCAATGTCACCTATGTGGATGGCATGGCGGGTTCGATGTACGGGCAGCATCCGCCGCTGGTGAACGCCTGCCGTGCGCAAGGACAGTGGAACGCCTACGACGTGATTTTTCGCGGCCCGCGCTTCGATGCGGCAGCCGGCATCGTTCGCACGGCGTCGATGACGGTGCTGCTGAACGGCGTGCTCGTTCAGGAGAACGCCGAGGTGCTTGGCGAGACCGCGCACATGCGGCGTGCTTCTTATGCGCCGCATGCGGAGAGCGCGCCGATCAAGTTGCAGGATCACGGCGATGCTCTGCAGTTTCGGAACATCTGGGTTCGTCCGCTCGCTTCGCCCGCAGTCGCGGAGTGACCGTCTGCGCTCGGGCGCGTGTTCGCTGGCGCCACGCATCGGCCTCACGGATCGACAGCAGCGCCCTTAGACCATCGTGTTGTTGAGCAGATTGTTGTGGGCGTTGTAAGCCGCCACCTTGTAGCACTCGGCGTAGGTGGGATAGTTGAAGACGTTGGTCAGGAAAAAGTCGAGACCACCCTTCAGGCGGATCACCGCCTGCCCAATGTGTACGAGTTCGGTGGCATTCGATCCGATGATGTGTACGCCAAGAAGTTGGCGTGTCTCGCGGTGGAAGATCAGTTTCAGAAATCCGTCCGCCGTCTCTGCGATCTTTCCCCGTGCGATCTCGTTGTACCGCGCCACGCCAATCTCATAGGGAACCTTCTCCTTGGTCAGTGTCTGTTCCGTCGCACCAACACTGCTCATCTCGGGGATGCTGTAGATGCCGAGCGGGTATTCATTACCCATGGGTGCTGTTGAGCTGCCGAACATATGACATGCGGCGATGCGCCCTTGCGCTGAACTTGTCGCAGCGAGCGCGGGGAAGCCGATCAGATCGCCTGCCGCGTACACGCCTTGCACGGTGGTTTCATACTGGTCGTTCACGCTGATGCGCCCGCGCGAGTCCGCCGCAAGGCCGATCGCATCAAGATGAAGCCCCTCCGTACATCCTTGTCGCCCCGCAGAGATGAGGGTGGCATCGGCGGTCATGCGTTTGCCACTTTCAAGTTCCACCACTACGCGCCGCGGCTGCTCGTCAATGCATGCGATTCGGACGACCGCCTCACCACAGCGGAAGATCACATCCTGCAGCCGCATGCCATGGATCATCTCGTCGATCGTCTCGGTGTCCATGAACGAAATCGGGCGTTCTGACTTTTCGACGAGCGTGACCTTTGTACCGAGGGTTGCGAAGAACGATGCATACTCGAGGCCGATCACGCCGCCACCCACCACGATCATCGTTCGCGGGATCTCGCGCAGCGCGAGCACGCTATCGCTTGTCAGGATGATGGGATTGTCCTCGCTCGATTGATCAGGGCACGCGGCTGGGATGACTGGGCGCGTCCCAGTGGCAAGCAGCGTGAACGCGGTCGTCACGCGGCGATCTCCTTCAGGACTATCGACCGCAAGGGTGTGCACATCGATGAAGGAGGCGAAGCCCGAAAGGATTTTTACATCGTTGCGAAGGAGATTCTGGCGAATGAGCTGCTGCTCTTCGTTGATGACGCCGCTGACTCGGTCGATCAGCATCGGCATCGTCAGGCGAATGGGATCGGCGCCCGCCGCTTCAAGCGACTTGCGTACCGTGCCGCGCCGAAGACTCACGACCGCCTCGCGGAAGGTCTTGGAAGGCAACGTCCCAAGGTGCACTGAAACGCCGCCAACACCGCGGCGCCGCTCGATCATCGCCACACGCTTGCCGAGCTTTGCCGATTGGATTGCGGCGGCCTGTCCTGCAGGTCCACTCCCCACGATAGTGAGATCGAATTCATACGCCTCGGTCATGGGCGCAGCATAGGAGCGGCTCGGCGATACCGTGTTCGCGATGCACTTCACGCCCACCCATGAGTCGATCGCCGCCTGCTATCGCTTGCTGATCGGCATGATCGTGCCGCGCCCGATCGCCGTGGTTGGCACCATGTCGTTGGATGGACGGCCGAACCT
>Ga0208048_1001441_pt1 | contig 12171 bp, 9 predicted proteins | sample Malawi_45m_30L_FD_184163 | JGI IMG/M metagenome (GOLD analysis project Ga0208048, IMG submission 184163) | Freshwater microbial communities from Lake Malawi, Central Region, Malawi to study Microbial Dark Matter (Phase II) - Malawi_45m_30L... | ecosystem: Environmental > Aquatic > Freshwater >...
GGAGAAAGGCCCCTCAGGCTGGGTTTCATTGGGACCATGGATTGGTTGCCTAACCAAGATGCTGTTCAGTGGCTTCTCCACGAGTGGATTCCCGCCACCGAAGGTTGGCCGAACCGGCCGGAATTTCATGTTGCAGGCCGAAAAGCTCCCACCTTTTTTGCACAGAACAGACCTGCCTACTTTTTTCATGGCGAGGTGGAAGATGCCCAGGCCTTCATGTTGTCTTGCGATGCGATGGTCTTTCCTTTGAGAATGGGCAGCGGTCTCAAGATCAAAGTTTTGGAGGCCATGGCTTTGGGTATCCCGGTGATCTCCACGGCCCAAGGCGTACAAGGCATGGGCTTGACTTCTGGGGAAAATTACCTGCATGCCGAAAATGCCGAGGAATTTGCGCAAGTCGTGAGGGATATTTCGGATTATCCGAACAAATTGCATCAATTATCCGAACATGCCTTGCTTAAATTTCGTAACAATACTGAGCGGATGGAACAAGTGGCCGCCTTGAACAATCTTCTGCGATCTTCTCTCTCCTCCGGTGACAAGACAAAAACTCCAACCGCATGATGCTCTCGCTTATCGCCTTAACGGGGTGTATCGCAGGTTTGGGCCTTGTGCATACCTACGGGATTTATCCTTGGCATATGCGCAGGCTGGCCAAACGGCCCCAGGATTGGGAACCCCTGGAGGAATTTCCGAAGGTGATTCTCCTTATGGCGGCTTACAACGAAGAGGCTATGATTCAGGCCAAAATTCAATCCATATTCAGAAATAATTATCCCAAATCGCGTTTGACGGTGGTTGTTGGAACGGATGCCTGCACGGACGGCACGGATATGCTGTTGGAACGAATGTGCCAAGAATACCCCGGATTGCAGCACCGAAAATTTCCCGCAAGGACAGGTAAACCTGGAATCATCAACCACCTTTACCAAGAATATCCTAGCGAGGTGGCTGATTCCGCGATCCTGGTTTTGACCGATGTGGATGCAATCTTCGAAGAGCGTACCCTGGCTGAGCTGGTTCTGCCCTTCTCAAGTCCTAACGTGGCCGGGGTACAGGCCAATATTAAACCCATTCTTGATACGCAACCCACACTTACCACGACTCATACCCTATCTGGAAACGTGGTTGCCCAAGAATTGCGTTATATGGAAGGAGAAATGTTATCCAAACAAGGAGAGTCCAGAAGAGGGACGGTTATTGGGGGCTATGGCGCCCTGATGGCGATGCGATGGGATAGGTTTGAGCCATCGCCGGGTGGACTGCTGGTGGACGATTTCTTTTGGTTTGCCCGTTTGCTTCTTAAGCCCGAAGCTCAAGTCGTCTTTGCCAAGAAGGCCGTGGCCCGCATGCCCTTGGAGGGAAGCCGGGCGATTCAATTTCGGCGAAAACGTCGCCTTGGCAAAGGTAATCTCCAGAACTTATGGATCTTTAGATCCCTCGCTTTGCACCCCAAGACAGCCTATTGTTACATTTCCCACAAAGTGCTTCGGTGGTTAAGTCCTTGGCTCCTGATCGCCAGCTATAGTTCATGCACAGCCCTCATCACCATGCAGTGGACGATGCTTGAAACGTTCGGATTCACCTTGAATTGGCTTGCCCTTTCTTTGCTCTTGCCCCTTGGGTTCAAATTACTGAGCCTTCCTTTGCATGGGTGGAAGTCCTTCCAAACCAAGGTTCAATGGCTTGAGCATTTTGGGCTGATGAATGTGGCCTTGGTGTTAGGCGCCTACGATTTGATCTTCAAGCCGACCCGACAAGTTTGGTGGGACAACCGCAAGATTTCTTCCCCAAGATCGAAGGGTTAGAATCCAAGGGACAGCCCTGCGGAATACCCTTTGAAATCTCCCAGGGTAAATGCCTCCGCATGCAAGGCGATCAAAACCAATTTGAATCGTAAGCCCAGTCCCATCCGTAATTGTTGCTCGCTGTCGATCTGAATATCAAGGGGATTGCTAAGGCTGGTCCATTCTTCGGTGAGGTTGGCGGGATTGTTAGGGCTTGGGGTTAATCCGGAACGAACGGCATAATTTCCTTTGGCAGCCAGCGAGAAGGAGGAGTTCTGAAGACCAATGCTGGCATAAGGGGTGAAGGCCAATATTTTTTTGGAGAGCACAATACCCAAACCGGTGGCCCTGCCTTCCATAAACAATTGTTGCTTGGAGAAATCCTGTGAACCGCTAATCGCACGGTTGGTCACTTGGATACCTGGCGCAACATTGTAGGCTGCAAACGTAGTGGGCTCTATGCGCGTATCCAGTTCATAACTCATCCTTGAATGATTGGCATACAGACTCAAACTAATGGGGAGTACCTTGACCACCGGAATCCATTGCAGCAATTCATGTTTTAGGCCAACACCCCAAAAGTTAATCTTGCCGGAAAGGATATTTTCGGGAATTATACCATTCCCCAGAGTGGACAAATCGAGGGTTGGGGCGTAACGAATACTCAGTTCGGTGTTCTTGACCAAGCCAATATTGGCCTGTACATAAGGGGCAAAGGCCATAGACAAACCCAAACCTTGGAAAATATCACCCAAGGCGGGATATTCAATCGGCCTCACACCTCCGGGACTCAAGGAATCCTGAATGGTACCCATAACAACCCATTGTGGGGAAATCGCACTGCGATCTCCTGCGATAGTAGGGACTGCATTGGGATTGCCTCCAACGGCTTTGAGGGTGGTCAACTGCAGCGTGGCCGGATCAAAGGATTTGTGTTGATCCGGTATTTGAATCATCGTCACCCCTGCTTGGACATTCAAACGAAAGGTCTTGAGGGAATTCGCGGTATTGAACCAATTTTGCCCCAAGGCCATCGAAAAACCTTGGCCCATAGGGGACATGTACGCGCCAAGAAGTTTGTTGGCATCCTCCTTACCACCGGCAAGAATAGCCAAGGCATCATCTTGGGCTTTGGCCTGAGGGGCCTGCATCAAGATCCCCAGCAATCCGACAAACCATAGCAAAGAACCCCTATACGTTTTGGAATGGTGCATATTGTATGAAATCATAAACATGGCATTTAAATGGTCTTATAAACTTAATGGTAAATACGACAATCTGCACCAAGTCATGGGGATGTATTCCCAAGTTCTTGATAAAGGAGGTTAAGGTTATTGGTTGCCATTGGATCACCTGGCTTAAGGCGTAAGAATTCTTCGAGACTGCGGGCAGAACCTCTTTTGTCGCCTAACTCAAACAAAGCCCTGGCTTGGTTAAAATAGCTGTCTGATAGCCCGGTAATGGAAATTTCCCGTTCAAAAAACCGATTAGCCTCCTGAAATTTGCCGTCTTCCATCGCCAAAAGGCCCATGTAATGATTGACATATTTTTCGTTGGAGTCGATAGTGTAGGCTTTGTTCACATACTTCCGTGCCTCCTCCAGTCCTGGCCTTGGAAGTCCCTCCACGGTATTGCAACGAATCGCGTACATGACGTGGGCGTAAGCCGAGGACGGAGAATGATCCACTGCATCCTTCCAAAATGCCAACTCATCGGCAAAGACTCCTTTGCGTTTAACATTGATTTGCAAAAACCAAAGGAAGGCCAAACATGCAAGCACCGCCCCCCAAACCTTTGGAAATTGGGGACGAAACAAATTCGAAGAGCCCAGAGCCGCCCATAACCCAAGCGTAGGGACATAGAGCCTGTGCTCAAAGACTTGATCGTTCAAGCCTCGGGGAACCACCATCGCTGGTAACAACAAAAGCAACCAAAAGGCCAAGCCCCCGACCCATTGTAGTCGATCTTGAGCAGGCGTCCACCAAACCAAAAAACCAAGAAAGCCTAAGGCAATTATTCCCCACTGCCATTCTGTATCTGCCTGCATTGGAAAAACCGACAGATTCAACGGCAAAAAGGTTTTGCCCAAATACTGCAAAAGAATAGGGGTCCTCTCCCAAAACAAAACCCACAAATTGGCAAGATCCAGACCTGCCCCTGTTGTTTGAGCCTCATGACGACCCCAGGCCCAAAGCCCAAGGGCGGCGAACCAAACCAAGCCCAAAGCGAACCAGGTTCTGTAGGATTGAGGGAGTCCCCTGAAGGCCCAAACCAAAACTACCGTGGCCGGCATGACCAGTACCCCTGTTTCTTTGGTCAGCATAGCCGCCAAACCGCAGACACCCCACAATAGCAACATGACCCATTTGCCTTGACGCCAATATTGAACCAAGGCCAATAGACCTGAGAAGGTTGCTACACCCAGCAAAGTGTCGTTCCGACCCGGAATCCACGCCACCGCCTGGCTCAGGGCAGGATGAACCGCATAGAGCAACCCAAGAACCCAGGCGCTCCACGTTGGAAGTCCCAGGGAGCATAAGGCCACAAAAAGCAAAGCGCAAGAAACCAGGTGCAAACGGACATTGGTTCGCAAATACCCCTCCAACTTCAGTTGATGCGAACGGGCGTCGGCCGCAAAACTCCATAACAAAAGTGGGCGGTAATAGCTGTCCCCTTTCTCGCGAAAGACCCCACGAATCAGTGCTTTGGAATATGCGGATTTATCTTTGTTGACCGCATAATTTTCTTCGATGAAAATAGAATCATCCAAGCGAGTTAACCTTTGGCTTGGAACATCGCGGTAAACCCAGCCAGCGAACAAGGCTAAGCATCCAGCCAAAATCCATTGAACATAGGGTTGTTGGGGTAAGGAAAAGTTTTTCATTTTTAAATCAATAAAAACAAATCATGCACGGCCTTCATCACTTCATCCACTGTAACTCGATTCATGCAGGGATTATCCGGGTGAACACATCGGATTTGACCGCAGGGATTGCAGGGTAACTTGATGTGCAATGCTCTGAAATTATGGGCTTTGGGTGAAAAGATTTCAGGCTCTCCCGGCCCAAAAAGCCCCACGGTAGGACAGCCGGTGGCCGAGGCCACATGCATGGGCCCGCTTTCGTTGCCCACCATCAGCGATGCCTGGGCCAGTAGGGGGATCACATAACGAATTGATCGGCCTTCCATGTAGGTAAAGGTTTCGAAATTTAACTTTTCTTGGATGCGATCCACATCCATACGCTCTTCGGGAGTCCCTACAAAAACAATATCCAAGTGAAATTCCTCGTGCAGCCGTTGGGCCAAATCTGCCCATCCCTGAAGAGACCATCTTCGTAACAACTTCCTTGCCCCGGCATGAAAGACCACATATTTCCCTAGGTCCAATCGTTGTTTGAACAAATTGATTTCGGCCACCGCTTGTGGATCATCTCCATGCAACAGGGAGCCCGAGCCTTCTGGGGTCTCAGGTTGGCCTTTTGTTTTGAATCGCGTAATGGATTCGATGTTCCCATTCAGCAAGGGTGCTGCGATCCTTAGGTTAATATCCCATTCGTGGAGCTGAGCTTGGCCGCTGAGGCGCCGCCACAGGCGTATGCTCCCACGATCACGGCGACCCTGTGGCCATGTCCTCAAGGCATAGAGGAGGGTTTGCCAATTGCCCCTGCATTCCAGTACCCAATGGTAACGCTCCTTGGGCGCAGGCGCATCCCCGGTCCAAAAGGTGCTCACCAAGCCCTGCGGCGCCAGCCAATCCTTGTGAAGGGGTTTGCACCACAGGTCCACCACGACATGCGGGTTCTCTTGCCGGATCGCATGAAGCATGGGCAAGGTGGTGACCATATCCCCCAATTCATCCATCCGAATGACCAAAACCCGCGTAGAAACCCCTGCAGGGGCGCCTTTTTGGGCCCGCCTCCTCCATGTTGGGAGTCGGCGGATCCAAGAGGCCAAGCCCCATAAGACCCCTGCAAGGGCAGAAACCACGAAGTACAGCCTTTCATTGCGCATGGTACTGCAAATCTGAGCATAAACCACGCTTCTGCGGAATACCCCTAATTTTGAGGACGTGGCTTACTCATTTTACCGCAACTCCCTTGCCATCTGGCTATCCAATGCCTTGGTGAAACCCTTGTGGATCCTGTGGATTGATCGAAGCATCCAAAACCAAGTAGGCCCTGAAGCCTACGGGGGCTATTACCAATGGTTCAACCTCTCCTTGTTGCTTGCCGTTTTGCTGGATGGGGGCATGGCCAATTTTTGGAATCAACGGATTGCTTCGGGAACTTTCAAGCAAGGGGAAATGGCCCAATTACTCCGGCTCAAAGGGGCTTTGTGGTGTTTGTACATGGTGGGCACGATGGGCATCGCTGCGGGCCTTGGCTATGAAAGTAGCTCATTGTTATGGATCGCTCTACTCGGTGTACTCCAAGGACTCATGTTCGTCAATTTATTGTGGAGAGCAGGTCTTGCAGGTCAACAAAAATTCGTCTTGGAAGGAGTTTTAAGTGCGGGTGACAAGGCGATCATGATTTTTCTCTCTCTTCCCTTACTGCAAGGCAAAGCGTATTGGACCGGTAATATCCTTCATGATTTTGTGATTATTCAAATCATTGGTGCATTGATCATTACACTAATTTCTGCCTTCATTTACCGCTCCAAAATAAGACCAACGGGTTATTCAACCCCACCTTCGTCTTTGGCCGAAGAGACAGGACCCTCTACCGAAAAATTATGGTGGCAAACCTGGCTTCCCTTTGGGGTATTGGGTTTGATCATGACGGCCTATTTCCGCTTGGATGTCGTGGTCTTGCGCATGTGGGGACAAGGGGGAGCCATCGACCAAGGCTGGTATGCCGCATCGTATCGTTTGTTGGATGCGGGCTTGATGCTCCCTTTGCTGTTGGGTTCCATGTGGGTTGGCCGATTTGCCTTTCTTGAGCGCAATTTGGAGCAAATTCATCAATTGCTGAACCAGTCCGCCTCCCTTTTGATGGGTATCGGTTTGGCAGGGATGTTTATTGTCTGGCCCCACCTGCAAGAATGGATGGCCTGGTGGTACCCGGCATCGGTCTCTTCGAAGCCGGTTCACTTTATTCTGGGCTGGCACCTCCTCGCCTTCCTACCGATGGGCCTTAATGTGCTGTTGGGATCCTTGCTCACCGCTCACCGAGCTTTTGGCCGATTAATTCCCCTTCATTTGCTCGCTCTTTTGCTTCATATCGTCTTGTTGCGCCTATGGGTAACGGAATCGGGGGCCGTTGGTGCCGCCAAAGCCTGCGCAGTCACCCATACTTTGGTCATGATCGCCCAATGGGCCCTGGTCAGGGTGGAATACCAATGGAAACCCTGGGGGTATTTATGGAAACCCATCATCGCCTTGGTAGGCATTGGCTTTACGGCTGTTAGCGCCTTTGCCTTCATGAGTTCCCCATGGGGGATATGGCAAGAAGGTCTTGTGACTGGTCTAGGTATGGCCTTGGGCTGGGGCTGGATCTTCACGAAAAACGGACGTTTGGCCTAATTTTAACCTTTGAACCTGTTTATGAACCAGTCCCAATCCGAATTTGATTCTTCCGGTGTTTTTGCCTTCGTGTGGCAGTTCCGTGTCCTTTTGTTGATCGCCGGTTTAAGCGGTTCAGTTTTGGGCATTGTTTTCTCCTCGTCTTGGTTTATTACTCCTCTCTATGAGTCCAAGGTGGTCTTCTATCCGGCCACTGTGAATTCCATTTCCAAGGCCCTACTTTCGGATAACCCATCGGACAAAACCGATGTTATGGAATTTGGGGCCGAAGAGCAAAGCGATCAGCTGATTCAAATTTTGTATTCCGATGAAATTCGGGACAGCGTGATTCGACGCTTTCGTCTCATGGAACATTATGAAATCCCCGAAGACGCAGCCTTTCGGTACACCCGTTTGAACAAGAAATACGACAAGCTGATTCAGTTCAAAAGAACCGAATACATGTCCGTAGAAATCACGGTTCGCGACAAAGACCCTCGCATGGCGGCCGATATTGCCAACACCATCGCCTCCCTGCTGGACCTCACCAAAAATAAAATTCAACGCGAACAAGCGGAGAAGTCTTTTCAAATTGTTCAAACACAATACGAATCCAAGAAGGCCTGGATAGAGCGTTTGAACGATTCCTTGAATTTCTTTCGTTCCCAAGGCATTTTTGATTATGATTTGCAGACGGATCATCTCACAGAGCTGCAAGTACAATCCTCGTCAGCCAAAGCGGAGGCTCAAGGTAAATTGAATATCCTTCGGCAATTAAAAGTCTCTGAAAGCGACACCGCGATTATCAACAACATGGCCCGCCTAAAGGGCAGTGAGGCCTCGCTCCTGGATTTGAATCGCCAACTGAAAAGCCTCGAACGCTACGGCGGGGCCTACAATTCCGTCAAAGAACAGCTCGAAAAAGAAAACGAAGAATTGGTCAAAATCAGAATGCGTTACGATCGTTCAAGGGTGGACCTCGAAGAAGTCTTGCCGGTCAAATTCCTGGTAAATTCAGCGAGACCCGCCGAAAAGAAGGTGTACCCTATTCGATGGCTGGTGGTGGTTTTGTCCGGCACAGGATCCTTGCTTCTTGCCGCTTTGTCCATGGTTATTCTGCAGAATATTCGGGCGTATCGCAGTTGATCCTTCCTTGCTATCGTTGAAGAATTCGGATTCAGGCCTTTTGCATAATTCGGGAAAGACCCCGCTGCTCATCACGGCCATCGTGGGCGTTGTTTGGGCTTTGGCTTTGGCCGTAGGCCTGTATGCTGAACAATGGTGGGTTTTGCTATTGCCCTTTGGGTTGGGGTTGGTTGTGCTTGTGGTGTACCGAATGGATTGGGCACTCTACGCTTTGTCCATGCTCACTCCCCTCAGCATTCTGATTGACGACCCTTCCCTGGGTTTTGCCATTCAAATACCCACGGACCCTTTGATGATTCTGATCAGCGGGGCCTTGCTTGCACGTTGGATGCTCCTTGAACCCCCTTCATCGGTGATTCTACGAAACCCCATCACGGTATGCATCCTTTTGTGGATGTTGTGGATGATCTACATCATTCCAGCCTCTTCTCAACCCTTGGTTTCGTTCAAATTTGTCCTTTCCAATGCGTGGAAAATCATCCCTTGCTATTTCGGATCCATCATGCTTTTTCGGGTAGGCGATCGTGCTCTGCGCTTCTGGTGGCTATATCTCTTACCCCTCACCTTTGTGGCCCTATGGAGCCTGTGGCACCATGCAGAGGATGGATTTACCAAAGAAGCGAGCTACTGGGCATCGGAACCCTTTGTAATCAATCATGGAATTTATGGGGCGATGCTGGGCTTCTTGATCCCCTTGGTGACCTTGCACCTCGTTCGTCCCCAGGCCTTCCTCCGCCTAGTCTGGATTCGACCGCTCCTTTTGGCTCTGCTTGTGGTCTTGGTCATCGCGGTGATCATGAGTTATACCCGAGCGGCCTGGGTAAGCCTTGTGGCGGCCCTTGCTTTTTATGTATTGTTACGACTTAAGATTCAGTTTCGATGGTTGATGTTGCTGGCGGTTATCGCCAGTACCCTGATCGCCTTGAACAGCGGCCCACTGCTCATGTACCTGATGCGGAACAAAACCGATTCGCAAGATCGCCTTGACAAACATTTGGAATCCATCTCCAACGTGCGTAGCGATGCCTCCAATCTCGAAAGGCTCAACCGTTGGGCTTCCGGATTACGGATGTTTTCGGAAAGGCCATGGCTGGGATGGGGACCCGGAACCTACATGATGGAATACGCCCCCTTCCAAAATCCCTACGAAAAAACCATTATAAGCACCAACAATGCTGATGTGGGGGGTATTCATTCGGAGTATTTTGGCCCATTGGTCGAATCCGGGATTCCCGGTTTTCTTTGTTTTGTGGGCATGCTCCTAGCCTCCCTTCAGCGTGGTATGTCGTTATGGTACAGGCTCAAAGAGCCGAATCAGCAACGAGACCGCCTCCTTCTCCTCTGCGCCATGTTGGGTTTAGTGACCTATTATACGCACGGTTTTCTTAACAATTATTTGGATATGGACAAAACAGCCTTGCTGTTTTGGTCAAGCCTTGGATTGATTACCGCAATGGATGCGCGTTACCCCCCCGATCAACGTGGCGTATCCCAATAGGACGATAAAGCCGCTCCCAAGATATTGAATCCAAACACAAGACTGAATATGAGCAAACCCGGCGCCAAAGCCAAATGAGGGGAGCCCATTAAAAGGTAAGGAACATGCTCTTTGAGCATCATACCGAGGGATGGGACGGGGGGCTGTACACCTAACCCCAGAAATCCCAATCCTGATTCCAACAAGATGGCTGAACCAAAGACGGAGGATGCCATCACCATCAAGGGTTTGTACAAATTGGGCAGCAGCTGCCTGAACATTTGGTTCCAATCGGATAAACCCAGCATGCGGGCGGCAAGCATGAACTCCCTTTCCCTGAGCGCCATCACTTGGCCACGCACCATTCGGGCCACGTCCACCCACATGGTCAGCCCAATGGCCAGCATAACTTGCCACCAACCTTTGCCCAAAGCAAGCGAAAAGGCCAATACCAACATCACCGATGGCAGAGACCACAAAACCTGCATGAACCACGAGAGCACTCGGTCCACCCAAGATCGGTAATAACCTGCCGCAAGGCCTACTATGGTCCCCAATGCAATCGAAAGCACCATGGCCACCAAGCCCGTTCCCATCGAAACACGAATACCCCAGACCAAGCGGCTCCATAAATCCCTCCCCATGGAATCCGTTCCCAACCAATGGTTCGTTACCCCTTGGCTGAACATGGGCAAAGCCGCTGCATCGGGGTTTTGCTGATTCGCATATAAGGTGGAATCCGGCAAAAAATCAACCCCAACCCATGCGAACACCAAACAAAGCAGGAGATAAAACCCGCTCAAAGCCATAGCCCATCGTTGCCCATATCGCTTTTTCATCCCTGCAAAGTACGCTTCATGTCTTGTAGGCTCTGCCTTTCCATTCAAATTGACCCCTGTACCCCATTAACCCCGCAAACAAGGTGTACGGCAAATACCACAACTGGGTCAATACCAATAGGCTCCAATCTGCCTTTATCCCATAGAACCCAGCAGCCCTTCGTGTAAAAATTCCATCCAGCCAGCCTTTGATGCACCAAGCCCCAAGGCAAATCCACGAGATAACCAGGCCGCTCCCTCCCCAGAAACTGGCCAGAAGACCCACCGCCATCAAGGCCTGCATCAACCAAACGGCCTTGAGAATACCGCTAACCCATGGATCCGGGTATGCGCTTTGTTTGGAAACCCAACGAATACGTTGTTGAAGAAAATTGCCCAAGGCACCCACCGGCGGGGTATCCACCATGGCCCGTGGGTCTGAACAGAAGACCACCGCAGCAGGACCGAAGGCCGTTGCGACTCGGTGCATCAACAAATCATCATCACCCCCAGGGTGATTCATGTTATCGGCATACGGATTCAAGGCAAGAACCGTCCTGCGCCGAAAGGCCATATTCCCCCCGTTGGAAATAATGGGCTGACCCAAGGCTATGGAGGAAGCGGCAATCGCATTCAGGCTCATGAATTCTACAGCCTGACTTTTTTGCCAAAGTGATCCACAAGGGGCTAAGCGTACCGGTCCCGCAACAAATTCTACAGTCGAATTCCCGGCCAACGCTGCGGTCATGGCGCTGCACCAACCAAGTCCCGGAACACAATCAGCATCCGTGACCATTATCCATTCGCCTTGGGCTGCCGCAATTCCCATCGCCACCGCGCCTTTCTTATGCGATGGATAAGAATCCGAGCCATCCCGCCGCAGAACCTGCCATAACAAATCAGGATGCTCTCTCGCATAAGCCTCCACGAGCTCCGCAGACCCATCCGTGGACTCATCATCCACCCAGACCACCTCCCAACGCCTCTTGTACGTTAATCCAAAATCTTGCGCCGCTAGAGCTTCCAACAAGGGCCTCATCCGCAGCGCCTCATTGCGCGCAGCCACCACGACCGTCAAAAGAAGTTCCGGCTTCTCATGGTCCATCCTTGAGCTAATCTCCAACGAAGAGCCTTGGGAAAACAATCGCCAACCACGCATAAACCGTAGGATCATCAAACCATAGAGGCCCATCAAAACGGAGATCAAGATCCCCCATATCATGATCATAACACTTTGGATTTATGGCCAATCGTCCACCACCACAGCCCTCCCAACAGAGCGGGTACCGCCAAATTCGTGATCCATATCATCAATGGAATCCACAAGGCATCCACTGGATTGACCAGAACACCGCCCCAGATCCAAAAGGACAGCGCGCCCTTAAAACCCAAATCCATGAACAACCCCAAAGGCATAAACCACTGCAAGGCCAGCATCGC
>Ga0208048_1001443_pt1 | contig 12163 bp, 9 predicted proteins | sample Malawi_45m_30L_FD_184163 | JGI IMG/M metagenome (GOLD analysis project Ga0208048, IMG submission 184163) | Freshwater microbial communities from Lake Malawi, Central Region, Malawi to study Microbial Dark Matter (Phase II) - Malawi_45m_30L... | ecosystem: Environmental > Aquatic > Freshwater >...
GCGGAATATCCGTACCGCCGCATGTGCCAGTGATTTTCGGAATCCCCCCCCCCCAGTGCGGATTCCGTGGGCATCCCCGGCGGTCTCGTGATAGGATACCGACTATCAGCCTCCTTCCTTTCGAGTTTGCAGAGGATGTTCCATGCAAGCTGTTTTGTCCGTCTTGCTGTTTTTTTTGCTGAGTCTCTGTGCTCTTCCTGCAGGGGCTCAGCAGGTTCCCACATTCAACCGTGATATTCGTCCGATTTTGTCGGATCGTTGTTTTTTCTGTCATGGTCCGGATGGTGCGAAGCGTGAAGCGGATCTGCGTCTGGACGATCGTGACGCGGCGATTGCTGCGGGGGCGATTGTGCCGGGTGATCCTGACCAGAGTGTGCTGCTGCAGCGGGTGACAAGTGCTGACGCGGACGTGGTGATGCCGCCGCCGCATACTAAGCTGGGTCAGTTAAGTGCGGTGGAGGTGAGTTTGCTGCGGGAGTGGATTCGCGGTGGTGCCGAGTATGAGGGGCACTGGTCATTTATTCCGGTGCGGCGTGGCGGAGCGACGGACGCGACGATCAGCGGTCGGGTTGATGAATTGATTCGTCGGCAACTGTCCGAGCGGGGGTTGCAGCAGCAGCCTGTGGCTGACCGGGAGACTCTGATTCGCAGGCTCAGTTTTGATCTGACGGGATTGCCGCCGACTGCGGATGAGGTGCGAGTGTTTGTGGAGGATGCTGATCCGGAGGCGGTGCCGCATTTGGTGGATCGTCTGCTGGGGTCTCAGCGTTATGGCGAGCGGATGGCGGTGGACTGGCTGGATGTAGCGAGATATTCGGACAGTTATGGATTTCAGGTGGACCGTGAGCGTGAGATGTGGCCGTGGCGTGACTGGGTGATTGATGCGTTCAACCGCAATTTGCCGTTTGATCAGTTTGTGACGTGGCAGCTGGCGGGTGATCTGCTGCCCCAGGCGACTCAGGAGCAGATTCTGGCGACGGCTTTTAATCGGCTGCATCAGCAGGAGTCTGAGGGGGGCAGTGTGGAGGAGGAGTATCGTGTGGAGTATGTGAGTGACCGGGTGCAGACTTTTGCCACGGCGTTTTTGGGTCTGACCTTTGAGTGTGCGCGCTGTCACGACCACAAGTACGACCCGATTACTCAGCGTGAGTATTATCAGTTGTTTTCGATGTTTCAGAACATCGACGAGGCGGGTTTGTATTCTTATTTCACGCCGTCCCCGCCGACTCCTGCACTGACGATGACGGATGCTGCGTCTGAGGCGAAGCTGTCGGAGCTGCGGCAGCGGGTGATGGAGGCGGAGTCAGTTTTGCAGGGCGAGCGTGTGGCGGGTACGGAGCGTTTTGCCGGCTGGCTGGCCGGGGTGGTACCTTGTGAAGTGGCGTTGCTGTCTGGAGAGCAGGGGCGGTTTGGTTTTGACGGTCAGCAGGGTGGCCAGCTGGTGAACAGTGTGCGGGTGGATCAGCCGGCGGTGCTGCGTGGTGAGAATCGTCTGGTATCTGGTCGTGTGGGTGAGGCGGTGCAATTTTCGGGAGACGATCCGGTAGATCTTCCGCTGGGTAATTTTGATCGGCATCATTCCTTCAGTGTGTCGTTATGGCTGCAGACACCCTCCGTGAATGCTCGTGCTGTCGTGATGCATCGTTCGCGGGCGTGGACTGACGCGGCCAGTCGGGGGTATGAGTTACTGATTGAGGATGGTCGTTTGAAGTGGTCACTGGTTCATTTCTGGCCTGGGAATGCGGCATCGGTGGGTATGCGGCAGCTGTTGCCGCTGAATGAGTGGGTGCATGTGACGGTGGTTTCGGATGGCAGCAGCAGTGCGTCGGGTTTGTCGATTTATGTGAATGGCCATCTAGCGGAGACTGACGTCATTCGCGACTCGCTGACACGCGAGATCACGGGTGGCGGCGGCGACAACATCGCTTTGGGTGAGCGTTTTCGGGACCGGGGATTTCGGGGTGGTTTGATCGATGATGTGCGGGTGTTTGATGTGGGTTTGACGGAGCTGGAGTGTCTGGCGGTGTTTGATGCGGCGGCGGCGGCGACGGAGTTGGGCGCGGGTGGTGCGGGTGCAGTCGGTGGCGGAGCTGGTTTATCGGACAGTGTGCGGCGGCAGTTGCTGGAGTGGTATTTGCGGCGGCGGGACGCGGGATATCAGGGGGCCTGGCAACGCCTGCAGGAGGCTCGGCGGGCGGCAGCGGAGTATTTTCAGGGTTTGAAGGAGATTATGGTGATGCGTGAGCTGGCAGAGCCGAAGCCAGCGTGGGTGTTGTTTCGTGGCGAGTATAATCAGCGTCGTGAGCAGGTGCAGGCGGGAGTCCCTGCTGCATTATCTCCTTTTCCCGAGGGTGCTCCGCGGAATCGTCTGGGTCTGGCTCGCTGGCTGACCAGTCCTGATCATCCGTTGCTTGCGCGAGTGACAGTGAATCGTATCTGGCAGAGTTTGTTTGGTCGGGGTCTGGTGCGAACTGCGGAGGATTTTGGCAGTCAGGGCAGTCGTCCGTTGTATCCGGAGGTGCTGGACGAGTTGTCGGATTATTTCATTCGCAGTGGCTGGGATGTGAAGCGACTGGTGCGAGCGATAGTTCAGACGGGGACGTATCAGCAGCGCAGTGTGGGATCGACCGGTTTGATGGAGGATGATCCGGACAACGAGTGGCTGGCTCGCGGGCCGCGATTTCGGTTATCGGCTGAGATGATTCGTGACAATGCGCTGCTGGCAGCGGGGTTGTTGCAGGAGCGGATTGGTGGTCCGCCGGTGAATCCTTATGAGATGACAGAGGCGTTTAAGCCGGCGGGTGTGAGTGGTGGAGACGAGGCGTATCGTCGGAGTGTGTATACGAGCTGGCGTCGGACGAGTCCGCCGCCGGCGATGCTGGCCTTTGATGCTCCGAGGCGAGCGGTGTGTACGGCGAAGCGGGAGCGTACGGATTCTCCGTTGCAGGCGTTGATTTTGTTGAATGGTGTGCAGTATGTGGAGGCAGCGCGGGTGCTGGGTGAGCAGTTGTGGCGGGGCAGTGGTGGTGATGTGGAGGCGATGATTCGTAAGGGGTGTTTGCGGTGCTGGAGTCGTCTGCCGGACGCGTCGGAGCTGGTGATTCTGCGTCGGTTGTGGGTGGAGCAGCTGGAGCATTTTGCGGCGCGACCGGAGCGTGCGGCGGAGTTGTTGTCGGTGGGGCAGCGGAAGGCGGCAGCGGGACTGTTGCCGGCGGAGGCTGCGGCAGCGACCGTGCTGGCTCAGGCGCTGCTGTCTTACGACGAGTGTGTCGTGCGTCGGTAGTGTGGTGTGGTGTGGTGTGTGGCTGTTGCTGTGTTGAGGGGACGGTGCATGCTGTCGAACGTTTTATTTCAGAATCGCCGGACTTTTCTGTCGCATTCGGGTTTGGGTCTGGGATCGATTGCGCTGGCTGATTTGTTGTGTCGTGAGGTGGGTGCGGGGGAGGTTGAGGAGCAGGCGGTGACGAGCGCGGGCATTTCCGGTGTGCCTGGCGTGTCCCATTTTGCCCCGCGTGCAAAGCGAGTGATTTATCTGTTTATGTCGGGTGGTCCGTCGCAGCTGGATTTGTATGACTACAAGCCATTGCTGAAGCAGCGTCATGGCGAGCAGTTGCCGGATTCGGTGCGTGGTGGTCAGCGTCTGACGGGAATGTCGGGGAATCAGTCATCGATTCCGCTGGTGGGTTCACCGTTTGGTTTTCGGCAGTATGGTGGTGGCGGAGCGTGGTTTAGTGATTTGCTGCCGCATACGGCGGGTGTGGCGGACGAGCTGTGTGTGATTCGGTCGTTGTATACGGAAGCGATCAATCATGGGCCGGGGGTGACGATGTTCCAGACGGGGACTCAGATTGCCGGTCGTCCGAGTATTGGAGCGTGGCTGAGTTATGGTCTGGGGCAGGACAACGAGGACTTGCCTGCATTTGTGGTGTTGATAACGAGGGACAAGGGCGGGCAGCCTTTGGGTGCTCATTTGTGGGGCAGTGGTTTCCTGCCGACTCGTCATCAGGGCGTTTTATTTCGGGCGGCGCGGGATCCGGTGTTGTACCTGGGGAATCCGGCGGGGGTGGACGCAGGCAGTCGTCGTTTGCTGCTGGATCGTCTGCGTGAGCTGCACGAGCATCAGCATGAGCGGATGCCGGATCCGGAGATTCGTTCGCGGATTGATCATTATGAGATGGCGTATGCGATGCAGTCGAGTGTGCCTGAGGCGACGGATATTTCGGGAGAGCCGCAGCATGTGCTGGACAGTTATGGTCCGGACGTGACGAAGCCGGGCACATTTGCGGCAAACTGTCTGCAGGCGCGGCGACTGGCGGAGCGTGGTGTGCGATTTATTCAGCTGTATCACCAGGACTGGGATCATCACGGGGGGTTACCGGGAGCCTTGCCGAAGCTGTGTCAGGAGACGGACCAGCCAGCAGCGGCTCTGATTCGTGATTTGCGCATGCGGGGACTGCTGGATGACACGCTGGTGGTTTGGGGCGGCGAGTTTGGTCGAACGAATTATTGTCAGGGGAGGATTCAGCCAAACTTTGGGCGTGACCATCATCCGCGTTGTTTTAGTGTGTGGCTGGCGGGTGGTGGTGTGAAGGGTGGTACGGTGTTTGGTGAGACGTGTGAGTTTGGCTATAATGTGGCGACGGATGGTGTGCACATACATGATTTGCAGGCGACGATGCTGCATTTGCTGGGGATTGATCATGAGCGGCTGACGTATAAGTTTCAGGGTCGTCGTTATCGGCTGACCGACGTGCATGGTCGGCTTGTGACGGGGATTTTGTCTTAGGGGTGTGTGATGGCCGGGATGGTGACTTTGAGGCGGCGTGAATTTTTGGGTGCGGCTGTGTTGCCGTGGCTGGGTTCGTGTGCGTCTGGCGGGGGTGTTGGGCAGGCTGAGCTGCCGGTAGCGGCATTGATTACGGCTTATTACCCGGTAAGTCATGCGGATGTGATAGCGTCGAAGATTTTGGAGGGTTATTTGCGGAACGGGGGGATGCCGCGTCCGGGTTTGAAGCTGGTTTCGATGTATGTGGAGCAGCAGCATCCGCATGACATCAGCGGTGAGCTGGCGCGTCGGTATGGAGTGCGGCTGTGTGGTTCGATTGACGAGGCGATTAGTCTCGGGACGTCTCGAGTGCAGGTTGCGGGTGTGCTGAGTATTGCGGAGCACGGTGACTATCCGGTGACGGAGCTGACGGGTCAGAAGATGTATCCGCGGCGACGATTTTTTGACGAGTCGGTGGCGACGTTTCAGCGGTGTGGTTCGGTGGTGCCATATTTCAACGACAAGCATCTGGGCTGGCGGTGGTCGGATGCTGAGGCGATGGCTGGGACGGCTTGTCGGCTTGGTTTTCCGCTGTTGGCAGGGTCATCGGTGCCATTGGCGTGGCGATTTCCGCAGCTTGAGTTGCCAATGGGTTGTGAGGTTGAGTCGGCTCTGACAGTGGGCTATGGGCCATTGGAGGACTATGGTTTTCATGCCCTGGAGGCTCATCAGTGCATGCTGGAGCGTCGTCGGGGTGGCGAGTCGGGTGTGAGTGGGGTGAGTGTTGCGGTGGGAGCGGGGATTCGTGAACTGGAGCGCGCTGGTGAGTGGTCGGGTGAGTTGTTTGCGGCGGCGATGTCGGTGCTGCCGCGGGGTGCGGCGTCAGCGGCGGCCTGGGATCCGCTCCAAGCAGAGTACGAGGGTGTGCGTAATCAGCCGGCGGCATATGTGATGCAGCATGCGGACGGTCTGCGATCGGCGGTGATCATGACGGCCGGATTTGCGGGCGGATTTGCGTTTGCCTGTCGGCTGAAGGGGCGGAAGGAGCCATTGGCGTGCTGGTTTCGGCTGCAGGAGGGTGGAGTGTTTGGGCATTTTTCGTACCAAGTGGATGCGATTGAAGCGACGCTGCGAGCGGGTCGGGCGGTGTACCCGGTGGAGCGTACATTACTGACGACGGGTGTGCTGGATCGATGCATGCAGCTGCTGGCAGCGGGTGGTGGCCACGCTGAGACTCCTGAGCTGACTTTTGGCTATGCGGGGGGTGACTGGGTATTTGCGAATCATCCAAAGTCGCGGCTGGAGGTGCCTTATGAGTGAGTGTGTGGGGAGAGTGTGTGCAGTGGTGCTGATGTGTATGGTAATTGCTGGTCAGTTCCGACCGGCTGTTGCGATGCAGCAGGCAGGGGTGCAGGTTCAGGCTGGGTCCGAGTCGGCATCTCAGGGGGTAATGTCGGCGCTGTCGTTGTCGGAGCGGATTGATCGTGAGCTGGAGGGAGTGGTCCCGGGTCTGGAGCTGCTGGAGGCGAGTGCAGCGGAGTTTCAGCGGCGGATTTATCTGGATTTGGCGGGTCGAGGTCCGACGGTGACTGAGAGTGAGGCGTATTTCCGGCGTCTGGAGTCTGAGCCCGGGGCGGCTGAGCGGATTCGTGAAGAGCTGATTGAGGAATTGCTGACTGGCGGTGAGTTTGACCGGTATTATGCGCGGGTGCTGGAGGTGATGTTTACGGAGCGTCGTGAGACGATTTCGGTGCAGGAGTTTCGGGGCTGGATTCAGCGCTGGCTGGAGGAGCGTCGTCCGCTGAACGAGTTATGTGCGGAGATACTGGCGGCTGACGGAACGGGTGAGCAGATGCGTCCGGCGGCGGCATTTGTGCTGAATCGTGCCGCTGAGCCGCACCAGGTAACTCGGGACATCGGTCGGATTTTTTTTGGCCGCGACATTCAGTGTGCGCAGTGTCATGATCATCCGCTGGTGGCGGATTATGAGCAGTCGGAGTATTTTGGGATTCTGTCATTTGTGAGTCGGACGTATGTATTTCAGGACGAGAAGCGGGGCAATTTGCCGTTTCTTGGTGAGAGGGGTGAGGGATTACTGGAGTATGCATCGGTATTTAAGCCGGGCGCGGGTCGTGCGGCGGCGCGGCCGGTGCTGCCGATGGTGATGGCGATGGATGCCGAGCCGGAGTTTGGTGATGCGGCTGATCTTTATGTGGTGGTGCCGGACAAGGATCGTCGCGGGGTACCTCGATACAGCCGTCGGCAGCAGCTTGCCGTTTTGGCGACTCATCCGGAGAACCAGTCTTTCAATCGCAATCTGGCGAATCGTTTATGGGCTGAGGTGATGGGTGTGGGTGTGGTGCATCCTGTGGACATGCATCATGGCGGGAATCCGCCGATTTCGGCGGCATTGTTGCGGATTTTGTCGGAGGGTCTGGTGGAGCAGGGATATGACCTGCGTGGATTTGTGCGTGAGATTGTGAGATCGCGGGCGTATCGTCGGAGTGTGCGTGAGCCTGATCTGGAGCGGTGGTCTGGTCCAGCTGGTGGAGTGGCGGGACTAGCCGAGCAGGTTTTGCGGCTGGAGGCGGTGCGTGGGGAGTTGCAGCCGCGACTGCAGCAGATTGAGTCTGAGGGTGTTGAGGCGTTGCAGCAGCTGAAGAAGGCAGAGGGGGCTGTTGATCGACTGCTGCTTCAGGTGCAGTCAGCGCGACAGCAGTTACAGCAATTTACGGAGCAGCGGGATCAGGAGCAGTTGCGTCTGGCGGGGCTGCAGCCGGAGTTGCAGCGTCACAGGGGGCAGGTGGAGTTGTTGCAGGGTGCGGTGTCGTCACTGGATCTGGTGTTGCAGCAATTATTAGGTGATGAGACGCTGGTGCGGGAGCGTGAGCGTCTGCAACTGTCCTTGAAGGCTCGTCAGGAGGCGCGAGCGGTCCATGAGGAGCGTGTTGAGGAGTGTGCGGAGGCGTTGGAGCGAGCGACGAATCGAGTGGAGGACCAGCGAGTGCGTGTGCTGGCTTTGGCGAATCGTCGGCTTGCGTTGAGTGAGTTTGTTGTGGAAGCGCGTGGGGTTCAGCGTCGAGTGCAGCAGCGTCGGCAGGAGCTGCTGGATGCGGTATCAGACAGTGAGCAGCGGGCTGAGCAGCTGCGCGTATTGAGTGGCTGGCTGGAGCTGCGTGAGCGGCTGCGGAGCGGGGCGGGTGACGGGGATGGGGATCTGGTGGTGGAGCTAAGTCGGCGTGAGGTGGCGTTGCGGGAATTGTGGCGACGGAGTTATGTGGTGCGTGGTTTGCGGGTGTTGAATCCGGAGCAGATGTCGGGAGCGACTTATACGGCTTTGGAGCTGGGCCAGGGTGTGAGGCGGAAGGCGGAGTCGGACTGGGCTGAGAGGGTGCGGGAGAATGCTGCGGAGCGGGACGATGTGGCGTCGCGGGTGAAGTTTGTGGGTGCGGCGGTTGCGGGGCATCAGTGGGACACGGTGGAGGATCTGCTGGTGTCTCGCTTTTCTGCTCCTGCGGGTACCCCGCAGGACAGTTTTTTTGCGACGGTGGATCAGGCCCTGACGATACAGAATGATCCGACGTATCAGGGCTGGCTGAAACCTGGTGAGGGCAATCTGGCGGAGCGACTGGGAGCGAAGGGTGATGCGGGTCAAATTGTGGAGCAGTTGTATTTGAGTGTGTTGTGTCGGCGGCCGGATGCAGAGGAGCGCGAGTTTGCGCTGGGCTTGCTGACGGTGTCGGAGGTTGAGCGCGCGGCGGTGCTGCAGGAGTTGTTGTGGGGGTTGCTGGCTTCGACGGAGTTTCGGTTTTCGATGTGAGTGGCTGGAAGGCGGAGAGTAGCAATGAGCGGGACGGTTTATCGGCCGTGTGGCACGATTGATCATGGGCTTGCGCGGCGGCAGTTCATGGGTGAATTTTTGACAAGTGGTGCGATGTTGGCGGGCACCAGTTTGTTTTCGCATCCGCTGGGTGCGGGTGAACTGGCGGCGCGTGGTCGTTCGATGGTGGTGGTGTATCTGAACGGCGGGATCAGTCAGTTTGAGTCGTGGGATCCGAAGCGGGATGTGGAAACCGGTGGTCCGTTTCGGGAGATTTCCACGACGGTGCCGGGAGTGCAGATTTCTGAGTTATTGCCGCGAACAGCGCAGCACATGCATCACATGGCGTTGATTCGCAGTATTAGTACGGATCTGGATGATCATGGTTTGGCGAACAATCTGGTGCGGAGCGGCCGGATGACTCGCACGGCCACCGAGTATCCGGAGTTGGGTGCGGTGGTGGCGCGTGGTCTGGAGCGGTCTGATTTTCCGCTGCCTGGGCATATCACGACGCTGGCGGGGGGAGCGAGTGGTCGTGCGAACAATGCGGCGTATCTGGGTCCGGCATATGCGAGTGTGGGTGTGGGTGCTGAGCAGGGTGGCATTGTGAATGCGAAGCTGCCGGACGGGATGACGGTGGCGGTGGACAGTCGTCGTCATGACTGGCGGCGGTTTGTGAACAGTCGTCATCGCAGTCGGGTGCAGTCTGCGGAGCTGGATGCGTATGCGCAGAGTTATGAGCAGGCCTTGCGGCTGATGGAGAAGCGGGATCTGTTTGATATTTCTCGTGAGTCTTCGGCGGTGCAGGCGGCTTATGGGAAGTCGGAATTTGGTCGGCAGTTGTTATTGGCGCGGCGGTTGGTTGAGCAGGAGGTTCCGTTTATTGAGGTGCAGCACGCGGGCTGGGATTTTCATCACAACAATTTTGAGTTTCATTTGCATTATGTGGCGGATTTTGACGGGCCATTTGCCTGTTTTCTGGGGGATTTGTCTGAGCGTGGTCTTTTGGAGCGGACGCTGGTGATAGTGATGACGGAATTCGGGAGGACTCCGAATATAAACGCGGGGTATGGTCGGGATCATTATCCGAAGGCGTGGTCGATGGCGGCAGCGGGATGTGGGATTCAGCATGGTGCGGTGATAGGTGCGACGGATGCGAAGGGGGTGGAGGTGACTGAGCGGAAGGTGGATCACCGGCATTTATTTCACACGTGGCTGCGAGCGGTGGGGATTGATTCGGGGGGTCAGTTTGAGATTGGGGGCAGGAAGTTTCCGATTGCGGATCCGGCGTTTGGTCCGATAGAGGAGTTGCTGTCATGACTGAAGAGGTATTTGATCCGCGGTCAGCTCGGCCGTTATCGGACTGGGCTTATACGGCGCGATTATTGTGCTGTCGTACGGATCCGACGGGGCGTTATGTGGTGGCTGGAGCGACGGACGGTACGGTGCAGCGTTGGGAGATTGATACGGGAGAGCGGGTATCGCTGGTTGGGCATGAGAACTGGGTGCGTGCTCTGGCTTTTGCGCCGAACGGCAGGGTGTTGCATTCGGGGGCTTATGACGGGCGTCTGTTGAGCTGGGATCTGGAGTCTGGGGGGGTGCAGCCGGTGCGGTCTGTGGAGGCTCATCGTGGCTGGCTGAGGGGTCTGTCGGTGAGCACGGACGGGGCGTGGGTGGTCAGTTGTGGCAATGACAGGCTGGTGAAGGTCTGGTCAACGACGGACGGCAGTCTGGTGCGGGAGTTTTCGGAGCATGTGGATCTGCCGTATTGTGTGCAGTTTGTGCCGGGTGCAGCGGAGCTGGTGAGTGGAGACATCCGTGGTAACGTGCTGCACTGGCGTGTGGACGACGGAGTGGTGTTGCGGTCATTTGATGCGGGTGCGATGTTTTCGCATGTGGGTGATATTGCGCCATTTGGCGGAGCGATTGGATTGACTTTCAGTCCGGGTGCGGAGCGACTGACGGTTTCAGGGCTGCACAAGGTTTCGAATGCGCCGGCGGGAAATCGGCGTGGAGTGGCGATGTCGTTTGACTGGCTGACGGGTGAGAAGCAGCCGTTGCAGGAGTGTGGTCAGAAGGAGCTGGACGCGACGATGTGGCGGGCGTTGTATCATTCCAGCGGTGTTTTGCTGGGTGTGCTGGAGAAGCAGGTTGGATTTTGGCAGGGGGCTGCGGCGGAAGTTTTTCACCTGCTGTCGACTCCTGAACATATTTTCGATCTGGACCTGCACCCGACTCGAGCAGATTTGTATACTGCCCACTTTGACGGTCACGTGCGTGGCTGGCGTCTGGCGGGTGAGAAGCGAGTTTAGGGGGGGCGGATGCGATTTCTGGTATTGGCGCGCCGTGGCGGATTTTTCAGCGAGCTGATCAGCTGGATGATTCGGGTGGTGATTTATGACATTTGCATCACGACGATTTCGGAGGTGCTGGGTGTGCCGCGATTTGTGGCTTTGTTGATTTTCCTCGGCATTTTGGCAGCCATTTCGATTGGCGGTTATTATTTGAGGCAGCGGAATGCGAGTGGATTTGAGGATTGAGTAAGGTCCGGAGTGTGCGGCATGAATTTTCAGATTCAGTGTGCGCCGGTGTTCAGTGTGATTGAGTTTCAGCTGAACAGTGGTGAGCAGGTGATTGCTCAGCCGGACAGTATGGTGTCGATGACTTCGGGGATGCAGATCCGGGCATCGGCGGGTACGGGTACTGGAGTTGTGGGCAGAAGCTGGCGGGCGGGTTTTCGCAGTCTGCTGGGAGGCGAGTCTTTTTTCCGAGCGATCTTCGAGGCTCGTCGTGATGACCAGGTGCTGTTGCTGGCCCCGGAAAGTTACGGCGAGATTTTGTCGATTGCCTTGTCGGAAAGCGACAGCATGTATCTGACTCGTGGTTCTTATCTGGCTCACACGGGGGACTGCAGTCTGGACATTCGTTATGGCGGCATGAAGGGTGTGATGTCGAAGACGGGTTTATTTTTGCTGCAGATTACTGGTCCGGGTCAGTTGTTTTGTCAGACCTATGGTGCGATTCGTGAGCGTGTGCTGGTTGAGGGCGAGAAGTTTCTGGTTGACAATCGGTATGTGGTGGCATTTTCGAGTTCGCTGCAGTACGAGCTGGTGCGGTCCAGTGAGCGTCTGACGGATTCTTTTTTTTCTGGTGAGGGTTTTATCAATCGTTTCACGGGACCTGGGCGTTTGCTTTATCAGACTCGTGTGAAGCCGGCTGGTGGCATGTTGCGACTGTTGTTCAGCGCGGTTACGTGACAGTGGGTCTGGGACAGGTGGAAGTGGAAACCGTCAACTGGAACTCGCTGGCGATCGGCCGGACGGGTGTTTGCGGGTGATTTGCGACGAAGAGCTGGTGGCTGGTGGCGGTGCGACTGGATCAGCAGCCTGAGATATTGTTTCAGCTGCGGAATGTGGATCACATGGAGCTGATTGGCAGGGCTGGAACGGCGGTGGCTCTGGACGAGGCACTGGGAACGTCGTCGCGGGAGGAATTTGCGGAGGGAGATTTGAGTTCGATTTTTGGGATTGAGCTGGGTTTTTGGGATGTGGTGTCTGAGGTGGCGGAATCCTTGGGGG
>Ga0208048_1001445_pt1 | contig 12162 bp, 9 predicted proteins | sample Malawi_45m_30L_FD_184163 | JGI IMG/M metagenome (GOLD analysis project Ga0208048, IMG submission 184163) | Freshwater microbial communities from Lake Malawi, Central Region, Malawi to study Microbial Dark Matter (Phase II) - Malawi_45m_30L... | ecosystem: Environmental > Aquatic > Freshwater >...
TCGGCGTATTTGTCGCAGCAGTTCGGCGGCAAGGTGATCTTGAAAGCCGAAAATTTGCAACGCACCGGGGCGTTCAAGATTCGCGGGGCGATCAACAAACTGCACAAACTCGGTAGTGGCGCAAAGTCGGGCGTGGTCGCCGGAAGCGCGGGAAACCACGCCGCGGGTCTGGCTTTTGCCGCCCGCCATTTCGGCGTGAAGAGCGAAATTTTCATACCGCGCGGCGCGTCGCTGGCGAAGATATCGGCCTGCAAAAGTTACGACGGCGTCGTGATCGACGGAGGTGAGAACGTCGAGTCGGCGGTGTCGGCCGCCAAGGCGCGGGCGGCCGAGACGGGAATGGCGTTTTGTCATCCGTATGACGATGTCGATGTGGTGGCGGGGCAAGGCACTCTCGGTCTCGAATTGCTCGAAGACATCGAGGATCTGACCCAGGTTGTGATTCCGCTCGGTGGCGGCGGACTTCTGGCAGGCACCGCTTTGGCGATCAAACAACAACGACCGGAAGTCAAATTGATCGGCGTGCAGATTTCTTCGTGCGCACCCTATATATATGGTGACGCCCCCGCCGGACCAGTGCCGACTCTCGCCGACGGAATCGCCGTCAAACAGCCGGGCGATGTCACCCGCCCGTTGATCGAAAACTGGGTCGATGAATTGGTGGATGTCGACGAGGACAGCGTGGCCGACGCGATGATGATTCTTCTCGAACGATCGAAAATGTATGTCGAAGGCGGGGGCAGCGTCGGTGTCTCGGCGCTTCTTGCCGCCCGGGTCAAGCCGGCCAAGAAAGGTTCGACCTGCATCGTTCTCTCGGGTGGCAATGTCGACATGGGGCTGATCCCGAATCTGATTCGCCGATACGAAACCAAGGCGGGCAGACGGGCCCTTCTGTTCGCGCGCATTTCCGACCGGCCGGGTGCGCTCGCCGAATTTTTGGCGGTCGTCGCCAAGTCGGGTGCCAACATCATCGAGGTCAGCCATGTGCGCGAAGGTTTGAATTTGCATGTTCGCGAGACGGGCGTGCAGGCGGTGCTCGAGGTTCGCGGCCCCGATCACACGCAAGAAATCATCAGCTCGGCAAAAGCCAACGGATTCGAAGTTTCGGAGACTGTCAGCCAATAATGACGCCGATTATCTTGCTTCCGGGTAGATCGACCACCCAGGCCGTGGGTGTTCGCGGAGATTCTTTTTCGACGGGGCGCCTATACAGCGAGGCGGTGGCGCGGGCGGGAGGCCTTGTGTTGCAGGTTCCGCCGCTCGAACTGAGTGTCGAGAGCGCCGAAGAGATCGTTTCTAGATTCGACGGGGTGATACTTCAGGGTGGTGGCGACATCGACCCGATGCGTTACGGCCAGCAGTCGAACAACGAAAAAAATTACGGCATTTCAAAAATGCACGACGACCTTGAGATCGCGATCGTGCGAGCCGCGGTGAAACTAGACAAACCGATGTTGGCGATTTGTCGCGGGTTTCAAGTTTTGAACGTGGCTTTGGGCGGCACTTTGCACCAAGATTTGGGGGCTGTGCTCGCTGATTCTGAGAGCCACTGGGACACGTATCACGAAATCAACCTTGAGCCAGGCAGCAAAATTGCCAAGGCGATGAAAACAACCTCGCCAAAGAAGTCGCACTCGTATCATCATCAGGCGCTCGACAAAATCGCGCCAAATCTCGCGGTCACGGGTCGAGCGGCCGACAAAACCGTCGAGGCGGTCGAACACGCCACGGCCAAATGGATCATCGGCGTGCAGTGGCACCCCGAAGATGACGCGGCGAACGAGCCCGACCAACAGAAATTGTTCGACGGTTTCGTCGCATCGATCGGCGGCTGACCGCGCCGATTTATTTGCTGGCGAGTTCGGCCAGATTTGACCCGAGGTTCAAAACGAGGCTCGGCAAAAAACCCACGACGAGAGTGATGACGACGGCGACCCCGATCGAGATGCGCGAAAGAGTCGGCACGACCACGGTCGTCGTGTCCGTGCGATCGGCCAACCACATGTTGACCATGATCCGCAGATAGACGAACGCGGCGATCACCGCGCAGACCATGGCGATGACCGCCAACTCGTAACTACCCACCGAAACCGCGGCTTGAATCACGCCGAACTTGGCGACAAAGCCGCTCGTCAACGGCATGCCCGCCTGGGCCAGGAGCAAGACCGTCATCGCGAGGCCCAACATCGGCTGATTTTTTGCCAAACCTTTGAACGAGTCGAGCGATGTCGAACCGCTGGCGTCAGAGTTGGCTTGATCGCTGGTCACCACCGAGACGACGCCGAACGTGCCGACGACCATCGCCGCATACAACACGACATAAACCGCCACGCCGATCAAACCATCGTCGACGTTGGGCGACGCCCGATGAGACGCCGCCTCGAGACCGACGAGAATGAAGCCGGCGTGACTGATCGACGAGTAGGCCAACATTCTTTTGATGTTGGTCTGCACGACGGCGACGACCGAGCCCACCACCAAGGTGAGCGCCGACAAAACCAGGATGATCGCACCCCAGTCGTCGCTGCGCGACGGAAACGCGACCACGAAAACTCGAACCAGGGCGACCAACGCGGCGATCTTGCCGACGGACGCCATGAATGCCGTGGTGGGTGTCGGAGCCCCTTGATAAACATCGGGCGTCCACGCTTGAAACGGAACCAGGGAAACTTTGAACGCGAAACCGATCAGAATCATGCCGATGCCGATCAACAACACGGCGTCGTTGCGGGGCACAGGAATGAAACTCGCCAGGGCCGTGTTCAAGTTGATCAACCTCGTCGAGCCGGTGACGCCGTAGACGAGCGCGACGCCATACAAGAAAAAAGCCGAGGCGAAGCCGCCCAAAATGAAATATTTCAAACCGGCTTCCTGGCTCGAGACCTGCTGGCGATTGCTGGCGGCGAGCAAATACAAAGAGAGGCTGAGCGTCTCAAGACCGAGAAACAAAACGACCAGATCGTTCGACGCGATCATCACCAACGCTCCGATGCCGGCGGTGAGATAAAGCGCATAAATCTCCGGCATGTCGACACCCTCGCGATGCAGGTAGTCGCTCGTCAGATAACTAACCAGCACGATCGCCAAACAAATCGCGATCGTTCCGAGCAGCGCGAATTGATCAAGAGCCAAAGCCCCACCGATCAACAAACGGGCACCGTTCGTGTCGACATCATCCCATAGTCGAACCGAGACGAAAATGGCGACGACCGCGGACAACGCGGCTAGATGGGCGTAAAGTCGCCACGGCCATTCACCGGTCAACGAACCGACGAGCAGCAAAACAAGCGCACCGGCCAAAAGCGCGAGCAACGGCGAGATCGCCAGCCAGTCGATCACGGGTCCGACAAAGGTCGAGATGTCGTTCACTTTGTCCTGCTTTCAACATGCTCGATAAACGAATTGACGCTGGGTTCGATGCGCTCCAGGACCGGTTTCGGATAGACACCCGTGAACACGATGATCGCCACGAAGACGGACATCAGCATTCCTTCCTTGATGTTGATCTCCTTGAAAGACGAATTGGCCTCGTCGGGTTCGCCGTGAAAAACCCGCTGATAGGCCCACAGCAAATAAAGCGCGGCGAGCACGACACCGACCGTGGCGATGATCGTCCACCAGCGAGCCGATTCGAACGAACCGATCAGAATCAAAAACTCGCCGACGAAGCCGTTGAGGCCTGGCAATCCGACCGACGACAACATGACCACGGTGAAAATCGCGGCGAACACGGGCGCCACATGTTGAATGCCGCGCAACTCGGAGATTTCACGGGTGTGGCGACGCTCGTAGATCATGCCCACGAGCAAGAACAACGCGCCGGTCGAAACACCATGGTTGACCATCTGAACCACAGCACCGGTCACCGCCTGGGAACTCAGGGCAAAAGTTCCGAGCACGATGAAACCGAGGTGGGCGACCGACGAATAGGCGACCAAGCGCTTCAAGTCGCGCTGCATCGTGGCGGCGATCGCCCCGTAAATCACGCCGATGACCGCGAGGGTGTATAAAACCGGTCTCGCCCACATCGCGGCTTGCGGAAACAGATAGACGCCGAAGCGCAGAAAACCGTAGGTTCCCATTTTCAACAAAACGCCCGCCAAGATGACCGAGCCGCCCGTCGGCGCCTGTGTGTGCGCATCAGGCAACCAGGTGTGCACGGGAAACAGCGGAACCTTGACCGCGAAGGCGATCGCGAACGAGACAAAAAGCCATCGAGCCGCGTTCGTCGAAAAGGTCGCCCCTTCGGCGATCTTGATGACGTCGAAAGTTACAAAACCCAGGTCGCGTCGCGCCAACGAAACGGTGGCGATGATGCCGACGAGCATGAACGCCGACCCCGCCATCGTGTACAAGAAAAATTTGGTCGCCGCGTAGACCCGCTGGTCATACCCCCAACCACCGATCAAGAAATACATCGGCACGAGCACGATTTCGAACATGACGAAGAAAAGAAACAGATCCAACGCCATGAACGAACCCATCACTCCCGCCTGCAGCAGAAGCATCCATGCAAAATAAGACGTCTCGTTGTGGTGCGGGTCGATGCCGACGATCACCAGGGGGAACAAGATGCCGGTCAGCACGACCAAGAACAACGAGATTCCGTCGACACCGAGATGCCACGAGATGCCCCACTGAGAAATCCACGGTTGATTCGAGACGAATTGAAATCCGGCGTCGCCCGACTTGAACGCGCCGAGCAACCACAGCGAGAGGGCGCCGGTTGTGACGCTCGAAGTGAGTGCGGCGAGTTTGGTCCACTCGGCCCGGGTTCTGCCCAAAAGTGCGACGACGATCGAGCTCAGGAGGGGCAAAATGACCAGCGACGACAAAATCGGAAAGGCCAAAACTTCGGTGGATGCGCCGATCACAAGACGACTCCCCGCAACAGCAACCAACCCAAAATTGCGACGGCACCGATGCTGATCAACAACGCATAGACGCGCACGAAACCGCTTTGGGTCTTGCGCAGCGAACCCGCCGCGCCCCGCACGACTTGCCCGACCCCGTTGACGATGCCGTCGACGATGTTCGTGTCGATCCACGCGATCAGGTTGAAACTCGCCGCACCCGGGCCGGCGACCACTCGCGCGACCGCAGTGTCATAATGCCAGGCCTGCTCGAGCACTTTTGGTTCGACGACTTTGAACTTCCCCTTGGCGTAGACGGCGACAGCCAGAACTATTCCGGTTGTTGCGACGACGATGGCGAGCATGAGCAACAGATACTTGTTCTGATAGGCCCACGATTTGCCGATATAGGCCTCTGACTCTTCGACGACCGGCGCCAACCAGTGTTCGAGAAAGTGCAGTTCTTTGCTGAACGGCAACTGCATCGCGCCACCAACCACCGACAAAACCGACAGCACCAAAAGCGGCATCAGCATCACTCGCGGACTCTCGTGCGGGGTGAAATCACCGTGCGCACCGTGCTCGGCGCCGTGATCGCTCCAACGAGCCTTGCCGTAGAACACCATGATCACTTGGCGCGTCATGTAGTAGGCCGTCAGCAACGCCGTGAAGATGCCGACTACATACAGAACCGGGCTCTTGGCGAACACATAGAGCAAGATTTCATCTTTCGACCAAAAACCCGCGAACGGCGGAACGCCGGCGATCGCCAGCCAACCGATGATGAAAGTGAATCCGGTGATCGGCATCACTTTACGCAACGCCCCCATTTTTCGCATGTCTTGTTCGTGATGCATGCCGTGAATGACGGAACCCGAACCCAAGAACAACAGGGCTTTGAAAAATGCATGGGTGACCATGTGAAAGATCGCCGCGACATAGGCGCCCGATCCGATCGCCAAAAACATGAAGCCCAGTTGCGACACCGTGCTGTACGCCAAGACTTTTTTGATGTCGTTCTGCGACACGGCGATCGTGGCGGCAAACAGCGCCGTCGCCGCACCAACCACGGCGACGGTCGTCGGAACCCAGGCGTATGAAGCATGCAGGACGGGATTGATTCGGGTCAGCAAGAACACGCCGGAGGTGACCATCGTCGCCGCGTGAATCAAAGCCGATACGGGTGTCGGGCCCTCCATCGCGTCGGGCAGCCAAAGATACAGCGGCAGTTGCGCGCTCTTGCCGCACGCTCCGACGAACAACAACAGCGCGATCGCCGTCGCGCTCACCGCCGCGAGTTCACCCGAATGGGCGGCCTCGTTGATCGCCCCATACGACAACGAACCGACGCTTGAAAACGCCAGAAACATCGCCGTCATCACGCCAAAGTCGCCGATGCGATTGGTGACGAACGCCTTTTTGCCCGCCACGGCGGCGCTGTTGCGGGTATGCCAAAACGAGATCAAGAAATAACTGCACGCTCCGACACCTTCCCAACCCAGGAAAGTGACCAGCAGGTTTTCGCCGAGCACGAGCATCAACATGCTGAAGACGAACAGATTCAAATAGACGAAGAACTTCGAGAACTTCGCGTCGCCGTGCATGTATCCGATCGCATACAGATGAATCAGCGTCGAGATGCCCGTCACGAACAGCGACATCGTGATGCTCAGCGGGTCGGCCAGCAGGGCGAAGTCGACTTGCAACGAGCCGACCGGCAACCATGAAAACAACGTTGCTACATGGCTGCGTTTTTCGGCCTGTCGACCGAGCAACTCGAAATAAACCATCACGGTCGCGAGGAACGAAATCAAAGTCGCCGATGTCGCCAACCAACCCGAGCGCGGATCGCCGAGTTTTCGACCCGCCGCCATGTTGAGCAGCGCGCCCACGAGCGGCGACAACGGGATCAACCAGAGCAGGTTCAGCATTCTCAGCCTTTGAGCCCCGCCAGATCGTCGGCGGTGAGCGTCGATCGGCTGCGCATGATCGAAACGATGATCCCCAAACCGACCACGACCTCGGCGGCGGCCACGACCATAACGAAAAACACGATCGTCTGTCCATTGATGTCGTTGAGTTCACGGGCCAAGGCGACGAAACTGAGGTTCACGGCGTTGAGCATCAACTCGATGCACATGAACATCACGAGCGGATTTCGTCGCACGAGCACACCCAAAGTTCCGATGCCGAACAAGATCGCCGACAGAACCAAATACCACGACGTAGTGGGCTCGAGGCTGAAAGCCGTCATTCGGCGGCCGCCCTGGTTCTGCGGGTCAACAACACCGTGCCGACCACGGCGATCACCAACAACACCGATGTGACCTCGAAGGCGACGACATACTGCGAAAAAATCGACTCGGCGAGTTGCACAGTGTTGGCGTCGGGCCCGTTCTGTGAGTCGGGCAGATTCAAGCCGGTGCCACGCTCGTTGAAGATTTGATTTCCCCGCAAAATTGCCGTGATCAAAACCGCCACGAGCCCGAGACTCGCCAGCACCGCCAACGGACGCTGGCCCGACAACGGCTCGGTTCGCAGGTTCTCGACGCGATCGACACCCAGCAGCATTATCACGAACAAGAACAAGACGACGATCGCGCCCGCGTAAACGATCACCTGTACCGCCGCCAGAAAGTGAGCCTCTTGGGCGACGAACAAGACGGCAACCCCGAAAAGCGTGAGCACCAAACTCAAAGCGGCGTGCACTGGGTGCTTGCGCACGATCACGCCGACCGCGCCGACCAAAATCATCGACGCCGAGCAGACGAAAACGAAGAACTCCACCTGCTATTCGCTCTTTTTTTCCGCGGGGCGAACGCCGTAACCCAGTTCGCCGCTCCACGAGACGACACCCGTGAAATTGGCGTCGCCCGAGGCGGCGGTGGCGCGCATCCAGCCCGAGGTGTTCGCATCTTCGCCCTCGCGCCAGTCTTCCCATGCCAGTTGTTTCGGCTTGCCGCTCGAATCGACGACGAGTTCGTCTTTGGTGTAGATCGCGTCTTGTCGATTGGTGAACGAAAACTCGAACAACTTCGAGTCGGTGATCGCCTCGGTCGGGCAAGCCTCGACGCAGAGGTCGCAGTGGATGCAACGCAGATAGTTGATCTCGTAGATCCAGCCGAACCGCTCGCCGGGCGAGGTCGGGTTCAACGGGTCGTTGTCGGCGCCACGAACATGAATGCATTTGGCCGGGCAAACCGCCGCGCACAATTCGCAGCCGATGCATTTCTCCATGCCGTCCTCGTAGCGATTCAAGACATGGCGACCATGCAGACGTTCCGGTTTTTCGATTTTGACATCCATCTTTTTCGCGCTTCGTTTCTTGCGACGAAACAACCGTCCACCCGAATATTGGGTGGTGACCCGCTTCTTGGGTCCGTGCTGACGGAATGTGACCGCGAATCCCCCGAAGTAACCCATCAGAACATCGTCCCCTGTTGTTCGCGTTCACTCGAACTCTTCGAAATCGCCGCCTGCAACAACAGGTAACAAATTACAAGCACCGCGATGCAGGCGCCGGTAACGAGGAAGATATTCCAGTCGTTGCGGCGTCCCAACTGCTGGGCGGCGAGCAGCATGAACCATCCCAATGATGCGGGGATCAACAACTTCCAGCCCCAGTCCATCAATTGGTCGTAACGCAGGCGCGGCAGCGTAGCCCTGAACCAGATGTACATATAAAGGAACACCAAGATTTTTGCCAACAACCAGAAGGTGCCCTCGAGCGCGTTTGGCAACAGCGGGATGTCGAGCACGAAATCGCCGAAGGCGATCGGCTGTGGTCCGCCAAAAAAGAGCGTCACGATTAGAGCCGACATCGTTACGGTGTTCATGAACTCGGCCAGGTAAAACAGCGCGAATCGAATCGACGAATACTCGGTGTTGAACCCGCCCACGAGTTCTTGCTCGGCTTCGACAAGATCGAACGGCGGGCGATTGAGTTCCGCCGTCGCGGCGATCAAAAAGATGAAGAACGGCACGAGCCCCGTGGAGACAAAGTGCCATTCGGTGATCGTCGCCTGTGCGGCGACGATGCCGCTCGTCGAGAGGGTGCCCGCCAGCAGCAGCACGCAGGCCAGCGACAAACCCAGTGCCGCCTCGTAACTGACCATCTGCGCCGAGGCGCGAACCGAACCCAACAACGGATACTTCGAACCGCTGGACCAACCCGCGAGCATGATTCCGTAGACGGCGATCGAAGAGATCGCCAGGGCGAACAAAACCCCGATCGGTGGGTCGGCGAGTTGAATGCGGGTCACCTGGCCGAATATCGTCACTTCGCCCGAATTGCCGTCGCGAAAATCTCCGCCGAGCGGGATGATCGCAAACGACAAAAACGCCGGAACGAAAGACAAAAATGGCGCGAGCGCGAAGACGAACCGATCGGCGCGAGTCGGGAACAGATCTTCCTTGAAAAAGAGTTTGATTCCATCGGCGAGGGTTTGCAGTATCCCGAAAGGTCCGGTCTTGTTCGGCCCGATTCTGTTTTGCATTCCGGCGATCGCCTTGCGCTCGAACCAAACCATCAGCATCGTCGCCAGCAACCCGATGACGAACACGACCAGAACTTTGACCAGCACGATCAACAGCGGCGTCCAAAGAAGATCGTCGAAAAACAAAGAATCAAGGGCGATCATTTGATCGGCTCGATTCTCACATCGGTCACTTCACCTTTGATGTTCAACAACGGATTGATATCGACTCCTGTGTGATTGAACGGCAACCACGCCACGCCCCGATGCACGCGACTGTTGGCCTTGATCGGGGCCACGATGCTCGTGCCCTCTGAGCCGACCCGCACGTTCGTGCCTTCGGCGACGCCGATTCGGGCAAGTTCGGAAGGATGCACATGGATCGCCGCGTCGTTGACGATGCCGACCAGCGACGGGCTGGCCAGAGTCGACTGAGCCTTGTCGTACATCGTGCGCGAAACCACGAGCCTGAAATCGTAAGAATTGCGCTCGGGGGCCTTGACCGACGAACTCGAGATCGAGACGGGCGTCTCTCTGGTCATCAGAACCCCGTCGCCCCGCGTCGAGCGCGGGTCTTTGCTCGCCGAAAAAGCGGCGACGGTTGCGACGAGTTTTTGGTTCAGTTGTTCGAGACTGCTCACACCGATGTCGACTCCCAGCGCGATGCCGAGTTCTGTCGCGATCATCCAATCGGGGCGCGAAGTGCCGCGGGGCGTTATCTTTTGCGACAAGTTGCTGATTCGACCCTCGAGGTTCGTGGTGGTTCCGCTTTTCTCGCCATACGCGGCGGCCGGCAACACGACATCGGCGTTGCGATTCGAACCGGTGAGCATCGTGTCGATGCTGATCAAGTTCTTCACCTGGGCAAGCGCCCGCAGCACGACCCCGGCGTCGGCCACATCGGACATCGGATCGGCACCCAGCAGAACGAGGCAATCGATCTTTCCGGCGGCGGCCGCATTCAAAATATCGATCGCGTCACCGGCGTCGTTTTGCGGGGTCAAACCCGCAACCACGGCACCGCGAACGTTTCCGCGGCGCAATACCGGCAGCACTTTGGCGTTCGGTACCGCCTCAAAAACCGCGGCCGCGGCCTGCAGGGTGAACATCTCGCTTTCTGCGAGGTTCGCCCGTCCCAAGACAACGGCGACTTGCCCGCGCGACAACTGCTGGCGAACCTCGTCTGTTGAAAGCGCGTCCTGCACGACACGGGCCTGGTTGCCCGGTTCATAGTCGAAAGTACGCCAGGCGTAAGGCGTGAGGCCCGAGTCATGGGCCGAGAACTCGATGATTTTCGATCTGCGCTTTTGCGCCGCGTCGCGAAGCCTCAGATAAAGCACGGGCAATTCTTCTTTGAGATCGGGGGCGAGCAAAATTATCGTGCTCGCGGAGCACGCCTCATCGATCGTCGCCTGGTTCATATTGAAGACTTCGGGGTTGAGACCATCGCCAAGTTGGGCGTCGCGTTGATCGATGCCGAGTTTGTCGGCCAACATCGCCCAGGCGAAAGCGTCTTCGTTGGTGCCGCGCGCACCGCCCAAAATCGCCACCGAACGCTGACCTTTCGCCAGCGCCAACCTGATCATGCGTGCGGCACTTTCGAGCGCGACCGCCCACGAAGTCGCCTCGAGACCCACGTCGGTTTTTACGAGCGGGTTGGTCAACCGATCGGGTGAGTTGACCGACTCGAAGTTGTAGCGACCGCGATCGCACAGCCAACCCCAGTTGACCGGGTCTACATCGACACCCTGGTAGCGCACGAGTTCGTCACGACTGCTCTGCACGACGGTGCGACAGCCGACACTGCACGAGGTGCAGGTGCTCTCGGTTTGGTCGAGATCCCATGGACGCGCCTTGAATCTGTAGGGCTTTGCGGTGAGCGCACCCACCGGGCAGATCTGCACCGTGTTGCCCGAAAAATATGAACTGAACGGTTCGTCGGGGAAGGTCATCACTTGTGTGTCGTTGCCGCGACTGGTGAACGAAATCAACGCGTCGCCCGCGACCTCGTCGGCAAAGCGCGTGCACCGATCGCAAAGAATGCAGCGTTCACGATCCAGATAGACGATGTCGCTGATCGCGATCGGTTTTTCGTAGTGCCGCTTTTCTTCGACGAACCGGCTCTCGCCGGGGCCGTGACTGAAAGCCTGATCTTGCAGCGGGCATTCGCCACCTTTGTCGCAAACCGGGCAATCCAACGGATGGTTCGCCAACAAAAGTTCAAGCACGCCCTCTTGGGCTTTTTTCACGGCGTCCGTCGCGGTTCGAACGACTTGCCCTTCGGCGACCGGGGTCATGCAAGACACCACCATCATCGGCCCGCGCGGCGTCTCGACTTCGACCAAACATTGGCGGCACATTCCGACCGAGGGCATGCGCGGGTGATAACAAAAGCGCGGGATGAAATCATCGGTGCGATCGGCCGCCGCGATTATCAACTCACCCTTTCGCGCGACGGTCGGCTTGCCGTTGATGGTGATGTTCACCGCGTTGGGGTCGGCGACCTCGCCCGTTTTCGCCGGATCCACGATCGTCACGCCGAAACTCCGACCGCCGTAACGGGAATCGTCACACGCTTTTTGACGCGAGCCTCGAATTCCGCCCTGAACAAGGTCAAGGCCGAGTGCACCGGTGCATAGGCCGAGGGGCCGACGAAACAGATCGTCGTCATCTTGTATGGAAACGGCACCGCATCAAGCCCGAGTTTTTGGTTCGATGCGTGCGGAAAATTACCCGGACAAATCATCGTGCCGACCTCGAGAAGTTGTTGCAGGTCGGCGTCGGTGCCCTCGCCGTTGACCACCCGGCGCAAGATTCTTTCGAGCCAAGTGCCG
>Ga0208048_1001446_pt1 | contig 12160 bp, 8 predicted proteins | sample Malawi_45m_30L_FD_184163 | JGI IMG/M metagenome (GOLD analysis project Ga0208048, IMG submission 184163) | Freshwater microbial communities from Lake Malawi, Central Region, Malawi to study Microbial Dark Matter (Phase II) - Malawi_45m_30L... | ecosystem: Environmental > Aquatic > Freshwater >...
CATCACCTACGCGTTGAATCCTCAGGTTTTTGGGTCGCTTTTGGGTCAATGGAATTCAGCCCAGGAAGAACTCAATTTTAATTTCCGATTGCAGGTCATTCCGGCTGTTGGAAAAGATTTTTTCTTGATTCTCAATCAACTTTATAACACAAGCACGGGCAAATGGGACCCTACCCGGGGTACCGTATTGGGCAAATTGATTTGGCGCTTGGTGGTTTAGGGCCGCCTAGCCAATGCTGGCTTCTCCCGGAGGATACGTTCGAAGTGCCAAGCAGCCCGGTGGGAATAATACAGGGGGCAGGTTTGGTTGCTGCTGCCTGCACCGGGTTTTCGATGAATGCGTAGGATGGGTTTCTCGTTGTGACGCACAAAAAGTTTGACCTTGGTTCCCGATTTGGTTTTGAAATACCCTTTGGCCGAAAAACCATCAGCAAAGCCGTTGATTTTGAAGCGAATGGGAGGAACGGTGGCCACAGTGTCGATGGAGGCAATGGTTTCCCAGGGCAAATCGGTACTGTACATGCCGCTGATGCGCAGGCCGTCGGGGTGCACTGATAATTCCGAAGGACGATCCCCCGCCCACATCAAAACCGATACCAAGATCAAGGCTCCAAGGAGCACCCCAGGAGCCAACCAACGCAGGCCGGGAGGGGAGGGTAAGCGGTCACGGTACCTCCAAGTAAACCAAGCCAATCCACCCAAGGTCCAGAACAAGGTCACAGGGGCGGACCAAAGCCGGTAGAGGTCGGCCATCGCTTCAGGGATGGGGGTCAAGCGGCTAAAAACTAAGCCACCAATTAGGCCCCACAGGAAAAGACCCATCGCCAGTCCGTCAAAGAAACGCCGTTGCAATTTCAGGTAACCTGTCAAGTCAAATGCGGCCTGCTCTTCGGGGCTAAGGGTATTGTACCCGTTAAGCCAGGTGGCTGCATTACCTTGGTGGATGAGGCGACCGATTCCCCCAAAGAGAATGGCCAAAAAAAAGGGTAGGAAGAGGAGTTCCATATGCTCTTAAATTTACAACCTATGATAAACGAAACAAGAGGATGCGCGTGATGGCATGGTTAGCCTTGGGGCTTATGCTTTGGGCTGTAAAGGCTGAGGCTCAGACCGAGGAACCGCTTAGTGACCCGGAGGGGAGTCGGTGGACCGATTGGTCCGTGGAGGAGGCCATGCAAGCGATGACCCTTAAGCAGAAAATCGGTCAATTGATGATGGTGCCGGTCTATGCCCAGTCCGATACCGCCGATGCCCAGGTTCTCCGATGGCTTGAGGAGGAAGAGGTTGGTGGCTTGATCTGGATGAAGGGACAGACGAAGCATTTGCGTAAATTGTTACCAATGTATCAAAAGGCGGCTGCCTTGCCCTTGTGGTCGTCCATGGATGCAGAGTGGGGGGCTGCCATGCGCATGGAGGATTGTTTGCGTTTCCCGTACGCATCGACCATGGGGGCCTGCGGGGATACCCTGTTGGTCGAAGAGATTGCCAAAGCCATGGGCCTTGAGCTCAAGGCAATGGGGATGCAAATTAGTTTTGGTCCCGTGGCGGATGTGAACAGCAATCCGTTCAACCCCGTCATTGGTTTCCGGTCCTTCGGTAATCGGGTAGAGGCCGTGGCCTCCATGGCAAGGGCCTATGCAAGGGGCCTGGAACAAGCGGGGATCATGGCCTGCGTTAAACATTATCCGGGCCATGGAGACACCAAGCTGGATTCCCATCATGACCTGCCGGAGGTGAATAAGTCCGTAGAGGAATTGGCCGCCTTGGAGTGGCCTGCCTTCCAAGCCCTTTTGGGGGTACCGTCCATGATGTCGGCGCATTTGGTGGTCCACGCCATGGATAGCGGTTTGGGTTTGCCGGTCAGTTTGAACCCTGCAGCCTTGGAAGGGGTGCTACGCCGTCAATGGGGTTACCAAGGCATTTTGTTTACGGATGCCCTGAACATGAAAGGAGCAAGCCTGTGTTATCCTCCTGGAGAATTGGAATGGAGGGCCCTGAAGGCGGGAAACGACGTGCTCCTGTACGTTACCCATGTCCAAAAGGCTATGGAGCGGATCGAACAGGCCCTGCGTCAAGGCGAATGGACCGAAGAAGCCTTGAACCAACGTGTTCGCCGAATTTTGCAGGCCAAAAAAACCTACGGAAAACCCGGAGGCCTCTCTGACCGTCCTTGGGAAACAGGACCACAAACGGTAGGCAGCCAGATTGCGCAATGTTACAGGAAGGCGGTCGTCTTGTGGAAGAAGGACTCCTTGCCGGTTAGCATGGTACCCGATGCTTCTCGTCTTTATTTGGCCTTGGGTGGCGATCAACCGCGTAAGGCGTACGATCGCTTTGGGCTTTTTGCCCAAGCAGATTTTGAGTCATGGCCATGGCCCAAAAAGGGTAGGATCAGCCCTGAATTCAGTGGACCATCCATGGATTCATTGTTGGGAAAATACAAGGAATGTATGATTGTATGGCATATTCCCAGCCAGCGCTACGCCGTGGGTTTGGGGATGGACTCCGCCGCCTTGGCCGAATGGGTGCCAGCCCTAGAGCGTTATCGGAAATCGGGGGGGCGTTTGGTGCATTTGGTTTACGGCAATCCGATGGCTACCGCCCGCATTCGTCAGATGGAGCAATCCCCTCAACCGGGATTGGCCAGCGACGTGGTCGTCTGTGCCCACGAGGATCAAGCAGGGGGTTGGGATGCGGCTGTTCAAGCCTTGTTCGGGGCCATTCCCATCGTAGCAACCAAGAACGTGGAAGTCGATTTGACCGCATCCGCGGTACCCATGCAATGGCAACCTCTATTGAATGCATGGAACGAGCAGGGCCGTGATCTTTTATCGGAGGCTGTGAAACAAAAAGCCGACTCCATGGTGGAGGCCGTAAGGGCCATGGGCGCTTTCCCCGGGGCTCAGTTGTTGGTGGCCCAAGGACAGAACATCCTGTACGCCAAAGCTTACGGGACCATGGACACGAGCCAATCGGTCCCTGTGGATATGGGCTCGCTTTACGACCTGGCCTCGTTGACCAAGGTCTTGTCTACCGGGCTAGCCGCCATGGAATTGCATCGTCGGAAAGCCCTTCCTCTGCGTTCCAAACTCCATACGTTGCTGCCCGAATTGAAGGGTCATCCGTTGGGACAACGAACTTTGGCTGCCTTGATGACCCACCAATCCGGTCTCCCTGCGCATTTGGCCTTGGATCAACGCTTGGGTGCAGACCCAGAAAGGGCTAAGCGTTGGAAAAAAATGCAGTCCAACCCTAAGGTCGTTGTAGATTCATTGTTACAAATCACTTTGTCTATGCCCTTGCAAGCAGAGGGATCCTACCTGTACAGCGATCTTGGCTTGCTTTGGGTGGATCGTTGCTTGCAACGCCTTGCAGAATCCAGGGGCATACGCGATTATCGACAAAATTTGCGGAAAAATTGGTATGAACCTTGCGGGGCGAACCGTTTGGGGTACAGGCCGACGGAAAAATTTGCGTTGAATCGCATTGCTCCAACGGCGATGGATTCCCTCTGGCGCCAAAAATTAATGCACGGGGAAGTTCATGATCCGATGGCCTATGCCATGGGAGGCATTGCACCCCATGCCGGATTATTCGGGACCGCTACGGATGTGGCCAGAATCTTGATGCCGTTGGTTACCGGATATTACCCGGGCTCTGCCAAAGTAGATTCTGCTACCCTGGCCCTGTTCACCTCAAGTTATTTCCCCGGAAACCGTAGAGGACTGCTATGGGATCGACCTATCCCTGGTTCTTCTCAGGCCAAGGCTCCTCGGAGTTTCGGTCATTCAGGATTCACCGGGACGTATTGTTGGGTGGACCCTGAAACCGGATTGATTATGGTTTTTGTATCCAATCGTATTCACCCTCGGTCTGAGCCCAATCTGCTAGCCAAATCCAACCTTCGAACGGATTTATGGGATTTGTTCCATACAAACATGAAGGCCACGTCCCATTGAACATTCTGTTGGCTTATTTGTCCTATGCATACCATGAAATTTGAACGCCCCTTACGCATAGGCATGGTTTGCTACCCCACCTACGGTGGTAGCGGGGTGGTGGCCACCGAATTAGGCAAGGCCCTCGCGTTGCAAGGGCATTCGGTTCACTTTATATCCAATACCCAACCGGCCCGATTGGACGTGTTTCGCGAAAACCTGTATTTCCACGAAGTGAACATGGTGCATTACCCGCTTTTTGAGCATTCCCCTTACGTGCTTGCCTTGACGGGGAAGATGGTGGAGGTGGCTAGGGAACAGCAATTGGATCTTTTTCATGTGCATTATGCCATTCCCCACGCCACAGCAGCTCATCTGGCCAAAGAAATTTTGGCAAGTCAAGGGCAGCAAATTCGGGTGGTGACCACCTTGCATGGCACCGATATTACCCTGGTGGGCAAGGATCCCAATTACGCTCCAGTGGTGAGTTTTGCGATCCAAAAGTCTGACGTGGTTACGGCGGTCTCCGAATACCTGCGTGGAGAGACTTTACGCTATTTTGATTGCCGCAAAGAGGTGATGGTGATTCCCAATTTTGTGGACTTGCTCAGGTTCAAGCCCTTTGCAAGGGCGGGTTTGCGGGAACGATTTTGTCCTGCGGGTCACCGCCTATTGGTTCACGTTTCCAATTTTCGAAGGGTCAAACGCATTGACCGTGTACTGGAATGGTACAGGGCCATTGCTTCCTCCATTCCCGCCACTTTGTTGTTGGTGGGGGATGGCCCTGAATTGCCCAAAGCCGAACAGACCATCAAAGAATGGGGAATGCAGTCCAAGGTGCATTTTGTGGGCAGGCAGGATCCCGTAGAAGAATTATGTTCGGTGGCGGATTTGATGCTCTTGCCTTCCGAGACGGAGAGTTTTGGATTGGCTGCCTTGGAAGCCATGGCATGCGGGGTGCCCGTCATGGCCTCCCAGGCTGGGGGCCTGACGGAACTTATCCAAGATGGCGTCAATGGATTCCTCGTTTCCGATGAGGAACAAGCAAGGGGCATCCAAAGGGCCGTTGACCTCTTGAATAACACTGAAATTTTGGATCAATTCCGGAGGGCTGCCCTGCGCAGGGCATCGCAGTATAACATCACCCAAATAATGCCTCATTACGAAGGCCTGTATGCAGGAGCCTTGGGACGGGGTACACGGGAAATATCTTAATCGGCTGCATACGCCATGGCGCATCCCATCATCGAGGCTCAAGGGCTGGTGAAGGCCTACGGTTCCTTCAAGGCGGTTGATGACCTGAGCTTTGAATTGAAGGAAGGCTCGGTTATGGGGTTTTTGGGACCGAATGGTGCAGGCAAAAGCACCACATTGCGTATGCTCGTCGATTTAATTCGACCAGTTTCCGGCAAGCTGCGTCTTTTCGGGTTGGATTACCATCGGCATCGGGGGCGCATCTTGTCCCGAATCGGTTGCTTGATCGAGAAACCTGATTTTTACAAATATTTGGGGGCCTTGCAAAATCTCGAATTGCTGGGGAGGGCATCCGGTATCCGGCAACCCCGGGCTAAGGCGGTGGAAATGCTGGAATTTGTGGGGTTGAGAGGTCGTGAAAAGGATGCGGTTTCCTCCTTTTCGCACGGTATGCGTCAAAGGTTGGGTCTGGCGCAGTGCCTTATGCACGACCCTGATTTGATTATTCTGGATGAACCCGGTACAGGATTGGATCCACAAGGTATCGTGGACATGAGGGAAATGATTTTGAAATTGAACAGGGAACAAGGCAAAACGATTTTGCTTTCATCCCACCATTTACCCGAGGTGGAGGCGGTGGCTACGCATTTGGTGGTGATGAACCGTGGCCGATGTTTGGTACAGGGTTCAGCCAGCGATCTGCTCTCCCAACAAAACCGTCAAATCCGTTTGGAGGTGGGTCAGGTGAAGGAGGCTTTGGAATGCGTAAGCTCTTTGCTATCAAGTGATCAATACAGGTTAGGGGAAGGTGGGGTTCTCAATCTTTCCCTGAGTCGGGACGAGTTGCCGGCGCTGATCAAGACCTTGGTCGAAAGAGGCATTGCCGTGTATGCCGTGGAGTCTCGTCAACAATTGGAGGACTTTTATATGCAAATCCTCCATCAAAACAACCAGGAATAATCGCATGTGGTGGGCGTCCCTTTATAATGAAAGCATCAAGATCTTGGCCAAACCTAGGTCCTATCTGGGGTTCTTGGCGATAACCCTGCTGGTGGGGGTGATCCTCCTGGCATTGGCCCTGGATGGTGAGTCCTATTTGGATTTTGTGACAGGTTCCTTGGAGCAAAATCTCATGATCGAAGGCTCCATGCTCAACGGACATCTTGTGGGGTTCATTGTGCTCCAGATGTTGGTGGTGCATTTGCCTTTGTTGGTGGCCTTGGTGACCGGTGACTTGATTTCCGGGGAGGCGGCGATGGGTACTTTGCGTAACCTCGTGACCAGGCCCTTGTCCAGGAGGTCCCTGCTGCTCAGCAAATACGGTGCAGCGGCGGTTTATACCATGGTTCTTTTGATCTGGTTAGGATTGATGGCGGTTGGGGTTGCTCAATGGATCTTTGGTCCTGGGGATTTGGCTGTGCTTAGTGGGGAGGGTTTGCAAATCTTGCCTTCGGTGGCGGTGATGCCTCGTTTCCTGCAGGCCTTCGCCCTGGCGTTTCTGGCCTTGTACACCGTGGCGGCGATCTCGGTAACCTTCTCCTGCTTAGCGGACAATTCGATTGGGCCTATTGTTGGAACCATGGCCTTGATCATGGTGTTCACCTTGATTGGCACCTTGGATGTGCCCTTGTTTGAACATGTTCGACCTTTCCTGTTCACCACCCATATGGCGGCCTGGCGTTCCTTGTTTTTGGACCCTACACCGTGGAGCGATATCCTTTTTTCGATCGGTGTTTTGACCGTTCATTGCGCGGCGTTGATGGCGTTTGGCCTTCATTATTTTGATCGCAAGGATATCCTCACTTGATTTTGATTCATGAAAAACACACGGCGTATCTCTGTTGGTCTAATGTTATCCTTTGGTTTATTCGGAGCCATGAAGGCCGATGCCAACGCGTGGTATTTTCCTTCATGCGATGCGCGGTTTGGGGAAAATCATGGACGGATTGAATTGTCTGACAACGATTTACAGAAGGATGTCGAAAGGCTGATGGAGAAATTGGCGAGCCGCTTGGCAGGATTGCGTGATCTGCAGGCGACCGTTCATGTTCAAGCCGATGTGCCTCGTGTCAAAGTGCGGCCCTTGACGGCGGAAATGTTTTTCTTGGCACCGAATCGCTTCCGAATACGCAGTCCTCGCCTTGCCCTACTGCCCCGACAAAATCCCATGGAGCTTTTTGAATTTCTCAAAGGCTCCAAAAACTACAAGGCCTTGGCCATGGGTCAAGAAAAAGTCCGTAACCAAGTCTGCCTGGTGGTCAATGTTCTGCCGCTCGATGGTGGTGGGGATTGGCAGTTGATCCGCTTATGGATTCACCCAGAAACGGCCAGGGTTTACCGGGCTGAGATGACGCGAAGAAATCTGGGCACGGTGGAGGCGGGATATTTCTATAGTTCGAATTCCAGGACGGTACCAGGCACGAACCTTCACCAGGACTTACCCGATTCCTTGCTCTTTGAATTGGACGCCTCCATGATGAAATTGCCCAAGGCGTTGACCGCCGATTTGCATCGCAGCAACAGCCAACCGCGTACGGTCGCTGTCCGACCACTCGGCGCGCCCGATGGCAAAGCCAGGGTGGCCATGGGCTTTCGATGGAATTCGGTGAACAACGGGGCTGCGGCACGATTTTTTGGAGCCCAAAAGCAGGACTAAGGATTTATTTTGCAGAACCGCTGCGGTTGGCGATGGTCGTGGCTCAGCGGATTCTAATCGGCTATGAATCAGTCTCAATCTTCCCAAGAAGGATCGCCACAAGATCCTAGTTCACCCTATCGTCAAGGGCCAATGCTCAGCGAACAAGAAATACAGCGCAGGCAAGCCATGGATCATTTAAAGGCTTTGGGGGTCGATCCTTACCCCTCCGCAGCCTTCCATCGAAGCCATACGACCCAAGAAATACAGACCACGTTCAAGGATGAGGAGGCGGCCGCTTGGACCTCGGTGTCCTTGGCCGGTCGCCTGATGAGCCGGCGCATTATGGGCAAAGCCTCTTTTGCAGAATTGCAAGATGCCAGCGGGCGCCTTCAGGTTTACCTTAACCGCGATGAGCTTTGTCCAGGAGATAACAAAGATTTGTACAACGAAGTCTTCAAAAAGCACTGCGATATTGGCGACTGGGTCGGCGTGCGTGGACGGGTTTTCAGAACTCAGGTCGGCGAAATCTCGATTCATGCCGAGGAATTTGTCTTTTTGTCCAAAGCCTTGCGGCCCCTGCCTGTCGTCAAAAGAGACGAAGAAGGTAAAGTTTACGATGGTTTTACGGACCCTGAACTGAGGTACCGAATGCGGTACGTGGACTTGGTGGTGAACCCAGAGGTCCGACAGGTCTTTGTGCAACGATCGCGCATGATCGAAGTGATGCGGCAATTTTTCAACCGGCAGGGTTATTTGGAAGTTGAGACTCCGGTGCTGCAACCCATGTACGGTGGTGCATCGGCTCGGCCCTTCAAAACGCATCACCATACCTTGGACATGCCCTTGTACCTTCGGATAGCCAATGAGCTGTATCTTAAGCGATTAATCGTTGGAGGTTTTGAGGGGGTTTACGAATTTGCCCGGGATTTTCGCAACGAGGGAATGAGCCGTTTTCACAATCCTGAATTTACGATGTTGGAATTGTATGTGGCCTTTCAGGATTATCAGTGGATGATGCAGCAAACAGAATCTTTGCTTGAAGAAATTGCCATAACCTTGCATCAAAAGTCCAGCCTCTTGGTCGGTAACCATACCATCGAGTTCAAGGCTCCCTACCGCCGGGTGACTTTGTACGATGCCATCTCCGAAAAGGTGGGTGCTAAGGTCGATGCCATGGACGAAGAAGGATTGCGCCTCTTGGCTCAGAAGCACTCGATCGAAATCGATGCCTCCATGGGACGTGCCAAATTATTGGATACCCTGTTCGGGGAATTGGTGGAGCCGCATTTGATTCAGCCCACCTTTGTCACGGATTATCCGGTGGAAATGTCACCCCTTGCCAAGGCACATCGGGATAAGCCCGGCTTGGTCGAGCGTTTCGAGCTCATTTGCAACGGAAAAGAATTGGCGAATGCCTTTTCGGAATTGAACGATCCGGTGGATCAGCGGGAACGATTTGAGGCCCAATTGGCCTTGGGTCGTCGGGGAGACCCGGAGGCGATGATGCTGGACGAAGACTTCTTGAGGGCCTTGGAATTTGGAATGCCGCCAACCGCAGGTATCGGAATTGGTATCGATCGATTGGCCATGATGATGACCAATTCGGCCAGTATCCAAGATGTGTTGTTTTTCCCACAAATGCGTCCTGAACGCCACGACGCCCAGGGATCATGATGGAACATGACGGTCTCTTGTTGCCGGTTCGCTATCCCAAGCATTGGAAAGAATATGCCTTGATTGACAGCGGGAATGGGCTCAAATGGGAGCAATTTGGTGCGCGAATTTTACAAAGACCCGAACCCCAAGCCTTGTGGTCCCCCTCTTCGTCACTTACAGCATTGCGCTCCATGACCCATTGGCGTTTTGAGCTCGGTGGGTCTCGTAACGGCTCTTGGATTCCTCAGCATCGAACAGGCAAAGGGTCAGGTCATTCATCGGCTGATGGGGCAATGGGTTCGGAACGTTGGCCGATCACCTACCAAAGCCCAACTTTGAAACTTCGTTTTCACTTGGCCATGACGGCGTTCAAACATGTGGGCTTGTTTCCTGAACAAGCGGATAATTGGGAGTTCATTGCATCGGCCGTGAAGGCATTGCCCGCGCAGTCCAAAGTGCTGAACCTCTTCGCCTATACCGGAGGAGCCAGTCTTGCCGCGGCCCAAGCGGGTGCACAGGTTTACCATTTGGACTCGGTTCGGCAGGTGGTGGATTGGGCCCGACGAAATGCTGATTTGACCGGTTTAGCGGGCTTACATTGGGTCGTGGAGGATGCCCGCAAATTTGTGCAAAGAGAAATCAAGCGGGGCCATGTGTACGATGCCATCCTCTTGGATCCCCCTGCGTATGGGATCGGAAGCTCCGGGGAACGTTGGAAATTGGAGGACCAATTGGGAGCCTTGTTGGACGAGGTCAAGCAGTTGTTGCATCCTCAACGCCATGCCATGTTGCTGAATGCTTATTCGTTGGGTCTATCTCCTTTGATCCTACGAGCAATGTTAGGGCCATCCTATGCCGATAAGGATTTGGAATGCGGTGAAACCGCTTTGCAAGATCATCATGGGCGATTGTTGCCATTGGGGATCTATGCTCGGGCGACCAAAGGCCTCCTCCTACCGACTACACCGACAAGATGATCCTGGTTTTTGATACCGAAACGACCGGCTTACCGCGCAATTACAAAGCTCCGGTTAGTGATTCCAACAACTGGCCCAGGGCGGTGCAGGTGGGATGGCAATTGTTGGATGAGGTCGGTCGTTTGGTGTCCTCCCATTCTTTGATTATTCAACCGGAGGGTTTTGATATACCTTACAACGCGGCCAAGGTGCACCGAATCACCACCGAAAGGGCCCATGCCGAAGGTTTACCGCTGGCCCATGTTTTGGAGCGATTCGGGCATGATGTGGCCCAAGCCACCCTGATCGCTGGTCATAACATCGAATTTGATTTGTTGATTATCCGGGCCGAATGGTACCGCTTGGGTTGGCCGGACGCCTTTGAGGCTTGTCGTGTTTTGGATACCAAAGAGGTTTCCACTGCTTTTTGCGCATTGCCCGGGGGGCGTGGAGGTCAATTCAAGTGGCCAACTCTCACAGAGCTTTATTTCAAGTTATTCGGCCAAGGATTTGAAGAGGCCCACGATGCAGGGGCTGATGTGGCCGCGACCGTGGATTGTTTGTTGGAGTTATGCCGTCAAGGGGTAATCTCTAGCGCTTCCATGGGCATGTCGGAAGATGGCTTCGAACGATTGAAACAAGAATGGCCTGGTCCCTCGACCGTTTCTGGAAGCTCTACGCCCACGGCTGTTCCAACTGCTCCCAAAACCAAGGCTTCCGGCCCGTTGGGAACCACGGCGCCGGTTCCATCCATGGAGTTGGACGAGCAGTCCTTGCGCTTTGTTCACCTGCATTGCCACTCCCAGTTTTCCCTTGGAATTCCAGGATGCAGCACGGTGTTTGATTTGGTGGATCATGCCGTGGCCCAAGGCTCCAAAGCCATTGCGCTCACGGATCATTCCACCTTGTACGGGGCTTTTCTTTTCTTTCAATATGCTCATTCCAAAGGCATCAAACCTATTCTTGGTTTGGAAATCCAGGTCTGTGCTCAGCACCAAGACCATGGCCGCAAGGATAACGGCACACCGCAGCTGCTGTTGGCTCGGAATCTGCAAGGCTATCATAACCTGGTCAGGTTATGTTCCTTGTCGTATACCGAAGGGTATTATTATGTCCCGAGGATTTCATGGGATTTGTTGTTGCAAAACCGGGAAGGTTTAGTTGCCCTCTCCGGTTCCTTGGAATCCGAAATTCCATCTCTCTTGTTGAACCAAGGAGAGAGCCAGGCCGAAGCTGCCTTGCTGCGATGGCGGGAAGCGTTTGGGGAACATTTTTATTTGGAAATCCAAGACCATGGTCTTGAGGAACAGCATTTTCTGAATGCAAAGCTGGACGCATGGTCGAGCAAACACCAAGTTCCTTGCGTTGTGACCAACAATACCTATTACAATCAAGAGGCGGATGCCGATTTGCACGACACCTACCTCTGCGTGGTCCCCTTGGAGTACAAGGACACCCCTATTGGTCAGGGTAGGGGGTACCGATTCGGCATGCGTAGCCAACGCCATCATCTCAGTCCAGGCCAAGAAATGGCCCAAAGGTTTGCCACCCATCACGATTGGTTGCAAAACACCTTGGATTTGGCCGAATCCATGGAATCCTACACCTTGCAAAGAGATGTGTTACTACCCCGTTTTGAAATTCCGGAAGGCTTCGCCGATGAGAACGATTATTTGAGGCATCTTACGTTGGAAGGTGCCAAAAGGCGCTACGGTACGCTTGATCAAGAATTGTTGGAACGCATTGATTTTGAGCTTCAAACTATTGCGCATACCGGA
>Ga0208048_1001451_pt1 | contig 12134 bp, 8 predicted proteins | sample Malawi_45m_30L_FD_184163 | JGI IMG/M metagenome (GOLD analysis project Ga0208048, IMG submission 184163) | Freshwater microbial communities from Lake Malawi, Central Region, Malawi to study Microbial Dark Matter (Phase II) - Malawi_45m_30L... | ecosystem: Environmental > Aquatic > Freshwater >...
CCCACAACCTCCTGGCCGCCATCGTTGAGAGCGGACTCGACATTCATGTTGTGCACCTGGGCACCATGGGTGTCTACGGCTATGGCTCCCACCGCGGCGCCACGATTCCTGAGGGCTACCTCAAGGTGGAGGTGCCCCAGCCCGATGGCAGTCGTTTTGAAGAGGAGATCCTCCACCCGGCGAGCCCCGGCAGCGTCTACCACATGACCAAGACGCTGGATCAGCTGCTGTTTCTGTACTACAACAAGAACGACCAGATTCGCATCACCGATCTGCACCAGGGCATCGTCTGGGGCACCAACACCGAAGCCACCGACCGCGACCCACGCCTGACCAACCGCTTCGACTACGACGGCGATTACGGCACCGTGCTCAACCGCTTCTTGATGCAGGCGGCGATCGGCTATCCGCTCACGGTGCATGGCACCGGCGGCCAGACCCGGGCGTTCATCCACATTCGCGATTCGGTGCGCTGCGTGCAGCTGGCGCTGGAGAACCCCCCCACCAAGGGTGAGCGGGTGATGATCTTCAACCAGATGACCGAAAGCCACCAGGTTGGCGAGCTGGCGCAGAAGGTGGCGGCACTCACCGGTGCCCAGATCAATCACCTGCCCAACCCGCGCAACGAAGCGGTCGAAAATGATCTGATCGTCGACAACCGCTGCTTCATCGAGCTGGGTCTCAATCCGACCACGCTGGACAATGGCCTGCTGGCCGAAGTGGTCGATGTGGCGCGCCGCTGGGCCGATCGCTGCGACCGCAGCCGCATCCCCTGCGTGTCGGCCTGGACGAAGACCCAGGCAGCCGCCATTCAGACGGCCTGAGCCACGCCGCGCCCCCGCCTTGAAGATCGCCCTGTTCACCGAAACCTTTCTGCCCAAGGTGGACGGGATCGTGACGCGGCTCACCAAAACGGTGCAGGAGCTGGTCGCAGCCGGCGACCAGGTGATGATCATCTGCCCGGAGGGCGCGCCGCCGCGCTACTGCGGTGCTGAGGTCGTCGGTGTTCCGGCGACGCCGCTACCGCTCTATCCAGAGCTGAAGCTGGCCCTGCGCCTGCCGTCTGTGACTGAGGCACTGGAGCGTTTTCAACCCGATCTGGTGCACGTGGTGAATCCAGCGGTGTTGGGTCTGGGCGGCATCTGGCTGGCCAAAACCAAAGGATTCCCCCTGGTGGCGAGCTACCACACCCACCTGCCCAAATATCTGGAGCACTATGGCGTCGGCCTGCTGGAGCCGCTGCTGTGGGAGCTGATCCGGGCCGCGCACAACCAGGCAAAACTCAACCTCTGCACCTCAACCGCGATGGTTGAGGAGCTCAGCAGCAGGGGGGTGCAGCGAACAGCCCTGTGGCAACGCGGCGTCGACACCGATCTGTTCAGACCCGAGCTGCGCAGCCAGGCCATGCGTCAGCTGTTGCTGGCCGGCCGCAGCGACACCGGCAAGCTGTTGCTGTACATCGGGCGGCTATCGGCCGAAAAACAGATCGAACGCATTCGCCCGGTGCTCGATGCCATGCCCGAGGCACGCCTGGCCCTGGTGGGCGATGGCCCCTACCGCCAGCAACTGGAGACGTTGTTTGCCGGCAGCGCCACCCACTTAGTGGGCTATCTGGCTGGTGAAGAGCTTGCCGCGGCCTACGCCAGTGGTGATGCCTTTCTGTTTCCAAGCAGCACCGAAACCCTGGGACTGGTGCTGCTGGAAGCCATGGCCGCTGGCTGCCCGGTGGTGGCCGCCAATCGCGGCGGCATTCCAGACATCGTGACCGATGGCGTCAATGGTTGTCTCTATGAACCCGATGAAGCCGATGGTGGCAGCGCCAGCCTGATCGCTGCCACCGAACGCCTGCTGGGCGATGCCACCAAGCAACGGCAACTCGGGCTCGCAGCTCGCAGCGAAGCAGAGCGCTGGGGCTGGGCCGCCGCCACTGAGCAGTTGCGCGGTTATTACCGGCAGGTGCTGCAGCCCCTCGCGGTGACTGCTTAGGTCTTGCTGGTGCGATTGGCCCTGAACCACGTCGTCATCAACGCCTTCACCATCGGCGCCGCCACGGTGCCGCCGTACCCGCCAGAGTTTTCGCCGAACGCGACGATCACCAGCGTGGGTTTGCCGGCCGGCGCGTAGCCCCCGAACCAGGCGTGATCGGGTCTGGGCGGATCTTCGCCGGTTCCGGTCTTGCCCGCCACCGCAGGCAGTTGGGGCTCATTGAGCAGACGTGCCGTGCCCTCGGTGACCACCATGCGCAGCCCGCGGCGCAGCACCGCCAGGGTGGAGGGCTTCAGGCCAATCCAGGTGCGCTTGGTGGGGCGCTCAACCAGATGGGGTGTGACCAGCCAACCCCCGTTGGCGACCGCCGCGTACAGGCGCGCCATCTGCATGGGCGTGACCTGAAGCGCCCCTTGGCCGATCGCCGAGGTGATCGAATCAACCGGCGTCCAGGGTTCGGCAAGCACCTCCTTTTTCCAGGCGCGATCGCCCATCAAGCCTGGACTGTCTTCGTCAACCAGTTCAATGCCGCTGGACTGGCCGTAGCCCATGCGGCGTGCAGCGGCAAACAAATGCTCGGGCCCCAGCCTGAGGCCGACGCGGTAGTAAAAGGTGTTGCTGCTGACGGCCAACGCCAGCGGGAAGCCGATCATGCCGTGGGCGCCATGATCGCCGTAACAGAGCCCTGCGTAACAGAAGGAGTTGGTTGTCAGCACCTTGGAATCGGGCTGAAAGAGGCCCGACTCGAGTGCAGCGATCGTGGTCACGATCTTGAACGTGCTGGCCGGCGGAAAGCCGCGAAAGGCCCTGTTCAACAGGGGTGCATCGGGCCGATTGAGATCGGACCATTGCTGGGTGGTGGGACCGTCGGAAAACAGATTCGGATCAAAGGTGGGCCTGCTGGCCAGCGCCAGGATGGCTCCGCTCTGGGGATCCATGGCCACGATCGCCCCCTTGCGCACGCCGTTGAGCGCTTTCTCAGCAGTGCGCTGCAGCTCAAGGTCGAGGGTGAGCCGCAGATCCTTGCCGGGTTTGGCAGGTTTGTCGCCCAGGATCCGCTGCACCTGCCCCGCCGCATTGACTTCGACCTGCTGGCCGCCCCATTCACCCCGCAGGATGGACTCGTACACCTTTTCAACACCACTGCGGCCGACCCGATCGCGAATGCGGTAACCCTTGGCCTCCAGCTGGGCGTATTCCTCTTCGGTGATTCCACTGGTGTACCCAAGGACATGGGCCGCCAGGCTGCCGTTGGGGTAACTGCGCAGGACATCGCTGTCGACCTCTGCCCCCTTGAGCGAACTGGCCTGCTCGCGGAAACGCAGAACCTGCTCCGGCTTGAGTCGGGAGGCCAGCACGATGCGGAACCCCTCCGCATTGGCGCCCTCCTGGCGGCGGCGATCCAAATCGCTGACAGGAATCGAGAGCAGTGCAGCCAAGCGATCGCGCAACCCAGGCCACTGCTGCGCGTTGACCTGACGCGGTTGGATGTACAGGCTGTAGGTGAGTCGACTGGTGGCCAGCACCTGTCCATGACGATCCAGCAGGCGCCCGCGAATCGGATTGCGGGCCATCAGGCGGATGCGGTTCTCATCCGAGAGGTCGCGGTAATGGGCCCCTTGAACCAGCTGCAGCACCGCCAGGCGAGCCAGCATCGCTCCGGCAAACACCGCCACAACCAGCATCAGCCCCAGGGACTGCCGGCGCGCACCGGTGCGGCGATGCAAGGCGGAAGAGAACATCGAATCGGACTCAGCTCGGCTGCTGCAAGGCGCTCTCCAGCTGCACGAGGCGCTGCTCCACCGCAGCCAGGCGACTGAGCAACAGGGCCTGGTCGGCCACGGGTTGGGAATGATTGGGCTCGGCCATGGCAGAGCCGGGTTCGACCCGCACATCAACCTTCATGACCGGGTTGCCAAGACCTGGGCTCAGGCGATCAAGGCCGCTGCGCAACTGGCTGGCCAGGGGCTCGCCCTCGTCGCGCAACTGCGCCAGGGGATCAGCACCGCCAGCCTTGTTGGAAAAAGCAGCAACGACATCCTTGAAGCCGCCCTTGCGCGCCCGCTCAGCAACGGCAACGCCAACGGGCAGGACGTCCTGCATCAGCTTGAGGCGCAGGGTGTCGAGTGGATTGGCAGCCATCGGTGTCTCCTGGAGCCAGCCATATCAGTCTGACGCGTGCGGCAGCCCGAACGCTGAGGAGCTCAACGCGATGGCAAGGTCAAGCCCGGATTGACAATCACCTGACGGCAGCTCTGCTGGCTGCCGTACCACCAGCCGGCGCCAGCGGCCAGCACCAGCAGGGCCGCCGCAGGCAACAACGCCTGGCGGGTCACATCGAGGCTGGCCCACTCAAGCCAGGAGCGCAGCATGCGCTCACGGTCAAACCGTCGCCTGGCTTTGGCCTCAGCCTGCTCGCGGCGACGCAGCGAGCGGTCGACCCAGCGCTCAAAGGCCTTCTTTTTGGTGACGGCCATCTTGCGCTCGACCTCAAGCAACTGACCTGCCGTGAGCTCAGGATTGAAGGTGCTGATCAGCTCCAGGCTCTTGAGAAACATCTCAACAGCGCCATCTTTGACCTGACGCTCCTCGTCAGCGAGCAGCTCCCAAGCAAGCTCGGGGTAGAAGCGACCACGGTTGGCCTGAATCTGCTCTTCCTCAAGCTGTCCGGGTTCGCGCAACCAGCGGTCGGTGTTGGCATCAAAACGACGCCAGTACAAAAAGGGATTGAGATAGATCGTCTTGCCAGCGATCAGGATGCTGTCCTGCTGCAGACGGCGCTGGAGCAGCTGGTCCTGATCCGGTGTCGTCACAGACGAGACGGCGGTCACGGCGACTGGGCTGGGACTTTGAGGGTACCCAAGAGTTGCCGCGGCCGCCATGGGCGTACGGCTACTCCCACTCGATCGTGCCGGGTGGCTTGCTGGTGATGTCCAGCACCACCCGGTTGACGCCCCTGACCTCATTGACGATGCGGTTGGAGATGGTCTCGAGGAGGTCATAGGGAAGGCGCGACCAATCGGCCGTCATGCCGTCTTCTGAAGAGACACAGCGCAGCACGATCGGGAAGGCATAGGTGCGCTTGTCACCCATCACGCCCACGCTGCGCACCGGCAGCAGCACGGCAAAGGCCTGCCAGATCTCGTCATAAAGACCGGCATCGCGAATCTCTTCGCGCACGATCAGATCGGCATCGCGCAGGATGTCGAGCTTGTCTCCTGTGACCTCGCCCAGGATGCGGATGGCCAGGCCTGGACCCGGGAAGGGATGGCGGCCGACGATCTCCTGGGGCAGCCCCAGCGAGCGCCCCACCTTGCGCACCTCGTCCTTGAACAATCGGCGCAGCGGCTCCACCAGCTTGAACTGCAGGTCCTTGGGCAGGCCGCCAACGTTGTGGTGGCTCTTGATCTTGACCGCGACGCGCTCGCCGGTCTTGGGATCGACGTTGGTGCCGGCGCTCTCGATCACATCGGGGTAGAGGGTTCCCTGGGCCAGGTAATCAAAAGGTCCCAGGCGCTTGCTCTCTTCTTCAAAGACACGAATGAATTCGGTGCCGATCAGCTTGCGTTTCTCCTCAGGATCGGTGACACCGGCGAGCTTGTTGATGAAGCGCTCACGGGCATTGATGTACTCGACATTGATATGAAATTTCCGGTCGAAAAACTCCATCAGAAATTCGGGCTCACCTTTGCGCATGAAACCCTGGTCGATGAACATGCAGGTCAGCTGATCACCGATCGCCCTATGCAGCAGAAAGGCGAGCGTCGAGGAGTCGACACCGCCCGACAGCGCCAGCAGCACGCGTTTGTCACCAACCTGGGCGCGCACATCGGCGATCGCCTCCTCAATAAAGGCAGCTGTGGTCCAATCGGCTTCACAACCACAGATGTGGTAGACGAAGTTGCGGATCAGCGCCATGCCAAAGGTGGAATGCACCACCTCCGGGTGAAACTGCACGCCATACAGACGGCGGCCGTGATCGGCCACGGCTGCCTCAGGCGTGTTGTCGGTGTGGGCCAATCGCACAAAGCCCTCGGGCAACCGCTCCACCGAGTCGCCATGGCTCATCCACATCGTCGAGCCGTCCTCGACATTGGTGAGCAGATCGATCGGATCGTCGACATGCAACGGCGCCTTGCCGTACTCGGCGCGGCCTGCCGCCACCACCGAGCCGCCCAGCTGCTGCACCATGAGCTGCATGCCGTAGCAGACCCCCAGCACCGGAATGCCCAGCTGCCAGATGCCGGGATCACACAACGGTGCCCCCTGCTCGTACACCGAGCTCGGCCCGCCACTCAGGATGATCCCTTTGGGCGCCAGGCGGCGCAGCTCATCGGCACTGGTGGTGTAACTCATCACCAGCGAAAACACCTCCGTTTCGCGTACCCGCCGCGCGATCAGCTCGGAGTACTGGGAGCCGAAATCCAGAATCACAATCGCCGGATGGCGCGAGGAGCCTGAGGCGGCATCGATCGGGGCTGCTGCGAACGCGGCTTGTTCAGTGGGAGAAGCCATGCTTTCGACAACGCGTCCGGTCATTCGAACCAGCCTAGGAGCTGGGCTCTCCAGTGCCTGTTAGGGGGCGAGGGAGGGCAGGGCCACTGCAACGTTGACCTCTTCCCATGGGCCGCAGCGGAGCCCGCAACACCTCCGCGAATCCGGCCGTTGAGGGGCCAAGCACGGCCCAGCACCCAGACGATCGCACTGACGCCAGGGGCGCAGCTGCGCCATGCGCGGGCTGGCAACGATCAACGGGCACAACGCGTGCAGATCCAACCTCAAACAAACTCTCTTTGACATCAAGCCACGGCCACCGAGGACCGCAGCAAATGACGGGGCATCACCAAGCGGCCAGACCGTTGACAGAGCCAATCACCCTGCATAGCCTGAACCACAACGGAAGCAGTTTCCAGTATGAAATTCAATCGCCGTGACTTTCTAAAACTTAGCGCTCCAGCCCTGGTGGTAGCAACAACAGCGACACAGACCCAGGCAAAGCAGAAGCCAGCACAAGGGTCGGAAAACGCATACGCGAGCTTCATCTAATCGCACCCAGAGTGGAAGAGTACCAGCGCAATCGACCAGCAAAGAACAGTTTACTACTCACGACTGAACAACACAAATCAAGCCTATCTCGATTACACAGGGGCATCTCTACAGGCCGATTCACAGGTCAGCAAACACGCAGATCTGCTCAAGAAAACGCCGATGGGCAACCCCCACTCAATCAATGTACCATCGCTTAATTCTACCAAATTAGTATAGGCAGCGCGCCAATCAATTCGCCAATATTTTAATGCATCAGAAGAAGACTATGCCATCATTTTCACGGCCAATGCAACAGGCGCCCTCAGAATCGTTGCCGAACATTTTCCATTCGCAGCAGACCAACGCTTTGTGCTTACAACGGACAACCACAATTCGGTGAATGGAATTACGGCATTTGCCAAGCGCGCCGGCACAGAGATCACCCGAATTCCACTGACGACACCTGATCTACGCCTCAACTGCACAGCGGTCAGCGAAGCGCTTCAGACCCAAGGTGGCAAGTCGGCAGGGCTTTTCGCGCTGCCTGCCCAATCAAATTTTTCGGGCGTTCGACACCCTCTCGACATCGTAAACGAGGCACAAAATAAAGGCTGGAAGGTTTTACTTGATGCCGCAGCATTTGCGCCAACCAACAAACTTGATCTCAGCAGAATCAAGCCAGACTTTGTCAGCATTTCTTTTTACAAAATTTTTGGCTACCCAACGGGCATCGGCTGCCTGATCGCAAAACACAGTGCAATTGCGGACTGGAAAACCAAATGGCCAGCCGGAGGAACAGTTCGCCTTGCCTCTGTGGTGGCAGATGATTACAGAGAGGCCCCTGGCGTAGCTGCATTTGAAGAAGGGACCGTCGACTTTTTGATGATACCTGCAGTGCAGATCGGGCTCGAGTACATCAACCAAATCGGAATCGAGACGATCAACACACGAGTCCGCTGCCTGACGGACTGGACCCTCAAGCAAATGACCAGCATGAAGCACCATTCCGGTCGCCCCCTGGTCAACATCATGGGCCCCACAACCACGGCAGACCGGGGCGGAACGATTGCGTTCAGCCTTGCAGACAGCAGCGGGAAGATTCTCGATTTTCAACGCGTTAACGAACTGGCTGCACGTCAAGGGCTGGCCCTGCGCACAGGTTGCTTCTGCAATCCTGGTGCGGGCGAGGCGGCATTTGGAATCACTGCAGCGATGCTCAAACCCCTCTCCCAACAGGATCAGGACATTTCCTTTGCATCAATCCGCCTGGCATTGCAAAAAGCCTATGGTCTCGATATTGGTGCCCTTCGCGCTTCCTATGGCATTGCCTCTAATTTTTCGGATGCCTGGAGACTCTGCCAATTCTTAAAACGGTTCCTCAACAAAAACAAAGCAGACATTGAGGCCAGCATTGGCCAACCCGGCATGAACATGGACTTGGACTTTGGCGCCTAAGCTGCTCAACACAGTCAATCAATCGTGCGACACAATTGCCCCATCAGCGCCTTTCCACGGGGTCCCTGGGCGCTGATGTGGCGCTGGCGATCAAACAAAACCGCCCCCACATCCATGGCGCCGTGCCCATGACGGGCCATGTAGGCCAAGCTACGGGATTCAACCGCCCGCGCGATTCGCCCCAACAGACGCTGGGCCAAGCCTGGATCCAGCTGCCGAAGGTCCCGCAGCGCCTGATCAACGGTCGGGGCACCATGTACGGCTTCGAGGGCCTCTGCACGCAGGCCCTCAAGGGCTGCCAGGGCCGTCAGCACCTCGGCACGGCCGTCGGCCAGGTGGTGATGGGTGTGAAAGATGCCGCCCGCCAGCTTGATCAACTTGCCCTGGTAGCCGAACAGCAGCAGCCGCGCCACACCCGCCTCTGCTGCCGCCACCAGCAACGGGCCGATCCAGTTGCCGGCCTTGACCAGCAGATCAGCGGGCAGGCCCAGCCGCGGCGCCAGATCCAGCCCGTTTTCGCCGATCACCAACACCAGCGCACCACCGAAACCGGGCCTTGCCGCCAGCGCGCGCAAACCAGCCAGGGCCTCCTGCAGCTGCTCGGGTGCCGCGCTGCGCTGCACCGCGGCCTGGGTGCCGATCAGGGCCAGACCGTCCACCACGCCAAAGGCGGCATTACTGGTGCGCTCAGCCAGGGCACGGCCAGCGGGGATCACCAGCCGCAGCTGCAACCGCCGACCCACAGGCAGCAGGGGGGCAAGGTTGCGCTCGAGCAAGGCGCGGGCATACCCCGACAGGCAGGCCTCTCCGCTGGCGGCATGGATGCCAACGCCCTCGCCGGCTTCGAGCACCAGCCAGGGCGCTTCAGCGGCACCGTCCACCCAGCGCAGCAGCACCCAGACCTCGAGCCCGCGCGTGAGATCGAGCACACCCGGCCCGGGATCGCAGGTCGCCCTGCCCAGCACCCATCCCTCGACCAGCGGCGCCGCCACCTGCACGGGCACCAGGGTCTGGAGCTGATCCTGCGGATCGAGCCACAGCGGCTGGACTACCTCCACAGGCTCACCGCGAAGCTGCTGCAGCGCCGCCCGCGCCGCGGCGCAGACCCAGACCGGCAGGGTGTATCCAGAGGGCTCGGCGGTCACAAGCGCAACAGGGGGAGGGAAGCCTGTTTTTTATGGTGGTCGATTGCGCCACTGAGGCGACCGCCCGCCCCCCAGCCATGCAGGACAAGCTGACCCTGATGATCCCCGGCCCGACCCCGGTGCCGGAGACCGTCCTGCAGGCGATGGGGCGGCACCCGATCGGCCACCGCAGCGCCGATTTTCAGACGATCGTCAAGCGCACCACCGAGCAGCTGCAGTGGCTGCACCAGACGAAAAACGACGTGCTGGTGATCACCGGCAGCGGCACCGCGGCCATGGAAGCCGGGATCATCAACGTGCTTAGCAAAGGGGACAAGGTCCTCTGCGGTGACAACGGCAAGTTCGGCGAGCGCTGGGTCAAGGTGGCCCAGGCCTACGGCCTCGACGTGCAGGTGATCAAGGCCGATTGGGGCCAGCCCCTGGATCCCGAGGGCTTCCGCAGCGCCCTGGAGGCCGACAGCGCCAAGGCGATCAAGGCGGTGATTTTGACCCATTCGGAAACCTCCACCGGCGTCATCAATGACCTGGAGGCCATCGCCAGGCATGTGAAAGCCCACGGCACAGCCCTGACCATCGCCGACTGCGTCACCAGCCTGGGGGCCTGCAGCGTGCCGATGGATGCCTGGGGCATCGACATCATCGGCTCCGGGTCCCAGAAGGGCTACATGATGCCGCCGGGGCTGGCCTTTGTAGCCGTGAGCGAACGCGCCTGGGCCGCCTACGAGCGCTCGGACCTGCCCAAGTTCTATCTAGATCTGGGCAAGTACCGCAAAGCAGCCAAGGCCGACAGCAACCCCTTCACCCCGGCGATCAACCTCTACTTCGCCCTGGAGGCGGCGCTGACGATGATGAAGGCCGAGGGCTTAGAGGCGATCTTTGCGCGCCACAGCCGCCACCGCGCCGCCGCGCAGGCGGGCATGAAGGCGATCGGCCTGCCGCTCTACGCCGCAGAGGGATGCGGCAGCCCAGCGATCACGGCTGTGGCACCTGACGGCATCGACGCCGAAACCCTGCGCAAAGCGGTCAAGGAGCGCTTCGACATCTTGCTGGCTGGCGGCCAGGACCACCTCAAGGGCCATGTGTTCCGCATCGGCCATCTGGGCTTCGTGTGCGACCGCGATGTGCTGACGGCCGTCGCCTCCATTGAGGCCACCCTGCAAGAGCTGGGGCTGCACAAGGGGACTGCGGGAGCTGGCGTGGCAGCCTGCGCCGCAGCCCTCGCCAGCTAAAATTGCAGTTACGGGAAGCGGTTGCAAACAGAATTCTGTTCTCTTTGCAACCTAAATCCCTGCCTGCGGGTGTAATTCAGTGGTAGAATGTCAGCTTCCCAAGCTGAACGTCGCCGGTTCGAGTCCGGTCACCCGCTTGTCAAACTTTAGCCTCGCGGCTTGATAATTTGCAGCACCTGAGGACCACGCCCCGCCAGACGGCGTTCGTTGTCCAAGGCAGCAAGAATCCACCTGGCCGAAGCACTGATATCACCAGATTCAGCAGCATCTTTGGCCCTGGCATGACAATCAGCGATTGTCTGCTCCAGTTGGTTGGTTGTGGCAGCCGCAACGGAGGGCTGCACAGCCCGCAATGGCTTGCGTTGAGCGGTCGGCATCTGAGCGCAGTACGGGCGCCAATCAAGTTCTATTCAACAGGATCGGCAAACGCTTTTGGGTGTTGAGGTGAATTTAAGTTCCTGGCTCCTCACAATTACCGCCGAGTGCATCGATCTGGCGTCGCAGATCGGCTGAACGCTCTTGATCGCCGCGCGTCAGCGCGACAGCCAGTGCAAACTCGAGCTTCTCAAGCTGATGGTCGCCAGCGGTGTCGCCCCCTTGAACCACAGAGGCGATTCGACATTGCGGCGAGCGTCCCTGACGCTGAACGCCACCCTGAACACCGCCGTTTGAGAAGGCGGAATGGGCGTTGAGAGGGAAAGCCATGGCTGACTTTCTTTTTATTTTGCCACCCCTGACCAGGGGCTCAAGTCCCGTCCGTGGGCCGTGACCTGGAGATCAGGCGGCATAGGTGTCCTCGTGGGTGTCCTCATTCGAGCTGGGCTGGGCCGCGATGATCGGGGTTGGTTCTGTGGCCAATAGGCTGCGGCAATCGCTGAGCAGCCGCTCCACGGTCTCCAAGCTGCCGAGCTCCTCGGCACTGGGCTGCGGGTGGGCATCGACGGCTGTTACGGCAAGCTCAAGGGCCGCCAGCTTCTGCTCCAGGCGCACCAGGCGGTGCGAGAGCGCATGGATGGTTTGCGCAAGGTCTTCAGTGCTACGTGTGATCCGAAACGAGACCGAGTCCTGGGTCATTGGGAGAACCGCCGCTGAGACGATGACAACACACCCAACCGCAGCGCTCAAGGGCTGAGCCCCGGCAGACTTGCGCGCATGGGTGACGCTGCCTGGACACGGCTGCTCTATGCACTGGCCGGTTGCGCTGGAGCCCTGCTTGGGCCCGCCCCGGGAGGCATCAGCGGCATGAGCTTGGTCGGCAGCGAATTTGGCGTAGGAGCCGCAGTCGCGGCGC
>Ga0208048_1001465_pt1 | contig 12042 bp, 13 predicted proteins | sample Malawi_45m_30L_FD_184163 | JGI IMG/M metagenome (GOLD analysis project Ga0208048, IMG submission 184163) | Freshwater microbial communities from Lake Malawi, Central Region, Malawi to study Microbial Dark Matter (Phase II) - Malawi_45m_30L... | ecosystem: Environmental > Aquatic > Freshwater >...
CTATTGCGGCATCGAAAAAGCCGGACGCGAATTCGGATTCCATGTTGTCGGCGGCGAATTGGCCCGCACCGACGGACCGGCCGTGATCAATGTGGCCATGACCGGCACGGTCGCGCGGCGCGAATTCGTCGGGCGTGGCGGTGGACGCATTGGTGATCTTTTTTATGTCACCGGAACGCTCGGCGGTTCGCTGCGCTCGGGATGGCATCTGCGTTTTTGTCCGCGTCTGCGCGAAGCGCGCTGGCTGGCGAAAAATATCCGTCCGACCGCCATGATGGATCTGAGCGACGGCTTGGCTGCCGACCTGCCGCGGCTCGCTGCGGAAAGTGGCACGGGGTTCGTTATCGACGCCGAGTCGGTTCCGCGCCGCCGCGGCGTGACCTTGCGCGCGGCATTGTCCGACGGCGAGGATTTCGAATTGCTCTTCGCTGTGCCCAAAGCGAAGGCCGCGCGTTTGGAGAGAGAGTGGAAACGCAAGTTCCCCGCGCTCCGTTTGACCCGCATCGGTCATCTGGCCAAGCGCGGTATGGCCCAAGGTCTGGGTGCGGCTCGCGGATACGACCATTTCGCCCGTCCGTGAAGCCCGAGGCCTTCATTTTCGACATCGGCAATGTGCTGGTGACTTTCGACTACTCCCGCGTGGCGGCCGCGCTCTCCGCTTTGGGTGCCGATCTTTCCGATCGCGCAGACTTCGAGCAACTGGCCGCGCGCTACGAGAGAGGGGAAGTCGACCGGGAGGAATTCCTTGCCCAGTTGCGCGTCATTCTGCGCCACACTGCAGACGACACCGCCGTGGCGCGCGCTTGGCAGGAAATCTTCGAGCCGAACCAACCGATGTGGGACTTGGTGGAAACGCTCCATGAGTCGTATCCGCTTTATCTGCTCTCCAACACCAACTGCCTGCATCACGACTATCTGCTGCGCGAATACGCCATCTTCGAAAAGTTTGCCGACGGCGTCTTTTCCTACCGCGCCAAACTGGCCAAACCGGAGCGCGAAATCTTCGAGGTGGCCATCCGGCAGTTCGGCATCGACCCGCAGACGACCATCTATCTCGACGACCTGACGGCCAATGTCGAAGCCGCGCGCGGTGCGGGTCTGCGCGCCTTCCGCTACGATCCCGCGGCGCACGGCGACCTGCTGGCCACGCTGCGCGCCGAAGGCGTGCAATGCGTTTGACTTGGCGGGTCGCGGATTTACCCTCGCGCGCAGTGAAGGAGACGTTCGCTCAACTGCAGAAAATCTACGACCGCCCGTTTTTCGATCTCATCGCCGAGGCGCGCGTCATTCACCAAAAGCATTGGCCCGGACGCGAGGTGCAGCTTTGCACGCTGCTCAGTATCAAGACCGGCGCCTGCAGCGAGGACTGCGGGTATTGCTCGCAGAGCGCGCATCACAATACCGGACTCAAACCCGAGCCGCTCATGACCACGGAGGAGATCCTCCCGCATGCCCATGCGGCCAAGGCGAACGGCTCGACCCGTTTTTGCATGGGCGCGGCGTGGAAGGGTGTCCGCTCGGGCGACCGCCGATTCGAGTCCGTGCTCCAGACCGTCCGCGAAGTGAGCAAGCTCGGCATGGAGGTCTGTGTGACCCTCGGTCAGCTCAACGACGACGAAGCGCGCCAACTCAAAGAGGCCGGCGTCACCGCTTACAATCACAACATCGACACCTCGCCGGAGTATTACCCCGAGATTGTCACCACCCACACTTTCCAAGACCGCCTCAACACCATCGGTTCGGTGCAACGCGCCGGCATGCAGGTCTGCTGCGGCGGTATCCTCGGCATGGGCGAATCGGTCAAAGATCGTCTGCGCATGCTCGAGGTGCTGGCCGGATTCGATCCCCCGCCGGAGAGCGTGCCGATCAATTGCCTTGTCGCCATCGAAGGCACGCCGCTGGAAAACGCGCAACCGGTCGATATTTTCGAATTGGTCCGCCTCATTGCCACCGCGCGCATTGTTCTCCCGCTCTCGAAAATTCGTCTCTCCGCCGGCCGCACTTCATTGAGCAAGGAAGGCCAGACACTCTGCCTCTTCGCCGGAGCCAATTCGATTTTCTACGGGGAAAAATTGCTCACCACGCCGAATCCCGAAGAAAACGAGGACCTCGGTCTGCTCGAGACGCTCGACCTCTTGCCGCTCGCCCCGCATTCGCCGGCGGGTGTGCCGGTGGCTTGATTTGGCGTTCGTCCGTGACCCGATTGCGCGCCCGCGCTGGCTTTGACAAGGTGGATCGCGCCGTCCCGGCGCGATAGCTCAACGGGTTAAATCGCGATAGGGACATCGCGATCCACCAGATTGCTGCAACCAACGGAACCGATGGGTCACTCAGCCAGCGCTTCGAGATGGGCGCGGACGCCTTCGGTCAGTCCTCGCTTGCTGTAACCGCCTTCCAGCACGGAAACGATCCGCTCGTGACCCTGCTCGCGGGCCAACTCGCGCACGATGCGGGTCAACTCGCCGTAGACACTACTGGTCCAACCCAAACCTCCGAGCGGATCGGCCTCGTGCGCGTCGAAACCGGCGGAGATGATGACAAGCTCCGGCCGGAATTTGCGGAAAGCCTCGGTCAGTTCTGATCGGAAAGCGGCCAGCACCGCTTGGTCTCCGCTGCCCGCTGCCAAGGGAACATTTTTGGCGAAGCCTTTCCCTTTGCCTGCTCCCGTGTTTTCCGCCGCACCGCTCGGGCCCGGATAAAACGGATATTGGTGCGCGGAAAAGAAAAAGACCGACGGGTCTTCGTAGAAAATTTCCTGTGTCCCGTCACCGTGGTGAACGTCCCAGTCAACGATCATGACGCGATCGATGCCGTGCTTTTTCTGCGCGTAACGCGCCGCGATGGCGGCGTTGCCGAAAATGCAGAATCCTTTGGCCGAGTCCGGCATGGCGTGATGGCCGGGCGGACGGACCGCGGCGAAGGCGTTGCGCGCGCGGCCAAGCATGACCGCATCGACCGCACTCAGTGTCGCGCCGACCGCGCGCACCGCCACGTCGTAAGAATTACGCGAGATCGGACAGTCCGGACTGCCGAGATATTCCTCTCCCGCCGCGCACGCCCGGCGAACTTCGTCCACATAGTCCTCATCGTGAACTTTCAGAATCCAGGGCAACGGATCGATCTTGTCGTCAGGCTGCGTCTCTTCGACATCTTTGGGCACACTGCCCATCAGCCAGCGCAGGCGATCGGGGCATTCCGGGAAACCCGGCCCGGTGTCATGTCCGAGGAAAGTCGGGTCGTAGACAATCATCGTCTTCTTGTCCGCCGCGCTCATGGCTTCCGAGCAATATCCTGAAATCGCTGAACAAGCCATGACGAGCGCAGCGGTCTTCTTCACGACCCGACTACATCTTGCTCCCGGTCACGCGCCATACTCCTGCGAGCAAGCTGCCGAGGAGCGAGTGGCAAACGCTGGAGAGCGCCGACGGCACGGCGGTGAGGGGATTGGCCGCGAAATGCGTTTTGGCCAGCACCGCGCCGAGACCGGAATTTTGCATACCGACTTCGATCGAAACCGTGCGGGCCGTGGTGGAATCGTAGCGGAAGAGACGTGTGATGAAGTAGCCGAGGGCGAAGCCGCCCGCGTGAAGGAGAAAGACGGCGAGCAACAATTGTTTTCCGTGCTCGAAGATGGCGGCGGAGTTTTGTCCGACAATGCTTCCGACGATCATGCTGATGAGCAGCACCGAAACGAGCGGTCCGGCCGGAAGGACGAATTCGGTCAGCTTTGGTGCTTTGTGATGCAGGAAGAGTCCGAGGAGAACCGGCGCGAGCACGACCTGCGCCGTGGTGAGAAACATGCCCCAACCGTCGACCGGCACATAAGCCCCGGCCAATTTTTCGGTGAGCAGCGGGGTCATGAAAACCGCGGCGAGGGTGGAGCAGGTGGTCATGACGACGGAAAGCGCGACATTGGCCCGCGCGAGGTAGGTGACGACATTCGACGCGGTGCCGCCGGGACAACAGGCGACGAGGATGAGTCCGACGGCGAAATCCGGCGGGAGCGCGAGCGCTTTGGCCACGCCCCAACCGAGGAAGGGCATGATGCTGTATTGCGCGACGAATCCGAGGGCCACAGCTTTGGGCATTTTCAAAACCGCGGCGAAATCCTCGACGCTGAGGGTCAATCCCATGCCGAGCATGACCACGGCGAGACCCCAGACGATCCACGGTCCGCTGAACCAGGCAAAAAACGCCGGTTGCCAGAGCGCGAGGAGCGCCGCGCCGAGCACCCAAGCGGGGAACCAGTTGGCCGCGGCGAGGAGAAGGCGTTTCATGCGCGCGGCTTTTGTGCCATTTCGCGGTTGGTTTTGCAGCGAAATGCGCGCATGATTGCGCCCTTCTCTCCATGAAACTGACCTATTACGGGCACGCCTGTTTCGGGGTCGAGGTGGACGGTCTCCACCTGCTCTTCGACCCTTTCATCACTCCCAACCCGAAGGCCGCGAAGATCGACGCGAAGAAAATCCCCGCCGATTTCATCCTCATCTCGCACGGGCATTCCGATCACATCGCCGATGCGGTCGACATCGCCAAGCGCACCGGCGCCACGGTCATCGCCAATTGGGAAATCGCCGAGTGGCTGGGCAAGCAGGGTGTGGAAAAAGTCCATCCGATGAACATCGGCGGCGGTTGCAATTTTCCGTTCGGCCGCGTGAAAATGATCAACGCGATCCATTCGAGCAGTCTGCCCGACGGCACCTACGGGGGAAATCCGTGTGGATTCCTCATCGAGACCAAACAGGGGAACTTTTACTATTCCGGCGACACGGCGCTGACCCACAGCATGAAGTTGATCGGCGAAAGCGCCTCGCTCAAATTCGCCGTGCTCTGCGTGGGCGACAATTTCACCATGGGTCCGGAAGACGCGGCCCGCGCCGCGACCTACGTCGAGGCGCAGGATGTCATCGGGGTGCATTACGACACCTTCCCGCCGATCGAAATCGACCATCACGAAGCCATCCGCGAATTCACCGACCGCGGCGCGGTGCTCCATCTGCTCGAGATCGGAGCCTCGAAAGAATTCTGAGCGAATTCAGAAGGACTGGACCACGGATTTCACGGATCGCACCGATAACAAGAGAAACTGGATGGCGAACCAGCTCCGCGGAATGTCGTTTGTCCGAATCCATCCGTGATATCAGCGTAATCAGTGGTCCAATCGGATTTTCCGTTTTAGTCATCTCATTCCTCGGTCAGCACGCCGTCCGCGACCAGTCCGAGACGCGTGGCGCGGAACACCTCGCGGCTCACCGGATAGGTGGCGAGCCGGTTGATCTCCAACAAACCCGCGGCATCGCGTGCGGGAATGCCCGCTCCGGCCAGGCGCGGATAAAGCGCGATGGTTCCGCGATCGGGCACGACGACGTAAAATCCGTCGCCCAAAATCGGTTCGTAGCGGTCGTAAAGCCCGGGCGCGGCGGCAACGGCGGGAAGAAGCGGATCGTCGTAAGAAGTGATGAGCACGCGGGTGACGATGCCGTCCGCATCGCGCCGTTCCTCGACCTTGGCCGCATCGATCCAATCCTGCGCATGTTGCGCCGCGGCATCCTGCGCGTAACGCAAAGCCCCTTGAGTCGTGGCGAATTCCAATTCCCCGTGTCCTGCATGTCGCGCCACGGCCAGCCGCGCGGTCTGCGAACCCGGGATGGATTTGGTGATCGGCGGAACCTTTTCGAAAGAAGGCAGGATAGTCAGACGCCAGCCCGCATCTTCGGCGCGGGCTTCCAGACAAAACGCGGCAAGCAGCGCGAGAAAAGCGCGCTTGCCGTAACGGCGTGGTCTGTTAGCGGTCATCATTGGTGATTACCTATCTTGCAGGAACTTTGCGCGAGGTCCTCCCGACCCAAGTGGTCATCGAGGTTCAAGGGGTAGGCTACGAGGTTTTCATTCCGCTCTCCAGCTACGATCGCCTGCCGCAGCCGGGTCAATCGATCCGCCTGCTCACCCATCTGCAGGTGCGCGAGGACGCGCACATTCTTTTCGGCTTCGCCTCGCCGGAAGAGCGCGATCTTTTCCGTTTGCTCGTCACGAGGGTCAGCGGCGTCGGACCCAAACTGGCCCTCGCCGTCTTGAGCGGCATGGACGTCATGCGTTTCAAAGCTGCGGTGGTCGACTCCGACATCGCGTCCATTGCCCAAATCAGCGGACTGGGCAAAAAGACAGCCGAGCGCATCGTGCTCGAGCTGAAAGACAAACTCGGTGTGGCCGCGGCTTGGGAAGCGGCCAGCGCGGACAAAGCCCCCTCGGCCGAAGCCCGCGCCGCCAATGATGCCGTCCTCGCCCTCATCGCGCTCGGCTACAAGCAAGTCGATGCGGCCAAAGCGGTCCGTGAAGTAGCGCTGAAGAACAAAGAGGCTGCCGCCGAGGATTTGGTCCGGCTTGCGCTGAAGTCGCTGGTCTAAGTCCGCCCTCTCGGGCAGTCTTGCCCGTTCGATGCTTCTCGATCGTTTGCTGGAAAAAGGGCTTCTTCCGGATCCGTTGATCCGCGCGGGGATCAATCATTTGTTGGCGCGCAAGCTTAGGGACGAAAACCGCGGCGGGGTGGAGGCGCAGCAGAAGGCGCTGATGGATTTTGTGCGTGAGCTCAAGTCGATGCCCATCGCGATCAAGACGCGCGAGGCCAATGAGCAGCACTACGAGGTGCCGACCGAATTTTTCAAACATGTGATGGGGCCGCGCATGAAATACAGCAGCGGGCTGTGGCCGACGCGGCACACCACGTTCGAGGAGTCGGAGGAAGCGATGCTCGCGCTGAGCTGTCAGCGGGCGCGACTGGAGAACGGGCAGCGGGTGCTCGAGCTGGGTTGCGGCTGGGGGTCGCTCACGCTGTGGATGGCGGAGAAGTATCCGGATTCGCGGATCCTCGGGGTTTCCAACTCGCGGACTCAGAAGGAATACATCATGGGCGAGGCGGCGAAGCGCGGCTTGCGCAATGTCGAGATCCACACGGCCAACGTGGCCGAGTTGGATTTGCCGAAGGGGCAGTTCGACCGGGTGGTGTCGGTCGAGATGTTCGAGCACATGAAAAATTACGAACTGCTCCTGCGCAAGGTGGCGTCATGGATGAAGCCCGGCGGACTTCTTTTCGTGCATATCTTCACCCACCGGACGCTGGCCTATCATTTTGAGGGCAAGGATCCGAGTGATTGGATCACGCGGTATTTCTTCGAAGGCGGCACGATGCCGTCGGACGACTTGCTGACCTATTTTCAAGACGATCTCAAATTGCGAGACCACTGGTGCGTCAATGGAACGCACTACGCGCGCACGTCCGAAGCCTGGCTGGCCAACATGGACAAGAACGAGGCGCAGATCACTCCGATCCTCGCCGCGACATACGGAGCGGAAAATGTGACCAAGTGGCGCGTCTACTGGCGTGTCTTTTTCATGGCTTGTGCCGGTCTTTGGGGATACCGCTACGGCGAGGAATGGATCGTATCTCACTACCTCTTCGAAAAATGAGGGCTTTTCTTGTTTGTTTTTGTCTTCTGGTTTGCCGCGGGTTCGCCGCCGGCGATTGGATCGAACAGGGAGACACCTTCGACCGCCAATTCAAGTCGGCCGAAGCGCTGGCTGCCTACCAGAAAGCGTTGGCCGAAAAACCGGACGATCCGGCCATCCTGCGCAAGATCGCCAAGCAATATGTCGAGATGGCGCTCGATGCGCCGGGTAAAGCGGAGAAACTGCGTCTGGCCAAGCTGGGTTACGACACGGCCTTGCAGGCCAAAAAACTCGATCCGCGCAATGCCGAGGGATGTTTGACCGTGGCAATCGCGGCCGCGCGCCTCGGATTCTACAGCGATGCCATGACCAAACTGGAATTGTCCAAAGTGGTGAAGCAGGAAGCTGCTGAGGCCATCCGTCTCAAGCCCGGATACGCGCTGGGCTGGCACATGCTCGGGCGTTGGAATTACGAAATTTCTTCGCTCAACCTCCTGCTCAAGATCGTGGCCGAGACGATTTACGGCAAAATGCCCGCAGCCTCGTATGGGGAGGCGGTGCGCTGCCTCGGCAAAGCAGCGCAGCTCGAACCCGACAACGCCCTTTTCCAAGCCGAACTCGGTCGCGCTTATCTCGCGCTGGGGAACAAGGAGGAGGCGCGACGGGCGCTGCAGAAATCGCTCTCGCTGCCCCGCCGCACGAAAGACGACGGCGATGCGCAGCAGCGCGCGAAGGTGGCTTTGCGCGAGCTGTGAGCAAAAAGATCCTCATCTTCACCACGGGATTCGGGGACGGTCACAATTCCGCCGCCCGCAACCTGCGTGATGCTTTCGCGCAGATGTCCGGCTTCGACGCCGAGGTGCACGACACTTATGTGGAGGTCAATCCCGGCGCGGCCAAGGCATTGCAGGTAGCCTACAATCTCTCGATCCAGCGTGTGCCGGTCACTTGGAAGGCTTTTTTCCACGTCTTCGACAAAACGCCGGTCTTCGAGGCGACCTTGCCGACGCTGGGCAAACTCAAGGCGGCGCTGAAAGCTCTCCTCAACGAGAAAAAGCCCGCCGCGGTGGTCACCACGTATCCGGTTTACTCGTATCTGGTGCGCGCGCTGATGGACTCGGGGGAGGCACCTGCTTGTCCGCACTTCATGGTGGTGACCGACTCGATCGTGATCAACCGCGTCTGGAACAAGGCGCCCGCCGATTGGGATCTGGTGGCCAACGAACCGACGGCCGATGCCATGGCCGAGGCCGGCGTGCCGCGCGAAAAAATCAAGGTGCTGGGCTTTCCGGTCAGCCCGCGTTTCGAGGAATTGGCCAAGATGCCGCTGCCGCCCGGTCCGCCGTGGAAAATTCTCTATCTTCCCTCGGCCAGCCGTCGCACGGTGGGCAAAGTGGTGCGCGGGCTCACCGCGCTCGATGGTGTCCATCTCGCCGTGGTGACCGGACGCCACCGTCATCTGCACGATTTTCTCAAGCGGCTCGATGTGCCGATGAGTTCTTTTGCTTTGCACGGGTGGACCGATCGCATGCCGGAGTTGTTGGCGGAGAGTCATCTCTTCATCGGCAAAGCGGGTGGCGCGATCGTGCAGGAGACGCTAGCCATCGCGCGTCCCATGATCATCAGCCACGTGGTGGCCGGTCAGGAGGAGGGGAATGTCGAACTTCTCGCCGACTTGGGCGCGGGCACGCTGGCCACCACGCCCGATGCGATCATCGAAGCGGTGCGTCGTGCCATGCTTGGCAACGGTGGCTCGGAGTGGAAGCGGTGGCGGGACAACTTGCTTAGCGTGAGTCATCCGGCTGCGGCACGTCAGACCGCCGAATTCGTCGCGTCACATTTGTGACCGCTCAGAACGTTCCGTAAACCGTGCCGGAGGAAGCCATCGGCTGGTAGAACGAAGACCTTGCCGACCAACCCATGAGACGCTCCGCGTCGTCGAAGATGGTGCGCGTTTTGCTGCCGAGTTGGACAAGGATGACCTCGCGTCCGCCGATCCTTCCGCTCGAGACCAGACAGCGTCCGGCTGCATCGGTGTAACCGGTTTTCATCCCGGTGTAGGCCGAGGAGCGCGAGAGCAGTTTGTTGGTCGCTTTGAGCACGGTGATGCGTCCGCTGTGGTGGCGGAACACGGCGCTCTGTTGACGCATGAACTGGCGGAGCAAGGGGACGCGGTAGGCGAGAAAAGCGATGCGGGCGATGTCGCGCGCGCTGGAGTATTGCGGGGCGGGGAGCCCGTTGCTGTTGGCGAAGTGCGAATTGCGCGCGCCGATGGCCCACGCGGTCTGGTTCATGTCCGCAGCAAAGGCGGTGTCACTGCCGCTGTGATCGCGGGCCAGTGCGGTGCAAGCATCGTTGCAACTTTTGACCATGATGGCTTCGAGCAAGGCGCGGCGCGTGTAGCGCTCGCCGGAACGCAGACCCAGTTTGGTCGGTTCGACATGCGTGTCCTGCGGCATGATCATGATGCTTCGGTCGAGACCGCCGCGGCGGACAACCATCAGCGCGGTGAGCAGTTTCTGCGTGCTGGCGGCGGGACGGCGCATGTCCGCATTTTTCTGAAACAGGACTTCGCCACTGCGCGCGTCGATGGCGATGGCCGACTGGGCGGTGAGCGGCGGCGCGTTGGCCGGCCAGACGGGATCGGACGAAGGCGAAGCGGCCACCGGCGGAGCGGCGGGTTCCGCGCGGCGCACCTCGCGCGGCGAGGAGGCGCAACCGGCAAGGAAGATGACGAGAAGGATGGACAGATGGCGGATCATTGGTGTTTTTCCACGAGGGCGTAGGCGTTGTGATTGTGGATGCTTTCGAAATTCTCCGCTTCGACCTGCCACCAAGTGATGCGCGGGTCGGCGATGACTTTGGCGGCAACGTTGCGCACGAGATCCTCGACGAAAACCGGGTTGGCGTAGGCCCGCTCGGTCACCGCTTTTTCGTCGGGCCGCTTGAGCACGCTGTAGAGTTCGCTGCTGGCGGAGGTTTCGATCAGCGACACCATTTCGGCCAGCGGCAGGGGTTTTTCCGAGCGCAGGCGCAAAGTGACTTGTCCGCGCTGGTTGTGCGCGCCCGTCTCGCTGATCGCCTTCGAGCAGGGACAAAGCGTGGTGACATTCGCGATCACGGTCGTGACCAAATCGTGCGCCGCGCCGTCCGAGGTCGCGCTGAAGCGGGCGGTGTAATCGACCAAGCCGGGTGCACCGGTGACCGGCGCTTTTTTCTCGAGGAAGAAAGGAAACTCGAATTCGAGGTGGGAGCGCTTGCTGTGCAGGCGGTCGATGAGCGACTTGAGCAGATGCCCGATGTCCTCGGGATGCAGCACGGGGCCGTGTTCCTGCAGCACTTCGAGGAAACGGCTCATGTGCGTGCCTTTGAATTCCTGCGGCAATTCCACGGTCAATTGCACCGTGGCGATGGTGCTCTGCGGTTCCCCCGTGCCCACGGCCACTTGGATGGGAAAGCGCAGGTTTTTCACCCCGACTTGGTCGATGACGATACGGCGGTGGTCGCGCTCGCTTTGCGTGTCGCGCAGGGCGCCGGAATGCTCGTCGGGACGCTTCATGTAATCGAAGAATCTAATCGTCTTCCGCCCCGCGCAAAAGTGATTTGTCCGGTTTGCCGTCGGCCGGGTATCGGCTAGGCTGGAGGCACTTGAAAAAACTCACGGTCAACGAGATCTACCAGTCGGTGCAGGGCGAGAGCACCTGGGCCGGTTTGCCCTGTGTTTTCGTGCGCCTGACTTTCTGCGACCTGCGCTGCACCTACTGCGACACGGAATATGCCTTCTACGAGGGACAGAAGATGGATCTGGCCGAAATCGCGGAAAAAGTGCGCGCTTTCGGATGTCCGTTGGTCGAGGTGACCGGAGGAGAGCCGTTGCTGCAGCCGAATTGCGTCCCGCTGCTCGCCATGCTCTGCGACGCGGGTCTGACGGTCCTGCTCGAAACCTCCGGCGCCCACGATATCGCCGCGGTGGATGCGCGCGTGCACCGCATCATGGATCTGAAAACGCCTTCGAGCGGCGAATGTGCCCGGAACCTTTACGCAAATATCGCGCATCTCACGCCGCGCGATGAAATCAAATTCGTCGTCGGTTCGCGCGAGGATTACGAATGGGCGCGGGAAAAAATGCGGGAACACGACCTCGCCGCCAAGGTCAACGCGGTGCTCTTCAGTCCCATTTTCGGGAAAATCGCGCCGGCCGACATCGTCGCATGGATGCTCGAGGACAAATTGCCCGCCCGTTTCCAGTTGCAGATGCACAAATTCATCTGGGAGCCGCGGGCGAGGGGAGTTTGACCGGTTGCCGCGCGCAACGCCTTCGGATACAAAGTCGAACCGATGACTGTGACCCTGACCAAGGACTTCCGTTTCGAAGCGGCGCACACGCTGCCCAAGGTCCCGCCCGACCACCAGTGCGCGCGGATGCACGGGCACAGCTACAAGGTCGAGATTTCGGTCAATGGTCCGGTCGATGGCGCATCGGGCTGGCTGATGGACCACGGGGAAATCAGCAATTTGGTGAAACCGATCATCGCCGAGCTCGATCACCGTTATCTCAACGACATTCCCGGGCTGGAAAATCCGACCTTCGAACAATTG
>Ga0208048_1001468_pt1 | contig 12025 bp, 7 predicted proteins | sample Malawi_45m_30L_FD_184163 | JGI IMG/M metagenome (GOLD analysis project Ga0208048, IMG submission 184163) | Freshwater microbial communities from Lake Malawi, Central Region, Malawi to study Microbial Dark Matter (Phase II) - Malawi_45m_30L... | ecosystem: Environmental > Aquatic > Freshwater >...
CCGTTTCGCGGTTCGCACACAGCACTCGCAGACTGAGCTTTGTTTTGCCGGACTTCAAAGGCACATACTGGCCGGCCTTCAGCGGCTTCGACTGGTTCTGCGACGCTGCCCGATAAGCAGCAATCCGATCCGGAAAGCCGGGATCCTCTGACAGACTGTCCGGTATGCCGCGATCCCAGAACGTGCCGATGCCAAACTGAGCTGCCAGGGCGGCGTGGTTGCCAAAATGGTCCAGATGCCAGTGTGACACCATCGCATGGTCAATCCGCGACAGACCCGCAATTTCCTTTGCCACCTTGATGATGCGGTTCAGATCCCGACCCTGATTGTCCGGATAACCGGAATCGATCAGCAGCGATTCGCCCTCAGGAGTCACCAGGAGATTGGCAGCACCGCCTTCAACATCGATGAAGTAGATGTCCAGAGTCCCCGTTTTTTGGTCCGCCAGCACTGCCGCACTGTCAGCCCGCGACCCGGCACAGAACGTTGCCACGGACAGCACAAAGGAACCGAGCAGCCGCATCGCTTTCTCCTGTTTCTGAACTGACGCCGAGTAAAAAACAGCACGTGCCGCACGAAAAAACCGTGAACGGCAACGGCAACAGCCGAGCAGTACACCCAGTGTCTTCACCTGTCCGACCAGTCGTCACAGACACCAGCCCCGACCATAAATTGCCGCTGCCATTCACACAAGTACACCCAGTCATCCGCACTGGACTTTTTTCTCCGATATCGTTAATTCAGCGGAAAACCCGCAAATCCCCCGGTCTCCGGCCTGCCTCGTCGGGTTATTCACTGCAGGTACTCAGACTTTTGCGGTCTTTTCCACTACTCCTGAATCGAGGGTCGCTCCCATGAAGCCTGTTCAACCGTTCAAACTGCTGCTGGCACTGGCCCTTGCAACTCCAGCCTCCGCACAATCCCCCGAAGAAGGTCGCCGGGACGGCGAAAGACCGGCCCCCGAACAGCAGGAAGGGCAGCGACGCGATGGTGAACGACAGGAAGGTGAACGACCGGCAAGACTGCGATTTGAAGGCGAACGCCCCGACGGTGAACGTCCTCCGGGCCCTCCTGGCGGTCAACGCGAAGGTGTAGGACGCTTCCGAGGCGGACCGGGTATGGGCGGACAAGGCATGTTCGGCGGTGGCGGGCAGGAAGGTCGCGGTTTCGGCGGCATGTTCCCTAACCCGCTGCTGGCGGCGATCGATAAAAACGGTGACGGTGAACTGTCGGAAGAAGAAATTGACGGCGCCATCATCGCCCTAAAAACTCTGGACCGTAACAAAGACCGGCGACTGGACGCGTCCGAACTGCGGCCAAACATGCCCATGATGGGCGGTATGATGGGCGACGGCGGACCTCCGCCAGGTGGACCGGAAGGTGGTCGTGGCGGCAATAATCAGGGCGGACAAGGTGCCATGCTGGAACGCATGCTGGCTATGGACGCAAACGGCGACGGTAAGCTGTCTGGTGACGAACTGCCGGAACGCATGAAGCTCATGCTGGAACGCAGTGATGCCAACAAGGACGGGTTCCTCGATCGCGAAGAGTTGCAGGCGATGGCCTCGCAGCGACTGCAGCAGCTAAGGCAGGGCGGACCGGAAGGCGGCCGGCCTCTGGCAGGCAATCCTGGTGAATTCTTTGGACAGATGATGGAACGAGCCGACCAGAATAAGGACGGAAAGCTCAGCGGTGACGAACTGCCGCCCTTCCTCCGCGAACAAATGGAAGCACTCGATAAAAACAAAGACGGTGGCGTAGACCGTGAAGAAATGCAGTCCGGCATGGCAGCTCGCATGCGTGAAGGTCGCCCGCCGGGCCAGCAGATCCGCGAACAGGGCAATCGGCCGGACGGCGGTGCTGTTCGACCGCGCCGGCCTGACGTCGAAGGCGAAGGCGAACCGGAAGGCGATCGCCGTGAACGACCAGCCGATGAACCGCGTCCTGAGTCAGAATTTCGTCGCTCACCCGAACCAGGCGACGACAAAGAAGAAGATGGACCGAGATGATTGACAAACGATTAATGAAAAGTTCGCGGCCCAAACTGGCGAAGGAGCCCTCCCGGATATTCCGGGAAATTTACCGACTGATTATTTGAAAGTGATACGCATCGTCGACGAGTTTGGCACAAAAGATCGCCGTTTTAGGCTCTTTTGAACTCGGCGAATTGGTCAACTGCCGACCATCTTCGAGTGGAACCAAGCTTCTTCGCAGAATTGTTACGAAGATCTCCTTGGCTTCATCCTCATAGTCGCAGAAGACGTATTTGGCGATCAATATGGCTACGATCTACGGCTTGGAAGCTCTGGAGGATTGATGAAGATTTTCTGTGAAGGAGCCGAGCGAGATGACTGTGAGCCAGTTTCCCTGGAAGAATTCTTGGCTCAGAACGTTTTGATCGAATGCCCACTCGCTTAGAATCTTGCAATTAGTGCTGCACGATTCGGGCTCTTGCCTGATGAAACGGAGCACCTTGCATTTGCGTTACCGCTTATCACAAATGAAGAATACTCAGAGACGAACTTGCAGATCGAATCCCCGACACTCCACTTGAGCATACTTGGGCAACTCTCGGCACAGAACATTGGCAGAGATGAAGGAGCGACTATACGGAGCTTTAGTTCCTAAACGAAAATGCCCGTCTCCGATAAACCCTTCATGGCTTTAGGTGCCGATCTGACGACGGAAATTCCGTTATTTCGGATGTTGCGTCATCCAAAATTGAGTAACTCGTGCTGTGTCAGCCTTTAGATTTTGGAGTTACTACCAAATCTAAGGACGACGACGACAAATAAACGGTCGCCCCTTCCGCCCGGCCTCTGACGACCCATAATCAACAGGCTGCTCTCACGAAATCCCCCCACTCCCTCATCGCCCCTAAAACGGTGCCACGGGGTCGAGGTTGGGTACGGCGCCCCCCCTGAAAGCCCCACTCCACTCTTCGTGTCAATGCGTGGTTCAAGGCCACACCGGCGGCTGTGAATGGGTTATAGGTCAAGGGTCCTATGGGACCTGTCAAACACCTCGCCCCGCCCACCGATCCGTATCCATTCGTGGTTCAAACCCCACCGCACCCGCCACCTTTGCGTTTATCAATGTTCATCCGTGGCCCAACACGCTCACTCCTGAGCATTCCGGCCCAGAGCAATGTCGAAGTCGTTCATCGCCGGAACCATCATCGCCACAGCCGCAAACCCATACGCCATGCAGATCCAAAAACACACACCCAGATTGCCGCCCAGCAGGAATTCCGTAATCCCATAAAACGTCAGAAACGGCAGCAACAAAGATGCCATCGTCAACGCGTTCGATGGATTGCGATGAGTCAATGACGAATACAGACCCAGACTGCCAAAACCGATGAACAAAATAAAACTCTGCAGCTGAATCGCAAACGACGACCGCGCTTCCACAAGCAACAGCATGAACACAAAAATCCCCACACACAGAAAAAACATCGTGCCCAGACTGTGAGCAATCGCCTGCCGCGAATTCTCGTAGCTCAGACCCGCATGCAGGCCCAAAGCCACCGCAAACAGTGTCAGTACCGTATACCCCACCGACACATAAATTGCGTTCTCTGCCGTCAGTTGCGGTATCACCCCCCCCGCACACAATGCACCCACCAGCAACAGCGGCAACAACAGCATTTCACGAGCGTTCCAGACGGCGCCGCCAATCTTCCCAAACATAAACTCCCACGGACGCAGGTCCGTCACCAGCAAAATCTCGAGCGTCCGGCCGTCTCGCTCGTTCGTAATCGATGTCACAGCCTGCGCGTTGCTCAGCAGCAGACTCAAAATCCCAATGCCCAGGACCGCAAACGAGGGCGCTGACACCATGCCCAGCACCAGACCACCGTCACCCGCACCACCCTCCGGACGCACCCACGATGCGGCTGCCACCAGCACCGTCAGCAGCACATAACACAGCTTAATCCAGATCATGCGACGACCGTACGCGCGAGTCCGCATTTCACGCCAGATCACCGGCTGATCCCACACCCGCCGATGCTTCCGCTGAGCACCGGCTGCCACGGTCGACGGGATCCGCGCCTCTTCCGCCGCAGCATCCTCAGATACACCCGGTACTGCCGCCTCCAGCACGCCCTGATACACTTCCTTCGAGGGATTCCAGCGCCGCAGCATCACCACCGTGAAGAAACTTAATCCGCCGGCCAGCACCAGCATCGCCAGCACCGTGGACACAGCAGACACCTGCAATACACCCGGTCGATCCACGTCCAGCGGATTCAGTACACGCAGCAGACCATCGTACGGTGACAGCACCGCAGCCGCACCGCCCAGCAAAACACCCAGACCATGCGCCGCCAGCAGAAACAACACCACTCCCAGCACACTGATCGCTATCGTCTGAAACGTCTTCTCACGCCAGAATGCCACCAGACTACCCCAGGCTCCCGCCGCCAGCGTCGCCGCACAGACGATCGCCTGAGACCACAGGATCTGCTGCCACGTCACACCACCCAACAGACGCAGCAGGGCAAACACCGGCCACGACGCTGCCAACAGCACGCCCACGTTCAGCAAACTGGCCAGCAGCTTGCCCAATGCCAGTTCGTAGTTCCGCAGGTCCGTCATCAGCAGCAAAATCAGCGTCTGCCGGTCCTTCTCCTGCGCTACCACCGAAGCCGCAAACAACGTCGCAAAAAACAGACTCAGTGTCAGCTGCAACAAAGCAAAAACACGGAACACCAGCGCACTGAACGAAGCCACGTCACCCGCAAATACCACGTCCTGAAAACCAATCGTCGCCTGCCGCAAACTGTAAAACAGAATCAGCAGCCCCGCCACAAACCCCGCCCGCATGACGTAATGGCTAAGACGTCGCGGAGTTGTCAGGACTTCCCGCTCAAAGATCGGTCCTACTGCCACGCCACTACCTCACGCCAATAAAAAACGGCTCGCGACTGTCAAACAGACCGCGAGCCGCCTGGAAAGGGCCCTTACTTACGCTGCTGCAGACGCGTCTCAATCAGGAAGTTCCGCTCTGCATCCGGGTGACGGTTGGGATTCTTGTCCCAGATATCCTTCAGCGGATACGAATCAGGCATGTTCCGACCATTCAGCTGACACACCACACGGTAATACTGCACCAGCAGCAGACAGTCCTCAACATTGTCACCGTCAATGAACATGTTCGGATACTTCTCAGACAGCTTTGCCCACTGAGTCATCGCGGCTTCCAGCGACTTCTGCGAATCCGAAATCTGCACGGTCTTGTCCGGCAGCATCGTGTCGCTGCTGCGACCCTCGTTGTATGCCTTCTTGCCCTCAAAGGACGATCGCCGCGCCTCCAGCATCTCCGGCGTTCGCTCCACATCAGCGGTGTCACGCCACTGACGGAAGTTGGTCATGTCCAGATTCTGAGCCCAGATGCGGCGCTGCTCCTGCACCGTCACACCGTTCTCCTCAGCCAGCGCCTTCAGCTCGTCCTCCGTACAGTTCAGACGGTACTTCTTGTCCTCCAGACCCAGAAAGTCCATCTTGCCGTAATCGTCCATCCACGACCTGTAAGCTCGATCCCACGCCGGAATGTGCTCGTCAAACAGACCCTTTTCAGCACGAGTCTTGGCGAAGTAGAGCAGCGATCGAGCCGGGCCCTGGCGGAAAAACACATGCGTCTTGCCCTTCACCCCAATCACGCCGTCGTTGTCGTCCTTCTCGTTCGCACGCACAAACCAGTCATACGCCACCAGATAACTGTCCTTGCCGTCCGGATTAACCGCCCGGTCCGGACCGGGCTCACCAGACGTCGTCTTAAACCGAGGATCAGGGTCACGCACGAAAAATTCGCGAAAGAATTTCTTCTCGTCCGACACACCCATCTTCGACTGCACAAACTCGCCCACGTCGTGAAACAGAATCGGCACCGTCTGATTACGGTTCGTCCCCAGAATCAGAAACTTGATGCCCTCCTTAACCCAGTAAAAGCGGTCATCCACCTTGTCCCACTCACGCGACACGTTATACGCCAGATTCCAGCCCTGAAATTTCCAGATCTGCACGTAGTGCGGCTGCAGCATAATGATCGAATCCACGGTCGCCCGCAGCTTCGCCCACTGCTTCCGCTCCTGATAGTCCATCGCCTTCAGCTGCAGTACCGTCGCCGCCGGACCACGCAGACCCAGCAGCAGCAGGTTCATCGCTGAACTGGAAGGGTCCACCTTGCCTAAAGTCGCCTCACCAAGGTCATACTGCTGCCGCTTCTGCGACAACACGCCCAGACCACCGGAATCCGCCACGGCTCCAGCCGTCTGACGCGCCGGAAATCCCAGATACACCACAGGACCCAGCAGCAGCAGAATGCCCACGCCGTACCAGATCTTACGCTGACGTGAATTCACAGTGCTCATTTCGCCTCCAGTTCACGGAATTTCAGCAGCGCGCCGCCAATCAAAACACACGGAATCAAAAAGCCAAAAAACACCACGACCGATGGCAACAGCACATCCCGAAATGGTACGTCAAACCGGTTTTCCACATACATCGACGCCCGATTAAATACCGCAAAGTCCGGCACAATCATGCTGAACCCGCGCAAGACTCCGTCCAGTCCCGTGTCCGCAGCTCGCACCACATTCAAGGTCGCTTCCGACACGTCCATCCCTACTTCTGGGTTGCGGTGCTGAGCAATCAGGATCATCGACTCAACCGTGCCCGCGCCCTTCTCAACACCCGCCAGCTTCCGAATCATAAAATCATGGAAGAACTGACCCACAATGAAGAACGTCAAAGTAACCAACAAAGCCACCGGACCCTTCACCACACAGCTGACCGTCACGCCCAGCACAATAATCAGCAACAGCATCAGCAAAATACTCAGAATCGCTTTCCAGTAACCAACATAAAATGGCTGGTCGGCTTTGCGAATGAAGAGGTCCGGACGAGCCATCCCCAGATACATCTGGTCGTTGATGCACGCCACCTCCACCCGCAAATACCGGTCACCATTCGGATCCTGAATCAAATCCTGCAGCAGGTCCTTCTCAATCATCCAGCCTTCCGAATCCTCGCTGACCAGTTGCTCACGGCGAATCAGATCATCGAAAAACACGTACCAGCTGCGTCCGTCCGACACCTTCAGACTGCCACCATCCACAACCAGCGTTCCGGCTGTCAGTTGCTCACCCAGCACCGCCACCAGACGCTCTGCATTCAGCCGCGAAATCTTCGACTCCTGCACCAACTCGTCCGTCAGACTGGCCTTCAGTCCGCCGTCAGCCAGCAAACCACCCGACCCGTTCTTCCGCGAAATCTCAGCAGCCAAAAATCGCCCCAGCGTCTCGTAGTCCGCTACAAATCGCAAACGACGGGGCACGCGAGTCAGGTTGGTTGAGCCCTCGTCCAGATCGTGATACTCAGACACGTTGAATGACGGCAGCGGAACTTCCATTCGCTGCAATGTTTCCATCAGCAGCGCCGAACTTGCAGCCAGACTGTCAGCCACCACGTCCAGCTTCGCCGCAAATGCCTCGTAAGGAATCCCAACCTTCTCGCCACGCTCCTGCCCCTGCAGCGCCGTGGTCACTCCTTCCCCCGTCAGAGCCGCTTCAATGAACTGATTGCCCAGCTCCTCAATCCCGTCATCCTTGCGGTTCTTCAACACCGTACCAGAAATGAACATCCCGAAATGCAGACCAAAATAGTCGGTCGGACGCAGCTCACCCGGAGCAGTCCGGATCCGCTCAGTCAGCTTCTTCAATTCCGCCGCTGCCGTCTTGTACTGACCTTCACGCAAAGCATCCGCGATCGCTCGAGTCGCCTCGGACTGCGCAAGCATCCCGAACGCCTCTTCACGAGGATTCACGGACAGCGTGTACTGCGCCGAAATCCCCTTCAGAATACTCGACTCAGAACCCTTCACCGTACGGAAAGCCTCAAACCGACACTCCAGCTGCAGTTCCTCTTCGCCCTGGTCATTGCGAGTCAATGCAGACTCGTCCACACCACGGAAGACGTAGACGGCCCGAGCCCGACTGTTGCCGGGGATATGTGACCGATAAGCCCACACATCACCCACGTTCAGACCAGACTCCTGCGGCTGACCCTCCGAACTAATAAAATACAGCTCGCCAAACAAAGGCACTCGACACTGCAGGGCACTGCGAGCATTCTCAGGGATGCGGCGGCTCAGCCAGAACTGGCCAATCACGCCCATCACCACCAGCAGGATCACCACCACTACGCCCAGACCAGCCATGCGGCCCAGCACAATCTCCAGCCGCCGCGCCGGTTTCGTTACCACCGTGTGCAGCGATCGCAGACGAATGTCTTCCGGCAAAGCCCAGCAGCTAAGAAAAATCAAAGCGGGCAGCAACAGCCACGAAATCGCCGTCAGCAAAAAGGTCACATGCACACTGACCTGCAACTCTGCTCGCTCATTCGAATCCGTAATGAACCAGCCCGCAAACATCAGCAGCACGGCAAACATCACAAACACCAGCAGCGCCTTGCGACGGACCGCTTCCTTCAGCGTCAGGCTGGCTAACGCCGCCACACGCCGAAACGACAGCGAAAACAGATCCTCCAGATAGCTGATCAGGCCACGCCGGAAATCCACCAGACCAGCCGCACCGCCACGGCCCGCCAGACTGGCCAGCGGTAACAACAGACCCAGCCCCGCCAGGATCCCCAGCAGTATCAGCCACGACGTCGTCGCCGAAGTAAAGTTGTAGGGCCGAACATCAAAGTCCATATACCGCTCTTCCAGCTGGTCAGAAATATTCGCTCTGGTTCTCGCCGCTGTCCGCTCGGGTCATCCCAGGCAACAGCTCACGACTGGAAAACAACCCTCAGCCACGCCCCGATGCCGCCACTTCCTCTGTAGAAAATCGACGACCAGGGCGCTCGCCACTCTCTCGCACAGTACGCAGGAACAACTGCTCCAGGTCAGCCTTCGGACGGCTGAACTCGACGTTCGTCACGTTGTGCTTCTCCAGCACCCGCCGCACGTCCGCCATCGCTTCCTCAGACAGCGTCTGAGTCCTCATCTGCATCTCGTTACGCAACTCCAGCAACTCGTCCACACGACCCAATACCTTCAGCTCGCCCTGGAACAACACCGCAATCCGGTCACACACGTCCTGCACGTCCGCCAGCTGGTGACTGCACATCACCACGGTCTTGCCCTGAGCCTTCAGCTGGATGATCAGGTCCTTCATTTCGCGAGTACCAATCGGGTCCAGACCGCTCGTCGGCTCGTCCAGCAACACCAGATCCGGATCGTTGATCAAAGCCTGAGCCAGACCAATGCGGCGAGTCATCCCTTTGGAGTATTCCTTGAGCTGACGACGACGAGCCTTGCCGAGGCCCACCATCTCAATCAACTCGTCAGCACGCCGAGCGCGATCAGCGGTCGACATATTGAACAGCCGACCATAAAAATCCAACGTCTCGTCCGCATTCAAAAATCGATACAGATAAGACTCCTCCGGCAAATACCCAATCCGCTCGTTCTTCGTCACATCCGAAGCCGGCTTGCCCAGAATCGTCATCTCACCCGACGTCGGAAACAACAGCCCCAGCAACATCTTCATCGTCGTCGTCTTGCCGGACCCGTTCGGCCCCAGCAACCCAAACACCTCACCCTGCATCACGTCCATGCTGAGACTTTTCACAGCCTGAACTTTCTTCCGCCCCCAGAAGTCACGGTAAATCTTTGACAGATTTCGGATCTCGATAACCGCGTTTGACATAACCTTGTTCGCTCTGCAAAGACGCCGGAATGACCGAAAATTCGGGACACACTGGGGGCGCAACGATGCCCACGGCCAGTTTACGCTCTTTCTTCGGTTCGCGTTGGGCAAAAACGTGGAAGGAAACCGCGAGCAATCCAGGCAGCCCGGCAATGACACCCCGCACAGCCCGTGCAACCAACACGAACCGCGAACCAAAACACCACACAAGCCAAAACGCCCTGAAAAAGTGTTCTTATGAACACATATCTTGCCTGCCCCCAGCCGCCACCAGCGCACAAGCCCCGCACACCGCACAAGCCCCGAACCCGCGGACTCCCGTCCGCGGCTTGCCTCGTGCCGCGATGGGCCACGGGCCGCCTTGGTCCTGTAGATCCAATAGGTAGATCCAATAGGACCCAAAGGACCTGTAAGACCCATCAAACACCCCGACCCGCCCCGGCATCAGCGTCTATTTGCGTCCATTAGCGCTGCAACAACTAATACCATCCCACGTCCACCCCCGGCGGTTTATCCATGGCAATCCGCGTCCATCCGTGGCACCAAACGCGCAAAAAAACGCCCCGGCTGCTAAACCAGGGCGTCGTCGGGCTCTCCAGGTTCTCACAGCGAATAACCGCTGCGGTACTCGCGATGCACATACTGGTTCAACTCTGGACGGTTCATGCTGACCAGATTCTTCGCGTCCCACTCAATCCGAGTCCCCTCGCCAGCTCGCACCGCAAGGTTACCCACCAGAATCGTTTCCGTCAGACGGCCCGCATAGCCAAAGTTGCCCAGCGTGCCCGGCTTGTATGTCCCGCGGACAGATTCCACAAACTCCCACTTCTGACGCTCGTCACCGCCACCCTTGAACGGAATACGCGGAATCGTCGGCTCAGGCTTCTTGAAGCCTGTGTAGTTCTCTTCCGGCAGCAGTGTGTAGGCCGCGCCGTAGTCGTTCTCTGACAACAACATGCCCTTCGAACCCACCAGCAGCGCGGCACTGGTACGGCCACCACCGGCCTTCTGAGCCGCCACACGCTTGCGGAATCCCTCCGGCAGCTTCGCAATCAGTTCGTCAGCCGGCAAATTGCCGCCGTCATACCAGTAGAACTTGCAGGCCTTCAATTTCGGTCGCGCCTTGCGTTCGTCTCCGGATGTTGTGGCGTCCCGCTCCGGAAACTCAAACATCAGAGTCGTCGCGCCAGGGAAAGTCTCGCCTTCCACAATCCCCGGATTCTTCACCGCAGTCACCGCCACCGGATCCCACAAATTCAAACCCATCACCGGCAGATTGCAGGTGTGACACGCCATGTCGCCCAGTGCGCCCGTGCCAAAATCCACCCAGCCACGCCAGTTGAATGAATGGTACACGCCTTCCTTGTAAGGACGCAGCGGGGCAGGGCCGAGCCATGATTCCCAGTCCAGCGTATCCGGTACCTTGTCCTCGCCCTTCGGACGGCCAATCCCCTGTGGCCACACCGGACGATTCGTCCAGACATGCACTTCCGTCACATCACCCAGTGCACCCGATCGTACCACCTCGACCGCTTCCCGCAGACCGTTTTCCGATGTGCCCTGGTTGCCCATCTGAGTCACCACGCCCATCTCAGCCGCCACCTCACGCATCATCCGCGCTTCACGGATCGACCACGTCAGCGGCTTCTGCACATACACATGCTTCTTCATCTTCATGGCCTTGATCGCCGCGGCCGCATGAGTATGGTCGGGAGTACTGACGGTGACGATGTCTACCTTGTCACCCAGCTTGTCCAGCATCGCCCGGAAATCCGTGAACTGCTCGGCCTTCTTGAACTGCTTCGACTTCTTGTCCAGAGTCCGGCGATCCACGTCGCAGATCCCCACAATCTCAACATCCTGGTCCGCAATGTGACTGCTGTCGCTGTCACCCTTGCCACCCACACCCACACAGGCGGCTGTCAAAGCCTCAAGTGCCGAGCGGGTCGGTCGAGCAAATGTCTGGGGAGCTACCCAAAACGCTGTCCCCAGCGCAGCAGATGCACCAACGAAGCCGCGGCGAGTCGTATTACGAACCATGGTGGTTACCTCATGTCAAAGTCAGTCAGGAGCCTTCACTTTTCGGAAAAAATACGAACCATGCGGTTCGAAAAGCTATCTCAGCCTACCGGGCACCGTCCTTCCCCGCAACCCACAGACGCCGTTTTTGAACCGCCGAGCAGCTTTTGCGGGACGAATGCCACGACTCGCAGCACCGACTTTCCAGACACCACAGACAAAAGTCCGGGCACACCAGACGAGCCGGGTACGGTAGTGCCCGGGTGCCCGGCATGGATGCCCCAGTTC
>Ga0208048_1001472_pt1 | contig 12008 bp, 10 predicted proteins | sample Malawi_45m_30L_FD_184163 | JGI IMG/M metagenome (GOLD analysis project Ga0208048, IMG submission 184163) | Freshwater microbial communities from Lake Malawi, Central Region, Malawi to study Microbial Dark Matter (Phase II) - Malawi_45m_30L... | ecosystem: Environmental > Aquatic > Freshwater >...
GGCCATTGTGATTTCCGAATGCACATTCAACGAGAGCCATGAGTGATAGCTTCTTCCCCACCGTCGGTCGGATCGCCTTCCAGGGCGCCAAGTCCCGCAATCCTTTCGCTTTCAAACACTACAATCCCGACGAGATGGTCGAGGGGAAGTCGATGCGCGATCATTTGCGATTCGCGGCGGCTTACTGGCATGTCATGCGCAATCCTCTGGCCGACCCGTTCGGCGCTGGCACCGCACTCATGCCGTGGGATGACGGCAGCGACTCGGTGGCCAATGCGCAGAAGCGGGTGCGCGTGTTCTTCGAATTTCTCGAAAAGACCGGGATCGATTTTTACTGCTTCCACGACCGGGACGTCGCGCCGGAACTCGGGTCGCTGTCCGAATCGAACAAGGCGCTCGATGCCGTGGCGGAGACTCTGGCCGAAGAGCAGACGCGAACCGGCAAGAAATTGCTCTGGGGCACGGCGTGCCTTTTCGGCCATCCGCGCTACGCCCAAGGCGCAGCCACCTCGCCGAGCTTGCCGGTCTATGCCCATGCCGCGGCACAGGTGAAGAAAGCGCTCGAAGTCACGCACCGCCTCGGCGGGTCGGGGTATGTGTTCTGGGGCGGGCGCGAGGGCTATTCGACGCTGTGGAACACGGACATGAAGCGCGAACTCGATCACCTCGCGGCGTTCCTGCACATGACCGTCGACCACAAAAAGAAGATCGGGTTTACCGGCAAATTTTTCATCGAACCCAAACCGCGCGAGCCGAGCACGCACCAATACGACAGCGATGCGGCCGCGTGCCTGAATTTCCTGCGGGAATACGGGCTGCTCGACGAATTCGAACTCAATATCGAGACGAACCACGCCACGCTGGCCGGGCACACCATGCGCCACGAGCTGACGGTGGCGGCAGCCGCGGGCAAACTCGGTTCGGTTGATGCGAACCGCGGGGATGAATTGATCGGCTGGGACACGGACCAATTTCCGACGGACCTTTACCTGGCCGTCGATGTCATGCTCGTCGTGCTGGGGATGGGGGGCTTCACGCACGGCGGGCTCAATTTCGATGCCAAGCGCCGCCGTGAATCGCACACGACGGAGGATCTGTTCCACGCGCACATCGGGGGGATGGATACGTTCGCGCGCGGTTTGAAGATTGCCGCGGCCCTGCGGGCTGACGGACGCATTGCCGACTTTGTCCAAGCGCGCTATGCGACTTGGGATTCCGATTTGGGTAAAAAGATCGAGCATGGCCGGGCCTCGCTGGAGGAGTTGGAGAAAACCGCCCTCGCGCAACCTGCGCCTGTGCTGTCCTCCGGCGGGCAAGAATACCTTGAGAACCTAGTGAACGAGTTCTTGTGATCGCGCTGGGCATCGACTGCGGGACGCAAAGCCTCAAGACCGTCGCACTGGACGGCGAAGCGGGAGAAATCCTCGCATCCGGCAGCCGCGCCTACGGATTGGTCGAAGGATTGCCCCCCGGTCACCTGGAGCAGGATCCCGAAGTTTGGTGGGACGCGCTGAAAGAGACTGTTGCAGAAGTGCTGACCGCGCTCGGTCCGCGTCGCGGCCAAGTGGCCGCCCTTGGTATCTCCGGGCAGCAACACGGCTTTGTGCCGCTCGATGCCGGGCATGGCGTGATCCGTCCGGCCAAACTTTGGTGCGACACGGCGACGGCCGCTCAGTGCGAGGAAATCCGCGCCGCCCTCGGCGGGCGCGAGGCGGTGATCGGTCTGGTCGGCAATGACATCCTGCCGGGTTTTACCGCCCCGAAAATTCTCTGGCTCAAGCAAAACGAGCCGGCCCACTACGCGCGCCTCGCGCATGCTGCATTGCCGCACGACTTTCTCAACCTTCGTCTCACTGGAAACCTGTGCATGGAATACGGCGACGCTTCCGGCACGGCGCTCCTTGATGTGCGTCGCCGCGTCTGGTCGCCGGAGGTTTGTGCGTCGATCGATCCCGCGCTACGGGACAAACTTCCGGCGGTCGGCTCTTCGCGCGAAGCCTGCGGGTTTTTGCGGGATGACCTGCGTCGCGAGTGGAACTTGGGCGAGATGACGGTGAGCGCGGGCGGAGGCGACAACATGATGGCCGCGATCGGCACGGGAAATGTGCAGCCCGGGGCGGTCACGGCCAGCCTCGGCACCAGCGGCACGATTTTCGCGTGCGCCGGCGAGCCGGTGGTCGATCCCGAGGGGGAGATCGCGGCGTTCTGCGACAGCAACGACCGCTGGTTGCCTTTGCTCTGCACCATGAATGTCACGGTGGCCACGGAACTTTTCCGCCGCATGTTCGGCTGGGACCATGACCGCATGGACCGAGAGATCGCGTCGGTGGCGCCGGGCGCGGATGGTTTGCTCTTCCTGCCTTACCTGCAAGGCGAGCGGACGCCCAATTTGCCGGATTCGTGCGGCGTGCTGCACGGGATGAACGCCTTAAACACCACGCCCGCGCACCTGGCGCGCGCGGTTATGGAGGGCGTGACCCTCGGTATGGCTTACGGACTGCGTCGCATGGAAGAACTCGGCGTGCGTCCGGATGTCATCCGGCTGACCGGCGGCGGGAGCAACAGCCCGGTTTGGCGGCAGATGTGCGCGGATATCTTCGGATATCCGGTTGTCACCCTGCGCAGTGCCGAAGGCGCCGCCTTGGGCGCGGCCATCCAGGCACTGGCGACCGCGCAGAAGTCGGACGTGGCGGAACTCGCCGCGCGATTGGCTCCGGTCGATGAAACCAGCCGCGTCGAACCGCGGAAGGATTGCGACTATGCGGCCCGTCTCGAGACGCACAACCGTCTCCGCGAGCGGCTTTTTTCTGCATAAAAAAACAGCAAGACACGCATCGGCATCATCGGGATGGGTTTGATAAGAGCGGATCATGCGCCGGACTGTATTCCTGCCCCACTTGCCGAACACAACCACCGCGCGCTGCGGAGCGATTCATCGGGTCGTGACCAGCCGCAAACCCGCTGCGATGGCCAGAGCGATAGTCATCCATTAGAAGAGGCGTTGCGGGACGCGGCGCAGGAGAGGCGCTGATCCCCGCCATGAAAGAACTCATGCCGACGATCCACCACGTGCCTTGGCTGCCGCCGCGGAAATAGTCGCCGGAGTTCTTGTTGAAATTCTTGAAGACCAACCCGACCACGAGCATGAGCACGAGGTAGGCGACGATGACGGAATACTCGATGGTGGGGTGGGCCATGGCGGGGGCGAGTCACTATCAGTATTCAGGGGCAACCGCGGAAAGGACTGGCCGAATGCGGCTCCGCCCGACGAAAGCCGCCCGGCGTGGCGGGGTGATTAGCCGGCTTGTGCAACCGGTGTAACGGATGTGAACTTCAAGCCGAGCGTCAGCGACGGACTACGTGGGCGCCGAGACCAGCGGCGGCCAAGGTCAACAGCGCGTAGGTCGAGGGCTCGGGGACGATGTTGACGTAGAGGGCTTTGCCTTGGATGTCGAACTCGCTCGTGTAGGCATCGCCGAGATTGACGCCGGTAAAGTCGCCTGCCACGAAGGTGGTTTCGCCTGTCCAATCGACAAGTTTGTACCTTGCGGTGTTGCTGGTCCCGGCGAAATCGAAGGTGAAGGATGAGCCTGTGCCCTTGAGGAAATCGCCGCCGGTGATGGCGAGCAGGTCGGAAATTCCGGGGCTGCCGATGCTCGGACCGACCGCGCCGAGTTCGAAAAACCAGCTGTCTCCCGCGTTCCAAGTGACACTTTTGGCCACCGTGAGAGTGCCGATGCTGTTGCCCGGGGCCAGAGCGCCGCTGATGGTAGTAGCGCCCCCGATAGTTCCGGAACCGCCGAGCGTCGCGCCGCTGGCAACACTGAGCACCCCGGTCGCCGCAGATTGGTTGCCGTTGATAACAAGGCTGCCTGCGCTGACCGTGGTGGCGCCCCCGTAAGCATTGTTGCCACCGAGGGTCAGCGTGCCCGTTCCGGTCTTGAGAATGCCCCCAGTGTTGGTGACCGCGCCGGCGAAGGTGGTCGTGGCGTTGGTGACTGTGAGTGTGCGAAGGGAGGCTCCGAGGTCCACGTTGGACAAGGTGAGGTTACCCACGCCGCCGAAAGTCACGTTACTACCGCCGATGGTCACCGCATTGGTGAGGCTCCGGGCGTTGGTATTGACTGAGGAGAACGTGCCGCCGTTGAGCACCACCGGGCCGGTGCCGAAGGGGTTGTCGGCACCGATGCGCAAGGTGCCGGCGGTGAGGGTGATGGTGCCCGAGGGGATGAGCGCAGTGGGGGCCGCATTGAAGTCGGCGCGGCCACCTCCGCTCAGATTGATGGTGACGCTCACCGCGTTCGTTGTGTTTGGCTCCCTGAGCTCACCATTGAAGAGAAAATTCCCCGTGCCGTTGAGGGTGATGGTGGAGGGGGCTCCCGAATTGGCCGAGCCCCAGCTGGTGGAGATGTTCAGATTGTTTGCCGAATCGTTGACCCAAGTCTGGTTGCCCGATGCGCGCAAGCGCAGGGAGTTGTCCCCGCTGATGTTGACGGCCCCGGAGAGGGCATTCATGACGATGCCGCTGCTGCCGATGTTGAAGTTGTTATTGCCCAGTCCGAGCACGACACTGCCCGAGGCGTTGCTTCCATTGCCGAAAATGAGCCCGTTGATTGAACGGTTGGCGGTGACAGTCGGCTGGTTGGTATAGGTCGCCGTGTAGAACGCCCCGATATCATCGTTGATATTGTTCAAGGGAACCGGGCCGCCAACCCAGTTGCCGCTAGAAGAAAAAACCGTGTTCAAGGCGCCAGACCATTCTCTGGTTGTTGCTTGGGCGGGCAGTATCAACGCGACAGTCAGCAAAAGGGCGGGAAGAGCACGGATGGGGGGCAGGCCTTTCACGAGCCTGACGGTAAGCATACCATTAACCTAAATCGTGGCCCGCCCGGGTCTTCTGGAATCCTAACCTTGTGTGGTATTTTCTTGCCTCTCCGCAGCGCGTGCGGCCGGTGCGTGGTCCAATCCTACGAGCCGAGCAGGATCCGCGCCGATCCGTTGCTGGCAATACACTCGGCATACCACCGGGCGGAGGCTTTCGGGGTGCGGGCGAGGGTTCGGCCGTCGATGTGAACAAGGCCGAAGCGCAGTTCGTAGCCCTTGGCCCACTCCAGGTTGTCCATGAGTGACCAAGCGAAGTAGCCGCGCAGGTTGACGCCTTGGGCTACGGCCTCGGCGCAGGCTTCAAGATACCTCCGGTGAAAATGAATGCGGCGGTCGTCTTGGATACCGCCGTCAGGCCGAACGGGATCGTCGTAGGCGCATCCATTTTCGGTGATGACGATGGGTGGGTGGCCGTAACGCCGGTCGAGGTATTCGAGCAGCTTGCGACAGCCCCATGGCACGACCGCCCAGTGATAGTCGGTCCTTTCCCAAGCGGGATCGACGGAGAGAACGACCTCCTGGTCTTCGGAGATGCCCCCGTTGCCGTGGACATCCTGCGGCGGTTCGGCGCCGGTCGCCTCCGCGGCAAACATTGTCGTGTAGGTGTTCAGCCCGAAGAAGTCCGAGGAAGCACGAAGGGCTTCGTGTTCCGCATCGGTGAAATGCGGCAGGCGGTCGGCCACGCGCTCGCGCATGGTGGCCGGGTAGTCTCCGTGGCCGAAGATGGGGTCGGCGAACCAGCCGATGTAGAAATCGAGGGCGCGTTCGGCGGCGGCGATGTCTTGAGGTTTGTCGCTGCGCGGTTCGCGCCAGTCGCAGTTGTTGGTAATGCCGATCTGGCCGAGTTGCTGCGAAAATTCCTTTCGATAGACCTCCACGGCTTTGGCGTGGGCACGGAGCAGGTGGTGGGCGGCGAGGTAGGGCTCGCTCCGGGACTTGCGACCCGGCGCGAAGACCCCGTGGCCGTAGCCGAGGATGGCCACCACCCAGGGCTCATTGAGCGTGATCCAATGCCTCACCCGGTCGCCGAAGCGTTTGAAACAAAGCCGTGCGTAGTCGGCGAAATCTTGGGCAATGGCCGGGTTCAGCCAGCCGTCCCGCTCGGTCTGCAGGGCCAGAGGGAGATCCCAGTGGTAGAGGGTGACCCACGGCGTGATGCCGGCTTCCAGCAAGGCGTCGATCAGTTCGGAATAAAATCGAACACCCGCTTCGTTGACCCCGCCGTCGGCAATGCGCCCGGTCGGGAGAACCCGTGGCCACGAAATGGAGAGCCGGTAGGCCGGAATGCGCAGTTCCTTCATAATGGCGATGTCCTCACGGAACCGATGATAGTGGTCACAGGCCACATCGCCGTTTTCCCCGCACGCGATGCGACCGGGGATCCGGCAGAACGCGTCCCAGATCGACGGCCCCTTGCCGTCGGCATCATGGCCGCCTTCGATCTGATAGGCGGACGTGGCGATGCCCCAGGTGAAATCGCCGGGAAATGCTGTCACATTTGGAGCGTAGGTCATGGTGACCGGTTGGGCTAACACCCGATTGCTCAAAGCTGATAGGCTCTTGACGACCTTTTCATCAGGACGGATCGGCGGGCCGCGAGTATCCCGGCAGTGAGCAAGCCACTCAGGGGTAATCTCAACAGAATTTTCATGCGAGATACCTCATGTTATCTGCGTTTTTTGCAATCGGACTTCACCTCACGGCGCAGAGTCGACGGAAGACAGGAGAGGGTCGCCTGTTTCTTCACGCCAGGCATTCAGTTTGTCGGCCAACCTTCTGCGGACTGTCTGCAGACTCGGAACTTCTGCAAGGTTTTTGAAGCAATAGGGATCGGCGGCGAGATCGTAGAGTTCGGATTGCGGTGGTTTGAGATAGGTCGCATACACGGTGTCCACATCGACCCCTTCATTGGGTCTGCCCTCCACCGCAGGCCAGATTTCACAACCATCCACCTCGGGACGCGGACGCGGGGAATCCGGGCGCAGGTTTTCAATGAGCAAATACTGCTTGTCACGGATGGCCCGCATCGGAAATACGGCGTCTTTCTGGTGTGCATAATGGCTTGCGTAAATAAAGCCGTCCTTGTTGTCGGAATGGATGCCTTGCAGGATGGGGAGCAAGGATTTGCCGGGCAGACCTCCGGGAGTGCGGGTTCCCGTTGCTTCCATGAAGGTTGGCAGAAGATCGATGGTGGATACCAGTTCTTTGGAAGCCCTCCCCCCTTTGACCAGACCGGGGCCAAAGGCGATCAGGGGGATGCGCAGGCCGCGGTCGTAGCAGGACATTTTCGCCCGCGCGAACGGAGCACCGTGGTCGCCGATGAGAACCACCAGCGTGTTGTCCAGTTTGCCCTGGCGTTCCAGCGCATCCATGAGCAGGCCGATGCCGGTATCGAGCCGGCTGATGCAATTGTAATAGCCCGCCGTGCGCTCTCGCAGGGCCGGGCTGGTGTATCCGGAAAATCCAAGTGCGGAGACATCATCGGCTGAAACCGGGTTCTCCGGCAGTCCCTGCCGCTGGTTGAACAGAGGAGCGTGCGGGTCGTTGTAGCTCATCATCAGGAAAAACGGGCCGGTGTTTCCAGCCATGATGCCTTCCGCCATCAGGGCCATGGTGCGCACATCGCGGTTATCAGCCAGCACGTCGCGGTTGATATCCTCGGTGAACTGGAAGTCCCACGGGCAAATGTCCTGCGGGGCAATGTGGAACTTGCCGATCAACCCGGTCCGATAGCCCCGCTCCTTGAGCAGCGAAGCAATGGTCGGATACCGCTTGTTCATCGAGAAGCCATGGTGAGACAAGCCGGTGAGGCCATTCTGGTGGGGATAGAGACCGGTGTGAATGCTGGCCCGGGATGGGCTGCAACTCGCGGCAGTGACCCATGCGGTCTCAAACCGGACACCCTGCTCCGCCAATCGGTCGATGTGCGGCGTGTTCGCCTGCCCGTCGCCATAGCAGCCCAGCTCGATGCCGAGATCATCCGCGACAATGAGGAGGATGTTGGGAGTCCCGGTGGCGAGCATTGGGGGGGTATCTTCCTCGGCCCACAGCGGCAGACGGGTGCAAACAAGGGCAAGGGCAACCCAGAAAGAAAAAATGAATCTTTTGAACCAACCACTCCGCGCAACGGGGGTGGGGATCGCGGACGGCAAACGGGGCATGGCGATCATTTCAGTTTGTTATTCATGGGTGGGGTCAGGGGAGAATGGCACTGACTTAAGCGACGTTTGGGATGAAGCCCCGTTGGGGCTCAAGTTAATGCCATTCGGCTCAGGGGAAGTCGGCGAGCGCACTTCAAGAAGCTTCCGGTTTTGCCCGTCCACCGAAGATTCGAACGACCTTTGCAGTGCGATATCCTTGTCCGGCAGTGTGGGGATGGAGAGGTGAAGACCGTCCCAGTCGAGGGTCAGGCGGTGTTCCTGGAGACTGGCTTCCAGCGCGTCGAAGGAAGTGACTTCCTCATCGGCATCGACGGCCAGGGCCATGCCGATGGCGGTGTCGGTGAAGCCGCGCAGGTCAAAATCCTTCCCGCCGCCCGTGTGCAGCACCAGGTCGAGCGTTTTCCGGTCGCTTTGCGGACGTCCCAATTTCAGATCGACCTCGTTGCCATCAAAGAGAGCCACGGGCACATGGATGCGGAAGGTGATGTCGCCCGAAGCGACTTCGGCGATGCGGGATTCCTTGTCGAGGATGCGGATGGTGGCGTCCTTGCCGAGGCCCATGAACTCGAAGGAGAGGCGCAGGTCTTTGGCGCGGAAAGTGCCATTGATGCGGTCTAAGAACCAGTGGGTGTCTCCCCCGTTGTTGGCGATGTTGACGGCGTAAAGCGCGCGGCCTTGGCGCTGCACAGCAAAGTGCTGCGGGGCGCAGAATGGAATGCCGTCCTTGTAGAACTGGATGATCATGGCGCCGGCTCTTTCCGGCGTGCCCCAGTGCGCCATGATGCCGCGCCGGTCCCGAGCGAAGTGCCCGCGGTTGGCCGTGCCAAAAGCAAACCGGGGATGCAGCCAGGTGGTCCCGATCGTGTCGGTGACGAAATCATGCTGGTCCTCATAATCATCCGGGAGGTATTTCCGGCTGGCAGGAGTCGCCGTGAAATAGCTCTGCACGACCTCCTTGGCCCCGGGAAGTTCAAGGAATGATGCACGTAAATCAGGTGGCACCCGATGAGGAAGGCGGACCAGATCCACCGTTTTCCGGGACGGCTCGACGGTGCCCGGCGGGATTCCTTTTCCGTCTTCCACCGCCCGCCGGATCATCCATGCCTTGCCGTCCGACAAGATTTCCTCGCCGCCGCGATTGCGGAGGTTGGGGCCGGCCCACTGTCCGCTGGGCGGATGGTATTGGCTGGCAATCTGACGCCATGTTTCGCGGTAAAGATCCAGCCCCAGTTGACGGGCTTCCGGGTTTTCGACCCAGGCCAGCAGATGGTGGAGAATATCGAGAACCAGCGTCGTGTAGTTGGGGCTCTGGTATTCCGTGTAGCTGCCCTGATCCATGGTGAGTTCGTGGATTTTCCGCAGGTGTTCGAGACCGGCTTCCTGAAAATCCGGACGGTCGTAGCGCTCTCCGATGGCGAGGAGATTCAGGATGCCCATGAAGTAGGCGTTGGTGTAGGTGGCGCGGATGGTGCGGCTCTCGATATATTCCGCCGCAAGCAGCAGCGCCTCGCGCATGCGGTCCTTCATCGGCTGCGGCAGCCGGTCTTCGTGGCGGTTGAGGATCGCCAGCAGTGCCATCGCGATAAAGTCGGCCTGGTTGCCATCGAAGCGCTGGCCGGGCACGATCGGTTCCTCGAGGAATTTCGGGAAGTTGCCGTGGTAGGTGTCGCCGGGATTGCGGTATTGGGTAGGCAGGGTGACCTCGAGGATTTGCAGCGCACGCTCAAGCTTGGCCGGCTCCTGCGCGTCCATCAGCACCGTGGCATATTCGACGCTCCAGCGAACGACGCCTTTCTTCGGGTTGCCTTCACCACCAAGGAGAACCCCGCGCTCCGGGTCGAACTCCATGTGTTCGTTGTTCGCGCAGGCACGGATGAAAGCCAGTTCTTCATCCGTGAATTGCACGGGACGCGAGGGGTGCGGCGCCCAGTCGGGTTGGAGATCGAGGTCTGCCCCTTGGGCAGCTTGTCGAGAGTCGATGGAATCGGCGTTAGTCACCTCCGCAGCCGTGCGGTCGGGAGCTTTGGCGGGTTTGCATCCCACGGTGCCCGGGGGAAGCGCGGCGCAAAACGCCGCGATCAAAATCAGGCGCATGCTATTCCTCGCTGACTTTGGCGTCGAAAAGCATGGCACCTTTGGTGCCGGTGGTGCGGATGAAAACCTGGTTCCAACTGTCGAAATCGCCGATGGGGCCGAGATCTACCGTGGTCCGGGTCTGCTCCTTGTCAAAATAGAGCGGAGTGAATTGCGTTTCGCCCAGGCTAAGATTCTTGATCGAGAGGCTGGCCGTGTTTGCGCCCAAGTCCCAGACCGAGCGCAGGACGACAACCTCCTTGCTGCCAAAGTTGTTCCAGTTGTTGCCATCCGCATCGATCGCGTAAACCGTGCTGTCCCAGCCGTCGCGAAAATAGACGCCGAGGTGCCCCAGGCCGATGGCCTTGTCCATCACCTTGCTTCCCAATCCGAACATCACCCCGTTGCCGGCTCCCTGGGGGTGGAATTCGCGGGCCGCCGTGATTTCCAGCACAATCTTGCTGTCGGGTTCGAGTTTCGGAGCCGGGATGTTCTTCAACGCAAAATCATCGGAACTGCTGCGGGCTTTGCAGGTAACCGCCCAATTGAAATCCGGGTGCACTTTACCCATGGTATCGTAAACAACCGGCGAGGAGGGCTTCTTCTCCCAAGCTTCCCATCCATGTTGTCCTACCAGCTGCCCCCGGTCGTAGTCGGAGTCAAACGTTTCATGGAAAACAGGCGAGGCGTGAACACACGCTGTGGCTAGAAGCAAAAGGAACGTCGGGTAACGGACTAAGGAGGGAGGCATTTCGTCAACATACCCAATCTGGCTGAGGGTGTCTTGGCAGAGTTTCTCCCAAGTTGATACTTTTTTAACTTTTCGGATGGCCAACTCCGCGCCGAGGAGCCGTGGTCGCGCGGCACCTCACGTGCTCTGAGTTTTCCGATAGGTCGTCGGCGTGAGGCCATACTTCCGCTTGAAGTAGCGGTTGAAGTTGGAAAGGTTTCCGAAGCCGCAATCGTAGCAGATTTCGGAGACGGAATCATTCGTCGAGAGCAGCCGGATCGAGGCCTCGGAGAGGCGCGTTTCGAGCAGGAACAACTGGAATGTCTTGCCCGTCTTGCGGTGGAAAAACCTGCTGAACGAGGTCGCCGCCATATTGGCGATGCGGGCCACATCGGCCAGCGAGATGTCCGAATGGTAGCTTTCCCTCACGAAGCGGAACACGCGGATCAACCTCTGCATGTCGAGACGGTGCGATGGCGGCAGCGTCGATATGTCCGCGATCTCCTGCCAATGCTTGCGCGGTATGACGGCCAATGTGTGAAGCAACCGCAGAAAACCAATCAGGCAGTCCAGTGCGCTCGCACGCGGAAGTGCCGTGAGCAGGGCAGCGGGTGCATCCGCCCGCGCGCCTCTCAGGATCGCTCCTCCGCCTTCAAGCCTTTCCCAAAAGCCACGGACTCCTTCCATTTCCGGGCTGTTCCAGAAAGTCTGGCCGAGAAAGGACGGTTTGCAGATGGCGATGGTGGATTGCGCCCAGTGCGGGCCGCGGCTGTCGCCTCGTTTGTTGTGCAGGAAATGCGGCGTGTTGGATCCGATCACGACGAGGTCGCCCCTGGTGATCCGTGCCACGTGGTCGGCGATGGCGACAGTGCATTGCCCTTGCGCACGAGAAAGATCTCGAACTCCGGGTGGAAGCAGTAGGGATAGTTGAAATCCGGGGTGGCGAAAGCTCCGGTGTAAAACGATGAACCCGGGCACGTGGGGATTTCCTGCAGACGCATGAAGGGGAGGAGGTGATGACGGGCTCTGGATATATCATTCGCAGAGGTGCCTCCGCGTCAAACCTGGACATCAGAGGGCAGAGGATCGTAGGGCGGGTGGGGCACGCGCGGCGTTCTCATCCCGCCGCAGTTGTAAACCGTCGGGGGACGGTCGCAGCG
>Ga0208048_1001475_pt1 | contig 11992 bp, 9 predicted proteins | sample Malawi_45m_30L_FD_184163 | JGI IMG/M metagenome (GOLD analysis project Ga0208048, IMG submission 184163) | Freshwater microbial communities from Lake Malawi, Central Region, Malawi to study Microbial Dark Matter (Phase II) - Malawi_45m_30L... | ecosystem: Environmental > Aquatic > Freshwater >...
CAAGGGTCGCTCACCTTCCGCTTCTGAACCAAGGAGTTCCGCATGCATGCTCACTCCATGATCGCGGCGTCGATGGCCTGTATGTTCGTGGTGAGCCATGCCACCGCGCAGGCTCCGGCGGGTGCACCCGAGCAGGCAATTGCACCGGTAACCGCGCAGGAGTTCGCCAACCGCGTCTACATCGGGACATCGCTCGGCGCTGCGTTCCTTCCCAAGCTCAAGATCAGCGACGAGTTCGAGACCGAGGCGGCCTACGGCCTGTCGGACGTGGGATTGGAGACCGACATCGGCGCTGCCTTCACGATTGCGTTGGGCATCCACGCCACCGAGAACTTCTCGCTCGAAGTCCAGACCGGCCTGACGTGGGTGGGCTTCGGTGGTGCAAGCGGTGACTTGTCGTTCCTAGACCGCGTGGGTGATCCGACGCCTGCCTTCGATGCGACGCTCTCGGGAGGCACCGGATCGTTCCTGCAGATTCCGGTCATGGCCAACGCCACCTGGCGCATCCCGCTGACCAAGCGTGCACCCGGCACGGATGACACGTCGATCGGCCTGATCCTGGGCGGCGGCTTCGGTGCGATCAATACCGGTGCCGACATCTCCGACATCACAGTGGCGCCGACCACCGGTGCGGTTCCTGATTACTCCATGTCGATCAACGGCAACGGCTGGTCGTGGGCGGCGCAGGCGAGGGTGGGCCTGGACATCGCGCTCTCAAGCCGCGTGAGCCTTGGCTTGGAGTACCGGTTGATCGGCCTCAACGAAGCCGACCTTGGTTCCGCCGACTTCAGCGAGGATCTCGATCGCTTCAGCGACATCACGATCGAGACCTTCATCGAGCAGACCATTTCGGCGACGCTCGAATTCCGCTTCTGACCGGCGCGCCGTCTGGCGTTTCTGAACGCGGGTCAGTCCCTGTGCTGCTGGTGGCAGGCCTTGCAGCTGGCCCCGAGGAGGGCGAGCGATGCATCGGCACGTTGCGCCAGTGCGCCGCGATCGCTCGTCGGCTCACCCATCGCTTCGATCACTGCTTCGAGCCGCGCTGCGGCACGTCCCTCGCGGACCAGCCACTCGCGCACCATGGCGCGTTCCTTCACGGCGACATCGGTCAGTTGCGCATCGTCATCGAGCAGTCGATAGAGATCGGCGAGCCGACCCGCGTCGGCCAGCGGGGCCAGATCGGGGTGGTCCTTCGGTGCTCGCCAGCCGGAAGCCTGCGCACGCTTGAGTCGGTCATGCACCTCGTCGATCTCGACCATGGCAGCGACGAGGGAGGTCGGCACCGTCCGTTCGGGGAATGCGGCGCTCGCCGCATCGATGATGGCGGCAGTGAGCGGCGCAGCCCGTGCCGTGCACTGCCAGAGCCCGGTGTAGCCAGGGGCCGTTCCGGCGGTCTTCATCCGTGCAGCAGCTTGGTCAGGCGTGAGCCAGCCGAGCGAGACGGCGATGGCCGCGGATGCACCAGCACTCCGATGCTTGCCATGATGACAATGAATGTAAATCGGCTTGGGCAGGTCGCGCACCGCGCGGGCCAGCTCGACCTTGCGGGCATCATCGAAGCCGTCGTAGCCGATCGGCAGGTGGACGTAGCGCATGCCGCGCGCCCGCGCACGATCGAGATCGGGCAGTGCGCCATCCACCGAGAGGATGGTGCGGACACCGAGCGATTTCAGCGCATCGAAGCCAGTATCACCTTCAGGGACGGAACCGGCCCAGACGTCGGCATGGAAGGCGACGATGTTGTGCAGCCCCGGGAGATCCAGCGGACGCTCGTCGTCCATGGACGGGGCGCTGATGGCCTTGGCGGGTTGCCCTGACGCGGATGGTGGACCTGACGCGAAGGGCGGATGTGGCACGGATGGTGGATCCACGCTGGCCATCTCCAGTCCGGCGCGCGCCCAGCCGAGCATGGCAGCGAGCAAGACACCTGCAGCGAGCACGCGAGCGGGAGCTTTCCTGCGTCGATCCATGCTGCCAAGGTACCGCGATGCGGTGCGTCAACCACGAATCGCTACGATTCCCGATCATGCTTTGCGCGCGTCCCACACTCCTGCTTGCAGTCTCGATGTGCGCAGCTGGCTGCATGATGGGACCCGATGCACCCAAGCTCGCCACGCCCGATGCGGGTCTCGCTGCGCGCGAGGCGTGGGCGCCGGCGGCGCTGACGGCCGAGGAAGCGGCCGTGGCACGTGCCTTGGCCAATGCGCAGGGCAACGACGAACTCGTCGCCTGGTGGACACGCTTCGGCGATCCTGCGCTCGATCGCCTGATCGCACGGGCTGATCGCACGAATGCCGATCTTGGCCAGGCGCTCTCGCGGGTTCGTGTGGCGCAGGCTCAGATGGGCGTGGCCGAGGCGGATCTCTGGCCAGACATCGCCGGTGGCGCGAACTATGACCGCATCAAGCAGAACTTCTCGCAGCTGGCCGCGCAAGGCGTGGATGTCGAGCCGTATTCGGTCTGGGCGTACGGCCTGGCCATGGGCAGCTGGGAGATCGATCTTTGGGGCCGCATTCGCCGCCTGATCGAAGCCGCCAACCAGGACCTGCGCGCCGGCGTCGATGACCTGCGTTCGGCGATCGTGTCGGTGCGCGCCGGCGTGGCCACGACCTATGTCGAATTGCGCACGCTCGAGGCGCGCATGAAGGCGCTCGATGCAAGCGTGTCGGCCATGCAGCAGACCGCGGACCTGGCGTCGCAGCGTTTCGATGCCGGCACCGCTACGCAGCTCGAGGTCAACCGCTCGCGGGCGAATCTCGAAGCCGAGGCTGCGCAACTGCCTGGGCTCCGGTCGTCGTATGCGCAGGCGCTCGGCCAGATGGCGCAACTCTGCGGTACGTCGGTTGATGAGGTCGCCAAGGACCTTGGCTCGGGAGCGATTCCCGCTGCGCCGGTGGCGATCGACGCGGGCATTCCGGCGACCCTGCTTGAACGGCGCCCCGACCTGCGCGCTGCCGCCGAGCGCTACTCGGCTGCAGTCTCGCGCATCGGCGCGGCTGAGGCATCCAAGTGGCCCAAGCTTTCCCTGAGTGGGAACTTCTACATCTCAGCGACCGAGTTTTCGGGACTCGGTGACTGGGCCAACCGTGCGTACTCGTTCGGGCCGTCGCTCACGATGCCGGTCTTCACGGCCGGTCGCATCGATGCGCAGATCGCCTCGGCACGCGCGCAGGCCGAGTTGGCCTTCAACGCCTGGCGCAGCGTGCTCGTCCGTGCGGTGGCGGAAGTGGATTCGTCGATCGCAGGTGTCGTTCTGGCAGCCGAGTCGCGCGATCGCTTCGGGCGTGCGCTTGCGAGCGCCATCGACACGGAGCGCCTTGGTCGGCTGCAGTACCGGAACGGCACGATCACGCTCGATCACCTGCTGGAACTCCAGGAAGAGCTCTCTTCGGTGCAGGATGCCGAGTCCCAGGCGCGCGGTCTTGCGGCCCAGTCCGCGGTCGCGCTCTATCGCGCGCTCGGCGGTGGCTGGCAGGATGTCGCGCCACTTCAGGACAACGCCATGAAGGACGCAGCGAAGGCGACGGGCTCGAGCCCCGCCGGCGCTGCCTCGCGCGATCCCAGCGCAGCAAAGGAATCACGATGAACCGTCCGACGATTGCAGCGAGTTTGGTGCTTCTTGGTGCGGTCTCGTGCGGTCAGGCGCCACCGCAACTCACGCCGCCGCCGATCACCGTGCGAACCATGGTCATCGTCCCGCAGGACGTGCCGGTCGAGGTCACGTTCCCGGCCACGATCGATTCGCCGCGCACCGTCGAAGTCGCCGCTCGCGTGCCGGGCTGGCTGCAGGCGCAGACCATCGCCGATGGTGCGCTCGTCAAGCCCGGCGATGTGCTCTATCAGGTCGACCCGGCGCAGTACCGCATCCAGCTCGATGCGGCGAATGCCCGCGTCGAGCAGGCCAAGGCGCAGGAAGATGTTGCTCGGGCGCAGGCCGAGGCTGCCACGGCCGCGCTCGTCCTCGCGCAGTCGACCTTCGATCGCAACAAGGATCTGGTCGACAGCGGTGCGATCAGCAAGGAGCGTTGGGACCAGCTCACGGCTGACCTCGTCAAGTCCAAGGCAACCGCTGATCAGGCGACGGCCGACATCGCGTTGGCTCAAGCCAACCAAGCGAGTGCGAGGGCCGATGCCGAGAACGCCAAACTCAAGCTTTCGTGGTGCACCGTCACCAGCCCGCTCGATGGCCAGCTCGGCGCGAGCAAGGCCGATGTGGGTTCGCTTGTCGGCGAAGCCAACTCGCAGGTGCTCAACACGATCGTGCAGGTCGATCCGCTCTGGGCAGGGTTCAAGCCGAGCGCGCGCGTACTGCCGGCGATCGTCGGTGCGCGCGATCATGGAACGCTGACGGCGCGGGTGGAGTTGCCGGGCGCGATCACGACGGCTCGCCCTGGCATGCCGATCGGCGTGACTGATGGCGCACCCAAGGCCGATGGCAAGCTCGTCTTCCTTGACAATCAGGTCGGGCAGACGACGGACACGCTGCTCTTGCGCGTGGAGTTCCCCAATGCGTCCGGGCATTTCAGGCCGGGTGGTTACGCACAGGTCACGCTCGGCCTGGGCATGCAGAAGGATGCGATCCTCGTGCCCAAGAGCGCGACCTTCGCGCGCCAGACCGAGTTGCTCGTCTGGGTCCTGAAGGATGATGGCACGGTGCAGAGCGCTGTGATCGAACCGTTGGCGGCGTGGAACAACGACATCATCGTGCAGTCAGGCTTGAAGGCCGGCGAGCGCATCGTGGTCGAAGGCTTGGCAAAGCTCCGTCCAGGCGTGAAGGTCGTCGACGTTGGGGCCCAGGCCGAGCCGCCGGCGGGCATCGCGCCCGCGACCTCCGAAGCGAAGCCGGGGAGCTGACGCGCCATGTACCGCTTCTTCATCGAGCGACCGATTTTCTCGACGGTCATCGCCCTCGTGATGACGCTGTCGGGCGCGGTGTGCGCCTGGATCCTGCCGATCGCGCAGTACCCCGAGATCGTGCCGCCGACGGTGCAGGTCACGGCCACCTACAACGGTGCCGATGCCGCGACCGTGGCGCAGGTGGTCACGCTGCCGCTTGAGCAGCAGATCAACGGCGTCGAGGGGATGCTCTACATCTCGTCGACTTCGACCAACGCCGGCGTGAGCACGATCACGGTCACTTTCGAGGTGGGCTACGACCTCGACATCGCCGCGGTCGACGTGCTCACGCGCGTGAACCAGGCGATCCCGATGCTGCCGGAGTCGGTGCAGCGCGTGGGCGTGAACATTGCCAAGCAGTCCACGAACCTGACCGCGGTGGTGAGCCTTGAGTCGCCCGACGGCCGCTACGACAGCTCGTTCCTCTCGAACTACGCGAACATCACCGTCGAGCCGGTCGTCGCGCGCGTGGACGGCGTGGGCAGCACGACCGTCTTCGGCCTGCAGCAGTACGCCATGCGCGTCTGGCTCGACCCCGACCGGCTCACGCAGCTGGGGCTCTCGCCGACCGATGTGTACGCGGCGATCAAGGACCAGAACGACCAGTCGTCGCTTGGCTCGCTCGGACTCGAGCCGTCGACCGGCCGGCCGTCGATGACGCTGTCGATCCAGGCGAAGGGCCGGCTCGTCGATCCGCAGGAGTTCGGGGAGATCGTCGTCCGCGCCGAGCGTGAGGGCGGCCTTGTGCGCGTGCGTGACGTGGCCGAGCTCGACTTGGGCTCCTACCAGTACACCAGCACGTCGGCGCTCAACGGCGGCCCGACCGCGACCATCGGCGTCTACCAGCTGCCGAGCGCGAACGCGTTCGACGTCATCGAGGCCGTGCGTCGCGAGCTCGACCGCCTGTCGGCCCAGTTCCCTCAGGGGCTGCGCTACCGCGTCACCTACGACACCACGCTCTTCGTCGAGGCGTCGCTCGATGACCTCGTGAAGACGCTGATCGAGGCGGGCATCCTCGTGCTCGTCACGATCTTCATCTTCCTGCAGAGCTTCCGAGCCACGCTCATCCCCATGATCGCGATCCCGGTCTCGATCATCGGCACGTTCGCGATGATGGCGGTCTTCGGGTTTTCGATCAACACGCTCACGCTCCTGGGCCTGGTGCTGGCGATCGGCCTGGTGGTCGATGACTCGATCATCGTGGTGGAGAACGTGTATCGGCAGCTCGAATCCGGAGTCACTGATCCGCGTGAGGCGGCCGTCAAGGCGATGGAGGAAGTCGGCGGCCCGATCGTGGCCACGAGCTCGGTGCTGCTGGCGGTGTTCATCCCGGCCGCGCTCATGCCCGGGATCACGGGCCAGCTCTACAACCAGTTTGCCCTCACGATCGCCTTCTCGATCGCCTTCAGCTCGATCAACTCGCTCACGCTCTCGCCGGCCTTGTGCGCGGTCTTCCTGCGCCATGGCGAGCCGAGCACGTTCGGCCCGTTCGTCGCCTTCAACCGCGGCTTCGACTGGCTCAGCGATCACTATGCGCGACTGGTGCAATGGCTCTGCACGCACTGGTACGCGGTGGTGGCGTCGTTCCTGGTCGGCTGCGTGGGCGTGTGGCACTACTTCCGCGTGGTGCCGACGTCGTTCGTGCCCAACGAGGACCAGGGTGCGTACTTCGTGCTCTACCAGTTGCCCCCGGGCGCAAGCCTCCTGCGCACGCAGGAGGTCTCGAACCGGATCCAGGAGATCGTGCGTCGCGACGAGGCCGTCGCCGACGCGATCCAGATCAACGGCCTCAACTTCCTGACGGGTTCGCTCTCGACGAATGCCGGCGTCGTCATCGTCACGCTGAAGCCTTGGGACGAGCGCGACCCCGCGACGGAGAACGTGCGCTCGATCATCCTCCGCGCGGCGCCTGACTTGCGTTCGATGCCGGAGGCGACCGTGCTGCCTGCGCCACCGCCGCCGATCCCGGGCCTGGGCGCCGTGGGCGGCTGGCAGCTTCAGCTCGAAGCACTTGCCGGCCAGGACTTCGATGCGCTCGCCGACGTGACCGATGCGTTCCTTGCCGAGGCATCGACCAGGCCCGAACTCAGCGGACTGAACACGCCGTTCACCAATTCGGTCCCGATGATCACGCTCGACATCGACCGCACCCGCGTGTACGCGCTGGGCCTGGACATGGGCACGGTCTTCGACACGCTCGGCACCACGATGGGCCAGGCGTTCGTGAACAACTACAACCAGTTCGGCCAGGTCTACAACGTCATGGTGCAGGCGCAGCCGGGCAGCCGCATGGACGTGGCGGACATCATGGGCCTGCGGGTCCGAAACGCCTCGGGCGAGATGGTGCCGTTTGCCAGCTTTTCCAAGCCTGTCCTGAAGGCCGGCACCGACAACGCGGCGCACTACAACCTCTACAACACGGTGCAGGTGAACGGCCAGACTGCCGGCGGCTACGGATCGGGCGATGCGATCAAGGCGATCGACGAGGTGGCCAAGGCCACGCTGCCCGAGGGCTTCTCCTACGAGTGGACCGGCACGACGTTCCAGGAGATCGAGGCCAGTGGCCTGGCGCCGGTGATCTTCTCGATGGCGATCATTGCGGTGTTCCTGCTGCTTGCGGCGCTCTACGAGAGCTGGGTGCTGCCCTTCAACGTGCTGCTGGCGGTGGCTTTCGCCGTGCTGTTTGCGCTCCTGGCCCTGCACTGGACCGGCCGCTCGCTCGATGTGTACGCACAGATCGGTCTGGTCATGCTCGTCGGCCTGGCGGCGAAGAACGCCATCCTCATCGTCGAGTTCGCGAAGGTCCGCGCGGACGGCGGCGAGACCCCGCTGCAGGCGGCGAGCGAGGCGTCACGCCTTCGCCTGCGCCCCATCATGATGACAAGCCTGAGCTTCATCCTGGGGATCCTGCCGCTCGTGATCGCGGTCGGTGCCGGGGCGCAGAGCCGCCGCTCGATCGGCGTGTCAGTCTTCGGCGGCATGCTCGGGTCCACGATCATGGACCAGCTCGTGGTGCCGACCTTCTTCTTCCTGCTGTATTCGCTGCGGCTGCGGGGCGGTCGCAGTCGATCGGCCCCGTCGCCCCAGCACGGTCATTGATCTAAACTGCCGCGGCGCACCCCGCGCAGGAGGACACCATGCACTGGTACATCGTCGAATCGGGACAGCCCACGGGACCGCACGATCGCGTGGCCATGGAGCGCCTGGTCGCCCTGGGCCGGATCACGGCTGGGACGAAAGTCTGCTCGGTGGGCGACACCGCTTGGACGACGGCCGCTCAGGATCCCGTCATTGCGTCGCTGCTCGCGCAGCTTGCAGGCGGTGCCAGCATGACCGCGCGCGCCGATGCGGTGCTTGGCGCATCGCACCCGCCACTGGCCACGACACCGATTCCTGAAGAGGAGTTGCCGGCCTTCACCTACGGCGGTTCGTCGCAGCTTGGCCACAAGGCGTTCAAGGCAAGGTGGAGCGCGCTCGTGCTGATCGGGCTGATCTATCTGGCGCTGTCGTACGCGCTCGGCGTGCCAGGCATGATCGCTGAGATGCTGCGTGCGGCGGCGGAGCAGTCCGGCCGCAGTGCCCCGGGCACGTTGGCGCTTGATGTGTTCGGCTGGCTGCTCTCGGTCTTCATCGGCGGCCCGCTGCTGTCCGGCTTCGTGGTGGCCGGTGCTCGCGCGGCGCGCGGTGCGGGTCAGGTCGCGGATCTCTTCATCGGCTTCCAGCGCTACTGGAACGTCGTCCTGGCGTACTTCGTGTCGATCCTGCTGATCGGAGTGGCGATCGTCGCAGCGGTGATCCCTGGGCTGGTTATGTTTGGCTTGGCCGTAGGTTTCGAACTGAATGGCAACTTCGGAAACATTGGCTTCCTGGGTGCCTTCGGTGTGCTGCTGGCGGCTCTTGGAGCCTTGGCCGTCTCGATCTTGATCATGCCACGCCTGGTCTTCATGGGTGCACTGGCCGCGGACCCCTCGTTGCCCAAGGAAGGCCTTGAAGCCACGCTCCGACGTTCGTGGTCGCTCACCGCCGGCAAGGCACCGGCGATGTTTGCGCTGCTTCTGGTCTACGGCATCGTGCTCGGGCTGAGCGTGGTCCTGCTCTGTGTCGGGATGCCGCTCCTGGGGATGCCGCTGTTTGCGGCCGTCCAGGGCGCCATGTACGCCACAGTGTTCTCGGCCGGGCATCCACGCCGGTTGGGCTCGTGATTTCCGCCCCTCGTCTGTCCGCTCGCCCGCCGGCGCGGCAACCCCTTGGGACATCCCGCAGCAACGGCTGATTCGACCCATGGAGAGCCACGACACCTTCGACCGTCGGCTCGCGCAGGAGCGGTTCCTGCTGGTCGGTTTCGTTGCCGCTGCGTGCCGCGGCCGCGTGGCCTCGAGCGATGTCGTGGAGGACCTCGTGCAGGACACCCTCGCCATCGCCTGGACCCGCCGCGCCGAGTTCGACGCGTCACGCCCGCTCGGGCCGTGGCTGCGCGGCATCGCGGTCAAGGTGGTCATGGGTTCGGTGCGCCGCGAGGCGCGCCGTCGCCGCATTGCGATGGACGATGCGAATGAGATCGTGCGGATCGAGGGCCTGGCCGAGCGGTTCGTTGCGATCGAGGACCAGCTCGACGGACGGCAGCTCGCCGAGGGCGTGCGCGGCTGCGTGCAGGCGTTGCCGGCCACCTTCCGGGAGGTTCTGGAGCGCCACTACGGCGGTGGCCAGTCGATCGGCGAGATCGCGGGGGAACTCGGGATCAGCGATGACCTGGCCAGCAAGCGCGCCATCCGCGGCCGTGCCCTCGTGGCGCGGTGTCTTCGGTCCAAGGGTTTGGTGCCCGGTAGCGATGAGCGCGATGCAGCCGATGCGCGCGACGAGGAGCCATCATGAGCAGTGCCTTCCCTGATCCACGCGACCCAAAGCAGTTGGATGACGATGTCATGCACGGCCTCATGGCGGCGCATGCCTCCGAAAGTGTTGGCGCCACGGTGGCTCGGGTCGAGCCGCGGCGTGCGCGCATCATGCAGCCGATGTCGATGGGGCCGATTGCCGCCATCCTGCTGATGGCGGTCACGCTGGCCGTGCTGGTGCCCATGGCGATCAGCCCATCGGCTGCGAATGCGAGTGATGTGATCGGATCCGCCGAGGCCGCGCTTGCAGAGCCTGGCTCGCGCACCTACGAGATCCGCATCACGCGCTGGGGCGGTCCGGTCGCCAGTCGCCTCATGCAAGGCGAGATCACGCACGTGGCCGGCAGCGAGCCGCGATCCTTCGGCTATCTCGAGCTCGATGACTCCGGCAAGCGCATGGAGTTCGGCCGCGATGCGCAAGGCGCGTGGTTCAAGGGGCCCGATGGCCAGGTGCGCCGTCGCGGAGCCGATGACGGCAAGGAGTCGCGCGATCTGGCGCAGCAGGGGGCGAAGCAATCGGCACGCCAGTCCGGCTTGCTGGTCGATGTCGATTGGATGACCCTTGATTCGGTGCTGCCGCGTTTGAAGAAGGGCTACGACCTGCAGGTCGTCGAGTACCCGCGTTGGAAGACCCTGATCGCCCGCAGGCAATGGATGCCCAATGGCATCGACCCCAAGGCTGCCGCAGAGCGTGCCGAGTCGATGCGCCAAGGCACGCAGCCGGACGGTTCAGTGCGCGACGATCGTGGTGCGCTCGCTGGTGAGCCGCGTGCCGGTGAGCCCGGCGGCGGTGCACGGCGGCCCAACGCGGACGTGCAGGCGGCCATGCGCACTGGTCTCGTCACCGGTGGTGTGCTGCGTGGTGCACCGCTGCGGGTCGAGCTTGAGTTCGCCCCCGATGGCCGCGTGATCGAACGAGCGCGCATCGAACTCGATGCTCCGCGCGCGCCGCGCACGATCGAGCTGCGGCTGAAGACGCCGGGCGAGCCCACCGCGGACGACGACATCGACCTGGGTACCTGGGAGTGATACGCCGCTAGCCTGCTCAGCATGGACCGATGGCCATGCATCGTGATCGGGCTGGGTGCGATGGGGTCGTCGACCCTTCGTGAACTGGCTCATCGTGGCGTGGCGGCCTTGGGCATCGAGCGCTTCACGCCCGGGCACGCGCATGGTTCGTCGCATGGCGGCTCACGCGTGGTTCGGTGCGCGTACTTCGAGCATCCCGACTACGTGCCGCTGCTCACGCGTTCCATCGCGCTCTGGCATCGGCTCGAGTCAGCGCGCGGTCGCCGACTGCTGCATCGGACAGGGATCCTGCTTGCGGGCAAGCCCAGCAGCGAGGTGGTGCGCGGCAGCGTGTCGAGCGCCCGGCTCCACGGGCTCGCGTACGAAGGCCTGAACGCGCGCATGGCGAACGAGCGCTTCCCGATGTTCGCGCTTCCACCCCTGTTCGAAGCGATGCTCGAACCCGAGACCGGCTACGTTCGGCCGGAGTGGGCGGTCGAAGACAGCGTGGCCGATGCACGCGAGCATGGCGCGACCGTGATGGACCACACGGTCGTGTCCGCGATCCACGCGCGCACGGACGGCGTGACGATCGAGACCGATCGTGGCGAGTTCATCTCGGATCGTGCGGTCGTGACCGTGGGGCCATGGTGCGAACGGCTCGTGCCGTGGCCGAAGGCACCGGTCCGCGTGAGCCGGCAGGTGCTCGCCTGGATTGCTCCTGAAGATCCATCAGCCTGCGCCGAGGGCGTGCTCCCGACCTTCTGCATCGATGCACCAGAGGGCTTCCTCTACGGTTGTCCGATCGCGGCGGATCAGCCCGAGCCTGCAGGGCTGAAGGTTGCGTGGCACATCGTCGGCGAGACGGTCGATCCCGATGAGCCGATCGCTCCGGCGACGGCAGCCGAGGGCGATTCGATCGCCGAGGGGATCGCGCGCTACGTCCCGGGATGTCGTGGACGCGTCACCTCCATGCGGACGTGCTTGTACTCCAACAGCCCCGACGGTCACTTCCTGATCGGTCCATGGGGCGATTCGGGCCGCGTCACCGTGGCGAGCGGGTTCAGTGGTCACGGCTTCAAGTTCATGCCGGTGCTGGGCGAGGCGCTCGCCGACTTGGCGATCAAGGGTGCGACCCGCCTGCCGATCGGCTTTCTCTCACCGAGCCGGCTGGGGTGAGTTGCTCTTGGGATGGG
>Ga0208048_1001479_pt1 | contig 11979 bp, 7 predicted proteins | sample Malawi_45m_30L_FD_184163 | JGI IMG/M metagenome (GOLD analysis project Ga0208048, IMG submission 184163) | Freshwater microbial communities from Lake Malawi, Central Region, Malawi to study Microbial Dark Matter (Phase II) - Malawi_45m_30L... | ecosystem: Environmental > Aquatic > Freshwater >...
CTCCTTGACTTATACAAGTAAGTTTTAGTGAAGCCCGAGAGCATCTTTCACTTTTCTTGCTTCATCAGCGAGAAGATTTATAGGAGCATCAATCTCCGCTGCATCAAGGGTTGCCATGATGGCCAAGTGCTGCATTACATAACTATTGTTAGCTTTGTTCTTACGGATACCAAAGAGTTGGGTCGTAGTTAACAATTTTTCAACATCAATTGGGTTTGGCGAAGCAATAAAGACTACAAATTGCAACAAAGGTCCTGATTCGAGCACTATTACAATTTCACTTCGACCTGAACCGACATCAACCTCGGCCGCAAATCCACTGGGTCCTGCGATCACCTGCATCGCAATATTCTGTTTAAAGTTCTTTTGTAGGTATTGCTGAACTTCTGGCCAAGTAGCCATGCTTCCCCGAATCACTAGGAGTCAATACGTGCTTATGCTAGGTAGCGCTGACGGTGAAAGACAACGACCTCACTAAGCGGAAAATCTGCCTATAAATAACAAAATTGATACAAAAGAAGGGTCCTCGAGCGAGGGTCTTGTTAGGGGTTAAACCCAGATGCTAAGTTCTCGGCCAAATCACAGTTTGTAAGAAGGGGTATCGCTTGGCCACGGACTCTTACGATACTAAGGACGACTTTCAAGTCTTTGACGTTCCTGAGAGGAAACCCTCACCACTCCTTCCAGCCCTAGGAGTCGTTTCCGTTGCTATTGGTCTGATGATTGGCGTCTACGGTTTCTTAACGCAGAACGGTTCTACAAGTAGTGAGCAGTCCCTTTTTGGTTCACTCGGATATCTATTAACTGCAGTATTACCGATAATTCTTTTGCAGATAGTTTGGTCTAAACATCGAGCTTCCGTGAATAACAATGCTAATTCTCCATATGATCTTCACGCCGGAGAAAAGCAGCAGTCATTTTGCCGAAGGCTCACACTTGCGGGCTTGATAATTGCCGCACTCCCAATTTATATATTTTGTCTGCCTATTGCTGAGTATTTTGCATGATTAAGTTTGCAAGAAGATTTTTACTCTTAGCAATAACTTTTTCTTTGCTACTTCCTCTAGGAATGTTGCCTAGTCACGCCGAAGATCACGAGATTGATATTCGTTACTTACAAGAATGCCTTCGAGAAGAAAAGTCGAGCCTTGACGTTTTGGTTTTAATGGACTCATCTCGTTCTCTTCGAGACTCCAAGCAAGGAGAAACAGGTCATCCACGCCAAGGTTCTGATCCGACAGGACAGAGAGGTCCAATACTCAAGAGCTCGCTTATGCTTCTCGCAGAGCTCGCTAGGGAGTCCAATAGGGACTTAAGAGTAAGTCTTCGCAATTTTGGAAAAAATCAGGGTTCAGACCTAAGCAAATTAAAAGAAAAGTGGCTAGATTGGAAAATTGCTACTAAGGATGAAAAATATATAGATAGGTTTGTACAAAATGCACTATATAACGATAGTCCCGGAACATTTTGGGGTAGTGGACTAGAAACGGCTAGGGACCAATTCAATGTGCGACTAGGTGAAGCAGCGCTTAATGGAGAAAAGAGCTGCCCGATAATGTTTTGGATAACAGACGGAGAGGCGGATGAGCCCGATAAAGACAGGGCTCAGATTTGCAAGTCGGGGAACAGCGCTTCAATTGAATGGTTTAGAGAGAAAAACGTTCTGGTACTTGGAGGATTGCTTCGGCCCAAGGACGAACCGAAAGTAGACTATTTTCGCGAAATAGTAGAGGGCATCAATTGTGGTCAGAATCAGGAGAATTGGACACGAGGTTCGGTAAAAGTTGCCGATGACATCAGTTCTTTGTCATACGAATTCACTTCTCTAATTGCGGGTATAAAGAACTTAGTTAGCTTAAGGAAAGACAATTCAGTTCCTGGTGGATTTGAAGTTGATCCTGGAACCTCACATATCGAGATGTATATAAGAGGAGTTGCGGACGACTGGACGGTTACCGGTCCGAATAGGACAGTTTTTTGTTCTGCAAACAACCTAGGTTCAAGATGTGAAGTTTCAAAAGATACGGGTATAGGTATTACAACCATTCGCGTATTCCCTGAAGATCCAAAGTCTGCCGGGGGTATTTGGTCGATACAGCCCGCGTACGCGAATGAAGATATAAAGTTCTATGGCAGTTTGAATACCGCAACAAGAGTGGGGGTCAAGCTCGTAGTTACACCTTCGGAGAGCTCTGTTGAGGAGGGCAAGGAAGTTACCTTCAACGCGAAGCTTGTGAATTCTGATGGAACAGATTTCACACCTCAAGGATATAAATCAGTGAAGATATGTGGTCGCGTTTCAAGTTCACCGGAGCCTACTTGTGACTCGGGTACAAACGTTGATTTGACTCTTAATCCAAGCACGACTGATTCAAGTGCAACCTTTGAGGCAATACTTACAGCGGAAAGTGGAAGTGGAAACATTTCAGGTACAGAGGAACAGGTGTACCGAATTTATGCAAACGCGAAATTAGAGGTCGTTCAGAGCGACAAGTACCCAACGCTGTCCTGCCCAGAAGATCCATGTAAATTGGGAGTTCTCAAGAATAAGGAATCAAAGTCGACGACCAAATTGACCGTTAAACCCGCAGAAAGTGGGGCTACCGGGGCAAACATTTATCTAAAGAGCTTTACTATCTTGGCTGATCCGGTAGAGGGCAGGGGAGATGGAAAGTTTGCATTTCAACTCCAAAGAGACAGCGAGAGAGTTAAATGGAATGACATAAATGAGCTGCTTGTTCCAGGAGATGCATTATCCCTTGTTGTTTCAACAGAGCTAGGTGGCAAAGGAAATGTACAAGGAGTAATTCGCTACGTAGTTGTAGCAGACGGTCAAGAAGTAACTAGACAATTAAGCTTCGTTTTACCTGTCGAAGATGATAAAGAAATAGGCATACTTGTATTTCTCCCAATTTTCGTTTATCTGTTAACGATAGGTATTCCATACCTTTATCTACTATGGGCGGCTCGTAGGTCGGCTGTTCTTACTTTGCCTGACAATGAGTACGCGACACTTACTACACCTTTTAAGATCACGTCAGACGGGAGGCTTGTTAGCGTAGGAGAGCAAGCCACAGGATCAAATTTTGACGTGCCAGATAGGAGTAAGCTCTCGAAAATTCAAGTTGATGAAGATTTGAAGTCGATTCAGATAGATTCTGCGCAGATAGAAATTATTCCACCAAAGTGGAATCCTTTTGAAAATCCAAAGACCAGAGTGACTATTCCAGGCCATCTGATCTTGAGTACTTCAGGAAAATCCTCGTTCGAGTTGAATGAAGCGGACTTCAGCCAAAGCGTAGTGAATGAAGCCATACTTCATTTCTCAGCCGAGGAGAATATTTCTCCGCAAGCAATATCGGAAACAGTAACTATCAGTGACCAAGAGGATGATCCTTTCGGTGCAAGTAGTTACGAAAATAGAATGAAAGAAGAGTTGATTCCACGTACAGGGGAAATTGTTGGCCAAGCAATTTTCATAATTGCAAACCACGGCAATAGGAAGAAGTCTCTAGAGACACTGACGTCGAAGGTTATTACTTCATATCAGTCAGCGAATGTTTACGAGAGGATAAAGTCTCTTCGCGACGAGGCTCTCAAGGATGCGATGGCAAAGATTGTTGCGGATCGAGCAGCGCTAGAAGTTGAGCAGAAGAAACGGGGAAAGAAAGGTAAAGAGGACAAGAAGAAGCGCTCCGATGGTGATGAAAAGAAGGAGCCAACCTATACAGATGAAGAACTGGGCATAGACGGCGAGGAAAAGTTCGACCATAATGAGGATAAGGGTGAACGAAGTATTTGGGATGAAGATGACTAAGAGTTGTACTCATTCGACTCAAAGTGACTTTCAAAGCAATAAATACTGGAGAGGGGAAGTGCCATGTTAAGACCACTTTTGATTATTGGAGCTGGAGGATCTGGTGGAAAAACCATCCGATCCATGAAGCAAGCCCTCACGCGCCGACTAGAGGCGGCTCGCTACGAAGGCGGACTTCCAGCAGCATGGCAGTTCATTCAGATTGACACCACTCGAGACGGTATTGAGTTTCCCGCCCCAATGTTGCCCGATGATGAGATCCATCTTGTCGTTAAGAGTGGCGATAATTTTGAAAGTGTTTTAAACCGCATCACAGCGACAGGAACTCTCCCCGAGCAACAAAAAATGATGACAGGGTGGGGAATCCCAAAGTCGGCAATCACTATTACGGACGGCGCTGGTCAAATTCGAGCTATTGGACGCCAAGCAGGTGTGGCTGATTCGAAGGGAATTCTCGAGGCTCTTAGAAATGCGATTGGGAAGATGAAGGGCCCAACCGCGGATGGTGAATTAAAGGAAGTAGCGAGCGCTCTAGGAATTCAAAGAACTTCAAAAGACCCAAGAGCTTTCATTATCTCCTCGCTTGCGGGCGGTTCAGGTGCAGGTATGTTCATGGATATTGCTGAGCTATTGAAGCGCGCTACTACTGAAAAGTGGGCAACTGAGACTATTTCATTCCTTTACACATCAGAAGTCTTTGAAAGTTTGAAGGCAGCAGCTGCCAATGTATCTAAGAATTCATTAGGCGCTATGAATGAGATAACGGCCAGCAAATGGGTTGGACTTACCGATAGAACGCAATTGCTTTACAGCAAGCTTGGATTAAGTAGTAGTGCAAATACTCGAACAGGCGAGTATGGATGCGCAGGAAATATTCTGGTTGGTTGCAGGAATAAGGCGGGCGTAGATCTTTCTTTAGGTTCGGACTCTGCTGGAATGGATGAAGTCTTTTTGACCATCGGAGAAGCTTTGGCGGGCGCTCTAACTGAAGAGGCAATCTCAGAGTTCTATTTCAATCAAGCTTTTGTCAATATAACTCAAACACGCGCATCAATCGATAAATCTGGATTAGCTCCTGACCCAGGAAGCTCGGGCGATCGAGTCAATCCAACATTGGCCGCAGCGGCGATTGGTTTTGGTCAGATGACTCTTGGTGCAAATCGAATAGTTGATTTTGTCGCGGATGCTCTCACCAGAAAGCAAGCTAAGACTCTCCTTTATCCCGATCTCAGCCCAGAAGATCTAAAGGATGGCGTAACTAAAGAACAACTAGTTGACGCAAGAACTAAGAATGCTTGGCCTAATTTCCTATTGGATTCTGGTTTAGATGAGAAAGGCTCCCAGAATCAAATCATCGAAGCTTTATATCCAGAAGGTTGGGATAAAGATGTTAACCAATTTGTAGGCAAACTACTCAATGCCGCCGTTCCCGCAAAATCCGTTCCACTAAATAAGTTCTGTAAAGATCTTTGGACTGAGTGGGAATCAGAGAGCGAAGACTTTGTTGCTGGGATACAGAAGAAAATTAACGCTTGCGCCCAGAAGTGGGTCAGAGATATTCAAAAGAAGTTCAGCGACCATGTTGCAAATGAACTAACAAGAAGTGGTTATTACGTCCTAACAAGTCTTGTTCAAGACCTGAAGGAGGAATTGAAAAAAGAAGTGGTTCCTGAGCTCGATAAAGAACATCAAAAGTATGCCGGATATGTTCAGAGCTTTAATCAGTCACTCTTTGTATCCAAAATCACTGAACTTGCTGCAGGACTAACTGGAGTAAGTACTCAAAATAGCGCTTTCATTGAGAAGGTACGTGGTTTCCTCGCAAAGACTCCAAAGTTCCAAATCGAATCTGCCGTCTTTGATATCGCATCTTCACTGGTTCAAGACCTAACTGAGAACTTCCTCGAACCACTTATTAAGTCTATGGAACATGCTAGACATGAACTAAAGCGGGATGTTGACTCAAACCTCTTTGAAGGTCGAAAGAATCCATTCCCGAACTATCCAGATTGGGATAAGGATGATCTCCCGAAGCAATATCTACCTAGAACCATTGAACGAATCCTGATAGAGCCGAGCAAGTTCAAGGATACGTATGTCTTTTACGCCCAGAAGGATTCTGGTGGAAACCCACCATTTGAGCTCTCTGTTTCATACTCCTTGTTGGGGATGAGGATGAATACTCTTCAAAGAGAGCGCAATGAACAGAATTTAGTTTCTATAGGTAATCCTTGGACTACAAAGGTTCGAGAAGCCCAAGAGCATATTGGTACCCAAGCTTCAGCTCTTGTCGTCAATCTGAACACAGGCATCAAGGTATTGGGTGAGAGAAATAGAACTTGGCTCAGGAATTCAGATTCTGCATTTGGAAAATTCACAACTCTCTCGATTCGAGATTACGTGAACGCCGACAATGAGCCTCCAAATATCAAACAAGAGCGTGAAGACCGGTTTATTTCTGAGTTTGGCGCCATGATTAGCCTTTCGCAGCCTCTTGCTTTGTTTAACGACAGAGCCTTCACACATATAGACAGTACTGACGGTGGCAAGCCAGCCAATTCCATCCTTCCGCGCTCAAGCAAGATTCCATTTAAAATCGATTCTCGAGTAGGAGTCGCTTGCGTTCAAATTCTGAAAAACGCAGGAGTAGATGTTGCAGAGGGCAGTTTCCCTGGAAGATGGTTTGAGCATTCTAGTAATGCAACAACTATGCATTCGACTTCTACAACTCAAGCTTCGCTACCAGCTTGGGCCTTCGCCTCATTAACGGAACCAATTCTCTCGCAAGTAAGCGCTTCAAGAAACGGATCCGGTACTTGGATTCAATTCTGGGAAGGACGACGGGGAAGACCTCTCATCGAGTCCGTCCCATTTGAGCCGCAAATTAGGCTCTCAATTGTGGCGGGTTGGATTATTGCGAGCCTCTTTGGACTTCGCGAGATAAAGAAATTAGCGATCGGACGCACAGTGCAAGTGTGGAACCCAACGCTTCAGTCACCAGGTTGGAGTGAATTCCCATCACCATTGCTAAATACTCACATCTTGGATAACCGTGAAGATAATTGGGTCATCCCTCAGCTATTAACATCCGCCGGACTTGCGTTAGCGGAGTTTGGCAAAACTGGTGATTTTGCCCATCTTCATGGATATCAATTCTTAAAATATCTCGGCAGGGAAGTAACAACACCGAAGGCGAATCGAGATAACTGGGATGACAACGGAACTGGTGATCTTTTGCCAACCGGAGTGAGGTCACAGAGCAACTACATAAGAGAATGGCTTGAGAGCGGTAAGAAACCTGCCGAATCTCGAGAACTGCTCTCAATACTGAAGGCAAAGGTAGATGGTGGAGCGGATCGCTTGATGGCGCTCTTAGAAACAATAAGTGAAATCCGCGCTCAGTATGAGAAGAATTGGAACTCTTTTAAAGATTCTCCTTGGTACAAGTTGCCAGAAACTTGGGAACTTCGTGAAGATCTCGATCTAGTTCTAGATGATATCAGAGATTTTGCACAAGAGAGCCACACTTCCACTACCGGTACCAGTATCTAACCTGACCAATGTCAAAGAAGGTTTGGAAGGGTGATGCTGTATCGATAGTCCTTTTGCCTAGCGGCAATCAAGGGCAAGAGATACTGAAACTAGCTCTTGATTGGTCAAGGTCCTGGCTATTAACACCTGCACTCTGGATGCTCGCGGATGAAATTCCAGAGTTTCCGAGCGATCAGGAGATCGATTACCAAGTACCCCCTAATTTGAAGGCATATTTGTTAGGTAGGGACTCCGATCAAAATCCGGTAAAAGAAGAAGTGAGTGTGTTCTGGACACTTGGTTCTCAAGCGTTTAAAACCATTAGGTTTGTAGCCGTAAGAACCGAGCAAGATCCAGAGCTCATGAAGAAGACTTCGATTGGGGCAGAGTCCGCGGCGAAATTTATAGACCGAGCTGTTCCTATTAGTTCCAGCAAGATGCAAAAGTACAACTTGGTTATAGCCCCGACGAATGAACGGCGACTTCTTGAGGGAGTTCTAAGTCAGTTTTGGGATGCGAACCTCATTGCTGCCGCAGAAGACAGATCAACGCCATTATCAACAGATTCCTTTGTGAAGACTAGCGAGAGATATGTTGGCTTTGCTTTAGCGCACATAGCGACAACTGCGGGCTTGTGGGCAGGTCTTCCCGTTAGCTCGGCAGAGCTCAAGGGAGACAAGACACAGCTAAAGCAGGCACGATTACAGAGAGTATTTGTGCGTGGTGTTACGAACGATGCACTCTCCGCCGATGTAGCTCACTGGGCACTTCAGAAATTGAACTACACAGACACTAATTTTGAGATAAGCCTCGTTGAAGGAAAAAATGTAGTCACTATTGCAGCGGAATTTGAAGACTCATATATGGATCAACTTGTTGAAATGATTCTTCAAGGTCCAAAGGATGGCCAACCACAAGATAATTTTCTTTTCCGCCAACTCCCGGAATCTACTTCCACAAAAGAGAAGATTGGATGGTTTAAGAAGTTACTCCATCGCCTCGAAGACATGGCTACGGGACTTGGCACCATACCAAGATGGATAAAAGCTTCCGCGGAATATCGATTGGAATTTGCAATTGATGACGAAAGAGATGAGGAGATTCTCTATTCCGCTCTACCGAAGAGGCTTACGGCGAAAGCAAAAGCCCCTGTGTTCAATTTGAAGGAAGCGCAATCAACTCCGGGAGATTCCGAGGTTCCGACAGCGTCCGCTGCACTTTGGCGTCATATGCGGGAATCTATTTCAGCCGCTATTGATGCACCCTCAATTACTGATCATCCTGATGTATTAAAGGATAAAGACAACCGCCATCTTGTCTTTGCGACGGTTGATCTTGTTCTTCCTAATCCCAAGTCAAATTGGTCGGGGGATGAATTTAATGGCAAGTCTGCGGTCAAATTTGAAGAAATCGGTTGGTTAGGCTCAGCTCCACTTAAGAAGACAAAGGATGAAGTAACAAAGCGAATGCAGGAACTTGCGCCGGGAATTGAAGATGCGCAGAGTCAACTTTCGGAGACGCAAAAACTTGTTGACGAGGCAAAGATATCTAGAGATAAAGTCAAAGAGGAATTGGAACTTACAGAGCATGAATTGAAATCAGATGAAGAACTTGCTGAAAGAATAAGCCAAAGTCACGCACACAAATTACCTAAAGTAATCGTTGGCCCCGCAGAAAGGCCAAAGAAAGTGGCAAGCGCAAAAGTAAGCACTTCACCACTTAAGTCAGGCAATCAAGAAGTGAGAACAGCTCCTGTGACTACAACACTAAGTGAAGTAGAACCTCAGCGGCGAAATTTCTTTGGTAAATTCTTTAAACGTAAGAGTTCGGAGTAGTTATGGCACTCTGGCGACGCATCTTTGGTAAATCGAATGAGGAACCAAGAATTGAAAAAGATAACGAGTCAATGGATTTACCTGTTAGCACTAGCAATGAGATTGTGGAGGAGCAAAGTTTAAATGTCCCTTCAGATACCCCGAATGAACTACCTCAATCATCTCTGGTGGAAAATGCAATCAACGAAACCAAAAATGACCCTGAAATCCAAAACGAAGAAGAAACCAATGGTTTCTCTTCTGGCACGGATCAAGCGGAAAGTATTGATGTAACGCCAATCGAATCAAAACCTAAAGCAGTTGACCCTGTAACAAGTTCCACTAATAAGTTTAGAGGTATGCCACTTCCAAAAATTGGAGAGGAGAAGACCTCTCTACCGCCGGTTGGAAATGTATCGAGCGAGCCTAAGGAAAATAGTGGCAATCAAGGAGAAACCTCAGAGCCTGAAACTGATGAGGATCGCCACGATCATTTAGAAGACTTACGAGTTATTCAGGGTCAAATCCTTCCAAGATTAGAAGTTCCAGAGTGGAGGGACGAACTTAAATTTGTTGAAGAGAGATACGAGCCATGTGATCTTGCAAATCACATAGTTAAAGTTTCTAAACGTCGACTAATATCGCGCAGAATCGAATTGGAGTTAGCGGAAAGCAGATTGACTACTTATGAACGCTACCTACAAAGAGCCTCGCGAAGATTTAAAGACAAAGTTGATGAAAACAATTTTCTGAATGAGGCCATAAACTCATTAAGTCAATGGCACAACCAGCATTCGAAGTCAGTTGCATGGAGGCTGGTCGAGAGAGTTAATGAAGAGGTACAGAAAGCTGAACAAGCTGAGAAAGAAGCAACTGGTTTTATAGATCAGAATAAAGAGTTTTCAAACCCCAAAGCGATACAGCAGTATCGACACTTTGCCCGCCGTGTTTTCTTGATTCCTGTAGTTGCCTTGTACTTAGCTTCGGTACTTGGACTCACATACAGCAGATTTGAGTGGATTTTGAAGTTCTTCCCCCCTTTCAACCTTGGGCTAACTAATCTTCTCTTGATGGTTGCTGGAATTTCTAGCGGATTCTGGCTTGCCAATCTCTGGCGCTATTCAAAACATGTCTCAAGGTCTCAGAAGCAACTTCAAGAGTTTAAAGAGAAGCACGAAACCCAATATAGAAAGATCAAGCATTCTGTTATCGAACATGCCCGATTGTCACAGCAAGGAATGTTGGTAGAAGGAAAGCTAGAGGTGCTGGCAAAAGCGTATCGCGTACAGCTTCAGTCTGACGTTAGTGTTAAAGCTCATGCAACAACTTTCTTCGACCCAAACAGTCTTCCTGCTTGTGTCACATTGGCAAGAGCGGTTGATAATGATGAAGTAAAGATGAATAGACTAAAGAGAAGGGCATTGAGTGTCTTGATGTCTCCGGGTTGGAGAACTAAAGGACTTGACGATATTGCACGAGTTCACGCAGACAGCAAGATGCTCGACTCAAACTCCTTATCACTAAAGAGTTTAGATACGGACTCTGTTGTAAGCGCGAAGAGCGCACAGAAGGTTCTACTTGAGGCATTTGGAAACTTATCTATCCACGATCGGGTTAGTAAGTCTCGACTAGTTCAAGCTATCCGTGACCTCCACTTCCAAGTACTCGCAAAGTGGGATTCAGATGACAGACCAAAGGTTGTCTCTTTGCGAGACGATGGCTTCAATAAGCTTTCTTTCAGGTCAAGCTGGCTTGTCGATGAGGATGACAGTGAAGACTGGATCGAATTCTTAACTGAGATTCTTACCGAAGAAACTGCTCCTTTTGGCACCTTCAATATATTGGATAAAGGTTCGACATTGAATAAAGCTGAACTAATCGAATCTGTTGCTGTAGTTCCAAACTATTTCCCTGAAAAAGATTCTATGAAACCAGAAATCACTAGGTCTCCACTTAAAGATGTTATGCCAATGGACGTCGTAGTTAGGGTAGACGTAAGTCCTTGGGATGACCCAAGCGCGTTCGCCGTTTTTGCAAGAGGAGAGAAGCTGCCTGATGATTCGATGACATTTGATGAAGATGTTCCGATAGTGGGAGGAACAAGTGTCTAAGCTAAAAAAGAAAGGCCGTAGCTCCTCTAAAGACGTTTCAGTGAGCATCCCAATCACAAAAGTCTCGATTATGACAGTTGTTGTTCTACTTCTTGCTTCACTGGTTGGCTATTCGGGCTATCTTGGGGTGAAATCGATTTGGAAGTTTACCCATCCAAATATCTCCATTTCTTTAGACACTTTCAAGGCACTTGGTTACATTGCTGGAAATAAGGCCATACCTTCCTTTGCGATACCTTCGATTTCGGGAGACTACATTCCTGACGAGGTTTCAAGAACAGCATTCACACAAGCCATGTCAGAGTACAAGAAAGAGTTTCTAAGCGAATTTCCAAATTCTCGGCTCGCACAAATTCCAGACAATGCTTTAGTCGGACTCGGATGGTCATTCTGCCAAGCAAAGAAGAAATCAATTGAGGAATCCGGAACATTCTCTAAGGAAGAAATTATTAAGGCGCATCAAGGTTCTTTGCTTTTGAGATATTGGCAAATCAAGGGTCTTAATGTCTTTCTAGAAGGTTTGGGCGAGAAAGCCTTCGAAAATCTATGCAAGGAGAATTGATATGACATTCTTTGAGGCGACGGCCAAGTGCTATCGTAAATATTTCCAGTTCAAAGGTCGTGCTCCCCGCTCAGAGTATTGGTGGTTCTTTTTACTTGGGTTTCTTTTCGCTTGGCCACTCTTATTGAGTGAATTTGAAGAAGG
>Ga0208048_1001482_pt1 | contig 11969 bp, 13 predicted proteins | sample Malawi_45m_30L_FD_184163 | JGI IMG/M metagenome (GOLD analysis project Ga0208048, IMG submission 184163) | Freshwater microbial communities from Lake Malawi, Central Region, Malawi to study Microbial Dark Matter (Phase II) - Malawi_45m_30L... | ecosystem: Environmental > Aquatic > Freshwater >...
TTCTTTGGATTTTCTATGATTGTTATGGTTATCTCGCAGTGGATTTTTTGGGGAAGAAGGGGAATACAGAGAAACTAGCGAGAAGCGAGCGCTGAAAAATAAGCAGGAAGCGCCGTTCTAACTCGCCGAAAATTAGAAGTCTTAGCCCGCTTGGTAAAAATTTGATAATCAATCTTCTCAACCTCATCGACAATTCCGCAGTAGAGCTCACTTGCTGCTCTAATGCACGCCCTTGCATCCGGGCTTAGTAGCTCAATTCCAGCATCTGCCTCGCTCTGCAGTTGACGCACCCTTGCAATCTGAAACTTGAGCGCATTGATTATTTCAGGGCTAATTTGCCTTTTCTCAAGCATCGCGCGATCTACACCAAATGAGGCTAGCTCTGCCATGGGTAGATAGATTCGCCCGCGTTCTAGATCCTCACCTACATCTCTGATGAAGTTGGCTAATTGAAAGGCTATTCCTAACTTCTCAGCTGGAGCGAGCGCTTCAGATTTTTTCCCCTCAACTGTTCCCAGAACATGAACCATCTGGAGCCCAATTACTGCAGCAGATCCATAGACATACTCCATCAAGTCTTCATATCTTTCATACTGAGTTACTGATAAATCCATAGCCATGGAATGAAGAAATGCTTCAAAGTAAGAAATTGGAATGTTAAAACGCTGCACTGTATCAACTAGAGCTCGTCCGACATGATCACTACTTCGCCCCATAGAAATGTCGGATAAGAGTTGATCACTCCACCTGCCAAGTTCATCTACTTTTTCTTGGTGAGTAAGAGTTGATGCCAGATCATCGACAATCTCATCGGCATACCGAGCAAATCCGTATAGGGCATGAACATGTGGGCGCTTGGCTTTTGGAAGAAGGAGAGTAGCTAGGTAGTAAGTCTTTCCATGGAGAGAGTTGAGCCTTTTGCACTCCAAATAAGATTTGCGTAGCTCAGGATCACAGATTCCAGCAGCGCTTAACTCATCCATCTTTATTTTACTGGCCCAACGATTCTCTCTGCTGCAAGTCTTCCCGAGATTAGAACCATGGGAACTCCGACTCCAGGTTGGGTGCCGCTTCCAGTAAAGACCACATTCTCATATCCCTTTGCCATATTGCTTGGCCTAAAAGGTCCGGTTTGCAGGAAAGTATGCGCGCTTGCAAATGGCGCACCTCTTTCCATCCCCATCTCTTGCCAATCGAGGGGAGTTGTTACATGTTCTACCTCAACTGAGTTTGCAAAATCTTTGTAGCCCCGCTCCTGCATCGTGGCATACATCTGATCTTTGTAAACGTTCTTCATCTTCGTCCAATCAATGTCAGCATCTAGATTTGGCGTAGGAAAGAGAATGTAATAACTATGTTTTCCACTTGGGGCAAGGCTTGGATCATCTTTTGAAGGTAGAGTCACTAAAAGGCTTGGGTCGCTCATCAATTGCTTTTTAGCAATTAGCTCATCAAAGACTCCATCCCAGGAGTGGCCAAAGTGAATATTGTGATGAGCTAAATGATCATAACTCTTGGAAGAGCCAGCCAAGATGGTTACACAAGATGGTGAGTAATTGAGTCGTTTAACCGAAAGCGGGGTTTTTCCGAGCAAATCTCGCCACGCCACAGGCAAATCTGGATTTAGCACCACAACATCACATTCAATTCTCTGGCCATCACTAGTAATTACAGCGCTTGCCCGAGATCCACTCTTTTCTACCTTTGTCACTGTGGTGTTATATTTAAAAGTCACGCCATGTTTCTCGGCAGCTCCTGCTAGCGCTCTTGGAACCGCATGCATTCCACCTTTAGGAAAGAAAACTCCATTAACTGAATCCATGTAGGCAATAACTGCATAAATAGCAAGTGCTTGCTGGGGCGAAACCCCGGCATACATCGCTTGAAAAGAATAGACGCGTTGAGTTCTAGGATCTTTTAGGAATTGAGAGACTTTAGGAGCAAGCTTTCTAAAACCACCAAGAGCAATTAATCGAGCAAGATTAGGAGTTAGCAGGTTTAGGGGAGAGTCAATATTTCTATCAATAAAGTCATTCATCTCATACTTATATAACTTGGTAACAAATTCAACATATCGTCGATAGCCAGCAGCTTCATCCGCGCTAATATTTTTTGCAATCTCTGCTTCCATCTGTTCAGTATTTGCATGAACATCTAATTGAGAACCATCGGCATAAAAGGCTCGATATAGTGGCTTAAGCGGCATCAGATCGAGCCAATCTTCTATTTTCTCTCCAACGCATGCCAGAGCATCGGCAATCAGATCAGGCATAGTTAAAACACTTGGTCCAGTATCAAATGAATATCCATCTTTTTTCATTAATCCATTTCGACCACCAGGAACCGCTTCACGCTCAATCACAATTACTTCTCGCCCCGCTCCGGCAAGCCTTAGCGCACAACTAAGGCCAGCAAGTCCAGCACCGACAACTACTACCCGGTCTGTTTTTCCCTTAACTTTTCGCATTTAAAGACTCCGTTGCGTTGCAATAGTTGCCATCTCTTCTAATACAGAGAGAATACTTGTCTCAACTTGGCTATCTCGCAACGCAGAAATGGCTCTATCCCGAAGCTCTGTGATGAGCTTCTCAACTTGAGCAACTGCTCCAGAGCTAGAAATAATCTCTTGAAGCTTAATAATCTGTGTTTTATCAAGACCTTCATCTCCAAGTGAGGAAGTTAGAAGTTCTCGCTCTGCTTTGCCTACTGCCTGCATGGTCAGGGCAACTAGTACCGTTCGCTTTCCCTCCCTTAAATCATCACCTGCTGGTTTTCCTGTGACCTCTGGATCTCCAAATACACCAAGGAGGTCATCCCGCAATTGAAAGGCTTCCCCGAGTGGAAGTCCAAATGATGAGTAGGCGCCCATGAGTTCCTTATTTCCAGAAAGCGCTGCGCCAAAGTGAAGTGGGCGTTCAATTGAATATTTACCTGATTTGTATCGAGCAACTTTAAGAGATCTATCAATACTAGTTGTGGCAAGTGCGCCCTCTAAAACATCTAAGTATTGGCCAGCCATCAATTCATCTCTCATATCTGCAAATACTGGTTGCACTTGAAGAAATTCATCGCCGCTAATTCCAGATTCCACCAATAAGCGATCGGCCCAGACCAGAGCTAAATCGCCCATCAGAATTGCGGAGGAACTTCCAAATCTTTCAGAGCTACCTTTGTAAGAAGAATCCTGGTGATATTGCTGAAACGCTTTATGTATTGCTGGTTTATTTCTTCTAGTATCAGAGCCATCCATCACATCATCGTGAATAAGTGCGCAGACGTGGACTAACTCTAAGGATGTGCAGGCACGCAGTATCTCCTCGCGCGCTTCTGCTCCGCTTCCTAAATAACCTAAATAGGCAAAGATTGGCCGAAATCTCTTTCCACCTTGGGTTATAAAATCTGACATCGCCTCTGCTACTGGCACTAGCTCTGGGCCAATATCAACAAGTGCAGCGCTTCTTGCAACGGTGAATGAGGCCAAGGTCTTATCTATCTCGGCGCGAAGCTGGGATAGGTCGGGAGATTTCACGGCGCAACGGTACCCTCCCGCTATATGAATAGTGCGCCTACCTTCTCTGTTGAGTTCTTTCCGCCTAAAGATCAGGCTGGAGAGGAGCGTCTCTGGAGCGCTCTAAAGGCTCTTGCAGTCTATAAACCTGATTTTGTTTCAGTTACTTATGGCGCAGGTGGTTCAACTAGAGATCGCACAATAAGAATCACTTCAGAGATCACGGCAAGAAGTGGACTCTCAACAATTGCACACCTAACCTGTGTTGGATCAAGCAAAGATGAATTAATTGAAATTCTCAATCAATACAAGGCCTCTGGAATTAAGTCAATCCTTGCACTTCGCGGCGATCCTAAGGGTGGACCTGGCGTGAAATGGGAGAGTACAGCTGGAGGCTTTGATCACGCAGACAAGTTAGTGACTCTTGCATCAAGTATGGGCTTTGAAGTTGGAGTTGCAGCATTTCCTGATGGTCATCCAGCATCAATGGGAAATTTTGAACAAGATATAAAAGTACTTCTTGAGAAGGAGAAATGCGGAGCAAGTTTTGCTACAACTCAATTCTTCTTTGATGTTAAGGGCTATATCAATTTAGTAGATAAGATAAGAGCTAGAGGTTCAAAGCTTGATATCTATCCTGGAATTCTTCCTATAACTAATTTTGCTCAATTAAAGAAAATGAGCGAACTTGCAGGCTCGCCAATCCCACGTGAAATTCAAGCAAGAGTTGAGGCAGCAGGAGATAGCCCAGAAGAGGTAGTTGAAGTTGGTATTGACATTGCAAGTGATTTATCGAAAGAGCTTCTAGATTATGGAGTCCCAGGTCTGCATTTTTATACTATGAATAGCGCAGCTCCAACGATTGAGATAATTAAGAGCATTGGGCTTAGATGAAGAAGTTAGAATTCTTTAATTCTTGGTCAAGCCTTCATGGCGGAGCAGAGATAAAAGGAATTGTTAGAGCATGGTTAGAAATTTCATTCCTGCTCTGTAAACCTCTAGCAGTTTTAAGAGTTACCCCAAATGCCCTGTCTATCTTTGGTTTACTGCTAGGTATTAGCTTGGTAGTAAATATTGAAAGTAATTGGGCTATAGCGCTTCTAGTCTTCTCCTTGATTGCAGATGGCATTGATGGATCCTTAGCAATACTTACTGGAAAGGTCAGTAGGTGGGGAGCGCTGCTTGATGGCTTTATCGATCGAATTGTTGAAGCGCTCTGGGCCTATAGCCTTTTTCTACTTGGAGCTCCCTATCAACTGGTCTTAATCGCTTGGCTTGCAGCATTTCTTCAAGAATATATGCGCTCAAGGGCGGCATCACTTGGCGTTACTCAATTAGGGGTTGTGACAATTGGTGAGCGTCCAATTAGAGCCAGCATTTTATTTATTGCTCTCGTTGCAAGAGCTGTTGATATGGATCTAGCAACGCTGCTCTCTCAGATCTGGGCTGTGCTTCAAGTAATCTCTCTATTTACTGTTCTAAACTTTCTTCGACCGCTTCTGCAACAATCTCAGCGCTAATTCCAACTAAAGGTAGACCTCCGCCAGGATGAGTTGAACCGCCAACTAAGAATAAGTTTTTAATCTTTGAACGATTACGCGCTCGCCAAAAGGCCGATCTTGCGCCATTGCTAGATGTCCCATAAATAGATCCACCAGGGGCGTTAACGTTTCTCTCTAAATCTGCTGGAGACCTATATTCCAAAACTTCAACTCGGGAGCGAATATCCAATCCCTTTGCCTCCATTAGATTAATAATGTGCTGGCTATATTCCTTTGAGCTTTTCTCATCCCAATTAAAGCCATCTTTTGGTTGGTGGCGAGGGGCATTAATTAGCACCGACCAACTCTCATCCACTCCAGCTCGCTTCATCCTAGAGTCATTTGGATTACAGATATAGATAGCTGGATCTTCTACTGGCCTTCTCTTTTCGAAGATAGAATCAAATTCAGCATCATAATCTTTAGGGAAAAATACAGTGTGGTGGCCGAGCTCTGATGAGCCACGAAGCCCAATGAGTAGAGAGAATCCAGAGAGTGATGCAGTGGCTTTGTTAAGTGAGTTACGGGCACTTCTAGTTCTGGAACTCTTTTCAAGGAGCTGGTTATAAACTAAATCTGCATCAGCGTTGGCAATTACCACATCGCTATTATGAACTTGGCCATTAGCCAATCTAACTCCAATTGCAACGCCAGATTTAGTGATGATTCGATCAACTTTTGTGTTGAGATGCAGCTCAACTCCTAAATCACTTAGGCGAGACTCTAGAGATTTAGCAAGCGTGCCAACCCCACCGCTAACATGCCAAGCACCGAAAGCCTCCTCAACAAAGGCGATAGTTAAAAGGACGGCAGGGACTTTTCTAGGATCGGAGCCGGTATAGGTGGCATAGCGGTCAATTATCTTTCCAATATAGACATTATCGGTATAACTTCTAACTAAATCTCGAAGGGAAGTAAATGGAGCGATTGTCTTTAAATCACGGAGAAGTGATGGACTCTTTAGCATTTGAAAAGGGGAGCCGAGCTCACTTTCAACAAAGGTCTGTCTTGATGCGCCCCACATGTTCTCAGCTCTTGTCAGCAATTGATGCCAAGCATCTCCTGCCTGCGCTCCAAAACTTTCAGTTATTGCTAATACTGTGCCGCTATGTGAAAGATTTGGAAAAGTTACTCTCTTGCCATCATCAAAGATATATGTAAAAGATGGATCAACTGGACTGAGTTGGACGAGATTTTCTAAGCGCTTTCCTGTTTTAACAAATAAATCTTTATAGACGGCTGGAAGGGTTAATAGTGAGGGTCCAGTATCAAATGAAAATCCTGAGATATCTTCAGTTCGACACTTTCCGCCAGCAAAAGAAGCCGCTTCAAAGACTTTAACTTTATGTCCACGTTTTGCAAGGCGGGCAGCAGCAGCCATACCACCCATTCCAGCGCCAATTACAATGACGGATTTTGAAACTTTGCTAGCTCTGTGATGGCTCATAGTTTCCTCCCGCGCCAAGAAAGTTCGCCTCGGTACTTCTTTATCCAAGAAATCGTTATTAAGTAGATCCAGATAAGCGCGCTTAAGGGATGAAGTAGTGAGGCACTTGGAATCGTTCTAGTTTTAATCCCACTAAGAACTCTTGTTATCACGATTGCAAAGTAGAGGTACCAACCAGAGAGATCTCCTAATAGACCAGCTAAAAGAGGAAATATAGATGTAAGAGTTAGCAAAGTTATTGCAAGAAGTGCACCTAGTGGATTAACAAAAGCGCTCCACTGTGACTTGGTATAGCCTTCAATTAGCTGATTCGCACTTGAATACATTCGACAGTATGAAACTCTTGATCCATCTGCAACGCCGCCTCTTGCACCAGCTCTAACTAATTTTCTAGCAAGAAACAGGTCATCTAGGACTTCTGCCTTAACACCTCTATGGCCATCGCAATCAAAGTAAGCCTTACGCTTTATCACCATAAATTGACCATTTGCGACAACAGTTGATGGTCTTGGCCACCTTTGAGTGATTCGAAGTGGCAGAGTTGTAAACCAGGACCATTGAAGAAGTGGTTGAGTTAACCGTTCTAAAAATGTTAGGGCAATCTGTCGGGGATAGGCAGAGATGAAATCCCAATTCCAAACTCTCATTGATTCAATGGTGCTTGCTATAGCCCTTGCATCCAGCCTCACATCAGCATCTAGAAAGACTAAGTAATCACCCCTTGCAGCTTCAGCTAATTGATAGCAGGCATAGTTCTTTCCTAGCCAGCCCTCCTCCAGCTCTTTTCCCGCAATTACTTTTAAGTTGTCTTGGAACATTCCAAGTAGTAGCTCTCTAGTGTTATCACTCGAGGAATCATCTAGAGCGATAATTTCATAGTTACTTAAGTTACCCTGCTCTTTTAGTAGAGTGATTACCTCAATGACATTTTCAGCTTCATTGCGCATCGGTATTAATATCGAGACTGATTGATCAATCGAAGCACTATTTTTACTAGAAACCACTCTCAGCGTAAAGAAATTAAAGACCGCTAAAAGGAGCATAATTGCAATTAAAAGGGCAGAAGCATCTAATAGAAAAGTCATTTTTCCTTAATCTCGGCGGCCGTATTTAACTGAGATGAAATACCAGATAACTAGCGCTCCTAGCGCTGATCCTCCAAGGAATGCCACACCTGGACGATCGAAATGGAAAATGTTAATCACCATGCCGCCAATCCAACTCCAAGCAAGAAAGAATTCAGGAACTGCTCTACTTGATCCTAGAGATCTTCTCTCCTTAGGTAGGAAGATATTGAGAAGAGCCATCAACCCCATTCCAGTTAATAGCCAACCAAAGGTATTGGAGAGCGGAATTTCTGGTTGAAATGGAACGCTTCTGCCGCTTATCTCCCAACTCCATCTTCCAGCTGAAACCATCTGAGGATCAAGAAATAAGTCCCAGGCCATAAGGCCATATCCGCCAACTAAAAAGACAAAGTTCGGGGCAACTCTTCTTGCTGCAATGAATACCGAGTGGGCCATCATGATCCAAGCAAATGGAACTACTAGTGGAACGTCAAAGATTTGATATCCAAGAGTTGGCGAATACTCATAACTTCCAAATGGCCAGGTAGTTCTCATGCCAATTTGCTCAACTAATAGGGAATAGGTGAAAGTGATTAGAAGAAATCTGATTGCATAAGTGAAGCCATAAGCAAAGAGAGCATGAAGCAACATAGCTCCTGCTGCCCAATAGACAGTTGCGATAGTAACGAGACGAAGACGCTCTCCTTCAATTAGGGGATAGGAGAGTTGAAGAGCTAGAGCAACGGTTAACACTGCAACCAGAGTAAAATTTCGCCACGGCGTAATCGTGCGCCTTGAATCAGGCTTCGGGCGATAATTTCGAATCGACATGGCTTAATTGTGCCTTATAAAGAGCCGCGAGATTCAATGAGGGCAAAGCGCGCAAACATTTCCTCGGCATACCAAGCATGGCGATGCGTCGCCTTTATTGCCTCTTTATGAGCAGCGCCTGAGTAAGCAAAATTCTTAACTGCTTCGCCAGATTCCCAGATGGAGAAGGTGCCCTGTAGACCAATTGGAGCTTCACCTATTCCAATAGCAGAAATTAAACCAGGAGAGCTATGAAGACTTGTTGTCACTGGAGGAACTGAATTCCAGAAAATAAAATTCTTGCGCCACTTAATTCTGGCTCTTGTGATTGCAACTACCTTTCCACTCCAATCCTTAGCGGTATGAGGAAGGTTATGAAATGGAGTCTTCTTTGACCAAGCGCCATTAACTGATATTGGTGATAGCTGGCCACTAAATTGCAACTGAGCTTTACTGTTCCAACGTTTAATAATCTTTGAATTGGTAATCTCAGAGTCTTTATCAACTACAACTAGCAAGCCCCAGCGAAGGATGTCGGCATCCCTTGGGGTAAAGGTTTCACCTTTTCCAGCACCTAATAACTTCCAAAATTTAACATCACTTCTTCTAGCAAGAGCTAGGCGATCAAGTCCCATATGCAGAATTGCCCAAAGAATGTAGCGAGCTTTAATCTTCCAAAAGAAAACCAGAATCATTTTGCTGCTCCTGCTGCTTTTTTGACTTCATCGATTACATCAAGGGGACTATCCCACATCGGAGCATGGCCTGTATCAGAGAAAATAATCCATCTAGCGTGCTTTGGCGCAAGCGATCTCTCCTGGCAGCTAGTCTCAGGAAGTGTTCTATCTGAATCGCCAAAGATAATTGTCACTGGAATTGAGTCAGAAATCTGACGATCAAAACGTTTAAGCAACATGCCATCCCAAGCCGGGTAATAGCCTTCTGCGCTAGCCATGGCAATTGCTGCATTAAGACATAATTGATAAGAGAACTCTTGCCACCGCGGGCTAACATCAGCAAAACCCAACCTGCGAGCAAGTTCGAAGTGAAGCGCTGTTGGCGCAAGTTTTACTGTGTATCTTGCAAGAAATCGAGCTAGCGCTGTTCCGGGGTATCTAGCGTTGTAGGGATTGAGCCAAAGCCCGGCAGGTGCGATGCCAACTAAAGATCTGACTCTTCCTGGCGCAATTGCCGCCATCTCCATTGCAATCCAGCCACCAAGTGAATTACCTGCAAGATGAAATTTATCAATTGAAGCCGCGCTCAACTCCTCCAACACTCTGAGTGCTAAAGAGTGAGGATCCATTAATTCACCTTTTTGATAAGGACTCTTACCATGTCCTGGGAGATCAAGGGTCACAACTAAAAAGTCTTTATCTAAAGTTGATCGAATAGGTTTAAAAGCATTACTGGCAGAGCCCATGCCATGAATTAGAACTAGGGGATCTCCCGCGCCACTCTTTTCAATATATAGCGGAGAGCTCACAGAGTAATTCTCACTCTAATTACCAACTCTTGCAGCCTTAGCACCTGATGCCTCTAGTAATTCTTGATAAGTAGTTGGAAATACTGCATGAGGATGACCTGCGGCGGCCCAGATAACTTGATAATCATTTAAAGCTTCATCAATTAAGGTAATGCTGGGCTCATTAATCCAACCAAGTGGAGCAACTCCGCCAACCGAGTATCCAGAAATCTCCTTAACATAATCAGCGTCTGCTCGATTAAGTGTCGGAACTTGCAGTAATTTAGCCACCATCTCAGTATCAACTCGGTGGCGACCTGAGGTAATCACTAGAAGCGATCTGTCATCTGGCAACCTAAACACTAGCGATGAGGCGATCTGTCCAACTTCAATACCTAATCCTGCTGCCGCTTCAGCTGCTGTTCTTGCGCTATCGGAGAGAATTTTTATCTTCCCGGAAATTCCATGTTTATCAAAGGCTGCTTGAGCGCGCTTAACTGCAGCTTTTTCCAATATCGAATCCACAGTGGGATTCTAGAGAGTGCTTATCAATTCCTTAACTAGCGACTTAATCTGATCGCGAATTGGGCGGATTGCATCGATGCCTTGCCCGGCAGGATCATCTAATTTCCAATCTAGATAGCGCTTGCCTGGATAGATTGGACAGACATCCCCGCATCCCATCGTGATAACAACATCTGAGGCCGCAACAGCTTCATCGGTAAGAATCTTTGGTCTCTGCGCGCCTAGGTCAATACCTTCCTCTTTCATTGCAATAGCTACAGCTGGATTTATCGAGTCTGCAGGAGCAGAGCCTGCGCTTCTTACCTCAACCCAATCTCCAGCAAAGTGCTGAAGAAAACCAGCGGCCATCTGGGAGCGCCCTGCATTATGAACGCAGACAAAGAGAACAGAAGTTCTTTTCACTTACGAAATGAACCAAGTTTCAATAAGAGTAAAGGCTGCGATAGCAAAAACAAATATCGCAAAGGCTCGCTTCAAAGTTATCGGAGAAATCTTGGAACTATGGTGAGATGCCCAACGTGATACAAACAGTGCCATTAGCGCCATAATGATTGGGATTGACCAATTGATCTCATTCCAATGGCGAAAATGAGCAATGAAACCTGTGAGAGTATTGATTGTTATTATGAAGAGTGAAGTTCCTGCAGCTTTGGCTGGAGCAATGTTATAAAAGAGAATTAGAATTGGAATAGCTAAGAAACCTCCACCAATTCCAAAGAGGCCTGTTATTGCGCCAATAATTAGTGAGATGGCAATCAAAGCAAGAGGTGAAATCTTACGTTCACTTGATTGTTTAGCTCCAGGCAAAAGCATGGAAAGTCCGGCAACTACCAATACCAAGGCAAAGCCTGTGAGAATTGCACTTTCTGGAATCTGTGGCAGAAAATAAGCTCCGGTAAAGTTGGTGGTCAATCCAATTGCCCAGATAACAAGTGACTCTTTAATCAAAATTTCATTCTTCTTTAGTTTTGGTAGCGCTCCTGAGGCAGCCCCAACAAAAACCACAATCAGTGAGGCGGTCGTGGCCTGCACTGGGTTGAATCCAAAAATATAAATTAAGGCTGGGACCGCCAACATGGAGCCTCCAGCTCCGACATATCCCAAAACTGACCCAATTGCGATCCCGGTAAGAATTGCCAGCGCTATCTCCATTAGAGGAGGCTACCTAAATCAAAAGAAAAACCCCCGCTACTACTGCCTATTAGCGGGGGTTTCTGTTAAGAATTCAACTGTTGTTCAACTAGAGGTTAAAGATTCCCTCTGTAATTGTTGGGCCAAATTCTCCGCCGCTTCCAACCAAAACAAAGATAATCAGAGAAGCGCCAGCAAGGGCGAGATTCTTCAGAAAATCTGACAACTCATGCTGATTTGCCTGTGCATCTGTAACTTTCCAGAAGTCATGCATTTTAAATGCTGAAAGAAGAAGGAAAATAGCGAGTAGTAGCGCACCTAAATCAGCATAAATTCCAAGTGCCACATATAGTCCGCCAATAATCAACATTAGCCCGGTGACAATCACAGATAACTTAGCTGCTGGAACTTTCTTATATTGGGCATATCCCGTCATGGCCTCAAGCTTCGTTAAGTGGGCTACTCCTGATGCGAT
>Ga0208048_1001483_pt1 | contig 11968 bp, 11 predicted proteins | sample Malawi_45m_30L_FD_184163 | JGI IMG/M metagenome (GOLD analysis project Ga0208048, IMG submission 184163) | Freshwater microbial communities from Lake Malawi, Central Region, Malawi to study Microbial Dark Matter (Phase II) - Malawi_45m_30L... | ecosystem: Environmental > Aquatic > Freshwater >...
GCATAGCTTTATTCAGTACAGCAACCAGTGCGTGAATGATTCACCCAAAGATGCTCTGATTCACGAAAAGCTGCGAGACATTGCCGGCCTTGGCATTGTGCAGTTGGAATCCGGGCTAGATCTGGTGCTGGAGGCAGACAAAATCAATCGCCAGCACGCGGCGTGACTCAACACATCCGTTTTAACGCGCGGGGACTGTAAGCCCTTGCGCCGTACCGCTGCGTTGTTGAGCCGTGCCGCTGCGTTGGCTAGCCGGGCTGGCTTTGCTCGGTCGCTGCCTCTTGCTCGCGCCGATAGCGCAGCGAAGAGAATACCGATGCCGCAATGAACGCAATACCGATCAAGCCGGTTACCACTTCAGGTACGTGAAACTTCATGGTAATGAACATGATCAGCGCGAGTATGCCGATCGCATAATGCGCGCCGTGCTCCAGATAGACGTACTCATCGAGCGTACCCTGCCTGACTAAAAACACGGTGATTGATCGCACAAAAACAGCGCCGATCGCCAGCCCGAGCATGATGATCACCACATCATTGGTGATTGCAAACGCACCAATCACACCGTCAAAAGAAAATGAGGCGTCCAACACCTCAAGATACAAGAAGCCGCCTATGCTGCCGGTTTTGACTGCTTTGCCGACCTCACTTGCGCCTGATTCTTCTTTCTCGAGCATATTGCCGAGGATGTCCACCCCAACATAAACAATGATGCCCCAGACCCCGGCGGTCAGTACTGGCAGATGGTTATTCGGCTCGGCAAGCGTCAAGCTACTCAGCACCACAATCAGCGCGATGAAAATAGGCATGGCCTGCACCTTGCCGTAGCTCGCCATTTTTTCTTCAAAGTGACCCGCCCAGTGCAACTCCTTGTCCTCATCAAACAAGAAATTCAAGAACACCAGCAGCAGGAAGACACCACCGAAAGCAGCGACTTCATCATGGTGCTTGGTCAAGAAATATGAAAAATCACGCGGATTATGCAGCGCCATGTTCCAGACTTCAGCCGCGCCCAGATCGGCCGTTTGCGCAACGATCACCAGCGGGAACAACAAGCGCATGCCGAACACCGCAATCAAGATACCCAGCGTCAGAAATAGCTTTTGCCAGAACGCGTCCCAGTGTTTGAGCACCGATGCATTGACCACCGCATTGTCAAATGAAAGAGACACTTCGAGCACACCGAGTATGAGCGCGATACCGAAAGCAGTCACAGCGCTGGGCAAACCGCCGTGCTCATAACCCCACCAGACTGCCAGCGTCAGACAAATAACTGCGAAGAGAATAGAACCACTAAAGTGCCGCAAAGCAGACCTCCGACGTCATATTTTTTAGCATTCGTTGTAAGCCGAAGCGATATTCAAATTCACCGCGATACCAAGCGTTGGCACCTATCTCGTTCGATGCATGACAAAACGGCAGAGCCGCACACTGTCAATGCAAGGGCTGCCAACGCCGCGAGCGGCCTAGTGAGATGAATTCCAGATTCGACTTATTGCGTGATCAGCACATCGCGCACGCGTTATATCATAAGCAGGCCCGGCCGCGCTCGAGCGTGAATGGTTTTTTTGGGAAAAAATTTATTGGCGCAGTGCGCGCTTCAATAACTTGCCGTTGGGATTTCTTGGCAAGGGTTTATCGCTGAAAAATATTTCCTCAGGTACTTTGTAATCGGCTAATTGGGTCGCGCAGTGCGAGCGCACGGTGTCGGCATCCAATACGCCGTTCGGTGCATACAAATGGGCGTGTACACGCTCACCCAGCACGGGGCACGGATGTCCGACCACTGCTGCCTCGACCACACCGGGTAGCGCCATCAGCGTGTTCTCTACTTCGACTGAGTAGATCTTGAAGCCACCCCGATTAATCATGTCCTTGATGCGATCAAAGATACGCACCGCGCCCTGCTGGTCAATTGATCCGACATCGCCCGAACGCCAGCAGCCTTCCGCAAAACCTTTGGCAGTTGCTTCGGGGTTGTCCCAGTAACCGGGTACCACCATCGGCCCGCCTATCCACAGCTCGCCGGACTCACCTGCCGCGACCGGCTGACCCTCTGCATTCATCACACGGATATGCGCGCACGGTACCGCAATACCAACGCTATCGTGATAAACCGCCGACAAGCCGAGCGGCATGATGGTGCTGGGCGAAGTAGTTTCAGTCGAGCCATAGCAATTGACCAAGGTCAGACCGGGCAATGCCTCGGCCAGTGCTTGAACCGTTGGCACCGGCATCGGCGCGCCACCGTAGCCACCCACGCGCCAACACGTGAGGTCTGCGGTGAGAAACGCCGGCTGCAACAAACACAGCTGGTACATCGCAGGTACCAGCACGCTGTAGGTAATTTTTTCGCGGGCGATCAAATCAACAAAGCTGGCCGCTTTGAACTCCGGCACGATCACCACCGCCCCACCAACATGCACCATCAATGCAATCAACGCGACCAAGCCTGTGACGTGGCTGGCCGGTACCGCCAGTACGGCACGATCGCGATAGTCCAGCTTGAGCGTGACTGCAAAATGAATCACCGAGTGCGCAACATTAAAGTGCGTCAGCATGGCGCCCTTGGGGTGTCCGGTGGTACCGGACGTGTAGAGAATACAAGCACAATCTTCTTCGTCAACCGCAGCGATGACGTCAGATTGCCCATTCAATTCACTGAGTCGCACAACATCCAGACCGACCGGCGCGCCGTCGCGAGCGGCCATGGTGGATGAATCAGCGACCTCTGGGATGGCAATACATAAGCGTAACGATGGCAGATCGGTGACTGCAGACAACCTGGGTAGTAGAACATCGTCCAAGACGATGGCCGCCGCGCCGCACTGCTGCAAAATAAATGCAAGACCCGGACCTTGCTCCCGCGTGCCGACTGGCACCGCAATTGCGCCAATTTTTTGCAATGCGAATAGCACCGAAACAAACTCTGGCCGATTGCCGATAAACATCACCACGCGCTCACCCGCGCGCAAGCCCAAGGCAGACAATCCTGCAGCCAGTCGATCTACTTCGTCGTTCAGTTGACGATACGTCCAGCGCTGCTCGCCGCACGCAACTGCTTCACGATCGGCGAACCTGGATACTGCATGCGCCAACATGGCGTACATCGACTGGGGTCGATCAACAAAACAACTCAATTCCCGATCACCGAAATGAATCTCGGTGCGCATCGGGGGTAGATCGATATGCTGCTGCCAATGGATCGTCATGTAACGCAAGATTTATGAATTCATCTACCAAACGACGAAGAATCAATCGTCTTGTTTCACCTAACGCATCAAGCAAGCTCAGCAGATAGGTTCCAAAGCCTTTTAGTGTTACGTTGGGCGCCGCGTTCTATCGTAATCTCTAAATCCAGCAAGCTACGCGAATGGTTAAGATCAGATTGCGCAATCAGTACCGCCAGATCACTCCCGCGTAAGGATGCGATCACTGCAGATAGACGCGCCGATAGCGCGGGCGCTACACCCTCAAACGGCTCATCGAGTAATAACAAGCGCGTGCCCACAGCGAGCGCACGTGCGAGCGCCACCAGCTTTTGCTGACCACCGGATAGCAGCAAGGCGCGTCGATCACGCATCTCTTGCAACTCGGGCAGCACCTGATACACAAATGCGAGTCGCTCCGCCGTATTAGCCACACCGGTCGCCCACAGCGGCACCAGAATATTTTCTTCGACACTGAGTTCCGGCACCAAGCCTCTATCCTCAGGCATGTAGCCGATGCCTAAACCTGCGCGCGCATGAGATGGCAAGCGCGTGAGGTCTTGACCATCGAAGCGAATTGAACCGCCCTGCAACGACAAGTGACCCATGATGGCGCGTAGCGTGGTGGTTTTACCAGCGCCGTTACGCCCAATCAGCCCAACCATTTTTCCTTTGGCGACCGCCAGCGATAGTCCGCGCAGCACTTGCGCTGATTGAATCGATACCTGTAGCTGTTCGATTTCAAGCATGATCAGTATCGGCAGACATCTCGCCGGTGACATAGCGTTTCACGTCAGGCATGGCCAACGCCTGCGACGGCTGATTGTCCGCGATAATGCGCCCACTATAGAAAGCAATCACACGCTGGCTGTAGCGCAAGACGATATCCATATCATGCTCGACAAATAAAACCGTCGTACGACTTCCTTCCAATGCGCGCATGACGGTATCCATCATCGGAAACTTCTCGTCAGCTGACACACCGGATGTCGGCTCATCGAGCAATAACACGTTGGGTTGGCTGGTCAGCGCCATTGCAATATCGAGCAACTTGCGCACACCTCCGGGCAGCTCACTCACCAAGCGGTCAGCGTGCATTGACAAATCAAAGCGTTGAAGAATCTCTGCTGCCCGAGCCACGCTATCAGTATTTTTTGCAGGCTGCAGGAAGGATAGTGTGCTTTGCTGCGCCGCCAGCGCTGCCAGCAAATTGTTTTGTACTGTCAGCGAGTGGTACAGCTGTGGAATCTGAAATGATCGGGCGACGCCCATGCGTGCGATCTGGCGTGGCGGCATGCCAATAATACTCTGACCATCGAGCATGATCTCACCGGCATCCGGCTTGATGTAACCCGTAAGCATATTCACAAAGGTTGTCTTGCCGGCCCCGTTACTGCCGATCAGACTGACTCGCTCGCCATGAGCAATCGTCATTTGCACATCAGCCGCCGCAGTCACCGCGCCAAACTTTTTTTGTATGCCCTGCGCGAAGATCGCATTCATCGAGCTCATGCGCTACCTCGCTGCACGGTACTGGCGCGCCAGTGTTGTACCCAGAGCGAGCCTATCCCGCTTGGCAAGAAGCGAATCACCGCGAGCAGGAACAAGCCCATCGCCAACTGCCAGCTGTTCGGGAAATACGCACTGGAAAACGATCGCACCAACTCCAGCGCGATCGAGGCAATGAATGCAGCCAGTACGCTGTGATGCCCGGCCAGAATAGCGACAAACACAAAATCGCCTGAACGCGTCCAGTAACTGTAATCCGGCTCGACATGTCCAAGCGCGATGACCGCTAGCGCACCACCGACACCACCACAAAATGCCGCGATAATGAAATTGGCTGCGATCAGTGAGCGCACCGAACTCCCCAGATATTCAACACGAATCTCGTTATCGCGTGCTGACAACGTGACCAAGCCACGCACCGAGTCAAAGTAAATCCGCATCCAGATACTGATGATGCCGACCACGATGACGGTCACTGTGTAGTTTGTGTAGCCAACGGATGTATCGCTCGGTCGCCAACCAAAATAACTGACACGGCCCATGTTCAGACCATCCGAGCCACCGAACGCGGTTGATTTGATCAACAGGCCGTACAGCACCATGGAGAGCGCCAGCGTCAGCATCGCAAAGAAAATCCCGCGGTAACGCGCGATCAACCATGCAAAAGGTGCGGCGATCAGTGCTGCGATCACACCGCCAGCGAAAGTCAGCAACAAGCCATCGGTCAAGCCCAAGGCACCAAAGCCCAGCGCGGCGGTGTAACCACCTGTGGCAAATACCAGGCCCTGACCAAACGACACCACACCACTGCGCATCAGCAGCATGATGCCAAGCGCCACCACGCCATTGGCCAGTGACATGGTGAGCAGAAAGGTCAGCCAGCGCGGCATAGCGGCACCACTCAACAGCAATACGACGATCACCAATGAACCGAGCAGCAGCGTACGCGTAGGCGTGGCATCGCGCGAGGTCATCTCAGATTTTCCTTGCCTGAATACGCTGAAACAGTCCCTCGGGACGGAACATCAGCACAATCGCCATCACCAGATAAATCGAGAACAATTCAGCGACCGGCCAGACATGCACTGCGGTTGATCGCGCCAAACCGACGATCAGCGCGCCAATCGCCGCACCGGGAATGCTACCCAAGCCACCGATGATGACAACAGCAAATGAAATGATGATGACGCCGACCGATACACCCGGCTGGACCGAGATCATGGGTGCCGTTAAAGCACCACCCAATGCCGCCAAAAAAATGCCGGTCGAAAAAGCCAAGGTATGAACACGCGAGACATTCACACCCATACTCGCAGCGATTTCTTCATTGTGAATGACAGCGAGTACCAATTTGCCGAATCGGGTACGGTTCAATCCCCACCAGACACTGACACCCACCACGACGGCGGCCAGCACCAGCATGAAGTCGTAACCCACATACGACAGCGTACCGATGTCGACCATGCCAAACAGCATGTAGGGGTCAGCCACGTATAAGGGGTTCACACCCCAGATCAATTTGGTCAAGTCTTCCATGATCAGGAATAGTGCGAAGGTCACAAGCACCAACAACACCTCATCGCGCCCATAGAACATACGCAGCAAACCACGTTCGCAGAGCGGTGCCACCAAGGCTGCCACTACGACAGCAGCCAACAGCATTGCCACAATTGACCATGCGGGTGCCAGCTGCATGCTGGTGAACCAAGCAACCATACTGGCCGTGGCGTAAGCGCCGAGCGCATAGAAACTGCCGTGTGCGACGTTCAGTATTTTGAGAATACCGAACACCAAGGTCAGACCGAGCGCAACAATGAATAGCCATGACGCATAGGTCAGGCCATCAATCAGTATCGTCAACAGTAACGGCATTTAGCGTGGCCGATGCGTCGCGTGAGTGATTAGTCGCACTTCGCTCCCGGGAAGCCGGCTTTCATCCAGTCTTCGGCTTTCATGTTGGCGGGTGGGTTGACGCACTCTGCGGTGAAGCGCTGAATGTCTTTCATCACCATCAAACGCTTCTCCGGATCCCATTTGGTGATTCCGATGGCGGTGGGCTGAATCGCCTGATGGCCATTACCGATTGCCAGCTTGACCCGGCCACCGGGTGCTTCCCACTCCAACCCCGTGAATGCGTCGATCAGTTGCTCGGTCGTCGGTTTCTTGCCGCCATTCGCTTTCATCGCTTTTTCTACGGCCAATTTCAATGCCATCAAACTTTGCGCCATCCGGTAGGGTGCCTGCACGGGATACACATTCCAGCGATTTTGGTAGAGATTCCACCACCAGTCGTTCAGTGCGGACTTGGGCGCCAACATGCCGTAAGCACCACGCGCGCCCAACACCACGCCCTCAGGCATACGGTCACCCAATGGGATCAACACATGATCAGCCGCGGTAAGTACCACCAGCGATTTTCTGAACAAACCACGCGGTGAGGCTTGCAAGATCATTGCCTGCAAGTCGCCACCCCACACACTGGAGTGTGTGACATCGGCCGGTTGCGACATCAATTGCGAGATCTCGGTACCGTATTGCCCGGCGCCGAATTTTGGACGCTGATCTGCCTGCACTTTGGCATTCGGATACAGCACTGCCATCGACAAGGTGAAGTCCTTGATCGAGTCGTGACCCCAAGCGTAATCCTGATTAATCAAATTGATGGTGTTGACTTTGACGTTACGCGATTTCAGGTAGCGTGCAGCCGCCACGTTATCCATCGCGCCGTGTGAAGCGGTTCGAAATACATACCGGTAGCTGGCTTCTTCAAAAATACGCGGCGTGCCACAGTCGTACAGCACCAGCAGTTTTTTCATTTCCTCGGCGACGGGCGCGACTGCCAGGCAATCACCCGAGCTGACATAGCCAATCACTGCGTCGACGTTTTCGCGGTCATATAAATTACGGAGTTCTTGTACCTGCTTGGTCGCACCACCGTTTTCATCCACGAACACCGGTACGATGGTCAGACCACCAAAGCCTGGCTTGTTGTACGGTGCGGGTGCCTTACCTTGATTGAAAGTCTCGATCAGAATCTTCGCGCCATTCACCGCCGGCACGCCAAAGCTATCGGCTGCCTGACCCGAGAGGAAGCTCACGATGCCCACTTTGAATTCCTGCGCTGTCGCCGGGGCCGCCGCGGTGAACGCTAACAGAGTTGCACTGAGCATCAGCGCAGTGGTGCTGCCTTGGGTAGCGCGGAAAGGTTTCATATCAGCCTCAGGGATGGTGGTGCCGGTTTCGGTCGACCGACTTCTTGTTGATCAGATATCGCATCATCCAATTGGTGAAATTGCCGCGTCAACCGATATCGATGCTGCGTTGCCGTAAATTTGTGCTTGCGCGCTTATATCTTCGATGTGTCGGCCTAATCTAGCAAAAATATTAGCTTATTAATAATCATGCTCAGGTAGCCCATCGGCTAGTAATTTACATGCCTGCGATTGACGAGCAAGCCATTGCCCAGCCATTAATGGATGGTCCGGTAATGACGGGCAGCCACTTGATCGACCAAATTTCGCTAGACTTTCCTGATTGGAGGACAGCGCAAAGATGAATAATCGTCGCCATCAAAGAATTGAATTTGGAGCAGCCTGTGTCAGTCAATAGCACGCAAAACAAACATGCCGTCTGGCTTGAAGTTGCGCTGAATGGCCCGTGGTCGCGTGATCGGCAGCCCGCCATACCGATATACGCAGATGAGATCGTTGAGCAAGCCATCGCATGCGCCCATGAGGGCGCAGCCATTATTCATGTTCACCCCTATGATCCGGCAACGCAGCGGCAGCGTGACGACGCGGAGATTTATGCACCCATCATTGAACGCATTCGCAATCAGGTGGATGTCATTTGCTACGGCACGTTGCCATTCGCGGGTGATGTGGACGCGCGGCCCAGCCTGAGTGCTGAGCAACGACATAGCGCCGTCGAGCGATTGGCACAGGCGGGCTTGTTGGAGTGGACCGTGGTGGATCCGGGCTCGACCCATATCACTACGCGCAATGATATTGCGCGCGGCAAGCAAGGGTTCATTTATGCCAACCCGGAAGATCACGTGCGATACGGGCTCGCGATTTGCAAGCAATACCAGCTCACCCCTTCTTATGCGATCTACGAACCCGGCTTCATGCGGCTTGGTGCAGGTCTGCACACATCGCTTGCCGATGTGCCAGCGCCGGTATATCGCCTCATGTTTTCAGATGACTTTACTTTCGGTTTTCCGCCACAGCCGTGGGCAGTAGATGCTTATGCCCGGCTGCTGGAAATCGAAGCGCCGGGCGCGCCTTGGATGGTGGCCGGCTTGGGCGTCAAGATTGATTCACTGATTGAGTACACCGTCGCACAGGGTGGTCATGTACGCGTCGGATTAGAAGACGCACCGCTCGGTCATACGGTTGGCAATGTCGATCAAGTACGTTCGGCACGCGCACGGATCGAGCGCAGCGGTGGCAGACTCGCCAGCACTGATGAAATACGCAAAAAATTACAGCGCTAGTTAACTCGACAGGCGGGCGATACTACCGCCCACGTCACGGCCCATGTAACGGCCCATGTCACCGCCAGTCATCAGCAAGTCCTGGTTCGTATGCCAATGAGCCGATGCGGTCGGCCATGGAAGATAAAGCGCTCACTGCCGAGGAGCAGGCGAGGAAGACGCCACCATGCCAGCGAGTTGATAAAGATTTTGCGAACGTGCGCCGCTGCGACAAAACGCCAGCAAGGGGCCTGGTGCAGTTGCAAGCAAGTGCGCGAAATCGCGTGCCTGCTGCTCGGTGATCTGACCACTAATCACGGGTAAGTAGGCGTAATTCAAACCAGCCGCCTTCGCAGCGGCCTCGATCTCCGCATTCGGAGGTTGGTCGGCCCCGCCCTCACCATCAGGGCGATTGTTCACCACGGTTTTGAAACCCATGGCCGCGATCTCGACGAGATCGTGCGGACCAATCTGTGGCGCGGTAGCGAAGTGTTCAGTGTGACGGGAAACAAGTGCAGCCATGATGATTCACCCTTGATTGAATGATGTGGCCCGATGCAGGCGATTGCCGATGAAGCCTTGATTTATCTGGCTAAATTATATCGAGTTCCAAACTAAGGGCCGCTCGGTGACTGCTTGAATCAACGCATTTGTCGCCGGTGAAGGCCCGGAAGAAGCCTATGCCCCGTTGAACAGATCATGCTAACTTTCAGACTTCGGCCCGGCGCCCGCCGGCTTCACGCAAAGCATGAGTCCTCTATGCGCAAACTATTGCCCTTGATTTTGCTGCCGATTTGTTTGACCGCCTCAGCCGAGTGGGTCAAGGTCGGCGATACACGTCAGCTTAAATTCGAGAAATATATTGACCCCGACAACGTAAAACAAAGCGGGCCCATGGCGATCATGCGGCAGGTATGGGAGATCGGCAATTTCCTTGAGCCGGGCAAAGATGGTGTGGCATCAGTGAAGACCCTGGCAGAGTACAACTGCCAAGATCGCCAACTACGCGTGCTCGAGGAGCATTGGTTCACCGAACCTTGGGCCAAAGGCAAAGAGATTACGCCGGTGAGTATGAATGAAACGGCGAGCGAGTGGAGAGCACTCACACCGAATAGTGTTGGCGCGACGATTATTGATGTAATTTGTCCCAGTGGGGACGATGGTTAAAAACTTGGGGATGGATGAGCCGAGACCTTCTCCGCTCACCCCTTGAAATCAAACGGGTCAAAGCGAGTTACCTTCAAAACCGTTGCACGCCAAATGGCCCAAACAATTACTGCTTCGCCTCCAGCGCCAGGATCATCGTAGCGAGCTGCTTTGCATCCGCATCGGATACATGTGCCTGTGGCGGCATGATGTCTTCGCCCCAGACGCCGGTGCCGCCCGCTTTGATCTTCGCTGCCAGTTTTGCGGTAGCAGACACATCACCCGAATACTTGGCAGCAATTTCTCTCAGGACCGGACCATACTTGCGTTTATCAATAAGGTGACACGACAAGCACTGATTTTTTAGCAACAAGCCATTGAGTTGTTCAGTATCCTCGGCCATGGCTTTGCCAAAAACGGCAAAACCCAAGAGCAGAAGTAGTGCGATAAAGCGACCCATGAATATCTCCATTGAAAAACGCGCTGCCTCGCGGCAGCGCGTTTAGACACAACCGCTACTTATTCCGGTGTAACACGGTAGATGACGTTAGCAGCCTCGTCACCTACGTAAAGAGCACCGTCAGGGCCCAGCGTCAGGTGACGGAAGCGACCAGCAACGCCCGGCCAGGACACCTCTTCACGCTTGGACGACAAGCCATCCTTCGAGATATCCAAAATGTCGATGCGGTAACCCGTTGGCGTGCCATGGATACCAATGCCCGCGTAACCCACCGCCAGACGGCCTTCCCACTCTTTCCACTGCTTGCCGACCAACCAGGCGCTACCGGCCATACCTTGTGAGAGGCCGTTGTTATTCCATGCTGGTTTCATCGCCTTCGGATAAGCCTTCAGGTCAGTCATCGGCATGAATGCAGCACGCTCTTTTGGAGGCAGCGCGCCCATCTGGTTAGGCGAGTAACCGCAGTAAGCGTCTGGGCATGCAGGACGGCCGTTGACTTCACCACGCGGATCCCAACCACCGTTACCACCGTTGACCAGCTTGGTCACTTCATCGCTGTGCCATGGGCCATTTTCGGAGGTGAAGGGCTCATTGGTACCCGGACGGAAGGAAATGCCCTGTGGGTTGCGATGGCCGTAGGTAAACACACGCTTGTCAAAACCTGACGGTGGATTGTTACCCGGTGCTGCATTGCCGTCACGGTCAACGCGCAGAACCTTGCCGCGCATTTGGGTTGGGTGCTGAGGACCCTCGCCGCTGTGGTTATCGCCAATCGTCACATACAGGAAGCCATCACCTGGGCTGAAACGGATACGGCCGCCGTTGTGCGCACCAGGACCACCAAACGGGTGGTTCGACTTCTTCGGCTTGTAGCCGAGGTCGTTGATGATTTCTGTGATGTCGGATACGTCAGACAGTGAAGAATTCACTTTCATGCGCATCACAATATTGTTGTAACCGCCGTAGGTGCGATTGTCGCCGCGCGAGCTGGACATCAGATAGATGTAGCTGTTCGACTTGAAGTCCGGATCGATCGCTACGCCGAGCACACCCGCCTGGCCGTCACAGAACAAGTCGCCTTTGGTTTTAGCATAGCCGCTGGAACCACCGACGCCGAGCAGTTTATTTACGCTGCCGGACGATGTGCGAACAGAGAGGCCTCCGCACTTC
>Ga0208048_1001484_pt1 | contig 11965 bp, 10 predicted proteins | sample Malawi_45m_30L_FD_184163 | JGI IMG/M metagenome (GOLD analysis project Ga0208048, IMG submission 184163) | Freshwater microbial communities from Lake Malawi, Central Region, Malawi to study Microbial Dark Matter (Phase II) - Malawi_45m_30L... | ecosystem: Environmental > Aquatic > Freshwater >...
TGTGCTTCTTCGACTGGCCGGTCAAAAGGCTTTGATACTAATGCACCTCAGCCATCCAACCCATTAATCAAAGTTGCACTTCGTCCTTGAATTCACCCAGAAATTCCAGTCTGATAAAACCGCCAACTTGAATAGCGCTTACCAGCAAAAGAAGGCAGAGTACGAATACAGTGTTTTGAAATCTCGTGGCACCAACGTCATGTCATTACTGGCAGGTGGTATCACTAATTTCAGTACTTTTTTTTGGGGTAATTCGGTCTCACGATACCTAGCGGGCCGCCTTCCTGAGGCAGCAAGTTATATAGGTAGCGCGATATCAGGCTTGCTACACGTTGTGGTTGGTGGGCCGGTGTTAAAGGCGGCGTCTACTACCAGTTGGAACGCCCCGGCGTTGGTTGAATTTAATACCTACTGGAAGGTAGCCGGATCATTATGGGGCGATCGGTTACGTGCCCAGCTTGGCGCACTAGGAGTTGATCGCTGGGTTGATGAGAATCATAAAAAGAAATACTTAAGCGCCGACCCAAAGAATTCCGGTTACATTGATATTGAACAGCGCTGGCAGGAGACGCGTGGTCTTTGGCCACTTTTTGTAGCTCGCTACAAGACAGAAGAAGCGGCTTACTTTAGCTATGCCATGAACTTCACTTTCAAGGCAGCCATGGCAGGTGGCATGACAAGATTGATGGCTACTAAATCTGATGCGTCGAAGGTAATTGAATGGATTCTCCACAGTGTCATGGGCTGGTTTTCAGGGGCTCAAACGGTTGCAGGTATTCAGGTTGCCAGGAGTCAGATTCCGGGTGCTACAGAGACAGTTTTACCAAATCGTGAGGTTCATGCGGCACACGCCACTATGTTGCAATCATTATTAGTGGATCTACAGTCCGCGTATCCAAACCTACGCACACAATCTCCGACAACGACCGACGCCCGTGCTGAGCGGGAGTTATTAAAAGCCATTAGACGAACCCAAAAATTGTTAGATGAGGCAAATACTAAGTCAAAATTCGGCGGGACTTTAAGGTATGAGTTTTTCGCTCAGTTCAAAACGATCGACGCTGGCGCTGATACCGCCGCAGAAGTTCTTGGACGTGCATTATCGGTCATGCCTTCTGCAGCACTTTCCAATTATTTTGCGAGCTGGCGAGTTAGCGGCAATCCCTGGTTGACATTTGCTGGTCATGCATTGCCTGCACTACTTTTAATCGCTCCTCCTGGGTGGACAGCGCGGCCGATTTACGCGGGTTTCTTTCGAGCGCTATTTCAAATAGTAATCAATGAGTCAAGTCCGAAAGTAAATACCGCGAGCAGTTCGGCTACCACCACAACAATCAAGGTTCCGGACAATTTACACGATAGTATTGTCGAGGGTAGCGAATCATCGAGCTATCTTGGCAGCGAGTTTTCGGAGAAAAGCGAGAAAAATGCCAATACTGACGAGGATGAGAGCGTGATCGTCAGAGTCTCAGATGGTGAGCAAACGTCCGACGATGAGGATTCCGACGATGAGACGTGGAAGGGTCGCCCCACCCGGCGAGACCAGGACAATTTTTGGTCTTAGTGCAGAAAATCGCTTGGCTATAGCCACTTTCTGTATCGTTCATCGATTGACTATTGCAGCGCTTGATCGATCAACTCTATCCAGTGCCTGACAGGGATGTCGGTACCTGACTGTAAGTGAGTCAAGCAGCCGATGTTGGCCGATACAATCACCTCGGGGCTCGTCGCCTCGAGGTTTTTTATTTTTTTATCGCGCAGTTGATAAGACAACTCGGGTTGCGTGACCGAGTAGGTGCCGGCCGAACCACAGCACAGATGACTATCGGCGCACAGCTTCACATCAACACCGCAGGCATGCAGCACGCTCTCGACCTTACCGCGGATCTGCTGTCCGTGTTGCAAGGTGCAGGGCGGATGGTAAGCAACACGCTTAGCAGTTTTGCCAGTCAGTTGTTTAGTCAGTTCCGCCTCAAACGCCGGCATGATTTCTGATAAATCTTTGGTGAGCTCGGAGATACGCTTCGCCTTGTCTGCGTAGAGCGGATCGTCTTGCAGTAAATGGCCGTAGTCTTTCACGGTCACGCCGCAGCCCGAAGCCGTCATCACAATCGCTTCTGCGCCGGCAACCACATACGGCCACCAGGCATCAATATTGCGCCGCATATCCTCCAAGCCACCGGCCTGGTCATTCAAGTGATAACGAATCGCGCCACAACAACCCGCCTTCGGCGCCATCTCTAACTGTATCCCCAACTTGTCCAGCACGCGCGCGGTCGCAGCATTAATGCTTGGCGACATCGCTGGCTGCACGCAGCCTTCGAGTATCAGCATCTTGCGCGCGTGGGACCGGGTTGGCCACTGTCCTGCAGCACGCGGCTCGGGTACTTTGTTGCGCAGCACCTCGGGCAGCAAAGGACGTACTGCCTGACCGAGCTTCATGGCGATGCCGAACAACTGCTGCCTTGGCAGTGCTTCTTTCAGAGCGGTGCGGACCAGCTGCTGCGCAAATGGCCGCTCAACCTGTTGATCAACAATATCGCGCCCGATATCAATCAAACGCCCATAGTTCACACCCGACGGGCACGTGGTCTCGCAGTTGCGGCAAGTGAGACAGCGGTCGAGATGAAGTTGCGTTTTTTCAGTAGCCGGCTTGCCCTCAAGGACTTGCTTGATTAAATAAATCCGACCACGCGGACCATCCAGCTCGTCACCCAGTAACTGATAGGTGGGACAGGTAGCGGTGCAAAACCCACAGTGCACGCACTTGCGCAGGATGGCATCTGCCTCTTGGCCCTGCGGGGTGTCTTTGATGAAATCAGCGAGATTGGTTTGCATCGTCAGAAATCGGAGTACATACGGCGCGGGTTAAAAATACCGACCGGATCGAAAGCATTTTTCAAGTTGCGGTGAATGCGCGCCACCGAAGGTGCCAGCGGCTGAAACACACCCACCGATTTATCGCCACCTTTGTACAGCGTTGCGTGACCACCGGCATTGGCGGCCACAGAGCGAACTGCCGTCGCATCTGCAGTCGTTTTCAACCAACGCAGCGCACCGCCCCATTCGATCATCTGTTCTCCGGGCAATGCTAACGGTGGTGCAACGGTAGGCAGCGACAAGCGCCAGAGCCCTTGCTGCGGCGTTGAAAAAAACGAGTGCGTCTGCTCGCGCACCTCATCCCAAAACTTTTCTGCATCCGGCAGATCGGCGCCACCCATCTTCGCCATGGCAGCATCCACCGCCGCCTGAGCACCGGATAAACGCACGTAGAGCTTTCCGTCTAACCAGCAAGAGGCTGACAGGGGTAGTGGTTGTCCGCCCCACAGATTGAGCTGATGCAGCGCATCTTGTTCACTCATCGCAAATTGCAAGGAGTGCTGCGCGAACGGGCGCGGCAACACCTTGAGTGACACTTCAAGAATCAAACCCAGTGTGCCGAGTGAGCCCGTGAGTAACCTCGATACATCATAGCCAGCAACGTTCTTCATGACCTGGCCACCGAAGTGCAGTACCTCACCCTTGCCATCCATCAGCACGGTACCCAGCACGAAGTCACGCACCGAACCGACTGCCTGACGGCGCGGACCTGATAAACCACTCGCCACAATACCGCCCACCGTGGCCAAGCCATCGAAGCGAGGTGGCTCAAAGGCCAGCATCTGCTTTTTCTCAGCTAGCGCTTTACCGATCTCGCGCAAGTTGGTGCCCGCGCGCGCGGTAATCACTAACTCGGTCGGATCATAAGAAACAATACCGCTGTAGGCGGTGGTATCGAGCAGCTCGCCAGCCAACTCCTGTCCGTACCAGTCCTTGGTACCGTTCCCGCGAATTCGCAGCGCAGTGCCGCTACGCGTAGCGGACGTGATGCGATCCCGAAATTGCTGCAATACCTGATCCATGATGATTCTATTTTTTGGCGATCTCAGAAATGGCGCAGCTTAAAAACGCGGCAGATCAGGAAACTTCAGCGCGCCGCGCTGGACGTGCATTTTTCCGTACTCGGCGCAACGCTGCAGTGTAGGGATCGCTTTATCGGGGTTCAACAGAAACGCCGGGTCGAATGCGCGCTTCACGGCGAAGAACGCTTCACGCTCTTCTGGCGCGAACTGCACACACATGGAGTTAATCTTCTCGATTCCAACGCCATGCTCACCAGTGATGGTGCCACCGACCTCAACACACAGCTCCAGGATGGCAGCACCAAATTTTTCCGCACGATCAAATTCGCCGGGAGTATTCGCATCAAACAAAATCAATGGATGCAAGTTACCGTCACCCGCGTGAAACACATTCGCGCAACGCAGGCCATAGGTTTTTTCCATCTCGGCGATGCCCAGCAATACTTTCGCCAGGTATTTGCGCGGAATCGTACCGTCCATGCAGTAATAGTCCGGCGAGATACGGCCCGCCGCCGGGAATGCATTTTTACGACCCGACCAGAACCTGACGCGCTCAGCCTCGGTGTTGGACACTGCAATTGCGGTCGCACCCGAGGCGTTCATCACCTCGGTCATGCGCGCAATTTCTTCTTCAACTTCTTCCGGTGTGCCATCGGATTCACAGAGCAGAATCGCTTCGGCGTTAATGTCATAGCCTGCATTGACGAACGGTTCAACCATGCGTGAGCTGGTCTTGTCCATCATCTCCAGGCCAGCCGGAATAATACCGGCAGCAATCACATTGGCAACCGCATTACCGCCCTTCACCACATCATCAAACGAGGCCATGATCACGCGTGCTTGCTGCGGCTTGGGTACCAACTTGACGGTCACTTCAGTCACCACACCCAACATACCTTCGGAGCCGATGAACACCGCAAGCAAATCAAGACCAGGCGCATCAAGACCTTCGCTGCCTAGCTCAACCACCTCGCCTTCGATGGTCACCATGCGCACGCGCAAAACATTGTGCACGGTCAGGCCATATTTCAAGCAATGCACGCCACCGGAGTTTTCGGCGACATTACCGCCGATCGAGCAAGCGATCTGTGAAGAAGGATCGGGCGCGTAATACAAACCATGCGAACTCGCCGCTTCGGAAATCGCCAAATTACGCACACCGGGCTGAACGACCGCAGTCCGTGAATAGGCGTCGAGCTTGAGAATACGATTCAAACGCGCTGTTGATAAAACAACGCCATCTGCAATCGGTGTGGCGCCACCAGACAGCCCGGTGCCAGCACCGCGCGGGACGATCGGCACATTCAGCTGATGGCACGCACGCAGCACAGCAATGACTTGCGCTTCGTTTTCAGGCAACGCAACCACCATCGGTAGCTGCCGGTAAGCTGACAAACCGTCACACTCATAGGGACGCGTGTCCTCTTCCTGATGCAATACCGCGTGCTGGGGCAGCGCCGCTTGCAGCGCAGCGACTACCTCGCGCTGACGCGCAAGTGTGAAAACGGGTTCTTGGGGAGCATTCATTGGAGTCAGCCAGGTACCGGCAGAGGCGGATTTCACCAGTGATAACAAGGAGCGCTAGTCTATCGAATGCACCGGCCCTGGAAGACTGATTTCTTTGCTTTTGACCTGAAAACCTTTGGCGGGAAGGTTGAAAGTTTTTAGGACAAACAGAATACCAAGCAATTTCATGTGGTCATCAGCAGTGAAGATGCCACTGTTAGACGACTAAAACGAGCCAAGCGCTGGCTTGAATGCCGGCGGGGTGACGAAATTCAAGAAAAGAGAAGGCGTTACCAGCGCAATCAAAGCCGGCCGAAGGTATCCTTCATCCACTGAAGAAATAGCGCTACTTCGGGGCGATCCAGAATCTGTTTTTCATAGACCGCGTAGTAAGAATGCGGTGGCGCCATGGTTTGCACATCGAACACACGCACCAACTCGCCTGAGGCAAGCAGCTCGCGTGCAAAATGCTGACGCGCCAGACCAACACCATGGCCATGACGCACCATCTCTTGCAGCAGCCCAAGGTCATCAACACGAATGCCAGTGGTTGGCTCAGGCCAATCCAAACCAGCCGCCTCAAACCACGGCTGCCAAGGCTCAAGCGCAGAACGGACTAATGTTGCGTGCTTGAGATCAGCAGGTTCATTCAACGGGTCGATCTGGGCAAGATACTTGGGGCTGGCCACCGCAAACGTTGGCTCGGAAAATAACAACTCACACTGTAAATTCGGATAACGTCCAGGACCGAAGCGCACTTCAAGATCACTCTCGGCCAACGCCAAATCGTACAGTGGCACCGAGAGAAAAATTTCAACAGCAATCTCGGGATGCGCCGTCGTGAATGAATCGAGATTCGGCACTAACAAATAGCGCGCAAAGGTTGGTGGTGCCGTAATCTTTAGTCGCGGCTGTACCGAAGCGGCACGGCGCGGCATCGGGAAGTCAGTCAGTGTGCGCAGCGCTTGTCGAACTACATCAAGATAACGACGACCAAATTCAGAGAGGCCTACGTTACGCCCGTCGCGTACAAACAAACGCTCGCCAACGAATTCTTCCAATAAGCGGATACGATGCGAAAGCGCTGATGGTGTAATACACAGCTCTTCAGCAGCTAATGCAAATGAGCCATGGCGGGCCGCAGCCTCAAAAGCTGATAAGGCATGAACCGGGGGAATACGTGTTGCCATGGATGTCAGATCACTTTCAGATGCGCTACCAGCGCAGTACTTTGCCTGGATTAAAAATATTGTGAGGGTCGAGCGCGTGTTTGATAGTACGCATCACATCGACCGTCTCTTCACCACTCTCTTGCACCAGAAAATCTATCTTGTGCAAGCCGATACCGTGCTCGCCAGTGCAAGTACCTTGCATGGCAATCGCGCGCGTCACCATGCGCTCGTTGACGCCTTCAGCGCGTGCGATGTCAGCAGGATCATTGGGGTCGATAATCATCTGGACATGAAAATTGCCATCACCGACATGACCGATGATGCCGTGGATGACACCCTCGCGCTCAAGGTCTGCTTTGGTCTCAAGCAGGCACTCTGAGAGCCGAGAGATCGGCACACAACAATCTGTTGAAATCGCTCGGCTGCCCGCGCGTAGCTGCAGCAAGGCAAAGTAAGCGTTGTGACGTGCCTGCCATAGGCGTGAACGATCTTCAGGTCGGGTTGCCCATTCAAAACCGGTCGCCCCATGCTCATTCGCAATCTGCTGAACGAGCTCGGCTTGTTCCTTGACACTGTGATCGCTACCGTGAAACTCGAACAGCAGTAATGGCTTCTCAGGCAGACTCAGTTTGTCATGTGCGTTCAAAGCCCGCACGCTGGTCTCATCCAGAAATTCAACACGCGCCACCGGCACGCCCATTTGTATGGTCTGTATCACCGAGTTCACTGCGGGCTCGATACTCGGGAATGAGCAGACCGCTGCCGAAATCGCCTCCGGTTGTGGGTAGAGCTTCAGCGTGACCTCAGCAATAATGCCGAGCGTGCCTTCGCTGCCCACAAACAGACGGGTCAAGTCGTAGCCAGCCGACGATTTTTTGGCGCGCGTGCCTGTCTTGATGACCTTGCCATCCGCAGTGACCACGGTCAGCGCCAGCACGTTCTCGCGCATGGTGCCGTAACGCACTGCATTGGTGCCAGAGGCGCGGGTGGCCGCCATGCCACCGATCGAGGCATCTGCGCCGGGATCAATCGGAAAGAACAAGCCGGTACCTTTTATTTCGGCATTTAACTGTTTGCGGGTGACCCCCGGCTGCACGGTGACCGTCAAGTCTTCGGCGTTAAGCGCGACCACTTGATTCATCTGCGAGAGATCAATCGACAAGCCACCTTGCACCGCGAGGATGTGACCCTCAAGCGAGGTGCCAGTGCCATAAGCAATCACTGGAAAGCGGTGCTGATTACACAACTGAACTGCGGCCGCGACATCATCAATTGTTTGGGCAAATACCACCGCATCCGGCAGCATAGGGTCGTAGGAGGACTCATCGCGGCCATGATGCTCTCGCATGGCTTGGCTGGTAGAGACGCGATCGCCAAAACGTGATTGCAGCGCTGAAAGCAGCGCAGACGGCAATTCGCGCTTTAACGGGGGTGGGACGGGGTGATTCATAGGATTTCTCCAAAGCAACCGTATTGTACTCTGAGCAGCAGGGTTATTCGGGCGACGGCGGTGAGACTCCTTAGGCTAGTCAGGCGCTTTTACCGTATGCTTCGGGTAGTTTTCTAAAGTTGAATAGTATGGGCTACCGTCTCTCGAAAATTGCTACCCGCGCCGGTGATGATGGCACCACTGGCCTCGGCGACGGTAGCCGCACCGACAAACACGCGCTGCGGGTGCAGGCGATGGGTGATGTCGACGAACTGAACTCGCAGCTTGGCCTGTTGCTGTGCGAGGCGCTACCCGCAGTGCTGCGCGATGAGCTAATAACCATGCAGCATGATCTATTCGATCTGGGTGGCGAGCTGAGTATTCCGGGCTTTGTGATGATGACCGATGGGCAGGTCGCCCGCCTCGATACGCTGCTCGAAAAATACAATGCAACATTACCGCCGCTGCAGGAATTCATTCTGCCGGGAGGCTCGCGCGCTGCCGCGCAATCCCACGTGTGCCGCACCGTGTGCCGACGTGCCGAGCGCAGTATTGTTGCGCTGGCGCGCGAAGAGAAAATACATGCGCGGCTCGGTCAGTATGTGAACCGCTTATCCGATCTGCTATTCGTGCTCTCGCGCGTCTTGAATCGTCACGCGGGTGGCAATGATGTGCTGTGGGAGAAAGGCCGCAGCCGAGATAGCTAGAGCAACCCGGATTAGTTCATCCGGCTAGCGCAGTGAACTGAAGCGAACGAGTTTTCTAGCTATTTGCCACTAAGCGCTGATCTTTGCTGCCAAGGCGCTGCCGTACCGCGCCGACAATACCCGCCGCATCCAATCCACATTTCGCCAGCAGCTGTTGAGCGTCACCGTGATCAATGAACTGATCAGGTAACCCGAGCTGCAGTAGTGGCTTGACGAAGCCCGCCGCAGACAGTGCCTCAGCCACAGCAGAGCCAGCACCGCCCATCACCGAGCCTTCTTCAAGTGTCACAATCAGCTCGTGGCTTGACGCAAGTTGAGCGACAAGCTCTGCATCCAGTGGTTTTACAAATCGCATATCAACCACCGTCGCATTCAGCTCTTCGGCGGCTTTTAGTGCCGGCGCCAGCATGGTGCCGAACGCCAGCAACGCTACCTGGCGGCCCTGGCGCCGCAGGTTTGCTTTGCCTATCTCAATGGTATCCAGATCGGTCTCGATCACTGCGCCGGGACCAGCGCCGCGGGGGTAGCGCACCGATGCAGGCCCGGGGTAGCGGTACGCAGTGCTCAGCAGCTTGCGGCACTCGTTTTCATCGCTCGGGGTCATCACCACCATATTCGGAATGCAGCGCAAATAGGCGATATCGTAATTACCCGCATGAGTCGCGCCATCCGCACCTACTAATCCCGCTCGGTCGAGGGCGAAAGTAACATCCAGATTTTGAAGCGCGACATCATGAATCAGCTGATCATAGCCACGCTGCAAAAAGGTGGAGTAGATCGCAAGCACCGGCTTCAGCCCTTCGCACGCCAAACCTGCGGCAAAAGTCACCGCGTGCTGCTCGGCGATGCCAACGTCGTAATACCGGTCCGGGAACTGCTGCTCAAAGGCCACCATGCCAGAGCCTTCGCGCATTGCCGGCGTAATACCAACCAGCTTGTCATCAGCGCTGGCCATATCGCACAACCAATCACCAAACACCTGCGTGTAGGTTTTCTTGGCCGGCGCGGCAGCAGGCTGAATACCTTCAGCGGGATTGAATTTGCCGGGGCCGTGATACAGCACTGGGTCTGCCTCGGCTAATTTGTAGCCCTGCCCCTTCTTGGTCACCACATGCAGAAACTGAGGGCCGTCGAGATTTTTCAGGTTTTGCAGGGTCGGCACCAAGGCTTCGAGATCATGGCCATCGATGGGACCAATGTAGTTGAAGCCGAACTCTTCAAACATGGTGGCGGGTGTCAGCATACCCTTGGCGTGCTCTTCGAAGCGCTTGGCGAACTCGCGCATCGACAGCGGCAATACCGACTTGCCGACATTTTTCGCGGCAGCGTAAAACTGTCCCGACATGAGCCGCGCCAGATAGCGATTGAGCGCGCCTACCGGTGGCGATATCGACATATCGTTGTCGTTTAATACCACCAGCATCTTGATGTCTTCATACACGCCGGCGTTATTCATTGCCTCGAAGGCCATACCTGCAGACATCGCGCCATCGCCAATCACCGCGACTGAGTGCCGCTTCTCTCCTTTAGTGCGCGCGGCCAATGCCATGCCGAGCGCGGCCGAGATTGAGGTAGATGAATGCGCCGTGCCAAACGTGTCGTATGGGCTTTCATCACGCCTGGGGAAGCCAGACAAGCCACCGTATTGCCGCAAGCTCGGCATGCGGTCGCGACGACCGGTCAAGATCTTGTGCGGATACGTCTGATGACCGACATCCCACACAATCCGGTCATGCGGCGTGTTGAACACGTAATGCAGCGCGATGGTCAGCTCGACCGTGCCCAGGTTGGATGACAAGTGACCACCCGTCTGGGCGACCGATTCGAGCAGGTACGTGCGAAGCTCATTGGCCAGCTTGTGCAGATCGGCCCGCGACAGCGCGCGTAGCTCGGCTGGATCATTAATGTTTTGTAATAGTTCCATGGTTATGCCTTCCTCTGCACGATCAGATCGGCGAGTTGCCGAAGCCTGATTGCCGTCTCCCCGAACGGCTGCAGAGCATGGTGAGCATCCTGCCGCAACTTCTCTGCCAGAGCAAGCGAGGGCTGCAGTCCCAGCATCGAGACATAGGTCGGCTTGTTGTGCGCTGCGTCTTTACCGGCAGTCTTTCCCAGCGTCGCCGAGTCGGCGGTGGCGTCGAGAATATCGTCGACCACTTGAAACGCGAGACCTATGGCGTCGGCGTAGGCATCGCATGCCGCTTGCTCTGTTGGTTGCACTGCCTTGCCGGCATAGGCGCCCAACAACACCGAAGCGCGTAGCAGAGCACCGGTCTTCAGACGATGCATCTGCTCGAGCTCGGGAAGTGCTAGCGCAACACCCACCGCTGCCAAGTCGACTGCCTGTCCGCCACACATGCCCAAAGACCCTGCCGCATGCGCCAGCTGCGCCAGCATCGCGACTTTACGCTCAGCAGGCAGATCGCCGCCAGACAGCACGGCAAATGCCTGCGACTGCAACGCATCACCCACCAGCAGCGCGGTCGCCTCATCATACTGACGATGCACGGTGGCTTTGCCGCGTCGCAGATCATCATCATCCATGCACGGCATGTCGTCGTGCACTAAAGAGTACGCGTGAATCATCTCGACCGCGGCGGCGGCGCGCTCGATCGCGTCGCGCGGCGCGTCAAACAACGCGCCCGCTGCGAAAACCAGTAGCGGCCTGATGCGCTTGCCGCCACCCAAGACCGCGTATCGCATCGCTTCGTGCAACTTGTTTGGAAGCGCCGACGCAGGTGGCAGATGGCGATCGAGTACGACTTCCATATCCGCCTGCACGTGCTTGGCCCAGGCGGCAAACGGCGCGCTCATTCCTCGTCGTCCTCGCTATCTGCTGACTCACTCTCAAACGGCGTCAGCATCTCTCCTTCGAGCAATTTGACTTGCTGCTCGACGCGCTCGAGTTGGCCAGCGCAGTACTTCACCAGCTCGGCACCGCGCTTGTAGGCATCGAGCGAGGCCTCCAGCGGCAAGGCGCCGGACTCCATCTTGTCGACCAGTTGCTCCAGCTCTGCCATAGCCAGCTCAAAAGAGGCCGCGGGCTGATCGGAAAGATTCTTTTTTGGCATTAGGTTCACCTGAAAGCATGAAGCGCAATTTTATTCCATGCGGTCACGGCATCCCACCCACTCAGACGAAGAACTGTGTTTCATGGCTTTTTTATATTTTTTGGAAAACATCGACATCAATATCTGCCAATTAACGTAAATATATTGCGTATTTAATAAATGCATGCCGGCACTGCCC
>Ga0208048_1001489_pt1 | contig 11949 bp, 9 predicted proteins | sample Malawi_45m_30L_FD_184163 | JGI IMG/M metagenome (GOLD analysis project Ga0208048, IMG submission 184163) | Freshwater microbial communities from Lake Malawi, Central Region, Malawi to study Microbial Dark Matter (Phase II) - Malawi_45m_30L... | ecosystem: Environmental > Aquatic > Freshwater >...
TACGAGGAAGAATGGGAAGCCGCTTGCCAATCTCTCAAGGCTATGCATCGCAGGGGAATCAGAGTACTGCCCGGAGGTGATTATGGTTTTGCCTTTAATCCTCACCTTCAAAATGCACGAGACCTGGAGTTCTTTGTGAAGTATCTTGGTTTTACGCCTATGGAGGCAATTAAGTCATGCACGCTTCATGGTGGGGCGATCATGATGCGACAAAACGAACTTGGTTTAATAAAGGAGAGCTTTCTCGCAGACCTACTCCTAATTGACGGTGACCCACTAGCAGCCCTCTCGATACTACGCGACCCAGAACGCATACTAGCTGTTATGAAAGATGGAGTGTTCGCGAAAATGCCTCCAATCGATCAGGCAAGAAACTGGGGCCGCGCTGCATGAAACTCGCTGATCGACAATGGGGGTTACTCATTGTTGGTACACCCATCGTTTTTTTCTCATCTTGGGCAATCTTTGATAACCCGCGACTCTACTTTGTGACACTGCTAAACGGCTTGACGCTTGCATCGTTATATTTCATCGTAGCTTCGGGTTTCACGCTTGTTTTCGGATTGATGCGCAACGTCAATCTCGCACATGGTTCTCTCTACTTGCTAGGCGGGTACGTTGGCTTCATGATTGCTGAAAAGTCTGGCTGGTGGTTGCTCGCCGTTGCGGGAGGTTTCCTTTCAGCTGCTTTAGCTGGATTACTTCTCCAAGTTTTTGTCTTAAGGCATATGCAAGGACAAGAACTACGGCAAACAATGGTAACAATTGGTATTTCCATAGTAATCGCCGACCTATTGCTATGGAGTTTTACTGCACAAGTGCATCAAATGGATCCACCAATATGGCTACAAGGTCCTATCCGCGACATTCCATTGATAAAGGCCTACTCGGCATACCGGCTAAGCCTTTTGGTCTTCGGCATTGCAATAGGGATCCTGCTCTGGTGGATGCTAACAAAAACAAAAGTTGGAGCGATGATTCGAGCTGGGGTTGACGACCGACACATGCTAGAAGCATCTGGTGTCAATGTAGACTTTGTGTTTGCAATAACATTTATGCTCGGCGCCGGACTTGCTGGATTTGGTGGAGTAATCGGTGCTGTCGAGCTATCGATGGTACCCGGTGAAGATACTCGACTGTTACTTGCTTCTTTGATCGTTGTAATTGTTGGAGGTATGGGTAGCGTCATCGGAGCAGCAGTAGGTTCAGTAATCCTTGGCCTAGCAGAAACATATGGATTAGCGTACGCTCCAACTTACAGCGTCGTGTTTACGTTTGTGATTCTCGTGCTTGTTCTGGCCTTCCGCCCTCGAGGCATCTTAGGCCGGCCAGCATGATGAGGAAAATTTCATTATGAGTGCACGTCGTTGGCGTAATTCAATGAATGGTCACATGGATCGAAATATTGGCCTGCGTAGCCAAAGATCTGAAAGCCCCAAGATCCATGACGCTTCGAGGCCAACCTCACTTTATGATCCCTATGCTGATAGTGATGCCCCAAGATGGCTTAAATTTCTATGGCGTAACTTGTCACCTCGCCATGTTTTCATTTTTATTTTTCTGATCGCCTACCCTTTTATTGTGAGCCCTTTTTTTACTTTTCAAGTTGGTGCGCAATCGTTAGTTTTGGGACTGATCGCGCTGTCGCTTACTTTCTTGGGTGGCTACGGCGGCATAGTTTCACTAGCTCAAATGTCGATTGCAGGAATCGCTGGCTATTCACTTGCAATCTTTGGTTCCAGCAGCACAGACATAAGCTTGGGTTGGCCCTGGTGGGTAGCACTTTTCTTCTCAATTTTGATAGCGACTGGTTGTGCACTTATCTTTGGCTGGCTATCTGTCAGAACCGAAGGCATTTATACAATTATGATTACGTTAGCTTTTGGTGTTGCGTTCTATTATTTAGTTCTTCAAAACTATTCGCTGTTCAATGGATTTCAAGGATTTCAAAAAGTATATCCACCACAAGTCTTTGGAGTTAACTGGCGAGACCCAATACCTTTTTACTTTATAGCTCTTTTTACCGCGTTCCTTGGGTATCTGTCTATTAAATGGGTTATCAGAAGCCCTTTTGGAATCGCGCTACAAGGCGTACGCGATAACCCCAGACGTATGGAGGCGCTAGGTTTTAATGTCATTGCGCACAGAGTCGCTGCCTACGGCTTTGGTGGTTTAATTGCTGCTTTTGGTGGCGTCCTTTTAGTTTGGTATAACGGATTGATCACTCCAGGCTCAGTGAATACTGGCTGGCAGATAAACATCTTGGTCATTGCTGTCCTTGGCGGCATGGGGCACCCAATAGGGGCCTTTGTCGGTGCTGTCGTATTCGTACTGTTACAAACCTTTGCCATCGATATCATCGATAGAGAACGATTCAATTTGGTTATCGGTACTGTATTTCTACTGATCGTTCTTTTCTCGGATGATGGGTTGCTTGGCGTTTGGACAAAGTTAAGTAAGCGTTTTGGTAACAAAATTGATTTTCCTCAGTCTGCTGCACAAACCCAGCGCAAATAGGCGCAAATTCTAAAGGAGATAAAAGTGATATCGGCTAAGCGAATCTGGATTCACTCATTAGTGGGTGCTGCGATTGCGGCACTCAGCTCAAGCGTTACCTATGCTCAAGGCTCACCGGTAAAGATAGGTGTTTTAGCGACATTAGAGGGGCCGTTTGCCGCTGGAGGGGCGGACGGAATGCGAGGTGCTGAGCTTGCCATCCGCGAACGCGGTGGCGTCGTTGCTGGAAGAAAAATTGAGATGATCAGAGCATCTTCAAACGCTAACCCTGACGTCGCTGTGAACGCCGTCCGAAAGCTTGTCGAGCAAGACAAGGTAGATATCGTGGTTGGCCCTCTTTCCGGAGGTGAGGGTATCGCTGTAAAAGATTATTCAAAAAGTCAACCATCGATGACTTTTATAAACGGTGGTTCAGGCGCTCAAGCGACGACCCTTGTTAACCCTAGTACGAATTTTTTTCGCTTCAATACTGAAGGCGCGCAATGGATGGTGGGTCTCGGAAAAGCTGCGATTGACAAGGGTTACAAACGCGTGATGGTGATTGCTGAGGACTACGCCTTTCCTTACTCGCAAGTTCAAGGTTTCATGACTGAATTTTGTAAACTTGGTGGAAAAGTTCCTGTTAAGGCTTGGGTTCCCTTAGGTGGTAAGGATTACTCCTCAGTAATTGCGCGAATCCCAAAAGATGTTGACGCTCTCCTGGTCGTTTTGGGTGGTGCCGATGCAGTGAACTTTCTAAATCAATACGAGGCGGCGGGCGGCGATAAACCCATGATGGGCGGGTCAATAACCGTAAGCCAGGATGTGTTGAATTACCGTGGCAAGCGGCGCGATTCGCTTGTCGGCACGATTTCTGCCGGTCCATACGCCGACAGTTTTGATGGTGCTGACTGGAAGACTTTCGTTGCTGCATACCAGAAGAACTATCCTGTATCTGCCGGAGGTTACCCAAGCCCTAGCCTTTTTGCACTGGTCTATTACACAAACATGAAGGCAGCTTTGGACGCCCTTGACGCAGTGAAAGGCGACCTTTCGGCTGGACAAGCGAAGTATCGTGATGCGCTTGCAAAGCTTGAACTTAGGATGCCTACTGGTACCGTTAAGCTCGATTCAAATCGGCAAGCTATCGGAACAACTTTTGTTACTGAAGTCGTGAAAGATTCTCAAGGAAACTTAACAACAAAGGTTTTGAGGAAAGTCGACAATGTTGACCAATTGCTAGGTCTAAAGAAAGAAGAATTTCAGATTGGCTCAAGAGATGTACCAAATTGCCCATAAGCGGTTTACTTGAGAACTTTTTTTCTTACTGATATGGCATCCGTTGTGCGAAGTAGTCAGTGGTCTCAAAAACGCAGTGCCGGTATAAAAACTGGCACTGCGAGCTCGGCTGCTCCTATCGCAGCATCTGACGCATTAACGCTCCATCATGTGACTCGGGCATTTGGCGCTTTGCGAGCCGTTGATGACGTTTCGTTTCGAGTTACGGCTGGAGAGAAATATGCAGTGCTGGGGTCAAATGGCGCTGGAAAGACTACGCTCTTTAATGCAATCACTGGTGACTTTCCCCCTACTTCGGGAAGGATTGACTTTTTCGGTGAGGATATTACGCATCTTTCTCCACACGAAAGAATACGGAAGGGTCTCCGGCGGACTTATCAGTCTTCACTGTTGTTTCGTAATTTAAGCGTTAAAGATAATCTCTATTTGGCGGTTCGTGGTGTATCTAGTGGGCGCTTTAGTTTTCTGAGACCATCGGTAAATCACCCCAGTACGCTCGCAATTGAGGACCTTATCAATAGGGTCCGCCTCAGCCATATCGCAGACGAATTCGTCGCTAATCTTGCGCATGGTCAGCAACGCCAGCTTGAAATAGGGATGGCGCTAGCAGGTGCACCAAGATTAATTTTATTTGACGAACCGGCGGCGGGACTGTCACCAGCTGAGAGACGGGAATTGGTGCTCTTGCTTAGGTCTTTACCCTCGCACATGAGCTTCGTCATTATTGAACATGACCTCGACATCGCCTTACGCGTTTCTGAGCGTGTGACAGTGATGCACAACGGTTCGGTATTGCGAACTGGCACTCCCCAAGAAATCGAATCAGATCGCGAAGTTCAAGCAATCTACATGGGCGGCAAACACTGATGTGGTTTTCCAAAAGTATTGCGAATAAGCGAGGTGTGGATAGCGATCAACCTCAATCGTCAGTATTGGAAGTGGATTCACTCAACGTGTTTTATGGCCATGCGCACGCACTACAAAACGTTAGTTTTAGCATTGAACGTGGCGTGCTTGGCATCGTCGGGCGCAACGGCATGGGAAAGTCGACGCTATGCAATGCAATCACAGGGCTAGTCAAAGCTAAAGGAAGCATAAAGTTTAGTGGGCACGAGATCCTCGGACTTCCTCCGCACCGTATCACGCGTCATGGTATTTCCTATGTTCCGCAAGGAAGAAGGGTTTGGCCATCGCTTAGTGTTGATGAGACCTTACGTATGGTTGCGAAGGACCGGCGGGACGTTGATAGAGTCTACGGATTGTTTCCGCGACTTGCCGAACGCAAATCGAATGGGGGTTCTCAACTCTCGGGCGGAGAGCAACAAATGCTTGCGATCGGCCGAGCGCTGCTGCTTGAACCGCGACTTCTTGTTATGGATGAGCCCACTGAAGGATTGGCACCAGTTATTGTGGAGCAGGTAGCTCAGAGTCTTCGAGAGCTTGCCCGTAATGGCTCTATCTCGATTCTTTTGATTGAGCAAAATTTAGGTGTTGCGCTTGACGTTGCCGATCGAATTGGTGTGATGGTTAACGGTAGGCTCACGCAGATTCTTTCAACCCAAGCCCTATCCGCAGATAAGGACCTCCAAGAACGTCTACTTGGACTAAGAGCAACTACCGAACACGATTCGGAGTTAGAAGGAGATAAAGTTCACCAAAGCAATGAACACGCTGAAGTCCAAGTACTTAAAGTCCGTCGAGCCCACACCGATGGATATCCAGTGCTTGAAAGTTTAGCCCCTCGGGAGGGACAAACTGTCAATAGGTGGGGAATCGAAGCACGATCGGTAGACTCGGATCGGACTTCAACGAGACTGCATTCAGTTAATGTCAACGACACACCACCTGCGGGTTTGTTTGATTTCTCGTTGATGGCGAAAAATTTACAAGTCGTATACGTAGTCGGCACTTTCGATACAAAATCTAAAGAGCTGTTTTTTCTAAAACAATGCTTCGATAAACAAGATATTCGAGTTACCACAGTTGATCTTTCAACTAGTGGTCGTAATTCTTCCGCAAACGTACCAGCAAGAGAGGTGGCTCGACATCATCCAGATGGCGAGTCCGTCGTTTTTAATGGTGACCGAGGCAGCGCTGTATCGGCTATGGCTATCGCATTTGAGCGTTTTATATCTACCCGCCGCGATCTAGGGGGAATAATCTCCGCAGGGGGTTCAGGGGGAACAACGCTAGCAACGGCCGGAATGCGGAGACTTCCTATTGGTATGCCAAAGATAATGGTTTCGACGATGGCAAGCGGCGATACGCGACCATATGTTGGACCAAGCGACATTTCCATGATTTATTCAGTCACAGACATTCAGGGACTCAACCGAATCAGTGAACGTGTTCTGGCTAATGCCGCAAATGCGCTTATTGGAATGCTGACGCACGCAACTGAGACGTCCAGATCGAGACTTCCGGCACTGGGTCTAACAATGTTTGGCGTCACAACACCATGCGTCCAATCGGTCACGAAGTTGCTCACAGGCCAATACGACTGCCTCGTCTTTCACGCGACAGGCGTTGGAGGACAGTCAATGGAAAAGTTAGCAAGTTCAAACCTGCTTGCAGGCGTCATCGATGTATCAACAACGGAAATAGCGGATGAAATTGCAGGTGGCATCCTAACGGCCGGACCTGAGCGCTTAGATGTTTTTTCTCGCACTGATTTGCCATGGGTAGGCTCTTGTGGAGCACTTGATATGGCTAATTTTGGACCACGTGACACCGTGCCAGAGCGCTTAAAATCTCGTAAGTTCTACCAACACAACGCCAACGCTACCCTCATGAGAACTACAAAGGAAGAGTGCAAACAGATTGGTGAGTTTCTAGTTTCCAAGATGAATGCAATGAGGGGCCCAATTCGCTTTCTGATTCCAAGCAATGGACTTTCCTCGATTGATGCTCCTGGGAAACCCTTTCATGACCCAGAGGCCAACGAAGCATTGTTTCAAATTATCGAAAGTGGATTCAGGGCAAGCCCGAATCGCAAACTTTATCGCCTTCCCCACCATATAAACGATGAGGCTTTTGCAGTCGCGATTGCGAATGCCTGGAAGGAAGTAAGCAACCCTGCTCGAGCCCGAATAGCCTAACAGTTTTGTTCAAGGAACCAGAGCTTATGTCAAGGATTCCCAGAAAGACCATCTTAAATAGGTTACGGAAAAAGTTGGCTCAAGGTGAGCCCATCATCGGCGGTGGCGCTGGTACTGGTCTATCTGCAAAGTGCGAGGAAGCTGGCGGTATCGATCTAATAGTTATATATAATTCAGGCCGTTATCGAATGGCTGGAAGAGGCTCACTTGCCGGATTGCTTGCCTACGGCAATGCAAATGAAATCGTCTGCGATATGGCACGGGAAGTTTTACCGGTAGTGAAACATACTCCGGTACTCGCTGGTGTAAACGGTACGGACCCGTTTATTGATACCAAACAGTTTCTGAAGCATTTATCGGAGCTCGGGTTTTCAGGAATCCAGAACTTTCCAACTGTTGGACTAATTGACGGCATGTTCCGAGCGAACCTTGAAGAGACTGGTATGGGTTACGGACAGGAAATCGAGCTTATGAAAAAGGCAGTCGAACTTGACTTGTTAACGACACCCTACGTCTTCAACGAAGCAGATGCTGTTGCCATGGCTAGCGTAGGGGTCGATATGATCGTTTGTCACTTGGGACTTACAACAGGGGGCGCAATCGGGGCTAAGACCGCACTAACATTGCAAGAATGCGTTGAACCTATTAATCGCTGGTCTGAAGCGGCTCGTAAGGTTCGCAAAGACATTTTCGTGCTATGTCACGGCGGTCCAATCGCGACGGTTCAAGATGCACAATTCATTCTCGATCAGTGCCCGACATGTGATGGGTTTTATGGCGCAAGTTCAATGGAAAGATTGCCAACTGAACTAGCGATTACGCGAACAACTCATGAATTCACGCTCATTCGCAGACATGGGTCAGAACACACCATTAAGTCTGCTAGATCAAAAGGCCCGTTACGGCGGTCTAAACCTAACAAAACTGCGTGAGGAGATAGAACAATGACTGGCGCTGAATTCGGCGGTTTTATCCTTGGATTAATCGTTCTCGCTGTTGTTATTGGAATCATTGTTTGGCTATTTAACTGGTTATATTTGCGGAGTTCAAAAGAGCGATCCTTTGTTCGTACTGGTCTTGGTGGGGAAAAAATCGTCCTAGGCGGTGGCGCTTTTGTTTTGCCGATTGTTCATGACGTGATTCCAGTCAATATGAATACATTGCGCTTGGAAGTAAGCCGAGGCAACGAAAAGGCGCTCATAACTAAAGACCGAATGCGTGTAGACGTCATCGCGGAGTTTTATGTCCGCGTTGCCGCGGACCCCAGTGCAGTAGCTGCAGCTGCGCAGACACTCGGACTGAGGACAATGGAACCGAACGAGCTTAAAGAACTCGTGGAAGGTAAGTTTATCGATGCCTTGAGGACAGCCGCTGCAGAAATGACCATGGAAGAGCTGCATGAAAAACGTGGTACCTACGTGCGCAGAGTTCGTGAGTCCGTAGCAGAGGACCTCACCCAAAACGGACTGGAGCTTGAGGCAGCATCGTTGACACAGCTAGATCAAACATCAATGGAATTCTTTAATCCCAGCAATGCATTCGATGCAGAAGGTCTAACGCGTCTAACCGAACGCATTGAAGAACGAAAGAAGCAGCGAAACGATATTGAGCAGGATACATTGATTGCAATTAGAAATAAAAATTTAGAAGCAGAAAAGCTCTCATTAACGATTGATCTAGAAAGCGAGCATGCACGCCTATCGCAACAACGTGAAGTCGAAATGGCTAGAGCACGACAGCGTGCAGAGGTTTCAGCCGAACGTGCTCAAAGGGAGCAAGATGCGGAGTCAGCTCAAATTGCTGCACGCCAAGCTATCGAAGCTGCAAGGATTAGAAGTGAACAAATTCTAGAAAATGAAAGGATTAAGAAAGAACTTGATATTCAAGCCGCAGAAATCAATCGTCGTAAAGCACTAGAACTTGCTGAGCAGCAACGTGCTATTTCCGTTGCTCGCGAAAGTAAGGCACAAAGTGAGGCTCAAGCAGATGCAGAACTTGCCCGTGCTCAAGCCGTAGCTGCCGAGGAACGAGTGTTTACCGCGCGAGAGCTCGAAATGGCCGAAAGAAGAAAGGCAATAGAGATCATAGCAACCCGTAAAAGTGCTGAACAGGAAGCACTAAGAATCACTGCATCAGCAGCAGCTGAAAAGGAGGCAAGCGCGGATAGGGGTGCTTCAATAAGAGCGCAAGCCGAGGCAGAAGCAGATGCTGAACGAATTCGGGCAACCGCACATCGCGTAAGGGCAGAAATTGAAGCTGACGCGACTCGACTTATGAACGAGGCGCAAAATGTGCTCTCGACCGAGGCACGATCATCGATCCTAAAGCTGCGTCTTGTCGAGAAAGCTGAGCTAATTATTCGCGAGGCCGTTAAGCCGATGGAGAAAATCGACGGGATCAAGATTCTGCACGTTGATGGACTTGCTGGCGGTAGCACCGGATCAGCCGGCGATACTGCACAAGTAGGCTTTGCAGATGGCGTTGTTAACTCAGCATTGCGGTTCCGTGCGCAAGCACCTATTGTTGACCAACTGTTAAAGGAAATTGGCCTTGAATCGGGTGATATTCAGCGGCTTACTGCGGGCGTTGCAGGCAGTATTGAATCACCCCAGCGAAGCCGCATAGAGAAAACCTAATTTTGCTAGGAGTTAGACTTTGGTTCGTATCTACGTTTCGAGCGTCATTGAGGCTAACGCAGGTAGTGTGTGGAACCGTATACGAGACTTCAATGGGTTGCCTCAGTGGCATCCACTGATCGCAGACAGTCGAATTGAGAATCAGCAACCAGCTGACAAAGTAGGTTGCATTCGAAGCTTCCACACCAGAGAAGGGGGACGGATTCGAGAAAGACTGCTTGGACTTTCAGATTACGAATACACATGTACGTACGAAATTATTGAAAGCCCTATGGGAGTAAGCAACTACATTGCTACGCTAAAGCTGACGCCAATAACAGATGGTGACCGCTGTTTTGCTGAGTGGAGTGCTGAATTCGATTGCGAAGAAGATATAGAATCTGTACTAACAAACCAGATTGCGCGAGAAGTTTTTCAAGCTGGATTTGATGCTCTAAAACGCCATTTTAGTTACCGTTGAGGGGTAGGCTTTGGCGCTCCAGAAAGTTGTCCGCTCAACTGTACTCAATGCTCCGATCCAGAGTGTGTGGGCGATTTTAAGAAAGTTCAACAGCCATGAGTCCTGGCACGAAATTGTTGAATTAAGTCGAATTGAGTCTCAGCAACAGGACTCGCAAGTCGGCTGCATCAGAGCCTTTCGACTTAAGGATGGCAATTTCGTCCGTGAACAGCTAATAGCACTGGACGATCATTCTTATTGTTCCTCTTATTCTATCGTCGAATCTACGCTCCCTATTTCAAATTATGTAGCAACAATAACTCTTAAACCCATAACAGATGGAGACAAAACTTTTTGGCATTGGGCGTCAACGTTTTCAACCCCGCTCAATAGGGAGAGGGAATTTGTATCTCTCATCGCCATGTCCGTGTATGAAGCAGGATTTAGAAATCTGGAGCGATACCTGACATTTGGCAAAGAAAGCCGGAGGAGTAGCGAATTCAACAATCAATCGTTAGCTTCGAGTAATGTTACTAAAGGCCGTACTGTCAGGATTAGCCAGTACGGCGGCCCTGATGTTTTATGTCCGATGACCGAAGACATTGGCCCACCCGGCAGAGATGAGGTTCAAATCCATCAGCGTTCAATCGGCATTAACTTTATAGATATTTATCTTAGGCGCGGTTGGATCCCATCAATGTTTACATTACCCGGCACACTTGGTATGGAGGCAGCAGGTACTGTAATTTGTGCTGGCAACGAAGTAACAGATTTTTTGCCGCATGACCGAGTAGCATATATGTCCCCTACGCCGGGTGCGTATTGCACCATAAGAAACGTTAGTAAGGATCATTTGGTTAGGCTTCCCCCCGAGATTACAAATGAAGAAGCGGCTGCGTATTTTTTAAAAGGTATAACGGCTGACTACCTTCTTAGGGACATTGGAAGAATCCGAGCGGGAGCACGTTGGCTTATTCATGCTGCCGCGGGCGGAGTTGGTCTTCTCCTTTGCGCTTGGGCAAAGAAGCTTGGGATGCAAGTTATCGGCACAGTATCATCTGATGAGAAAGCCAGAGTAGCAAGAGAGTTTGGTTGCGAACATGTGATCGTTACTAAGACCTACACATTTGCAAGTCATGTAAAAAAGATCTTTGGTGACGGAGCGGACGTAATCGTGGACGGTCTGGGCGAGTCAGCGTTTCGTGAGAATTTTGAGTCGCTTGCTCCATGTGGGCACTGGATCAGTCTGGGTCAAGCAACCGGACTTTTCCAATCAATATCCACTGAACTTTTGTTGAGTAAGTCGGCCACTTTCTCTCGACCTGTTGCCTTTGCCTATGTAGCAACTCAAAGTCAAATGTCGGTGCGAGCGCAACGTGTCTGGACTGCGCTAAATGACGGTACGATAAACGCTCCGCCAATTGAGCGCCACTCGCTTGAATCCGCTGCCAGAGCACACGAACGACTGGAATCGCGCAATACGGTAGGCTCACTTATATTGATAGCCTAACGGTATGAAAAGCGAGGCGAATCGATCGATTCGATGCCTGCCTTACACGGTTAACGTTACAGGTATTTATGCAGCTCCGTACCTTGTTCGCAATACTTGCTGTTCTTAATCATAAATATTCTTAGGGTTAATTTCTAACATGGCCAAAGCACCTGTCACATCGATAACTTTATCGCCCGACGAAATGAGCCAGTACATTAGCCGATTTAAAGAACTTCGACTAACGAGCGATTTTGATGATGCAGGCATTCCGGGATATGAGCGCAAGACCTATCGTGTAATCGGTGATCAAGATAAGGCGCCTATTCAAGCGGTCGATTTTCATTTAAACCTGATCGTGTGTGGGTCTGGAAAAGGAGCGCCATTACATAGTCACCTCACACAAGAGGTGTTCATCTCAGTAACCGGCTGTTGGGAAATTTTCTGGGGTCCGGAGGGGACAGAATCTATCGTTCTAGAACCGCTTGACAC
>Ga0208048_1001495_pt1 | contig 11893 bp, 8 predicted proteins | sample Malawi_45m_30L_FD_184163 | JGI IMG/M metagenome (GOLD analysis project Ga0208048, IMG submission 184163) | Freshwater microbial communities from Lake Malawi, Central Region, Malawi to study Microbial Dark Matter (Phase II) - Malawi_45m_30L... | ecosystem: Environmental > Aquatic > Freshwater >...
GCCTACACCCTCAAGGTTGCCACGCCCTACGTGACCACTCCCGTGTACCACGAGGGCCGCGTTTACCTCGTGAGCGACAGCGGGGTTGCCACGGCGATCGAGGCGGCGACGGGCCGCACCCTGTGGTCCGAGCGCCTGCGGGCGGAGTTCTTCGCCTCGCCGGTCTGGATGGAGGGGCGGCTCTATTGTGCCTCGACCAAGGGAGAAATGCTCGTGCTGTCGGCCGGAGAGGAGTTTCGGCTCCTCGCCCGTAATCCGATGGGTGAGGGCACCCACAGCACGCCCTGCGTCGAGGGTAACCGGCTGTATCTCCGCACCTTCAACCATCTCGTCTGCATCGGCGCGCAGTGAAGCCTCCCCCGTTACGCCGCACGCTGCTCGCCCTGCTGTTGCCCGCTGGAATTCCCGCGCTTGCGGCCGGCGACTGGCCGATGCTGGGGGGGCGCCCAGACCGAAATATGGTTGCCTCTGCCACCGGCCTGCCCCGGGACTGGGCGATGGCAGGCCCGGGCGGGGCCGCGCGCCAGGTGCGTTGGGCGGCGCCGCTGGGCGACGTCACCTACGGGGCCCCTGTGGTGGCCGCGGGCCGGGTGCTGATCGGCACCAACCGCGCCGAATCCTCCGGGGCGGAAAGGGCCGGTGTGCTCCGCTGTTTCTCAACGGAGGACGGACGGCTGCTGTGGGAGGCGGTCCACTCCAAGTTGGCGGACGATGCGGAGGACGACAGCACCATCGGCCTCTGCTCCACTCCCTGCGTGGCGGGTGACGAGGTTTTTTACGTGAGCAACCGCGGCGAGCTCGTCTGCCGGGACGTCCGCGACGGCCGGGAGATCTGGTCGCTCGATTTCCGCGCCCGGCTGGGAGTCGAGGTCAACCAGGCTTCCGCGTCCTCGCCGCTCGTCGTGGGCGAGTTGGTGTTCGCCCTCACGGGCAACGCGGCGCATCCGCGGACCGGCAAGGTCCGGCAGCCGCAGGCGCCCAGCTTCGTCGCCGTCGACCGTAAGACCGGCCGCGTCGTCTGGCAGGACGCTTCGCCCGGCGGGCGCATCCTCACGGGCCAATGGGGCTCGCCGAGCCACGGCGTGGTCGATGGGGTGGCGCAGATCCTCTTTCCCGGCGGGGATGGCTGGCTCTACGCCTTCGCTCCGGCGGATGGTCGGCTCCTGTGGAAGTTCAATTGCAAGGCCCACGAGAAGACTTCCCCGGAGGGCGAGCCGGAAACCTCCTTCAGCCTCGTGGCCGCGCCGGTGTTTGCTGGCCACCGAGTGCTGGTGGCGGTCGGCGAGCCCGAGGCGGGAAGCGGCCCGGGGGCCCTGCGCTGCATTGACGCTCGAGGGCGGGGCGACCTGACCTCGACTCGTGAGCTCTGGCGGCTGGGCGGGGAGGACTTCAATGACAGCATTTCCACCGCGGCTGTGCACGACGGGTTGGTTTACGCGGCGGATGCGCCCGGGTACATCTACTGCGTGGACCTCGAGACTGGGCGCCGGCAGTGGGTGCACGACGCCAAGGCAAACATCTGGGGCTCGCCGCTGGTGGCGGACGGCCGTTTATGGGTGCAGACGGCGGATGGAGACGTGCTGCAGTTCGCCCTCGGCCGCGAGTTGCGCCTGCTCATTAAGGTGCCCGCGCTTCCTGACGCCGGGCACGGCACCCCGGTCACCGCCGGGGGCGTGTTGTACCTGACCGGCCAGCGGCACCTCTACGCGGTTGGCGGTTAAGGCGGGCGCTTTATCTCCACCGAGGCGGGGGCGCAATTTCTGTTTGCGGGTGGCGCGCGCGGTCCGTTTAGCTCTTTGGTTCCGCCCCTTCACGATGCACCGTTCCCACCACTGCGCCCAGCTCACTCCTGCCGATCTCGGCCAGACCGTCTCGCTGCTAGGCTGGGTCGACACGATTCGAGACCAGGGCGGAATCATCTTCGTCGACCTGCGTGACCGCAAGGGGATCACCCAGATCCAGCTGGAGCCGCGCGACAATGCCGCCTTGGGGGAGCAGTTGAAGCACCTGAAGACCGAGTCGGTCATCGGGGTCGCCGGCAAGGTCGTCCGCCGGCCAGCGGGCACTGAGAACCCCGCGCTGCCCACCGGGGCGGTCGAGGTGAACGCTTCTTCGCTGGAGATCCTCAACCTAGCGGACACCCCGCCGTTCCCGCTGGATGATGACGGTGGCGACAAGGTGAACGAGGACCTGCGCCTCACTTACCGGTATCTGGACCTGCGCCGCCCGAGGATGCGCCGCAACCTCGAGGTGCGCCACCGCGCGACCAAGGCGATCCGCGACTACTTTGACGGGCAGGAGTTCATCGAGGTGGAGACGCCCGCCCTCTTCAAGAGCACCCCAGAGGGCGCGCGCGAGTACTTGGTGCCGTCGCGTATCCATCCGGGAGAGTTCTACGCGCTTTCCCAGTCCCCGCAGCAGTTCAAGCAGATCCTGATGGTGGCCGGGGTGGAGAAGTATTTCCAGATCGCCCGCTGCTTCCGCGACGAGGACCTGCGCGCGGACCGGCAGATGGAGTTCACGCAGGTGGACGTCGAGGCGTCGTTTGTGACTCGCGAGGACATCTACGCGCTGTTCGAGGGGATGCTGAGTCGGGTGTGGCGCGAGGTGCTGGGGGTGGAGATCCCCACACCTTTCCTGCGGATACCGTTTCAGGAGGCGATGGACCGCTTCGGCGTGGACAAGCCAGATCTGCGCTTCGGCCTCGAGCTGGTGGATTTCTCGGAGACCTTCCGTACCTCCGCCTTCAAGGTGTTCCAGTCCACGGTCGAGTCCGGCGGAGTGGTGAAGGCTCTCAACGCCAAAGGGCTATCGGACGTCACTCAGGGCGAGCTGAAGTCGCTCGAGGACATCGCGCGTTCGCTCGGGGCTAAGGGCTTGGCGTTCATCAAGGTGGAGGGCGGCGAGTGGAAGTCGCCGATCGTGAAGTTCCTCAGCGACGCCGAGAAGGCGGAGCTCACTCGCCGGCTCATCCTAGAAGAGGGGGATATCGTGTTCTTCGCGGCTGCCCCGTGGGAGAAGGCGTGCGCTATCCTCGGCCGGCTCAGGCTGGAGGCCGCCCAGTTGCTCGCGCGGCGCGGGCGCCTGACCATCCGCGCCGATGACTGGAAGTTCCTGTGGGTCGTCGACTTCCCGCTGATGAGCTACGACGAGGCGGAGAACCGCTACGTAGCTACGCACCATCCCTTCACCGCCCCGGTGCCCGAGGACGCGGCCCTGCTGTCGGCGAATCCAAAGGCCGTGCGCGGGCAGCATTACGATGTAGTCCTCAACGGGATGGAACTCGGCGGCGGCTCGATCCGCATTCACCAGCCCGCTCTGCAGAAACGGGTTTTCGAGGAGGTGCTGAAGATTCCAGCCGATGTCGTCGAGAGCCGATTTGGCTATCTGCTGAAGGCCTTCACCTTTGGTGCACCGCCCCACGGCGGCATCGCCTTCGGGCTCGACCGGATGGTCGCGCTCCTCTGCGGCACCACAAGCATCCGCGATGTGATTGCCTTCCCCAAGACGCAGAAGGGCCAAGACCTGATGGCGCAGAGCCCGACGCCGGTCACCCCGCGCCAGCTCCGGGAACTGCACATCGCGGTGGTGCCCCCGCAGTGACGCCGCCCGACCGCATCTAGAATTTGCGCTGGGCCGGGATGGGGACTCTCCTTACTCGATCTTATCGCCGAGCTTTTCCCGCCCCATGAAACTCATCATTGCCATCATCAAGCCGTTTAAGCTGGAGGAAGTAAAAGGGGCCCTCGCGGCCGCGGGCATCGAGGGGATGACTGTAACCGAGGTGAAGGGCTTCGGCCGGCAAAAGGGGCACACGGAGATCTACCGGGGCAGCGAGTACACGGTAGACTTCCTGCCGAAAGTGAAGCTCGAGGTCGCCGTGGCGGACGAGGTTGCTGCTAAGGCGATCGACGCCATCGGCAAGTCGGCCCGCACGGGGAAAATTGGCGACGGGAAGATTTTTGTGGTCCCGCTCGAGGAGGTGGTGCGCATCCGCACGGACGAGCGGGGCGAGACGGCCGTCTGACGCCCCGCCTTTGGGCGGTAGCTGGCGTGGGACCGGTTCCGTGAGGGGTCCGCCGCGCTTTGCGTTTCCCTCCCCCAATCGTCCGGGCGCCGTGAAGAGGGCGGCATTCGAAAGGAGATCGGCGTCTTGGAAGTTTTGAGTGGGGGCAGTCAAAATCGCGGCCGCATTGGCACGGGGTGTGCTTGGATGAGGAGGGCCCGCTTTGCGGTCCCGATCCGGCCAAATGGGGTCTGTTCCCCGGACGGCCGGTTTTCAGGCCCTCAAACCCAACCACCACGCGCATGTCCACCTGTATTCGTCGAATGAAGCCGTTCGCGCTCCTCGCCCTGCTTGCCGGGCTTTGCTGGGGATCGCTGTCCGCCCAAACCCCTGCGCCCGCCGCGCCCGCGGCGCCGCCTGCCCCGAAGCAGCCCACGATGGAGCAGCGCATCGCGGACTTGGAGGCCTATGTGAACAACGGCGCCCGCACGCCGGACGTCGCCTCCAAGGTTCCCGGTCCCGGCCCCGGCCACAACGCGTGGCAGATGGTGAGCACCGCGCTCGTCATCTTCATGACTCTGCCTGGACTCGCGCTATTCTACGGCGGCCTGGTCCGGCGCAAGAATGTTCTTTCGGTGCTCGCCCAGTGCATGGGCATCGCCGGGATGGTCACGATCCTCTGGTGGGCGGTGGGCTACAGCCTCGCCTTCAACGGAGGCAACGCGATCATCGGCGACACCGCTGCGAAGTTCCTAACCGGCGTCGAGGGGGGCAAGACTGGCGCGGGCTACCACTGGATCAGCGACCTGATGTGGTCGATGTTCCAGCTTAGCTTCGCCATCATCACCCCCGCGCTCATCGTGGGCGCGGTCGCCGAGCGGATGAAGTTCCTCGCGGTGCTCGTCTTCGTGGCGCTCTGGATGTTCCTTGTTTACTTCCCCTTCGCCCATATGATCTGGGCAACGAACGGGTTGATGTGTGGTCCGTTGAATAAGGATGCCGCGATCAAGGCGATCGACTTTGCCGGCGGCACCGTGGTGCACATGACCTCCGGCTGGTCTGCCTTGGTGCTCTGTATCATCCTTGGCAAGCGCGTGGGCTTCGGCAAGGAGTCCATGCCTCCGCATTCGATGGTGCTGTGCATGGTTGGCACCGGGATGCTCTGGGTTGGCTGGTACGGCTTTAACGCCGGTTCCGCCCTCGGCGCCGACGGTATCGCGGCCAACGCCTTCGCGACCACCACCCTTGCGGCCGCCACCGCCGGCTTCACTTGGGCCGTCTGCGAGTGGGTCCTCCGCGGCAAGCCCAGCGTTCTGGGTTTCTGCTCCGGCATCGTCGCCGGCCTCGTTGTTATCACCCCGGGCGCCGGCTTCGTGCTGCCGTCCTCGGCGGTCATCATCGGCGTCCTAGCGGGCGTCGTCCCCTTCCTCGCCTGCGCCTACCTCAAGAAGGCGTTCGGTTATGACGACTCGCTCGACACCTTCGGGATCCACGGCGTCGGTGGCACCCTCGGTGCCATCCTGACGGGGGTGTTCGCTGATCCGGCGGCCAACTCCGTCCTCGGGCCTGACGGGATGAAGCTGATGGACGGCCTGCTCGCCAACCAATTCAAGGCCGTCGCCCTCACCATCGTCTGGTCGGTGGTCGCCACCGCGATCATCGCCTACATCGTCAAGGCCGTCATCGGCCTGCGACCCACCGAGGAGTCCGAGCGTCAAGGCTTGGATATCTCCGAGCACGGCGAAGAGGGCTACGTCAGCTGAACCCTTAAACCCTACCATCCATGAAACTCATCATCGCCATCATCAAGCCGTTCAAGCTGGAGGAAGTGAAGGAGGCCCTTGCGGCCGCGGGCATCGAAGGGATGACCGTGACCGAGGTGAAGGGCTTCGGCCGGCAGAAGGGTCATACGGAAATCTACCGAGGCAGCGAGTACACGGTGGACTTCCTGCCGAAGGTGAAGCTTGAGGTCGCCGTGTCGGACGATGTTGCCGCCAAAGCGATCGACGCCATCGGTAAGTCGGCCCGCACGGGGAAGATCGGGGACGGCAAGATCTTCGTCCTCCCCCTCGAGGAAGTGGTTCGCATCCGCACGGACGAGCGCGGCGAGAAAGCCGTCTGAGGCTCCCGCCCACGTTCGCGACCAGCCGGGACCCCGTGGGGTCCCGGCTGTTTTGTATCCCCGGTCTGGAAATAAGGCTTCCCCGGCCGCCCCGGGATCCTGTTACAGTCCGCGGTCGATCCCATGGCCAAATCCCTGTTCGAAAAAGTCTGGGCCGCCCACGCCGTGGGCACGCTCGCCAACGGCCAAACGCAGCTGCTCATTGGCACGCACCTCATCCACGAGGTCACCAGCCCTCAGGCTTTCGGGATGCTCCGCGATCTCGGCCTGAAGGTCGCGATGCCCCACCGGACCTTTGCGACGGTCGACCACATCGTGCCCACTGACCAGCTGGTCGAGCCCTACCGTGACCCGCTCGCACAGGCGATGATGGAGGAGCTCCGCCGCAACTGCGCGGAGTCCGGGATCACGTTCTTCGACCGCGCCACCGGCAAGCAGGGCATCGTGCACATCGTGGGTCCGGAGCAGGGCATTACCCAGCCCGGCACCACGATCGCCTGCGGCGACTCGCACACCAGCACGCACGGGGCCTTCGGCGCCGTGGCCTTCGGCATCGGGACCACGCAGATCCGGGACGTCCTCGCCACCCAGACGATGGCTCTGGGCAAGCTGAAGGTCCGGCGCATCAACGTCCGCGGGAGTCTGCGACCCGGCGTTTATGCCAAGGACGTTATTCTTCACATCATCCGCGTGCTCGGGGTCAATGGCGGCACCGGCTACGCCTACGAGTACGGTGGCGAGGTCTTTGACCGCTTCTCGATGGAAGAGCGGATGACCGTCTGCAATATGTCGATCGAGGGCGGCGCCCGGGCCGGTTATGTGAATCCGGACCAAATCACTTTCGACTACCTCCGTGGCCGCCCGTATGCCCCGCAGGGCGCGGCCTGGGATGCCGCCGTCGAGCGGTGGCGCGGCTTCGCCAGTGATCCTGGCTGCCCGTACGACGATGTGATCAACATCGATGCGGCAGACATCGCTCCGACGGTCACCTGGGGAATCAATCCCGGCCAAGGTATTGCGATCACCGATTCCATCCCGGACCCGGCCCGTGCGACTGCCGTGGACGAGCGGGCTTCCATCGAGGAGGCGCTGGCCTACATGAAGCTCCGGCCCGGGGCCGCAATCAAGGGTACGCGCATCGACGTCGCCTTCATTGGCTCCTGCACCAACGGCCGACTGAGCGACTTCCGCGAGGTCGCCCGCTACGTGCGTGGGCGCCGCGTGGCCCCAGGCGTGAAGGCGATCGCCGTCCCCGGCTCCCAGATCGTCGCCCTGCAATGCGAGAGGGAGGGCATCGACCACGTGCTGCGCGATGCCGGCTTCGAGTGGCGTGCCGCCGGCTGCTCGATGTGCCTCGCGATGAACCCGGACAAGCTTGTCGGCGACCAACTCTGCGCCAGTTCCTCCAACCGTAACTTCAAGGGCCGCCAAGGCTCGCCTACCGGACGCACGCTCCTGATGAGTCCCCTGATGGTCGCGGCCGCCGCCGTCACGGGCTCCGTGGCGGATGCCCGCGAGGTCTTCGCCGTCGATTCCTGACTCTACCGCTTATGGCCCTCGAGAAGATCACCGCTGTGACTGGCCGCGCCGTGTGCGTGCCAGGCAACGACATCGACACGGATCGCATCATCCCGGCGCGCTTCATGAAGTGCGTAACTTTCGATGGGCTAGGGGAGTTCCTCTTCTACGACGCGCGGAAGAAGGCCGATGGCAGCGACCAGGTCCATCCGCTGAACGACCCGCGCCTCCGTGGCGCTACGATCCTCCTCTCGGGCGCCAACTTCGGCTGTGGCTCCTCGCGCGAGCACGCGCCGCAGGCGATCCAGAAGCACGGCTTCCGCGCCGTGGTCGCGGAGAGTTTCGCCGAGATCTTCTTCGGCAACTGCACCACCCTCGGCATTCCCTGCGCCGCCGCCGCTCGGGCGGACATCGCCCGGCTCGCCGCTGCCGTCGATGCGGATCCGGCCCTCCCGGTCACGCTGGATGTCGCTACCGGGGAGATCCGCTTCGGCGGGCAGTCGATCCGCGCCGAGGTCCGCCCCGCCGCCCGCGACGCGCTCGTCCACGGGCGCTGGGACGCGATCGGGGAACTGCTCGACGGACTACCCGCCGCGCAGGTCCTCGCGGCCCGCACGCCGTACTTCGCCGCCTGAGCGGTCAGGGAAACGTCTCGCGCAGGTAGGCCACCACGTCGCGGATCGCCTGCGCGGGTAAGACGTTCTGCCAAGGCGGCATTGGGTTCACCGCTGGCGGCTCCGGGAGCCGGCCCTCGGTGATGATGCGCGCGAGTTCCGCGTCCGAACGCGTCCGCAGCCCCTGGGGCCCGGTGTAATCCGGAGTGCCCGCGGCCAGCGATCCCTTGCCGTCTGCACCGTGGCACGCCGCGCAGTGCAGGCGGTACAGGTCCGCGCCGGCCCGCGGATCGCCCGACCGCAGCGCGGTCTCCGCTGGGGCGAGGAGTTTCGGCGGCCCCGCGGCGCTCGCGCCGTCGGCGAGGCGATTGAGGGTGTAGTACGAGACGCGGTTCAGCAGCGGCTCACCGACCGCACTGGTCACCGGAGGAGCCACGTTCAACTCGTGGACAAATCCGGGCTGCACCTCCGCGAGCTCTAGGTGGAGGCGCCGGCCGTCCTGCTCGAGCCGCGCGCTGGTCACCGGCACCTCGGTTTCCTCGCGGCGCAGCGAGCCGTCGAGGGGATGGTGGTCGTAGCGGAAACGCTTGAACCGATAGTGCCGCGCCTCGGCCGCGGCGGTGCCCATCGGCACGGTGAAGGTCAGAGCGAATCCGCGCTCCGCCAGCCGCTGGGTGAGGATCTCGACAGGGACGGTGCCGTCCCACGTGATGCGCTGGAGGCCCTCGTTCCCGCCGGTCGGCATCCACCCGCGGACGGTTTGGCCGAGGTAAAGGGCGCCCTCGGGCCCGAACGCGTGGCGCATCCCGCCCATCCGCAGGCCCTGCCCGCGCAGAAACGGGAACGCGGCCCCCTGGTAGGCGCCGCTGACCCTTTCAAGGTCGATGCGCATCAGGACCGCGGACACGTCCCCGAGGAAGACTTGGCCGACGAACGGACCGAACTTACCGCCCGTCTGGTCCCACACCGGCTGGCCCGGGGAAGTGCCCATCAGGCCGCGCGGCAGGTAAACGGCTGGCGGCCGCCGCTGGCGCGAGACGTCCGCCGCCGACAGGCGCTGGTCCTTCAGCTCCGTGTGCCACTTGAGGCTGTCGGGGTGCCCGTAGAACGCCCCGCGCTCCGCGTGGATGAGGACCGACGTGGGCACCCATGCCCCGGCGCAGTCGCTGATAAACAGTTCGTCGTCCGGGCTTAGTCCCACGCCGAGGGGCTGCCGGAAGCCCGAGGCGTACGGCCGGAACGTCCCATCCGCCGCGATCTGGAATGCCCAGCCTTGAAACTCCGCCACGGAGCGGTGGCCATCCGGGACCGCCCCCGGACCCGCCCAGGGCAGGTACTGTTCGGTCCGCAACGGTCCCCGCGTCCAAGGCAGCTCGACCCCTCGCCCGAAGGAGCAGAGGCCCGAGGAGGCGTAGAAGTTGCCCGCGCGGTCCCGGACGAGGCCGTAGGAGAATTCGTGATAACTGCCGGTGATGCCCCAGTGGTCCGCTACCGTGGTCCGGACCTCCGCGACGCCATCCCCGTCCAGATCGCGCAGCCGCGTGAGTTCTGGGCGCTGAATCACAAAGACATCCGTCTCATCTGCCGCGACGACGCCGAAGGGCTCGTGCAGCCCATCCGCCAGCCGACGCCACCGCTCGCCGTCCGCGGGCCGGATCCATACCTCCCCGCGGCGGTTGGTCACGACGAGGCTACCCCGGGGCGTGAACGCCACGCCCGAAACTTCTGGGATCATCGTCCGCGGGAGAGCCACAGTCTCGACCCGGTACGGGGTTCGCTGCAGTGCCGAGAGGCGTACGTCCCGGTTCACGGTGGCCCCGGATGCGACCTCCAGTTGGAAAGTCGACTCCTCGTGGTCGGGCGCGGTCACCCAAATCTCGTATGCCCCAGCCGGCAGGGAGATCTGGAAGCTGCCGTCGTTTCCGGCGCGCTGGATCACCTGACTGTTCTCGCGGCCGACCAGGGCCGCGCCCTCGACGCGCACCTGCGCGAACCGCGCGGGGCCTCCGCTTTCGCTCTCGATCCGGCCGAAGAGCCGGGCCGGGGCGGAGGTCGCCGCCCGCGCGATGCCGGCGGAGATCAGCGCGAGGAATCCGAGCAGAATTGGCTTCATTGCGTCGCCTCCCAGCTCGTACGGAGCAGCCGCACCGTGAATTCGCCGGCCGCCTGCCCCGTGAATCCCGCGTGGTCCGCCTCGCGGCGAGCGCCGGTCACCTCGATCAGTACTCCGGGCTGGGGCGCGAGGCGCAGCCAGAGTGGGTAGGTGCCGGGCCCCGCCTTGAATCGCCGCTCAAGGCCCCGGCCGTCAGGCGTCGCCCCCGGGTGTTCGGTTACGGTGCGCCCGGCGACCTCGTAGTTGAATTCGGGCATCCCGGCCCGTGTGGAGAGGCCGCGGAACCGCCACGCCGCGGCGGGGCCCCCGGGCTTCGTTCGCCAGGCAGGCCCCGGGGGCTCGCGGAACCAGACGGGACCGTCAAGCCGGGCGGGCGCGCCCTGCTTTGTGAGCCAGCGCAGTCGCGAATCCGCGAATTCCCCCGCCCAGAGATAGTTGATCCCGCCGCGGACCGGATCGAGGCACACGCCCACGCCTTCCGGAAAGGTCAGCGCGAAAGAACCGGGATGCGCGTCAGGTAACACGGTCCGCTGCAGGTGAGGCGTTGCGCCGGGCACAGGTCGCCCCGCCGCCCACCAGACGGCCTGCGCGACCAGGCGGCGTACCCCGGCCTCGTGGAGAATCGCCGGAGTCACGGCCGCCAGGTGGACGACGCGGGCCGCACCACCCTTGCGGATCCACGCAAGCGGGGTCGTGGTTTCGCCCGCGGTCGCTTCCTGCAGCACGAAGGTGTCCGCGGTGAGCCCGCTCCAGATGCGCAGCGGCTGGGGCGCGGGCGGTTCCGCGATGCCGCGGGTGAGGGGGTGGCCGTAGTCGCTGAGCACCGTGGTCGCGGCGCCCAGCGCGAAACTTTCGCCCGGCGAAGCGCCGAGCAGTGCCGTGACCTCCGCGATGCCCCCGGGCCAGACATTCGGCTCAGCGGCGAGGACGACTAGCGGTCGCGGGCGGGCCAGGAAACGCGCGTAGGCCAAGGCATCGGCGGACCCTTGGAGCCCCGGCCCGCGCCACACGACCGCCAGCTCGGCTTCGCCCGGATCACTGCTTAGGGTGAAGGGACCGAGCGCGGCCGCAAGGGCGTTGAGTTCCGCTTTGGACTCCAAAGGTGTGCCGAGGACGGCGACGCGTGGCGGGGCGGACGGCGCCGGGCCATCCACCGCAAAGGCGGAGCTCCAGCCGAGCATTGCAGCGATGATCCCACCAGCAAGATACTGGTGGGCGCGCGCGGGGGGGCTCATCAAGCGGCGGAGGCGCATTGGGCGGGCCTCAGGGTCGCGCCGCGTGCGGGTTCGCCTCGAGGATCAGGCGGCCAAAGCGGTCCGGGGTATGGAAGGAGGGCTTCGGCGTAAGGGCCTGCGCCCACTGGCTGTACTGCGGGTTGGTACGGCCGCCTTGGCGGTTGAGGTTCATCCGCATCACGGTGCCGGGACGCGGCGGCGTCGCTGGCGCGTGCGCGGCAAAGTTGCGCCACGGAATCGCGACCTCCACTCGCCAGACCCGATCGTCGTCGGAATCATTGTTGA
>Ga0208048_1001497_pt1 | contig 11889 bp, 9 predicted proteins | sample Malawi_45m_30L_FD_184163 | JGI IMG/M metagenome (GOLD analysis project Ga0208048, IMG submission 184163) | Freshwater microbial communities from Lake Malawi, Central Region, Malawi to study Microbial Dark Matter (Phase II) - Malawi_45m_30L... | ecosystem: Environmental > Aquatic > Freshwater >...
ACCCCCAGCACCACACCGGCGTGCTGGATCGTGTGGTCGGGATAGAGCAGTTGTGCCCCCACGCAGCCAATGCCTGGCCGCAGGGCCTGGGAGGCGAGCTCATGGCCCCAACCCCCTTGCAGGAACTCCACATCGTTGTTGAGCAGCAGCAGCACCGATCCCTGGCAGTGCTGCACCGCCAGATTGTTGATGGCGGAGTAGTTGAAGGGCCCCGCCGCGTTCACCACCACCTGCCGCCGCATGGGGCTGCTGGCCGCTGCAAACTCCCGCAGCCCTTGCAGGGTTTGCGTCTTGTAGCTGCCGTTGTCGGCAATTACCAGTTCGATCTGGCAGCCGGGATCGTGCTTGTCGATGGAGCTCAGGCAGGCCTGCAGCAGCTCCAGCCGATCCCGCGTCGGGATGATCACGCTCAGGCAGGTGGTCTTGGCGAGGGGGAAATGCAGCCGATAGCCGAGGCCACCAGCGGTCACACTCGCTCGGCCGCCTTGCGGCAGGAACGGCTCTAAGTGCTGCGGGTTCAGCTCTTCTGGTTCGGGGGCTCCCTGGCGGTGACTCAGCACCATCGGGATGTGGCCGATCTGAGCCGTTGGGTTGCTCAGCTGTGCCTGTAGGGCCAACACCAGTTGCTGCCAGCTGTTGGGGGATTGGGCGGGCGCTGAGGCCAGCCATTGGTTCCAGAGTTCTGCGGAGATAAACCAGCAGGAGCTGTAGTGGGGATCGCACCAGCACAACTCCTGGTTCCAGGCTGGTTTGAACTGGGGGCACTGCCGTTCACCCGTTGGGGTGATCTGGTCTTCATCGCCGTAGAGCAGGAGCGCTCTTGGCCTTTGGCGCCGCGCCGCGGCAACGGCCTGAAGGGCCCAGGGCGTAAGAGTCACCCCCGGCTGAGTCGCAAAAAGCCAATGGCCAGAAGGTACGGGCTGAACCGGATCCCCGAAGACATAGAAGACGAATTCGTCTCGCTGCGCCTCTGAAAGCGGCGGCAGAGTATCGGTTGCGGGCCGCTCAACCAGGCGTTGCCAGCGCGTATAAGGCACAAGTGCGTGCTGTCTGGCTTGGCCCGCGAGGAGTCGGTTGTACTGCCGCCAAAGTTCGGTTGTTGTGCCTGAAGTCTTGAGCCGGCGCCTGATCCGGCGCCAGGCATCCCAAGCAGGAATCCGGAGTAGCCAAAGTTCCTCCAGCCGCAGGGGCTGCTGCACCCTCTCGAGTTCCAGCAGCAGATGGGCGGAGCGCCGCAGGCGAACAACGCGCCAGCGCCGCCGCACCGGATACATCGGCCTGCCTTGTCGAAAACCTGGCCGCCCCTCTGGCACTAACCAGCCGGTGCAGCGGCGATTCTCGCCGCGATGGCGGATGCCAAACAGATACCAGCCACGCTTTAAAGGCCGCGTTGTTCGCAGCCAAAGGGTTTGGGTCGCGTCAGCCTCTAACGCGCAACGCTGTGGCTTCACGCTGTGCCAGGTTGCTTCTGCCGCACTGAGTGGTGTTGCACACCACTGCCAATCGCGGCGGGATCGCCATGGGGCCTGCTTACTCAATTGCGATGGCTGTCGGCCATGCCCATCAGAAACTTGGTGAGCGCGAAGCCCACCAGCAGTGCCGCCAGGGCGGAGAAAAAGCCCTTGTGCCTCCAATACTGCCAGGGCTGCTCAGGGGGCAATGGTTTGGAGAGCACGGCCATGAAGCGCTGCTGCTGCAGGCTGTCGACCCGCGTTTGTTCCGCTGCTGTGAGCGAGGCCTTGTAGAGATCCGTGGCAAAGGTGAGGTTGGCTTCCAGTTCCGCCTGCTTGGCGGCTTTCTGATTCAGATTTTTCCCCTGGGGGCTCACCAGACCGCGGCGCTCCTTCTGGATTTGCCGCTGCAGCTCCTGCACCTGAGCCTGGAGGCTTTCGATCTCCGGTGCGCGCTGGTCGCGGAACTGTCGTTGCACAGTCGACAGTTGAACCCGTTGCTTCGCCAGTTCACCCTCAAGGGCAGCGATGAATCCTTCGCTCCCTTGCGCTTCTGCACGCACGTCCAGTGCCTGGCTATTGCCCTGGAACGCCTGCAGACTTTGGCTGGCTAGTTGGACGCGTTTGGCGTTGCGTTCCACTTGTTGATACACAAAGTCAAGCTGTTGGCGGTACACGTCCTGGTTGAGCTTGTTGACAAATTGTTCGGCTTGCTCAATCAAGAAACGATTCAGCTTCAAAGTCGTTGCTGGATCAAAAGCCAACGTTTTAATAGTTAGTTCTCCAGATGTTTCGTTCAGTGATACATTCACCTGCTTACGGAACGTATCATAAACAGCCTCACGCCGATCCCAGCTCGTGAGGCCTGGATAAAGATCCGGAAATTGTTTGGCGTATGCGGTTCGGAAATCAAGATGTTTTTCAAGATCTTCCAACACCTGGGGAGATTGCAGATAAGTACGTAGGTAACGTGCATCTTCCAGGGATTGTTGATTGCCACCCCCCAGTAATGAACTGAGAGATAGGGCGCTGCTTTTACTGTCGTTAGCTTTGCGAACCACCACCTCCGAGCTCACAAAGTAACGGTTGCGTCCGATGGCGTAGAAATATATAAATAGCATTAGCAGCGGCGTGCCCAGAAGTAGTAATAACTGCTTCTGGTTGAGCCGGGGTTTGTTGGCAAGCTTGGCGACTCTTCTGAGTGACTCGTTACCTTTCGGTGCCCTTAATAGCAGGCTAATGCCTAGAAAATCTCCCCGCATCGTTAGGCTGCCATGGTCTCGTGATCGGTTGGTTGCTTCAGGAGCCGCTTGTGCATGGCGATGCCTTCTTCTAAATCCTCAAACTCCAGTAGTTTGCCATTGTGCAGTAGTAGGGCTCGATCGCAGTGAAACTTCAGTCCCCAAAGATTGTGGTCGACCATGATGAAATCAGATTGTTGGTGGCGCTGCTTAAGAATATTGCGGCTCCGCTCTCGAAACCGTTCATCGCCGGCACTGCTCACTTCATCGATCAGGTACACATCAAAATCAAATGCCATGGAGAGGCCAAAGGTGACCCGGCTGCGCATGCCACTTGAATACGTTTTAAAGGGGCGGTCAAAGTGGACTCCAAGCTCGGCAAATTCTTCGACGCGTCTGACCTTCTCTTCAATCACTTCTCTGTCGTGGCCAGCATAGATTTTGCTGACAAATGTCGTATTTTCACGGCCCGTGAGGCTGCCTTGGAAACCTCCCACCAGACCAACTGGCCAGCTCACGGAGCACTCCGTGATGACTTCCCCACGATCTGGCTGATCGATCCCTCCGATGATTCTCAGCAAAGTACTCTTGCCGGCGCCGTTGCGGCCTAATAGGGCTACTGACTCTCCACGCCGAAAAGTGATATTGAGGTTGCTAAATACACGAACTTGCTTGCCTTTATGAAGATAGCTTTTGGTGAGATCCTTGACCTGAATCATGACAATTCTGCGTTAACGCGTGAGAAGAATTCGTTCATTGTTGCGATAAATCCATAGCCCCATGCAGCAGATCGAGGCCGCAAGGCCCAGTAAGTAGCTCAGTGAAATTGAATCCGGTATCCGGTAGTCAGGGCTCATGGCATGGCGGCTGAGCTCTGTAGCCTGTAGCACAGGATTCCATGTCAGCCAGGGTTGCAGCCATTGTGGCATCTGTAGGGTTGAGTAAAATGCTCCAGATAGGAACCATAGTGGCCTCATCGCGATGGGTAAGAACTGAAGAAGGCTCGGATAGCGGTGCCCAGCTGTCATGAAGATGAGTCCAAGCCCCATTGCGGTTAAGCTGAGTGCAACATAGCTGGTTGTTAATAGGGGCAGATTGTCGATCACCGTTTCTTCTTTGAACAGGCAAATCCCTGTCAGCATCACGAGATACACAATCCCGTAGAGGCCTGATTCCACGAGCGTGCGTGAAATGACTGTGTCGACTGGTTTGACGGGCTTGTAGAAAAAGAGTGACTCGTTTGCATTCATGGCATTGAGCGCACGAATGGCGATCTCTGTGAATACCGCAAAGTTAATAGCACCAGGGGCGAGAAAGAGTGGTGAATCAATCCCTGCCGGATTGTGCCGTATGACGCTGAATAATACCATAAATACTGTCAGTGTTCCTAGCGGTTCAATGAAGACACCAGCCACGCCAAAGCGCACCTGGCTCACCCGTGTTTTCAGTTCGCGGTAAACCAGCGCACCAATCACCCGCTCCTGGATTCCCCAGCCTTCCTGGATCTGCTTGAAGCGTTCGATCACCATGCTTAATACCGACGCGTCGCGACCTTGTTGATGTCTTGCATCTTTCCCAGCTCTGTCAGTCGTCGACCGATTGCCCGATGGGTTCGCATGTGCACCTCCAGCAGCAACTTGTCTGTGGCCGCCTCCACTGCAGTTTGCGGAGCAAGCGCCAATGGTCCCGCTTTGGCCAGGCTGAGTTTCAGCCATTGCTGAGCTTCGATTTGAGCTGTGTCATGTCTGGGGTTGATGAGGCCTTCCAGCATGACCAACCGCTCCATGATAGCCAGACCTGCAAATCTGATGGCATTGATTCGTAGCTCTGTGCCTTGGCAAGTGAATCCGCAATCGCACAGCAGACGCGGCTGGATGGTGTAACCCATGCAGATAAACGGTCTGCTCGTGTACTGATACCCACCCTCGTGGGCTGGTTCTAGCCCAAGTGTCTGTAGCTGCTCTTGCCTGAGTGGGGATCCCTGCGCCAAGGGCCAAATCATGTCAGTGGCACTTTGCCGGGTCACCCATTTCATCCTTGGCATTTCATCTAGAAAAATCCATACAGAACTCGGAATAAGGTCGCGCCACTGAGAACTGGTCCAATCGGGTCAAGGGCCGCCTTTACTCCATCCGTTGCTTTCGCCCACAGGTGCCGATCCACAACCACCACATCGCCATCCCGCAACGGCGGGTTGGAGGGATCCCCGAGTGCGGCTGCAGGTTGATAGGTCAGTTGCTGGCGAACAATCGTTCCATTTGGCTCAAGCCGCAGCAGCTCCACGGTGTTGCGGTTGCCGCGTTTACTCATCCCCCCGGCAGCGAGCACTGCCTGGCTGAGGGGACTGTTGGCACGCACCAGTTGGGGCCCAGGACGCACCACCTCCCCCACCACATTCACGGTGATCGAGGTTGGCGCAAAGCTCGAGCTGGACACCGTGAGCAGTTCGCTTTCCGTTTGTTGTTCAGCCACCGGCACGCGAATGCTGTCGCCGTCGTAGACCAGTGGGTTTCGCATTGGTATTCCGCTCCGCAGGGCTTCCCAGTAGTTCACCTGCAGGGATTCGTGGCGGCCCGATGCGCCGATCGGGCGCACCAAGGTGACGCGCCGCAGATCGCCCCGTGCCGTGATCCCACCCGCTTTCTGAATGGCTTCCACCAGGGTGGGCCAGCCCTGGCTTGCCACGCTGGTGGTTTGCCCACCACCACTGCCGTTGCCCAGTTGGTTTGTTTCCTGGAGGCCCAGGGTGTACAGCCCCGGTCGCTGCACCTCTCCAGTCACGCTCACCCGCAGGGGCCTCGTGCCCACCAGATCCAGATAGACCACTGGCCGACGCAGGATTGTGCTGTAGGCCTTCGTGATGCTCTTCCTGGCTTCTTCCAGGTTCAAACCCCAGAGTTGGAGCGATCCCACCCTGGGCAGGTTCACGGAGCCATCGGGCAGCACACTCACACTGCTGTCAAAGCTGTCGAGCTGGAACAATTTCACCATCAACCGGTCCCCAGGGCCCAGCCGGTAGCGCGGGGCTTGCACCTGCCCTGTTGTGCCACTGGCCCACGCCTGGGGCACCAGTGCGGAGCCCATGGCCAAGGCCGTTGGAGTGGCGATCAGTGCGATACGACGGAGACGCATCGCGAGAGATTAACCGATACAGAGGCTGAGGGCCCTTGTGCGGCAGGCACTTTGTAGCCGTTCACGGGTTGCTTGGTCGTCCAGCAGGTGGTGGATCGCCTGCAACCAGGCCGCTGGCTGATCCGGCAGCAACAGGCCGTCGTGGTTGTGTTGCACCAAGCTGCTGTAGGGCTCCCGCTGGCTGTACAGCCCAACGGCCTGCAACCGGGCGGCTTCAAACCATTTCACCGCTGAGCGCCCCCCGTTGAAGCGGCTGGGCAGTAGCGGCACCAGCAGCAGATCCACTTGCCGTTGGCCGGTGTCGCCCAGGTAGGTGTCCCAATCCATGGGATAGGCAATGCGGGTGCGCGGGATATGCCGAAACCGCCGCCGCCACCGGGGCGGTAGCACCAGCTCAAGCAGGCAATCGCTCCGTTCCCGCTGCAGCTGCTTCAGCAGTGGCATGAGCCAGAGCAGTTCGGCTTGGTGGGACGCGGTGCCCAGATAGGCCACGCGGTGCATGGGTTTGGGTTCCACCACCGTGCGTGGGGGGTGTAGAGGCAAACAGTGGATCGCTAGGTCGGTTTGCCCGCTCAGTTGCTGCCGGCAGCTCTGGACCAGGCTGTCTTGCGTGACCCACAGTTCACTGAACAAGCCGTTGAGGTGGTGGCGGTGGCGTGTGATGTCGTGCCACAGCCTCCAGCGGTAGGCAAACGGCAGTTCGCGAATCGCGCCGGGTTCCAGCAAGGCGTCGTCGAGCAGCAGCACCACGTTCACCCCCGCCTGCCGCCAGCGCCGCAACACCGTCACCCAACCAGCGGGGATGGTGCGAATCACCACTACCGAGGCCACTGGACAGGGCTGCTGTGCCGCAGGGGGGCGTTCAGGATTCAGCCGGGTCCAGGTCTGTTCGGCTTGGGCGGAGCTGATTCCACTGGGTAGCCAGTAGGCCATCGTGGGCTCGCCCCCCTGGGCAAGCAGGCCTATGGGTTGGGGCAACCGCTGCAGCGGGTGTAAGACAGGATGAGGAGAGGTGTCCAACGGGCCTGAAGCCGATGCTGTTGCTTGATCCTGATCAATTTCAGGACTGTTTGCTCGAGAAACGCTCGGATTGCTGGACCTTCCTGCTGCCACCTGGCCGTTTTGATCACATTCTTGAGTGGCTTGGGCAGCACAGGGCCATGGCTTTTGGGCTCTATGCCCCCCTCAAGCGTCTGGATTCCGATCTCGATGGGCGTGATCAGGCCTATCACCAATTTCTGCTTTGGGATCCTGTTGATCGGCAGCTGATCGGTGGTCAACGTCTGCGGTTTTATGCCCAGGATGGGCGACGACACTGTTTCCGATCAGCTACTGAAGCGACATCGTATTTGGAGCACTGCTATCCAGGCTTCGCGCAGTTAAAGCTCTCTGAGTATGGGGCCTTCGCCGAAGTGGGCCGGACTTTTGTGATGCCAACGTATCAGCGATCCCGCTGGCTATTGGAATTGATCCGCGCTTTCGTGAGGCTACCTGAGCAACTCGGCGTTCATCGTGCTTATGGAATGCTGTCTTTTGATCAACGCGGATTGAATCCGCAAGTGGTTGATTTATTTTTCACTGCTTTGTCATGTAGTTTATTCTCCACTGAAGAGGCTGTGCCGGCACCGCGCTATCCCCGCCATTCTGATGTGAAGCTTGAATGGGATCTCACGTGGGATGGCGTGGATCTAACAGCCCTGGAGATTTTGATGAAGGCTCGCGATCAGGCGTTCTTGCTGCCTCCGGTACTGCGTCCCTATCGAGCTTTGTGTTCCGTTGAGTTTTTGGGGGTGTCCATGGCCAGAAGTTATAATCAAATTACGCAGCTTCTATTTTCTGGATCATCAAGCTTGATCACGCCCCAGCAGCGACGACGACTGCCTGATTACGGTTTGATGTTTGATGTTTGATGTTTGACTGTCTTGATAAATTGATTGGAGTGCGGTGGTCAGGGCCTGGGCATTGATAAAGTCACGAGGATCAACCGGTGGGCATTCCCGGCAAATCACAGTGATCGGAGGTCCTGCTAGGCGTTCGCGCAGCACCCGGATGGGGTTGGTGCTGCGCTGGGAGAGTTGGGTGTGATTAGGGAACTGGTAGGTAATCTTCCATGGGATGACCACGGCATCCTGCTGATCAGCGAGAAAGGCAACACTTGAACTGAAGCGTTGTTGAATTGGAGTTTGCAGAGAGCCGCTTGGAAAGATAAACAGCTGTTTGAGTTTCGCTAATTGTTGCTTGCTGCGGAGCAAGGTTTTGAGGCGGGATTGAATGCAGCGATGATCCATCAAAATATGGCCGTAGCGCTGAGTGGCATGGCGGAAGCCTGGGATTATCCATCGCAAGTGCAGCTGGGCTGTGGTGGCTGCTGGCATCTGAAAATGGCCATGAATCAACAAGACATCCAGGGGATGGTCATGGTTGGCGATATGGATTTGAGCCCGTCGGCTCTGCAGCGTGTCATGCCGGTCGATGAGCACAGTCACCCCAAGGGCCTTGAGGCAGGTGCGTGCTGAGCGTTCGAAGAGATGTTGCGATGCTCGATTCAGGCCCACCAACCAGGCCAACCAATGCAGGCCATAGTCCAAATACGCCGCGAACAGTTTGATAGGTCTCGAACAGCCTCTTACGATGGCTCGGTAATCCGTTCGGGTTTTCCTGTTTGGTTGAAGCTTTAGAGCTTTTATCTGATCGACAATTGGTAGTGTGTTTGTGCAAAAGATTTCGCCGAAAGGGAAATAGCCATCAAAGTTGCCGTTGATCTGGGTGGATGTCAGGGTGTAGTGGTAAAACTTTCGGAACAGCTCACGGTTTGATCGCTGAGGTTGTTGCCAAAATGTATCCAGAGCTTGTTGATCTGCCAGGCCTTCGATATTGAAGGGTGCTCGGCCTAGGGCCTTGAGTGGAATGCCATGGAAGAGTGCTTGATAGCCAACGGAGCTATTGATTAGTACACATCCTTGACAGGTACTTGGAGCCCTTAATAGGCGTCCAAGGGGCAGGTCATGAAAGTAGATTATTCTACCTTGCTGGTTGTATTGGCTTGTGAGTTCTTGGATCTTGGCCTTGTAATTGTTGTAGCCTCTGTCCCTTGGGTGATGTTTGATAAACAGGGCTGCTGCCCTTGGGGCATGATGAGCAAAGGAGCGGATCGTGGCTTCTAGAAAAGCTTCGACATCGGCAAATGGGGAGCCGTGCTGCAATTGGCTGTCTGAGGAAACCTGAAGGACGACCAGAAAATAAGAAGGATGTGCGAGAATTTTCTGGCGTATCGATTGCTCACTGATGGAGTATTGATATTTTCTGAAAAATCCAAGGATTTGAGCGGCAATGTACCAAGGCTGTGGCTGCAGTTTGTGGGGCGTGACGCTGATCCGGTAATTTGTCAGTGCGTGTTGAATAAAGGTAGGGGCTTTCCATCCTTTTCTCCACCGAAAGGTGACTTCGCGTCGGGCCTGTGGAAGTTGATCAACAGTTGGAAGTTGATGGTAAAAGTCCGCCGATTGGTTTAAGCCCGAGTGAACGTTAACGCCATTTTGCTCAAGGGTTACATAGTTGGGTCTGAGGTAGCCCAGTTCAAAAACCCATGCTTCTAGGCCAATGCTGCTGCTTTGATACTCCTTTGCAATTTCAATGGCGATTTTGTGGGGAAGGATGAAGTCGCCATACATCAGGATGTGGCGAATAGCCTTCTCTTCGATGGTGTGTCGGAGGAAGGCGGCGAAGCTCTGCTCGACCGATTCCGTAAAGCTCAAGTACTGTCGAGGCTGGAAGCCTGGCTCCCAGAGCGGCAAGCGCACTTTCCACACCTCAACACCCTGGCCTTCGAGGTGATGGGCAACCCTGGCGAAAAATGTGCCGATGGGCCCTATCAACAACAGAACAGGCCCTTTGATTTGTATTGATGGAGACATTCTTGGCGCTGCCTCCTTAAAGTTTCGTCAATCTATCATCGCTGCTCTTCGCGGGGTCGCTGGCGCCTCTGCTGGACTCTGCTTGCCAAAGCCCCCCACCAGCGGAATATCTGTTGCTCGAGATTTAATCGCTGGGCTGGATTGGCCCTGAGCTTCTGGATGCTCCTCATCGTGTCTTCCACACTGCAGATGCCATTCCCGTTAGGGGATCGATACGTTGGGTAGGCAATCAGGCTGGCGTAGATCAGGGTTTCGAGGTCGACCTGGTGCCTGCGGCGCTCCCGGATCCAGAGATGGTTGCTGAGTGCATCTTGCGTGAGGCCCCAGCCCGCATAGAACGGCAGGCCCCAGGTGTGCACCGGTAGGCCCCGGACCAGTGCTTCAAATCCACCCAGTGAGGTGAGCACACAGACGCGATCAACCTGTTCAAACAGTGTCGCTAGGCATGCATCCAGCACCACCTCATCACAGTGATGTGTGATCTGTTTGGGGAGTTTGGCGCTCCCACGCAACCCTGCGACCAGATCTGGATGGGGTTTGTAGATCACCCACGCTTGGGGAAACTGCTGCCGCACCTCTGTCAGGAGCTGACTGCTGGTTTGGACTGCGGCATCTGGGGGGACCCCATGGCGAATGGAGGCATCTTGATCCACCTGGCCGAGTACCAGCACTTTGAATCGCTGTTCCACGCCGTCGGCTGCTGCCCAGGGCGTACCCCCGAGGTTGTATTTGCTGATGTTGTGCTGAATTAGTGTGTTGCGCGCGGCCTTCGCACGGCCCCGTTGGGCATCGGTGAGTTGGAGTGTTGAAATGAGTGTTTCCAGGCCGCTTGCCTGCTCAGCGTTGTAATAGATGCCTTGCTGATCAAAGACCCAGCTCTGCGCTTCGATCAAATTGGCGCCAAGCCCGGCCGAGCGAATCAATCCATCTTCCACGCGAACCCTACTGATGTTGGACTGATCCACACCGTTGCAGGGCTTCATTCCCCATGTGAACGCCAGATCGGTCTGGCTGTGAGGAACAGCATGGCGTCGACGGAACCGCAGGGTTTGATGGGTCGCCCGCGGCAGGAATGCCCGCAATTGGCGGGCTTTCCATGGAGTAAAGCCAAAGGCTTCCAGATGGTTTGGGTACTGGAGCAAGTGCTGCCGTTGCTGCCCGAGCCATTGCATCACTGTTTCTGGATCTGTTCGGTGCCCTGATTCGGGATGTCGATACAGCGGATAGCGCACGAGTGCGGCATGGGCCAGCTGCTGCAGACTGATGTGGCGTCGGCGCCGTTCAGGACGCTGGTGATGATCCTGAGTGAGGCCCCATCCTGCATAAAAAGGCATGCCAAAGGTGTAGACAGGTTTCCCCCAAAGCAGGCCTTCGAAGCCCATCTGGCTGGTGACCACATACACCGCCGAGCACTGCTCCAGGAGGTCACAGGGGTGCCCACCATCCATGCAGAAGCGAAGCCGTGACTGTTGGATGCGTTGAGATATAAAATGCCCCCGTTTCCCGCCTTTGCCTGCCCTTGGATGCTGTTTCACCAGGATCCGATGGTTCGGCCAGTCACGCAGGGCGCACTCCAGCATGTGCTGAAAGCTGCGTGTATCGGCTTGGCCCCACTGGATGGAGAGGTCTCCGGCGGTTTGATCCACCACCAGCACAAATGGCTCCTGGGGTGCAGGCGACTCCAATTCACCATTGAATTTCGACAGCCTGTACTGCCGCCAGGAATGGATTAACTGGTTAGCGCGTCTCTGTTCTTCTATGCTGAGTTCAGCTTGGATCAACTCCTCCAATCGGCTGGGTTGGCTGCTGTCGTAATAGATCCCGCTCGGATCGACGCACAGACTGAGAATCGACTGCTTGGGGCCGCCGCGGAAGGAGCGTAAAAACCCTTCTTCAAGGGAGATCACCTGACGCCCGGTGGCTAACGCCATCCGGCGCAAGCGCTGGCCGGAGGGTTTGCGCCCCCAGACATAGATCGCATCCTTCGGTAATTGAAAATCTCGGATCCAGTGTGCGGCGATACGTGGTTTCACCTCAATGCCCGCGTTGACAGCTGAGCTCAGGCGGCCAGGGCCTGTTGCTCCCCGGCGCTGGCGATACCGCTGCCGGCCGTGAGGCTCAGCAACACCTCAATCACGCGCTCCTGCTGGG
>Ga0208048_1001503_pt1 | contig 11874 bp, 12 predicted proteins | sample Malawi_45m_30L_FD_184163 | JGI IMG/M metagenome (GOLD analysis project Ga0208048, IMG submission 184163) | Freshwater microbial communities from Lake Malawi, Central Region, Malawi to study Microbial Dark Matter (Phase II) - Malawi_45m_30L... | ecosystem: Environmental > Aquatic > Freshwater >...
TCCCTGTGGCCTGCTCTCTAGATCACGTGATTCTTTCCGTTCCGGCGCAAGGCACGTCTGATGGTCAGCGCCGGGAAGCGGCGCGTGTTCGCGGCATGTCTCCGGCGCGCAAGCTGCGTCGCGTGTCGGCGGTGCGCACCGCACATCAGGACTTGGAGATCTGGAAGTCGGACCTCGCCACGGAATTCCGCGTAGCCGGGGCGGTGCATGCTTTTTATCACCGGCGCCGTTTTCTTACCGGTTTGGTCTGGGACATGTTGGCGGCAGCCGCGCTACTCGGAGAGCGTGAGGAACCGCGTTCGGTGCTCATGCTCGGTCTGGCCGGTGGAACCAGCTTGCGCACATTGCGTCATCTGCTGCCCTCGTGCCGCTTCACGGCGATCGATATCGATGGCGAGATCGTCCGCCTCGCCCGGCGCCACATGGCGCTGGACGACACCGGTGTTGAAGTGGTCATCGGCGATGCTTACGCATGGCTGCAGAAGAATCGCCGCACCTTTGATGTGGTCATCGATGACATTTATCTCGCTGGACGCACCGACGTGTTTCGTCCGCAAGCGATGGACCGGCGTCTGCTCGAGAATCTCCGGCGTTGTGTCGCGCCGGGAGGTGTCTTGGCGGTGAATCTTGTCACCGGTCCGGGTCATCGCGCCGCGCAGTCCGCCACGCGCCGCATTTTGCGCGATGCTTTTGCCGAAGTTCGTGCCGTCACCTCGCCCGAAGCGATGAACGAAGTGCTCGTTGCCGGAAAGAGTGTTGCCACCGCTCGGCGCCTCCGGAGATGGACGTCCTCATTCGCCGAAGCCAGAGACCGTGCCTATTGGCGCAAGATCGGCGTGCGACGCATAGGCTGATCTGGCTGCGATCCGGGATGACATTTTGATGGCATGATGACGGTTGCCGTTTCGCCGAGGACTAGCCTTGGCTATTTTCCGGAGGTCAGCCACTCGACCAGCAGATCGTTGACTTTGTCCGTGCGGGCGTCGGGCTGGAGCGGATCGATGAAATCGTGCGGGATGTTTTCCGCAGCCGGGAATTCGTGCAGAAAGATCTCCGTTTCTGGCGATGCATCGCGCCATTGTGCGACGAGGCGTCGGGTGCGGGCGTTGTTCACCGCCATGTTGTTTTCCGTGAGGATCACGCCGAGGCGGTTGACGCGAAGTGTGCGATCGGGTTGGGCTGTATCGAGTCCGAGACGCAGGGCTTCGCCGAGGGCGCGGGTGGGGAAGCGCGGATAGTTGTAGGGCGGACCCGGGAGATTTTCGCGCACGCGGGGGTCCCACCACATCATTTTGCTCGGTAGGCGCATGAGCGCGGCAGCAAAGGCCGGAGTGAGCGGGTCGGGCATCACAGCCGGACCGAAGAACGGGGCCAGGAGAAACACTTCATCGATGTCGTCACGGTTCTGCGCCAGCCACGCGGCGGAAATCCCGCTGATCGACAAGCCGACCACGGCGACTTTTTTGCCGAGTCCTTGGGCGAGATCGACGCCGTATTGCGCGTAGCTGATCAGATCCTGCGCGGTCAGGGCGGCATGCGCGTCGGTCATGCGGTCGGCCAGGCCGTGATGGGCGAGGCGGGGAATGACCACATTGGCCCCTGTAGCGAAAAGTTTCTCCGCGAGTTCCCGGAATTGGCGCGGGGCATTGGTCAGTCCGTGGAGAAGAACAAAACGCGCTCGGTCTGATATCCGTGGGTCAGGACAATGGTCCGTCCGCCATCATGCAGCGGAAGATCTGCTTCGACCGCCTGCTTCCGTTCCCAACGCTCCATTGCTTCATCGTAAGAGCGCGCCGGATCGGACTTGGAAACCAAATCGTCAAGGTTCAGCGGGCGCAAAAGCCACACTACGGCACCGGCGGCAAGCACTGCAATGATGACGACCAAGATTCTCAAGGTCATGCGCATAATGTATGCTAGCCGTTTCGATGCCGTTGAACAGTCGAGCAGCGGGTGGGTGAGCAGGGCAAGAACTGATGCCGGCCAACCGTCGTCGCGGAAATTATCGACTTGGCGGATTCCGAAGCCTTGGATCTCATGCGTCCCGCCATCTGGAACAGGAAGTCTTGGACATCATCGATGCGGACTGAACCCGGCTTTGGCCGGGCAGGCCGGTGTCCCGCCGCGGGCCGGACTGTGCGAACCGGTCACCGCGCTGGTGCGCGCGGACGGACGCAATCCGCAACTCGCCTTTTACCGCACGCGGATGGACGACGATGTCGTCATCGGCGGCCGCGAAGTCGAACTGGCCGCGGATTTCTCCGCGCCTTTGGCCTACATGCTTTCGCTCGGGCAGAACCGCAACATGGACATCGCTGCCTTGCTGCGCAGCGACCGGAAATTCCGCTTCACCGGCCTTTACCAGTTCCATCGCTACGATCCGGAAAAGATTCCCGTGGTCTTTGTGCACGGGTTGGTGTCGCGCCCGGAAACATGGGTGCCCGCGGTGAACGAGTTGATGGCCGACGAGGAGATCCGCGAGCGCTACCAATTCTGGTTTTTCCTCTATCCCACCGGATTGCCCGTGTGGGGCTCGGCGGCCGAACTGCGTTCGGAGATGGACCGCTACCGCGCGAAATTCGACCCCGCGCGCCGCAACCGCAATTTCGACCGCATGGTGCTGGCCGGACACAGCATGGGCGGGCTCATCTCCAGCCTGCAAATCCGCACGGGCGGCAAAGCGTTGTGGCAGCAATTCATGAATACGCCGCCGTATGAGTTGTCGATTTCACCGCAACTGAAAGAACGCATCGTCAAAATCGTGCAATTCAAGCCCCGGCCGGAAATTTCGCGCGTCGTTTTTTTCTCCACCCCGCACCGCGGAAGCGAACTGGCCGTCAACCCGGTCGCCGAGTTCTTTTCGCGCCTGATCAAGCTGCCGTTTGGATTCCTGGAAAAAGACCGCATCAAGTTGCAGTCCGTGATCCACGAGCAATACCGCGATCTGTTCGTCGCGCCGGCCAACAGCGTCGTCTTCCTGCGGGCCAACTCGCCGTTGTTGAAATCCATCCTCGCCTTGCCCATGCGCCCCGGCGTTCCTTTTCACTCGGTCATCGGCGACCAAGGCAGGGGGAACACGCCGGACAGCTCCGATGGCGTGGTGCCTTACTGGAGCTCGCACCTCGATGGCGCGAAGTCGGAAAAAATCGTCCCGTCAGGCCACGGGTCACACGAGAATCCCGAAGGAATCTCCGAACTGCGCCGCATCTTGAAGCTGCATTTGTAGTCGGCGGTTTTCAGTGGCCGGTTGCCAGTCGTCAGCGAACGAACGGAATCAGGGAATGCCTGCGGGTTTCTCCGACCAGATGCGTTGCCAGATCGATGCGAGGTCCCGCGTGCGCACGGTGGTCGACAACCGTTGCGGCTCGATCTCGTGCCAATGCGGATTGCCGCGTTTCGCCACGGTGTGGCGGAAAACATAGTCCGGATGCTGACCCATGCGCAGGTCGGAGAGGATCAAGGTGTCGCCTTCGATTGATGCGCCGACAAAGCCGTCGGCAAACCACCGCAAGCGCGCAACGGCGGGTATATCAGCCGCCGCGGCCAGCGCGGCATCGTCCGAAGGATGGAAGGTGAATTCGATCGGTCCATCGTCGGCCACCACCGAATCGATGCCCTCGAGATGTCCGTTCTCCGTGCGGACCACCACGCGCCAAAGGAGACTGTTGAGCGGAGACGGCGTGACGAAGATGCGCGCGTCGGCGAGTCGGTGTGACTCCAATGTTTTTTGCGCGTTTGCCGTGACGATGCTTTTTGCCGTCCAAGTCCAACCGAGATAAAGCGTGCTCAGTGCGAGGCCAACTACGAGCAAACGTCCGGCGGTTTGCGAGGTCGGACGAATCAAAATGGCGAGCAAACCGGCGAGCAATGGCACGGTGTAAAGCGGATCGATGATGAAGATGGTGGCCCACGAAACCGGAATCCATCCGGCCGGCCAGAAGAGTTGCGTGCCGTAAGCGGTGTGCGCATCGAGCAGCGGGTGGGTAAGCAGGGCAAGCATGATGCCGGCCAACCATCGTCGCGGCGCCTCGCGTGCCGGCCTCCACCAAAGCCGGAGCACGGCCCACAGCGCGAAAGCGAATACCGCAAGCACGACGAGCGAATGGCTGAATCCGCGATGCATGGTGAAACCCGCCACCGGATCGCTCTGCGGCACGAAGACATCGAGGTCGGGCAGCGTTCCGAGTGCGGCGCCGAGCGCCGCCGCTTTGCGGCGATCTCCGGGCGGAACACAGGCCGCGGCAACGCACGCTCCCAAGGCAATTTGGGTCAACGAATCCATGAACGGAACAATCTAAAGCCGTTGCCGCCGATTGTCGCGCGGAAGACCGCGCCGACAGCCGGCGCGATCCGGGATCACGGGGCGCGATTTTTCGCTTTGGCCAATGCGAAGAGAGCGGCGCAGAGTGCCAAGAGGACGATATTGCGCAGGGTCGCGCCACCCGGAGTGCTCAGTGCGGCCAGAGCGGGATGAAGTGTGCTCAAATCAATACAACCGCAATCGATGGGCAAAGCGCGCCACCATGCCTGCATGGTAAACAGTGCGAACATGGCGAGCATGGCGGCGATCCAACCGGTGGTGACGGGCAACCACAGTCCGGCCAGCATGGCCAAACCGAGCAGGATCTCCATCCAAGGGAGACTGTAGGCGATGGTGCTCGCGATCCAGTCCGGGACAACAATCTGATACGAGTAAACGGTGGCGAGCGTCTTGAGGGGCGCGCCGACTTTGGACAGACCGGCGGCGAGGAACAATCCGCCGAGGATCAGCCTGATGACGAGTGCGGCCGCGATTTTCATTGGCTTCTTTGCCAGGCGAGAAATCCGCCTTCGAGAACGCGGATATCTTCGAAGCCCGCCTCGTCGCGGAGCCGAAGGGCGAGTTCGGTGCTCAGATCGCAGTCCTCCGTGCCGCAGTAAATGACGACCGTTTTGTTCCTGCCCTGTTCTTCCGCAAAGAACTCGATCATTTCGGAGTAGGCGTTGCTCGGAAGGGAAAGCGCGCCGGGAATGTGCCGGGCATGGAATTGTTCCTCTTCGCGCGCATCGACCAGAATCCATTCGCCCGCATCAACCCGGGGCGCGGTCTCTTCCCAAGTGACGCGGGAAAACTCTTCCTCGTTGTCCGCCTCGACCGCGAGGCCGAAGCCCTCGGGAAATGCCGCTTTGGTGGCAAGACCGAGCATGAGTGCGGCCAAAGGAAAGGCCAGAGCTTGCCGCCACCATTTACTCATCGCGGGTCAAGCATGCCGCGATGGCGTGTGGCGGCACAAAGAAAAACACCGCGCTCTTCCTGCAACGGCTCAGAGCAGACCGTTCGCGTAGAGCGAGGTGACCAGCGCGGCTTCGACCCAGAAGAGCTCGTTTTTGCCGCCGAGAACGACGGCGAAAACGGTTTTTCCCGCTTCCTCCCAGCTGAGGACGAGGCAATGACCCGCGGCCCCGGTGTAGCCGATTTTCATCCCGGTGGCGTTGGCGTGACGATGCAGCACGCGGTTCGAGTTGCGCAGGGTGTGCGAGCCTCCCTTGGCATCGCGCCACGGAAGAAACTTCGTGCGCGCCGCGCTGCGGATGAGCGGATCGCGGTAGGCGGCGCGCGCAATGGCCGCCATGTCCCGGGCCGTCGAGTATTGTCCCGCCGCGGAAAGTCCGCTGCTCGTTTTGAAAACGGAATTGCCCGCCCCGACGGATCGCGCCATTTGCGTCATCTTCGCGGCAAAGGCCGCTTCGCTGCCCGCATTGTCGCGGGCGAGGGCGCGCGCCGCGTCGTTGGCGCTAAGCACGAGCAAGGCTTGGAGCAATTCTCGCCGCGTGTAGGTGCCGCCGACGGAATCGGGGAGTTTGGTCGGACTGCAGGCCGCATCCTGCGCCGTGATGGTAACCTTCTTGTCGAGGTTGCCGGCGCGGGTGATGACCATGGCGGTGACCAGCTTTTGTGTGCTGGCCACTTCGCGGCGCAGGTCGGCGTTCTGTGCGAACAGCACTTTGCCCGAGCCGTCGGTGATGATCATGGCATCGCCGCCGACGGACACGGCGCTCTTCTTCTGCTTGGCCGGTGGTGCCGCCACGGCGGCAAGCGCCAGAGCGAATGTGATAAGAATGAAAAAAACGAGGCCGCTGCGCGCGGCGGAGCCTCGGAATAATTTCATTTGTCGGGGTGGGAAATAGACAGGCGGCTCTGTGCTTATGCCCTGAATTTTGCCCTCAGTCGGGGGCAAGGCGAACCAATTCCGGCTGCCGCCGGCAAAATTACTGGTTCGCGGCGGAGGCCGTCGGCGCGGTTGCGAGGGTCCTCGGCAGGGATTCCGTTCCGTGTGTGGATACGGAGAGTTACGCCACGTTTTTCCGGGGAGAAGGGTGGCCGACGGGACTCGAACCCGCAACAACCGGAATCACAATCCGGGGCTCTGCCATTGAGCTACGGCCACCGTTGGCGGACAGGGAATAATTAGAGGGCTGGGGGCGGGGTGTCAAACAGGGGAAGTTGGGCAAAGTTGGGAGTTGAGGGATGAGGGTTGAGGGATGAAGTTGTGGCCATGCGGATCAGACGTCTGATGCTTGTGCCTTTGATTGCCGCGGTGGCTGGTTGCGCGAATTTGGAGCAGACGACGGTGTTCTACACTCCGAGCAGTCCGGATTACTACCCGCCTTGGCCGGAGAAGGCGCAGATCCCGTTGCTCGGTGAACCGCCGCCGTGGAAAAGCCGCGTCATCGGGAAGTTCGACATGGAAACCGACCGCGGTCCGAAATTCGTGCGCGCGGCGCTGCTCTTCAACGCGCGGCGGCAGGGGGCCGATGCCGTGGTCATGCGCTATCTCAATTACGACGTGCGCCGCAATTACAACTACATCCCGCCATCTTGGGACAACATCCCGATCACCAACTACTACAACCAGTGGGTGCAGAACAACAAAGGCCAGTGGGTCAACGTGGTCCAACCCTACACGACCTTCATGCCGATTTTCCGTCCGGGCCGCACGGTCGTGGACGACGTGATGTGGACGCATGTGCGGGCGGACATGGTCGTGCGACGCGACAAAAAGCCGCTCGCTGTCCCGCTGCGGGAACAGATCGAGCTACCTTAGAAAGTTGAGGGTGACGAGATGAGGGTTGAGAGAGAAACAGAGCCAAGGAAGCGCGGGTGTCTGTTTGGCGCATTCCTCGGCGATGCGCTGGCCATGCCCGTGCATTGGTATTACGACCGCGCGGCGCTCGGGCGGGATTACGGACGGGTGACCGATCTCGTCGCTCCGAAGAATCCGCATGCGGACAGCATCCTCTGGCGATCGAGTTACGCGGCGCCGAATGCCAAGGGCGAAATTCTCCACGATCAGGCGAAATACTGGGGTCAGCGCGGCGTGCACTATCACCAGTTTTTCCGCGCGGGCGAAAACACGCTCAATATGCAACTCGCGGTCGAACTGCTCGGCTCGTTGCGCGCATGCGGCGGATACGATCGCGGCGATTACCTGCGGCGGTATATCGATTTCCTGACCACACCCGGTCGGCACCGCGACACCTACCTCGAAGAATGTCACCGCAATTTCTTCACCAAGTATGCGCGGGGCAAAAAACCGGAGGACTGCGGCGGCGAAGACATCCACATCGGTGGCTTGGCCCATGTGCCGATCTTGGCCGTGTGGTATGCCGACGATGAACGCGCGGCGCTTGAAGCGGTCCGCGAGCACGTTCGCGTGACCCACCGCGGCGAGTTGGTCGAAACCGCGGCGCGCGATCTGACCAAGATGCTCATTGCCATCATTGATGGCGCCGGCGTGCGCGAGAGCATCGAAAAATTCGGCAATGGTTGGGTCGGACGAAAAAAACTCGAGGCTTGGTCGGCGCAACGCGATGAGGAAGTGGTCGGCGCCGTGCTCAGTCCCGCGTGCTACTTGGAGGATTCCTTTCCCGCCTCGCTCTTCCTCGCCTGGAAGTATGCGGATAACCTCGAGGCGGCGCTCATCGCCAACACCAATCTCGGCGGTGACAACTGCCACCGCGGCATTGTCGTCGGTGCGCTGGTCGGAGCCGGTGGTGCGCCGGTTCCGGAAAGATGGGAGCGCGGACTTCTTTGCCGGGATTCGCTCGCGTGAAACATCTGCTCCTCGCTGCCGTTCTCTGTGCGTCCGGTTGCGTGAGCAAACCCGATCTGCCGGCCGATATCCGCAAAGAAACACGGCGGGTGCAGGTTGGATCCGAAAACATCCCGGTCGATTTCTATTACCGCGCCGATCGTAAACCCCGCCCCATGGCCGTGATCGTCCACGGATTCCTCGCCAATAAAGAGCGCATGGCCCATTGGGGCGTGATTCTCGCCCGCGAGGGTTTCCTTGCCGCGGTGCCGACCAACCCGACACGGGCAAACGACGACCGCAACACCGCGGCGATTGTCGGCCTGGTCCGAGCAGGACGCGCGGGTCAATGGCCGATTGCGGCCAAAATCGATCGGCGCGTTGTTCTGGCCGGCTTTTCGCGCGGCGGATTCGAAACAATCCTTGCCGCCGCCGAATTGGGTGATGCGATCGATGCGTGGGTTGGACTCGATCCGGTCGATCGCAATGGCAAAGGAAAAACCGCGGCAACCAAAGTGCGTGCGCCCGGTCTCGCCTTGTTGGCCGATCCCGCCCCGCCCAATGCCAATGGGAACGCCCATCACATGCTCAAGCACTATGCCGGTCCGCTCGAAATGGTGCATGTCCCAGAAACCGGACATCTCGATGCGGAATCCCCGCAGCGCAAAGAAAAGTTCGCCGTCTTCGAAGAGAACGTGCTCGGATTTTTGCGCAGAGTTTTCGAGCTGTAGCGGCGGTCTGTGGCCGCCGGCGTCTTTTAGAGTTTGATGTTCCGACGGTCACAGACCGCCGCTACAAGAACAAACAGGCACTCTTCCCGAAATCCGATGCCCCGCCTTGCGGCCATTGTTACGCAAGTTGCTTTAGGACTTTTTCTTCCTCGGTTTTCAGCTCGGACGGGAACTTGTTCCCGATCTCCGCGAAGAATGCGTCGTTGGAATGCACTTGCTCGCCGAGCGTGGACGGGTTTTCCGCCATCAGTTCATCAAAGCGCTTTTCCGGATAATTGAGCCCGCGCCAATCGAGATCGCTGTGGCGCGGCATGACGCCGAGCGGACTCTCGCGTCCTTCCGCCGTTCCGCGGCAACGTCCGATGATCCACAGCAGCACGCGCAGGTTTTCCCCGAAGCCCGGCCAGAAAAATTTCCCGTTGCCGTCCTTGCGGAACCAATTGACGTGGAAAATGCGGGGTTTGTGCTCACCGAATTTTTTGCCCATGTCGAGCCAGTGGCGGAAGTAGTCGCCGATGTGGTATCCGCAGAAGGGCAGCATGGCCATGGGATCGCGGCGCAGCGCGCCCACTTTGCCCTCGGCGGCGGCCGTTTGCTCGGACGACAATGTCGCGCCGGCGAATGTCCCGTGGGTCCAATCGCGCGTTTCGTAAACAAGTGGAATGTCATTCATGCGTCGTCCGCCGAAGATGATCGCGTCGATCGGCACGCCGTCCGGATTTTCCCATTCGGGATCGATCGATGGACAGTTCCGCGCCGGCGCGGTGAAGCGGGAGTTCGGATGCGATGAAGGTTTGCCGCATCCGGGGGTCCAATCCTCGCCGAGCCAGCTGATCAGATGCTCGGGCGGTTCGTCGGTCATGCCTTCCCACCACACATCGCCATCGTCGGTCAGCGCGACGTTGGTAAAGATGCAATCCTTGCGGCAGGATTCCATCGCGTTGGGATTGGTTTTGTAGGACGTTCCCGGGGCGACACCGAACCAGCCGGCTTCCGGATTCATGGCGCGCGGTTTTCCGTCCGGTCCGGGCACGATCCACGCTATGTCGTCGCCCACCGTGGTGACTTTGCAGTCCTTGAGCGCGTCGGGCGGGACGAGCATGGCGAAGTTGGTTTTGCCGCAGGCGCTGGGGAAAGCGGCCGTGACAATGCTTTTTTTCCCATCCGGCGTTTCGATGCCGAGGATGAGCATGTGCTCGGCCATCCATCCTTCGTCGCGACCGATGGCCGAGGCGATGCGCAGGGCGAGGCACTTTTTCCCAAGCAAGGCATTGCCGCCGTAGCCGCTGCCATAACTCATGATCGACCGCTCCTCTGGGAAATGGGCGATGTAGGTGTTGTCCGGATCGCAGGGCCACGGGACACCTTTTTTGCCGTCGGCCAGCGGATAGCCGACCGAGTGCAGGCATTTGACGAAAAATCCGTCGGGCCCGAGGACATCGAGGACGCGTCGGCCGATGCGCGTCATGATGCGCATGTTGACCACCACGTAGGGCGAGTCGGTGATTTCCACGCCGATCCGCGCGATCTTCGATCCGACCGGACCCATGCTGAAGGGGATGACATACATGGTGCGGCCGCGCATGCAGCCACGGTAAAGTCCGCGCAGCTTTTCTTTCATGGCCGCCGGGTCTTCCCAGTTGTTGGTCGGACCCGCGTCATCTTTCGATTTGCTGCAGATGAAGGTGCGCTTCTCCACGCGGGCCACGTCGCGGGGATCGGACCGGACGAGCAGGGAGTTGGGGCGCTTGTTTTCGTTAAGGCGGATGGCCGAGCCGGACTCGACCATGAGTTGGCGCAGGCGTTTGTCTTCCTCCTCCGATCCGTCGCACCAGACCACGCGGTCCGGCTGGCACAAATTCCTGATTTCTTCGACCCACCTCAGAAGAGCGGCGTTTTCGGTCGGTCGGTCGGACATAGCTGACAGAAGAAGTGTGCGATTTGCGCCTACGCTTGGCAACCCCGGCTCCCCGAACATTTTTTTGAACGGACTTGCGGGTGGCATTGTCGCACACTTCGCACGCGGCCGGAGGCCTGCCTGTGCGCTATATGATCAAAGTTGCGGATCTGAAGAAAAATTTTGGAGCGAAGGCGGCCGTGGATGGCGTGTCGTTCGACGTTGCCAAGGGAGAAATCCTCGGATTTCTCGGACCCAACGGCGCGGGCAAATCGACGACCATGCGCATCATCACCGGCTTCATTCCGCCGACCTCGGGTGAGGCGCGGGTGGGGGAATTCGATCTCGAAGAGCAACCGGTCGAAGCGAAACGGCTGATCGGCTACCTGCCGGAGAACGCGCCTTGCTACAGCGACATGACGGTGTCCGGATTTTTGAAGTTTTGCGGCGAAGCGCGGGGATTGCGCGGTGCGAAACTCCAGGACGCCGTGGATCGCGCCATCGCCACCTGTTTTCTCGAGCCGGTGGTGCACCAGAGCATCGACACGCTCTCGAAGGGTTACCGCCATCGCACCTGCCTGGCGCAATCGATTTTGCACGATCCGCCGGTGCTGGTGCTCGACGAACCGACCGACGGACTCGATCCGAACCAGAAGCACGAGGTTCGCTCGCTCATCCGGCGCATGGGCAAAGACAAGGCGATCGTTTTTTCCACGCACATTCTCGAGGAAGTCGAGGCGGTATGCACGCGGGCCATCATCATCGACCGCGGGCGCATCGTGGCCAACGGCACGCCGGACGAACTCAAGGCGCGCGCCGCGGGTGCGGGAACGGTTGTGCTGCGCGCGGCGGATCGGGGGGGCGCCGCGCTGCGGCCATTTTTGCAAAAGTTGGAGGGGTGCTCTGCGGTGGAGGTTCTCGAGGAACAGCCGGCCGTTTTGCGGCTGTCTCCGAAAGACGCCTTGACCGCATCCGCTCTCGCTGCCCGTGCGCATGAATTGGCCGCGCGCGAAAAATGGAAACTCGTCGAGCTGCGCATCGAGGAGGGCCGACTCGATGACGTTTTCCGCTCGATCACGTTGCCGGACAGCGCGCCGGGGAGGGGCGCGAAATGAGGACGCGTCCCCTTTCGTCTGAATTTGTAGCGGCGGTCCGTGGCCGCCGCTACAAATTC
>Ga0208048_1001505_pt1 | contig 11856 bp, 12 predicted proteins | sample Malawi_45m_30L_FD_184163 | JGI IMG/M metagenome (GOLD analysis project Ga0208048, IMG submission 184163) | Freshwater microbial communities from Lake Malawi, Central Region, Malawi to study Microbial Dark Matter (Phase II) - Malawi_45m_30L... | ecosystem: Environmental > Aquatic > Freshwater >...
ATCCACCACCTCGATAACGACGCCAAGGCCGCCTTTCTGCTGGCGGCCCGCCGGCGCATCAGCCCCGGTGGCCTGTTCATCTGGGTGGATGTGTTCCGCGAACACGGCGAGAGCCGCAGCGCCTACATCGCGCGCTACACAAGCCGCATCCACAACGGCTGGCCCCAGCTGAGCAGCGAGCAGCAGGAGCACGTGATCAACCACCTGGGCAGCTTCGACATCCCCGCTGACCGCGAGGCGATCGCAGCGGCTGCCGCTGAGGCGGGCTGGCAGTGGCAGTGGGCCTGGCAGGGGGCGCACCAGGCCGAAGCGATGGCCGTGCTCACCCCAGCCTGAGCTGATACGGTCCGCTCAGCTGTGCTCGCGCAGAAAGGCGATCGTGCCCTCGAGCTCATCGGCGAAGCGATCGATCTCTTCGGGGGTGGTGGTGAAGCTGAGGCTGGCGCGGGCGCTGCCGCTCAGGCCGTAGTGGCGGTGCAGGGGCTGGGTGCAGTGGTGCCCGCTGCGAATGCAGATCCCGGCCGAATCCAGCAACGCAGCAATGTCGTTGGCGTGCAGGCCCTCGACGTGGAAGGCAGCCAGAGCGCCACGGTCAGGCTGTTGATCGGGGGTCGGCCCGAGGATGCGCAGCCCCTCGATCGCCTGCAGCCGCTCAAACAGCTGGCGGGTGAGCTGCTGCTCCCAGGCGTGGATACGGTCCAGGCCGATGGCCCGCAGGTAATCGAGGGCCGCGCCCATGCCGATCGCCTCGCCGATCGCAGGCGTGCCGGCTTCAAACTTGTGAGGCAGATCAGCCCAGCTGCTGTGCTCCAGGAACACGTCCTGGATCATTTCGCCCCCGCCCAGAAACGGCGGCATCGCATCGAGCAGGGACTCGCGCGCCCACAACAAACCCATGCCGGTGGGACCACACAGCTTGTGGGAGCTGCCCACCAGAAAGTCGCAGTCGAGCTGCTTCACGTCCACCGGCAGGTGGGGCAGGCTCTGGCAGCCATCCACCAGCACCAGGGCACCGGCGCTGTGGGCCAGGGCCGCCACCTCGGCCACCGGGTTGAGACAGCCCAGGGTGTTGCTCACCTGCACCAGGCTCACCAGGCGGGTGCGCTCGGAGAGCTTGGCGCGTAGATCGGCCAGATCCAGTTCGCCGGTTTCGGTGAGACCCACATGGCGCAGCACGCAGCCCGTGCATGCCGCCACCAGCTGCCAGGGCACCAGGTTGCTGTGGTGCTCCATGACCGTGAGCAGCACCTCGTCGCCGGGGCGCAGAAACGCTTCACCCCAGCTGCGGGCGACCAGGTTGATCGCCTCGCTGGCATTGCGGGTGAACACGATCTCGCGCGGATTGGCCGATCCCACAAAGCGCGCCGTCTTCTCCCGGGCGGCTTCAAAGCCGTCGGTGGCGCGGGCGCTCAGCTGGTGGGCACCGCGGTGCACGTTGGCGTTGTCGTGGTCGTAGTAATGGCGCAGGGCATCGAGCACCTGGCGCGGCTTCTGGCTGGTGGCGGCGTGATCGAGGTAGATCAGCGGCTGACCCAGGCAGGCGGTCTGCGCCAGCAGCGGAAAGTCGGGCCGGGTCAGGGCCGCCAGGTTCTCAGCGCCCAATGGAGCCTGTGCGCAAGCCATGCCTGCAGTCTGAAGCGATTCGGCCTCGAGCGACTGGGGCGGGCTCGCCGGTACGGCCGTCATGAGCTTGCCTCCCGATGGAGTTGCTCAAGCAGGGGCCGCCAGCCAGCAGCTGCGGCAGGCAGCTCGGCCAACACCTCATCGCAGTAACCAGCCAGCAGCAAGCGGGCGGCCTGGTCCTCAGCAATGCCGCGGCTGCGCAAATAAAAGAGCTCCTCGCTCTGCAGCTGGCTCACGGTGGCACCGTGGGCGCATTTGACATCGTCGGCGACGATTTCGAGCTCGGGTTTGGTGTCGATGCGGGCGCGATCACTGAGCAGCAGGCTGCGGCTGAGCTGGGCCGCGTCCGTGCGCTGGGCTGCGCGCGGTACCTGCACGGCACCGTTGAACACGCTGCGGCCGTTGCCATCGGCCACGCTCTTGTGCACCTGATCGAGGCTGCCATCGGGCCCCTCAAAGCGCACCAGTGAATGGGTATCAGCCAATTGATCGTCATGCACCCACTGCAGGGCCCGCAGACGGGTCGCCGCGCCCCCACCACGCTGCACGATGCGCGGCTCGAGACGGCTGAAGCCCCAGCCGGCAGCGGCGGTGGTGAGTTGCAGGCTGCTGGTGGGGTCCTGGACCACAGCAAGATGCGCCAGCACGGAGGCATCAAGGTGACCGGCCGCAACAGCGGCCAGGTTCAAGCGCGAGCCCGCCTGCAGCGATGCGGCGATCACCACACTGCTCAACGAGCGACCGGTGGCGCGCAGTCGCAACGTCAGATCGAGTTGCGCCCCAGGCTCGAGCAGCAACAGAACCTGCACGGCGAGCACCTCGCCGCAGTCAGCGGCATCGAGGTCGAGCACCAGCTCAGAGGCTTCAGCAGAAACCCGAAGAGGCAAGAGCGCCACCTGGGCGGCTGCGTTGAGCCGCACGGGCCAGTGCTCGTGACAGTGGGTCTGCTCGAGCACAGCAGCAATCTGCGGCTGGGCCGCGCCAGCATCAAGCCGCTTGACTCCAGCGGGGAGCACCAGGTCCACCCATGGTTCAGGGCCGCTCCACAGCCGCGGCTCCAGCTGGCTGAAGCCCGCTGGATCACTGAAGCGCCATTCCTCCTGGCGGCGGCTGGGCAGGGGTGCACCCACCAGGGATTGCCAGGCCGCAGCCGTGGGGCTGGTCTGTGCGCTGCGGGCCAGCGGGGACGCCACCATCAGAACACCCCCGCCACAGCCAACTCCTGATCGACCCACTCATAACCAGTGCGCTCGAGCTCGAGAGCCAGCTCAGGACCGCCACTGCGCAGAATGCGACCCGCCGCCATCACATGCACGTGATCAGGTGTGATCAGATCAAGCAAACGCTGATAGTGCGTGATCAGCAGCGTGGCGTTGTCAGGGCTGGCCAGTTGATTGACACCGCCGGCCACGATGCGCAGCGCATCGATATCAAGCCCTGAATCGGTCTCATCGAGGATCGCCACAAGCGGCTCGAGCAGCGCCATCTGCAGGATCTCGTTGCGCTTTTTCTCACCACCGCTGAAGCCTTCATTGACCGAGCGCTCCAGAAAAGCCGGATCCATCTGCACCACAGCCAGGCGCTCACGCACCAGATCTTCAAAAGCAAAGGTGTCCAGTTCGTCGTGGCCCAGTTCAGCGCGCCGGGCGTTGGTGGCCACCCGCAGGAACTCCAGATTGCTGACCCCAGGAATCTCAACCGGGTACTGAAACCCGAGAAACAGACCGATGCGGGCCCGCTGCTCAGGCTCAAGCCCAAGCAGGTCCTCACCGCGATACAGCACGGCGCCATCGGTCACGGTGTAGGCAGGATGGCCTGCAAGCACCTTGGAGAGGGTGCTCTTGCCGCTGCCGTTGCGGCCCATGACGGCGTGGATTTCACCCGCGCGAATCGTCAGATCCACACCGTGAAGAATCGGCTGATCCTCAACCGAGGCCTTCAGGCCACGGATTTTAAGCAACACAGGGGCGTCAGAGCGAATCACGAATCAACAGATGCAGTGAAAGACAAAAAAGAAAAGAGCTTGTTCTTCAGCGGCTGATCAGCGTTGAACAGGCGCGACCGGTGGAGTGTTCATTCAACCCACGGAGCCCTCGAGTTTGAGCGCCAAGAGCTTGTCGGCCTCAGCGGCAAACTCCATGGGCAATTGATTGAAGACATCGCGACAAAAGCCGCTCACCATCATCGAGACCGCCTCTTCAAATGCGATTCCCCTGCTTTGCAGATAAAACAACTGATCTGCTGACAGGCGGCAGGTGCTGGCTTCATGCTCAACAACCGCATCACTCTGCTGCGAGCGAATGTAGGGATAGGTGTTCGCCGCCGCCTGATCGCCAATCAGCATGGAGTCGCACTGGCTGTAATTCTTGGCCCCACGAGCCTTGGGCCCGATCTGCACCAAACCGCGATAACTGTTGCTCGAGTGTCCAGCGCTGATGCCTTTGCTGACAATGGTGGAGCGGGTGCGAGGGCCCACATGGATCATTTTGGTGCCAGTGTCGGCCTGCTGACGATTGTTCGTGAGCGCCACGGAATAGAATTCACCGACCGATTCATCACCCTGGAGCACACAGCTGGGATACTTCCAGGTGATGGAGGAACCCGTTTCCACCTGTGTCCAGCTGATCTTGCTGCGCGCTCCACGGCACTGCCCGCGCTTGGTCACGAAGTTGTAGATACCGCCAATGCCGTTTTCATCGCCGGCATACCAGTTCTGGACTGTTGAATACTTGATCGAGGCATCATCGAGCGCCACCAACTCCACAACAGCGGCATGGAGCTGGTTGGTGTCAAACATCGGCGCCGTACAACCCTCGAGATAGCTGACCGAGGCAGCCTCTTCGGCAACAATCAACGTGCGCTCGAATTGACCGGTATCACCTGAATTGATGCGGAAGTAGGTGGATAACTCCATCGGGCATGCCACACCCTTCGGAATAAACACGAAGGAACCGTCACTGAAGACAGCCGAATTCAGAGCCGCAAAGTAATTGTCATTGCTGGGCACAACGGTGCCCAGGTAACGCTCTACCAAGTCGGGATGCTCTTTGACCGCCTCGCTGATCGAGCAGAAAATCACCCCATGCTCTGCAAGCTGCTCTTTAAAGGTGGTCGCAATGGAAACGCTGTCAAATACAGCATCAACGGCGACGTTGGACAGCCGCTTCTGCTCACTCAGAGGGATGCCAAGCTTGTCAAAGGTTTCAAGCAGCTTGGGATCAACCTCATCAAGACTGGACTTTTTGACCTGCTGCTTGGGGGCAGCGTAATAAATGATGTCTTGATAATCAATTTTTGGGTAACCCAAAGCCGCCCAGTCGGGATCCTCCATCTGCAGCCACTGCCTGTAGGCACGCAGGCGGAAGTCAAGCAAAAAAGAGGGCTCGTCTTTTTTGGCAGAGATCAGCCGAACAACATCCTCACTGAGGCCCTTGGCGATCTTTTCGGTTTCGATCTCAGTGACAAAGCCGTATTTGTACGGCTGGGAGACCAGATCACCAACAGCACTCGACGTCATGGCATACCTCAGCCGGAGACACTGGCTTTGATCTCGTCCATCGTGATGGTCTGCTTGTCACAGCGGAATGGGTTGTCTTCCGTCAGGAACAACATGCAGTGGCATTCATGCCGCTCACGCATCGGCACGCAGGGGCAGTTCCAGAACGCCTGAGCCACCTCAGCTTCCTTGTCTTCGTAGTGGCGGCAGGGGCACAGCGCAGCGCCCAGCTGGTCTTTATGACGGGCGAGGCCTTCGAGCACCACCGCCGTCACGCCCGTGTCACTGCAGAAGTACGTCCCCGTTCGCTGGGCGTAGGTCTCAGCAAACTTGCGGATCACCTCAAGGCTTTCGGAGCTGGGCTCGGTTGCTGCTGAATCGGCCATGGGAGTACAGAGGCGAACGAAGCTCCCCAACAGGGCGGTGCCTTTACGAAATAAAGAAGTTTCGTTTTAAGGCTAAACCACCGGGCTTTGCGGCGGGGATGTGCCGCCATTGTGCCCCGCAACCGCCGCTTGCTGACGTCAGTCCCCATTTGAGCGCCGTGCGTGGCATCGTGAGGTGACGACGACCTGTCCCCCGGTCAGCCATGAGCGCCACGATGCGCCCAACCATGCCCGCCAACGCCCAGGTCAACCCTCAGCCAGCAGAGCATGGTGCGCTGCCGACCCGGGATGGCCTGCTGGCCATTCTGCTGCGCGAAGGTGAGGCGACCGCCAGCGACATGGCCCGACGTCTTGGCCTATCGGTACAGGTCATTCGACGTCATCTGCGCTGCCTTGAAGATGAGGGTCTGGTTGAGGCCAGTCCATCCGCCGATGGCCCGGGGCGTCCCAGCAACCATTGGCGACTGAGCCGCCAGGGCCAGAACCAGTTCCCCAACGGCAGTGAAACGTTTGCGCTGGGCCTGCTGAGCTCGCTGGCGGGCCAGCTGCCTGATGAAACCTTTCGGGACCTCCTGGCCCAACAGGCACGGCAGAAGGCCGATGACTACCGCAGCAAACTCGGCGCTGCAGCCCTGCCCCAACGCCTGGCCCAGCTGGTCGAGATGCGGCGTGCCGAGGGCTATGTGGCCGAATGCTGCCCCGATGGCGATGGCTGGGTCCTGCGCGAATACCACTGTTCCGTCATGCGCATTGCTGAGCAGTTCCCCTGCGTCTGCGACCAGGAGCTGCAGTTGATCCAGCACACCTTTCCCGATTGCTTCGTGGAGCGGGTGCACTGGCGGCTCGAATCGGGGCATTCCTGTGGCTTCAGGCTGGCGCCCAAGCACCCCGGGCAGGCCCCTGGCTGCTGAAGCCCCAGGCCCATCGGGCCCGCTGAGCGCAGCCGAGGTCACCCAGCTCGAGAGCACGCTGCTGCCCGCGTTGGAGCGGCACCATCTGCGGCTGCTGGCCCACGCGCTGCGCACCCTGCAGCAGGTGCAGCACGGCCAGCCGGGCGGCCGGCAAGGCCTGCCGGATCCAACGACGATCGAGCCATGGCTGCTGCAGCAGCCCGGCATCGGTGACGACGCGGGTTTTGCCCACCAGCTGGCCGTGCAACTGAGCCAGGCAGGCCGGCAGCTCGAGGCCCTAGCGAGTGACCTCGGCATCGACGCGCTGGCACTGGAGCTTGAACACCTGATCAGCTGGGCTCAGCAGCAGGCAGACCAACGCCTGATCACGCCACCACACACCACACGCCAAGAGCCGCCAGCAGAGCCGCCAATGCGCCACTGAGGCCGGGACGATCCCGATCCAGAGGGGCCAGCACTGCAGCCATGGCGGGCGCTGTGGCCAACAGCGTCACAGCCTGTGCCACGGGCAACTGTGCCAGGGCGGCCTGCTGCAGGCCTATCCCCAGAGCCGTGCCCAGCAGGGTCGCCAGCAGCACCATCGACCAACGCGGTGCCGCTGGGCGCGGGCGCGGGCGCAGCCAGGCGCCGGCGAGCACTGTGGGAGCCAGCGGCAGCTGCACCAGGGTGGCGGCCGCCAGGCGCACAGCTGCCGCCTGCCACGGCGAGATCGTCGCAGCGGCCAACACCTGACGGGACAACAGGGCGCCGCCGCTGGCACACAGCACGGCGAGCAGTGCCAGCAGCACCCCCAGGCGCGATGCAGCCGGTTGGGGCGATACCGGGTGAACCGCAGCGCGGCGCGCCACAAGCAGCACCGCAGCGCTGACCAGCAGCACGCCCAGCAGTTGCAACCCATCGGGCCATTCGGCCAACAGCCAAAGGCCCGCCAGGGTGGTGACCACCGGGGCGGCGGCCTCGATGGTGAGCGTGGAGCGGGCCCCCAGGCGGCGCAAGGCCGCAAAAAACAGGCTGTCGCCGGCGGCAATGCCGATCACCCCGCTGGCGGCCAGCAGCAGCCAGGCCGCAGCGGGTAGCGGTTGCCACAGCAGCAGCTGCAGAGGCAGCAGCAACAGCAGTCCCAGAGCGTTCTTGAGCAGATTCAGCTCAGCCGCCGTCAACGAACTGGGCAAACGGCGCCAACAGAAGCTCGCCAGCGTCCAACACAGGGCCGCCGCCAGCGCCGCCAGAACGCCACCGAACAACGTTGACTCGCAAGGCCCTGCGATCATCGAGCCACCACACCCTTGAGGCGGCCATGCGCATCGATGATGCGATCAGCTTTTTTCGCCTGAGCTGCGGCCGCTGGCACTCGCAGCGCAGCAGTCACCACCTGCTGCATCGCCGCGCTGAGGCGGGCGGCTCCTTGATTGTGGTCGAAGAGCTCAAGCGGGATGATCCCCGGTTGATCACCATCGCCCAACTGCATCAGCAGGATCCTGCTGCCCTCGTTGGCGGCTGCTGGGTGCGGTGGAGCGGCTCGATGGCCTGGGACAAGGCCGGCGAAACCCACGAAGGCGAAAGCGTCTTTGGGCTCATCCCGACCGATGAACGCGGCCGGGCGGGACTGTTGCTGCGTGACCGCGGGTATGCGGAGACTGCCCCGGTGGCAGGCAACTTCGCGATGGATGAGCGCGACAACCTGCTGTTGACCACCAGCTACGAGACGATGAACAGTCTCGAGCGCTTCAGCTTTGCCGGGCCGAATGTGCGCCTGCGCACCAGCACCGTCGAGGGGTTGTCCAACACCGCCTCGTTCTGCGTCGAAAGCCGCCTGATCGAGGAGCCTGGCGACACCGCTGCTGCAGCTGCCCAGCAGCAGCAGCCGGCGCCCCAGGCGTCAGCGGTCCTGTCGGTTTTGGGCTGGTAAAGCATCCGCAGCGAACGTTACGGACTGTGAGTCCTACCGCTGAGCGCCGAAACGGTGCCCTGGCGCACTTCTACGATCCCCAGCGATGACTGCCAGAGTTCGCGTGGCCCTGCCGCTCCTGAAGTACGCACCCACCACCCAGAACGCTCGCGTGAATGCGTTGCGGGTGGGTTCCGATGAGGATCCCAAGGCTGCCTCCATGGACAAAGCCATGGACCGCGAATACCAGAACTTCGTGATTGAGGCTGCTTACAGGCAGATCTTCTTCCACGCCTTCAAGGTTGACCGCGACCGCACCCTCGAATCGCAGCTGCGCGACGGTCAGATCACCGTGCGCGACTTCATTCGCTCGCTGTGCCTCTCGGACACCTTCACCCGCAGCTTCTACAACCTCAACAGCAATTACAAGGTCGCCCGCCATCTAGTGGAGAAGCTGCTGGGGCGTCAGACCCATGGCAAGTCCGAAGAGATCGCTTGGTCAGCCGTGCTCATGACCCGCGGCGTCAAGGGCATGGTCGATGACATCCTCGACAGCCAGGAGTATCTCGAAGCCTTCGGCTACGACACGGTTCCCTATCACCGCAACCGCGTGGTGGGCTCCCGTGAGCTGGGCGAGACCCCGTTCAACATCACCAGTCCCCGTTACGACGCCTACTACCGCGGCATCCTGGGCTTCCCCCAAGTGGTCTACACCGGAACCGCCAAGGCGATTCCCGAGCGCAGCCGTCAGCGCCGTGGTGGTTACGTCGAGGACTATCTGCCCTGGGTGCGCAACCTGCCGGCCCTGCGGACCAGCGGCGGAGCCGGTGGCAACACCTCGATGGACTACCTCTCGAAAGTGCCCTACCGCAGCATCGGTCGCTGAGGCGCAACCAACCTCCATGCCTGTCAAGCGTCCCAACAGGGACGCTTTTTTGTTGGCGATGGGAACTCCAAGCGTGTCCAATGACACGAAATGTCGTCAGTGGTTCCTGACCGCAACCGCCAGGACCTCTCCAGAAGTGGGAAAGTCAGCAGACTGATCCCGAACGAAATCCAAAGCCGTGACGCAGTCCCTCTCCTCACTGGCGATGATGACCCTGCGGCAGCTGCGCCAGGTCGCCAGCGATCTGGGGGTCAGCCTCTACAGCCGCAAATCGAAGGAAGAACTGCTTGAGGCGATCAACCAGCGCCAGGGCCGTCGCTCTGGTCTGGGCAAGATCGAATCGGGTCTGGATCCGGCCCCCAGGCCTGCAGCCGAGACCCACGTGGTGTTTCTGCCCCGCGATCCCCAGTGGGCCTATGTGTTCTGGGAGATCTCCGAGGCTGATCGCAACAGCGCTCAGGCAGCCGGTGCGACGCAACTGTGCCTGCGCGTCGCCGATGTGACCAACCTGGCTCCGGGATCGGCGCACCCACACACCATGCAGGAGGTGGTGGTCGACAGCCATGCCACCGAGTGGTATCTGCCGGTGCCGCTCAGCGACCGTGACTACCGCGTCGAGCTGGGCTACCGCAAAGGCGGCAGCGGCGGCTGGATCTCCCTGGCTTTCTCATCTGTGGCACGGGTTCCTGCGCTGCACCCCAGCGAGCAGATCCTCGATCAGTTCGTGCCCTTTTCCCTGGACTCTGCCCCCTCTGAAGCCACTGCCGATCTGTTGCAACCTGCTGACAGCGGTCTGCACGAGCGCCTTTACCAGAGTGCGACCGCGCGCTGGCGCCGTCTCGGACGCGGTTCCGAAGCCTTCCACGAAATGGAAGAGGGTCTTCTTGGTGAAGCTGGGCTCAATGCCTCGGGCGCAGGCCTGTGGGCCAGTGGTCGCAATGAATCAGGTGCGGGGCTGGTCGCGCGGCAACGCTCCTTCTGGCTCGTGGCCGATGCTGAGTTGATCGTGTATGGGGCCACCGACCCGGCGGCCAAGCTGACCATTGGCGGCGAAGAAGTGCCGCTTTCGGCCGATGGCACGTTCCGGGTGCAGGTGCCCTTCCGCGATGGCGAGCAGGTCTACCCCATCGAAGCGATCGCCGCCGATGGCGAACAGAAACGCCACATCACGCTGGCCTTCAACCGCACGACACCGGAGGACAACAGCAACCCTGCTGACCAAGCCCAGCTCGAGTGGTTCTAAGGGTCATGGGCAGCAAACGCGCCTTGATCGCCTTCACCCCTCTGGCCGGGGCCGTGATCCTGCCCGTTGTCGTCCCCTTCATGATGAGCAAGGTCAGCCTCACGGCCAGCCTGCTCACGGCGGTGGTGCTCGCCTCAGCCTGGTTTGTGCTGATGCTGCGCACCGCTGAGATGCCCGGCCACGACTGACGGCCCTTGGTTGTGGGAAGCCTCTGAGGCACATCCGCTGCCCGAGGTCCCATGGCAACCGTCACCCGCCGCGCTCGCGGCCGCTGCTTCAGCGTGTTGGGCCTGGTCGGGGCCCTGCTGCTGAGCAGCTGTCATGCCCAGGCCCGGCTTGAAGGCCAGATCCAGGAGCCATTGCCCCAGGCCGAGGGCATCGAGGTGGCGTTCAACCACAACCCACGCACGCGCTACCGCAGCCCGATCCACGGTGAGTGGCGGCGCGGCGATGACCTCGAAGCTTTTGTGCTCGCGAGCATCGAAGCAGCCCAGAGCCAGATTCTGGTGGCCGTTCAGGAGCTGTCGCTGCCGAAGGTGGCCGCTGCCCTGGTGCGCAAACACCAGCAGGGGCTCGATGTGCGCGTCGTGCTCGAGAACACCTACAGCAGGCCGTGGAGCCTGCAACACGACGTTGATCTGAGCCCCCACCTGCGCCGACGCAATCAGCAGCTCAGGCAACTGGGCTGGGGCGATGCGGTGCTGATGCTGCAGCAAGGTGGCGTTCCGATGCTGGACGACACCGCCGATGGCAGCACCGGCAGCGGCCTGATGCACCACAAATTCATGGTGATCGATGCCGAGACCGTGGTCACGGGATCGGCCAATCTCACGCCCTCGTGCATCCATGGCGACCCCGAGGATTCACGCACACGCGGCAATGTGAACCATCTGCTGCGGCTCCACAGCGCTGATCTGGCTGAGGTGTTCACAGCTGAATTTGAGCGCCTGTGGGGCGACGGTCCCGGTGGCGCAGCCGACAGCCGCTTTGGCATCGCCAAAGGGGAAGGGCAGCCCCACCAGGTCATGGTGCAGGGAACCCCGGTGCAGGTGCTGTTTGCCCCGCATCGCCGCAACGATCCCAACAACGGCCTGCTCTGGCTGGAAACGCTGCTTGCCGGCAGCCAGAACCGCGTGGACCTCAATCTGTTTGTGTTTTCGGCTCAGAATCTGAGCGACACCTTGCAGCAGCTGCAGCGCCAAGGGGTCGCTCTGCGGGTGCTGGCGGATCCCGGATTTGCCAACCGCAGCTTCAGCGAAACCCTGGATCTGATGGGCATCTCCATGGCTGATCACCGCTGCCGGCTGGAAGCGGGCAACAAGCCCTGGCAGCAGGGCATCGCCCAGGTCGGCACACCCAACCTGCGCCCCGGCGACAAGTTGCACCACAAGGTGGCGATCCTTGACGATGCCCGGGTGATCAC
>Ga0208048_1001508_pt1 | contig 11853 bp, 9 predicted proteins | sample Malawi_45m_30L_FD_184163 | JGI IMG/M metagenome (GOLD analysis project Ga0208048, IMG submission 184163) | Freshwater microbial communities from Lake Malawi, Central Region, Malawi to study Microbial Dark Matter (Phase II) - Malawi_45m_30L... | ecosystem: Environmental > Aquatic > Freshwater >...
GATGCAAAATCGTCTGTGGTAGCCATCAACACGGGCTTGCAGTCCACGAAGTACCGGGATTTCGGGATTCCAGATGAGTGAGCCGTAAGCAAAAACCCAGCTGACCTTGTCAAGCCAAGCCATCCACTCGGAGGCAGGTGTTATGGTCTGCCTCAAGGACGGCTTTGAAAGCGCACTGCTCTGGGCTTGGCTTTTGTGCGCCGAAGCGCAGTCCGCAAGCAGCTCGCTGGCTGTTGTCAGCTTTATTGGCAGGCAGTCTTGCCTGCCTTGGTCGAGAAATTCCATCGCCATACGCGATGATTGTGCAATGCGGTGAATATTTCAAGTAGAAAATGTGAAAGCAGTCACAAGGGTATGATTTCTTTACAACAACTCGAGCTGGCGATAAACCGGGCTCGGGCAGTGAGCCCCTCTCGAGGCGCTGATGCTCAGCTTGACCCTGAGGTCTCGCTGCTTGCTGAGCTTTACGGGCAAATGATTTATTACCGGCTTACGACGCTGGCTTTGAGCGCGCTTTCGAAGCGCGAGCTTGAGGCTTGGCAGCGCTGGTCTTTGGCGCCCTCGCAGCAAACTCAAACCCCACCTTACCCTGGGAGTCAAGCGTGAGGTAAGCCTTGAACTTACGCCTTGTTTTGGCTGAAACGAAATCTTGAAGCAGATCAGTTTTCCCCTCGGTAAGTAGCTTTTGCATTTGCTCGGTGCTGATCATTTGTTGAAGAATGACCTTACCTGAGCGAAAGTCGCACTGCTTGGCCTGGGTCAAGCTGTGTTCGCAGGCGTAGGCTAGCGCTTGCTCGAGCACTCGCCCTTTACATTTTGGGCAGCTCCCAACATAGGGCAATTGACTGAGATCTGGCGCTTCTGCGTTGCTGTCATCGCCTTGAGGGCCTTGTGCAAAGTCAAAGGCCAAACGATGGTCTGCTCCTAAGCGAAGTAACGCGGAAAAAGGACGCCCCTGCTTGCTGCGAAAACCTTGTAGCGGGCCTATCTCTTTCTGGGCAATTAAGGCTTCAGCTTCATCGATGGATAAGGTGCGGGCGCCTGGCGTTTTTGAGATCGAGAAGTCGCAGGCCACGCAGGCGTAGCGACGATAATTTTCCTTCACAAGGGCACCACATGCCGGGCAGGGCGATTGAAGGTCGACGAAATCCCCCGGCACGGTGTCGGCGGCGAAGTTTTTCGCACGTTCGACGATTTGCTTGGCCATCTGGCTAATTTCGCGCATAAATTGGGCGCGCTCAAGCTCGCCGCGTTCCATCAGTGAAAGCTTGTGTTCCCAACCGCCAGTGAGCTCGGGTAGCGTAAGTTCTTCTACCCCTAGCCCACGTAATAGGGTCATCAACTGAGAGGCCTTGGTTGTGGGAATGAGTTCACGGCCTTCTCGATAAAGATAGTTTTCTGACAGCAGGCCCTCGATAATGGCAGCACGGGTTGCAGGCGTGCCAAGACCTTTTTCAGCCATGGCTTCGCGCCAGTCTTCCTCATCAACGCGCTTACCCGCACTTTCCATCGCCGACAGCAAACTTGCTTCGTTAAAGCGAGCTGGTGGGCGGGTGTGCAAGGCATGGCATTCAATGTCTTTCATGCTTGCCGGCTCTTGCGAGGCGCCCTTTGGATTGAGTTCGGGTAAGGCCGCCTCGGGGTCGGTCCGGTCACGACCCATCACGACTAACCAACCCGGGTCAATGAGCACCTTGCCTTCGGTTTTAAAGGACAAGTCAGCAATTTGGCTGATGCGGGTTGTCACTAAAAATTGGGCGGCGGGGAAAAACACGGCCAAAAAGCGTCGCGCGACCATGTCATAAATTTTTGCCTCGGCCTCGCTTAACACGGATAGCTTTGGGGTCGCGGGCGTTGGGATTATCGCAAAGTGATCACTTACCTTGCTGTTGTCAAACACCCGCTTATTGGGCTTCACCCAAGCTTGTTCCAAGATGCTTTGTGCAAAGCGGCCAAGACCTTCGGCATTGCTTAGCGCAGCCATCGTGTCTTTAACGGTTTGCAGGTAGTCTTCGGGAAGATGTTTGGAATCGGTTCTTGGGTAAGTTAAGAGCTTGTGTTTTTCATAGAGCGCTTGGGCAAGCGAAAGTGTTGTTTTGGCCGAAAAACCAAAGCGGCTGTTCGCTTCTCGCTGCAAGCTGGTGAGATCAAAAAGCGCAGCTGCAGCCTGACTGGAGGGCTTTGATTCGTCTTTTGCGAGCGCTTTTGTGCCGCTTTCAAGCAAGCTCCTAAGCTTTTGCTCAAGCGCTTCGGCCTTTTGCGCATCCCATACTCGCTCTGCTTTCGCGTCGCTGTCAGCGGGGTTGCGTTTAAAGCTTGGATCAAACCAGCGTGCCTGATAGCTGCCCGCTTGCACGGCAAAGCTGGCACTAAATTCAAAATAGGCCTTAGGAACAAAACGCTTGATTTGCTCCTCGCGCTCGACCACGATTGCAAGCGTTGGCGTTTGCACCCGGCCAACTGTCGTGAGAAAAAACCCACCGTCGCGCGAATTAAAGGCTGTCATCGCGCGCGTGCCATTGATACCTACAAGCCAGTCTGCCTCGGATCGGCATCGCGCCGCATCGGCAAGCGCTTGCATTTGCGATTGTTCACGAAGATGCGCGAAGGCCTCACGAATCGCTGTAGCTGTCATTGACTGAAGCCACAAGCGCTTTATAGGCTGCTTACCCTTGGCGTGTTGCACGATCAGCTGAAAGATTAATTCACCCTCGCGGCCGGCATCACAAGCATTAATAAGTGCGGCGACATCCTTGCGTTTGATTAATCGCGTGAGCATTTTTAAGCGCTCTTCATTTTTCGCGATAGGTCGTACATCAAAATGATCGGGCAGCACCGGCAAGTGCGCAAAACTCCACTTGCCACGCTTGACTTCAAAGGCTTCGGGGGCTGCGATTTCAACCAAATGACCGACCGCCGAAGACAGCAGGTAATGTTCGCTTTCAAAGTACTCGCCCTGACGGGTGAAACCGCCGAGCGCTTTGGCGATATCGCTCGCAACCGATGGTTTTTCAGCAATGATGAGTGTTTTGGACATAGCAATCGGGGTAAGGGGGCGGATCATACGCGTCATCAAAGGCACTGAGCAAGCCCGGCCAGTGAAAAAGTCGGGCAGCGAAGCAATTTCGGACCCACAGGATGCTTCGTGCTTTCATAACATCTTAAGCACATAACGGCCATTCGGCTCGCGATGGATAAGACCGTCCACTTCCCAGCGAAGACTTTGCACGAGTGCTGCTTCATAACTTGATTGCATAAGGCCTGCGAGTTGGTGAATATCAAAGGCGTCTTGGCCCATGCGCTCGCGCAGGGCGAGGACCAGTGGGGATTCGTTGGCCTCGCAGTTAGGATCGGGTGCCAGTTGATCAAAAATTGGCTGTTGTGGCCCCGGCAGTAACCAGGGCAATTCGCTAAAAATATCCTCCAGCCGTTCAGTAAGGACTGCTCCCTGGCGAATCAATTGATGACAACCCTTGTAGCGCGGATCATCGATTGAGCCTGGCACCGCAAAGACGCTTTTTCCCAAATCCACGGCGGCCTGAGCGGTGCTTAGCGCGCCGCATTGTAAACGAGCCTGTACGACCAGTACGGCCGCGGCTAACGCGGCGATCAGGCGGTTACGCTGCAAAAAGCGGAACTTCTCGATGCCTTGGCCGGGCAGCAAGGCACTAATAACCGCACCTTGCTCTGCAATGCGCTCCCGCAAGTGCTGATGTCTTCGGGGGTAGCAGCGGTCAATGCCCGTACCCATGACAGCAACGGTGATGCCTTTGCCTTGTAGTGCCCCAAGATGAGCGGCTGCGTCAATGCCTTCGGCCATACCACTGATCACACTTAATCCTGCACGAGCGAGCTCGCCTGCGAAGCTTGCGGCGATCGCCGCTGCACGATCACTGCAGGCGCGACCCCCCACAAGCGCGAGCCCTTGACGGTGTAAATGGATCGGATCGCCTTCGACAAAAAGCGCTCGGCAGGAGCGAGGTGCAAGCTCAGCGCTTGAAGACTCAGGCTGCTGCACCACATCGCAATCCTTGTTTGTGCGACGACTTGATGCCATAGCGTCTAATTGCTGAAGCGCTTCGGGATAACGCTCATCGTGAAGGCTCCACAAGACATGATGATTGCTTTGCTGCAGCCAATGCGACACCACAGGCGCAAAGCGCCAAGCTTTGGGATTTAAGGCATTGATTTGAAGCGCCAGTGTTGGCTGCCTTTGAGCGCTTCGTTTCATGCTTTGTTGAGCCTGAAACCACGAAGCGAGCGCCTTAGTTGCCTCGCATCCTTCGCGCCAGAATGACTTCGCAATCGGGTAGTGCTGCAAGAACCAAGCAAGGGCCCATGGGCCGCGGCTTTCCCACTGGAGCAGTGAAAGCCGGGCAATTTGTTCCTCAGCATCAAGGTCTGGTGCTTGAGCCTTGGGATTATCTGGCTGCTTCGCAAAGATTTCAGTTTGCCAAGTCTTTTGCTCGGAGGAGCCGCCCTCGGTGTCACTTAAAGAAGGCGCGTGGGCGAGAGAACGCGCGTGTGGACGATCAGGATTGATATTCATAAGTTGCCTGCCTTGGAATAGGCCCCGCGGTCGGGGGCATGACGCGGTAGGCATCTTTTGCTGTCGCCTTGCATATGAAACCACGCTTGTGGCCTGTCAATACAAGGCCGCACTACAATATGCTGATGGCACGTTTACCCATCCTCCGTTATCCCGATCCTCGCTTGCATCGCAAGGCAAAGCCGGTTGCGCAGGTCGACGATCGCATCAGGCAACTGGCGGCCGATATGGCTGAAACCATGTATGAGGCCCCTGGTATCGGTCTTGCTGCGACTCAGGTTGATGTTCACGAGCAAGTCATCGTCGTCGATATCAGCGAAAGCAGGGATCAGTTGATGGTGTTCATTAATCCGGTCCTGCTCAGTAAGTCAGACAGCTTGAGCGACTATGAAGAGGGTTGTCTTTCGGTGCCCGGGGTTTACGATGATGTGAGCCGGCCAGCGGTGATTGAAGTGCAGGCCCTCGATCTTGCTGGCGAAAGCTTTGTTGTGCGCGCAGAAGGCTTGCTTGCCGTTTGTATCCAACACGAAATGGACCATTTGCAGGGCAAAGTCTTTGTTCAGCACCTTTCTCGGCTCAAGCAAAGCCGGATTCGCGCCAAGATGCTCAAGCAGGAAAAGGACCGCGCCGACGATCCTAGCGGCGAAGCAGCATCGCTTGCGCTTTGATCCGTTTAATCACTGATGCGACTTGTTTTTGCCGGAACACCGGAATTTGCGGTTGCCACCCTGAGGGCATTGTATGAAAGCCAGCATGAGATTGTTGCTGTCTACACGCAACCGGACCGGCCCTCGGGACGGGGTCAAAAGCCTCGCCCATCCGCGGTCAAACAAGCCGCGCTAGCCCTCAATCTGAGGCTGATTCAGGTTGAAGATTTCAAGTCTGAAGAAGCCATCGAGGAACTTCGCTCGCTTGGCGCCGAAGCCATGATTGTGGTGGCCTATGGATTGCTGCTTGCTCAACGCGTGTTGGATTTGTTTCCCGCGGCCTGTTGGAATCTTCATGCCTCGCTCTTGCCGCGCTGGCGAGGAGCCGCACCAATTGCAAGAGCTATCGAGGCGGGCGATTGTGAGACCGGGGTCGCCGTCATGAAAATGGAAAAAGGACTGGACACAGGACCTGTGCTGATACAGGCGATTGTGCCAATCGGCTCAACCGATAATGCAATGGTTTTACAAGCAAAACTTGCCGAACGCGGCGCAGCCTTAATGCTTGAAGCCTTAAACCGCATCGAGCGATTGCGTGTTGAACCGATGATGCTCGAACAGGCCCTGACCCAACAGCCAGTAACCGGGGCGACTTATGCAGGCAAGCTGAATAAGGCCGAAGGCCAGCTTGACTTTAGTCAGCCTGCTGCGGTGCTTGAGCGAAGAATGCGAGCTTTTGATCCGGTGCCTGGCTGTTTTTGTTGGGTTTATACGAAAAACTCGGCGCTCATGCTGAAGTGCTGGCGGGCGAAGGTTTACCAAGAGGGAAGTATCGGGCTGCAAGCAGGGCGAGTTGGTATGGTGGTCGGGCTTGGCGTCGATGGACCAATCATTGCCTGTGGTCAAGATCTTCTGGAGCTTATCGAGGTGCAACAACCGGGTGGTAGGCGACTTGCTGCCTCGCGTTGGGCGCAACAGCACGGGTTGACCCATGGTGATTACTTTGGCGATGCGTCTGGCCCAGCCAAGCCCCATGATCATGAACCGACCTAAAGCCCAGGCAAGTGCCGCTGAATCCCGGAGCACGGAGGGCCAACGCATGAAGCCTGTGGCAGCCAAAGCCTTGGGCAAACGCTGGGGCTTGAGTTGGGAGCTTCAGGCGGTGTCAATAGCGCTTCACGCTAGCCTTGATCCACAGGCTCAACATGCAGCGGGTTTGCCCGAGCAATTGCATCGCGCGCGTTTGCAGGTGATGCAGGGCTTGGGGCCACAAGACGCTGACTCCTCGCGTGTTTTGCGCGAGATGGCCTCTGGGACACTCCGGCGATGGGGTTTGCTGCGGCAGTTGCAAGCCCTGATGAGTCAGCGTGAGCCTGGGCTTGACAATTTGACCCTAAGTGATTGCCTGCTTCGCTTGAGCTTATCGTGGATGATCGAGCAACCCAACAAAATCGCAATGGTTGTTGATCAAGCCGTTGAGTGCGCTAAGCGAATCACCCCACGAACTGCCCAGTACACCAACGCCTTGTTAAGACGATTCTCGCGCGAGCAAGAGGCTTTAATGGCGAGGGCTCGAGCTAATGATGAGGCCACTTGGAATGTGCCATGCTGGTGGCTTGACGCGCTTCGCAATGCCTACCCAGAGGATTGGTCGCGAGTTCTCAAGGCTGCAGCGATGCCAGCACCGGTAAGTATTCGCGTGAATCGACAAAAAACAAGTGCTGAGCATTTGCTTGCGGCTTTTGCTGAGCAAGGCTTTCTTGCCAAGCCCTTTGCCATCCCAAAAGGGCCAGACAAAGGCGATGTTTCACAATCGCCCAAGCCCTCAATCGCATCGTCTTCGCCGAGCCTACACACAGGTGATGCGCTTTATCTTCACCCCGCGACCGATCCGAAGCTTTTATCAGGCTTTGCAGAGGGCTTTTTCTCTGTTCAGGACCTTGCCGCGCAACAGGCGGCCTGGCTTATGGACTTAGCCCACGGGATGCGTGTCTTGGATGCTTGCGCAGCACCTGGTGGAAAAACAGGCCATATCCTTGAGCTTGCATCCTGTGAGCTACATGCCTGGGATGTTTCGGCGAAACGACTCGAGCGACTGGCTGAGAACCTAGCTCGATTGCAGCATAAGGCAAAGCTTGCGCGTGTCGATCTCTTGGGCAAGGAAAAACTGCCCGCACCAGAAGGGTTTTTCGACCGGATTTTGCTCGATGCACCCTGTTCAGCTTCGGGCATTATTGGCCGCCACCCGGAGATCCGCTGGCGGCGGCAGGCACAGGCCTTAAGCCAGCATGAGGCACAGCAAATTGCCATGCTTTGCAGGCTTTGGCCCTTGCTCAAACCGGGGGGTATGTTGCTCTTTGTGACTTGTTCGATTTTTCCCCAGGAGGGTCCAAAACCGGTCGAAAGCTTTCTTAGCCAGTATGTTGATGCCAGACTCGAGCCCTTGGCTGGGTTTTCACCACTGTTGCCTTCATGCGACGAATCGCTTCAACATGATGGCTTTTATTTTGCGCGATTACGCAAGCGACCCGCTGAAGCCAACCCCGATTGAATGAATGCTTGGGCATGAGCGTTGATAATAAGCCCATGAACCCCAAGCTGTTTAAGCGTTGTCAAGACATGGGCCAGACCCTAAAGAAGTGCGTGTTGAGCTTCTTGCTGGGTGCTGTGCTGCTCTACGGTATTGCGGGGCTGCAGGGCGTGGTCTTGGCAGCAAGCCAAGACAATCAGACAAGCCAAGAGCCCGGTGGGAGTACAACCGCTGGTCCAGATCCTGTATCGATTGAGCAAGGTATTGAGGTGATGCAGGCGTCCCTGCTCCAGGTGGCAGGTCGTGACGATTACTGGTTGAGCGCCGATTTGAGCGTGCTTTTGAATCCAACGCTAAGCGATGCTGTTAACCGTGGCGTAGCTTTGTACTTTGTTCTGGAAGCAGAGCTATTAAAGCCTCGCTGGTATTGGACCGACGACCGCCTGGTGGGTAAATCGCGGATTTATCGCCTTCACTACCACGCGATTACCCGCCAATATCGGCTTCAAAGCCTGAGCGCAAACTCGCAGGCTCTCGTTGCATCGGGCTTGAGTTTCTCAAACCCTTCGAGCTGGCTTGCGTCCCTGGGTATTGGCTCCGTATCGGCCCCTTCGACAAATCATCTCGCGCAAACGGCGGGCCTGCATCAGGGATTTGCGAGCTTGCGAGAGGCGCTTCAAGCGATGGGCCGAGTGAGGGCCTGGCCGCTGATCGAAAATATGCGCTTGCAGCCAGGACAGCCTTACGAGTTAAGGCTCAGAATGCGACTTGACGCAAGCCAATTGCCGAGGCCGCTACAAATTCCAGGCATCAGCCAAAAAGATTGGTCGATCGAGGGCACATGGAAACGCTTTCCCTTCGAGATCGGGACGAAGAAAAGCGCTCCCTGACCCGCGTGCTGCGCGCGGTGCTCGTGCTTGCGATGGGACTCGCTGGCGTACTCTTGCTTGCGCTTTCGGCTGCGACACGTAACACGCAATTTTTCACTGACTACTATCCAGTGCTGCTTTGGAGCGCCGTCGGTCTGGGTGTGGTCTTGCTGGCTTTGCTGATCGAGCTCTTAAGGCGACTATTGAGTCGATTAAGGCGTGGGCTTTTTGGGTCACGCCTGATGGCAAGAATGGCAATCATTTTTGTATCGCTGGCGGTTGCGCCTGCAGCCCTGATGTTTTATGTATCAGTGCAATTTATAGAGCGTTCTGTTGAGTCCTGGTTTGATGTGCCAGTTGAGCGTGCGCTCGATTCCGGACTGAGTCTCGCGAGGGTAAGCCTTGATTCAAGGCTGCAACGATTGCTAGAAGACGCTAAGCAATCGAGCCAGCAGCTTGATTCCAATACAAGCCTTAGCCTGGCAGCGCAGCTCGAGCGCTTGCGGGTTCGCCTTGGCGCCTCCGAACTTCAGTTGATAAGTGCTTCGGGCAAATCGATTGCCTCAGCCAGTGAAACCATGTTAAGTCTGGCGCCAAGCACAACGTCTGCAGCATTGTTAAGGCAGGCTAAATCACAGGGGCAGTGGAGCGCGATCGAGGGTTCTGATGGGGGCTATCGGCTCAGGGTACTTGTGCCATGGCAGCAAACACTTGGAGGCCTTGAGCCTGGCTGGCTCTCAGCGATTGCGCCCGTGCCCACAAGCCTGGCCCAATTGGCCGAAGTGGCGCAACAAGGCTGGCGTGATTATCAAGAGTTATCTTTATCGCGCACAACGCTTAAGCGTTTGTTTCGAATTACTTTGGTGATGGTCTTCTTATTAACCGTGTTTGCCGCGGTGGCCGCAGCCTTCTTGCTGGCTGGCTGGCTTGTGGGCCCGCTGGCTGAATTAGCCAAAGCGACAAGAGTGCTGGCTAGCGGCCAGTTTATCGAAGTCAAGGACTATGCTGCAAGAGACGAGCTTGGTGTATTGATGCAATCGTTTAACCGCATGTCGCGAGGCTTACACGATGCCCAACAAACGATCGGTCAAAACCAGCTTGCCTTGCAAACCGTTAATTTGCGATTGCAAAGTGTTTTGTCGCATATCGATGCAGCGGTCTTTGTGTTTGACGCTGCCATGAGGCTTGAATCGGCTAATGCCCAAGCCGAAAAGATATGGGGCCAGGCATTATCGGGCTGTACAGGGTGGCCCTTGCTCCAGTTACCTGGACAACCAGTGCTGGGGCAGGCAATTCATCAGGCTTTTGCCGACCAACCCGAGGACGAAGCCATAAGCTGGCAAAGGCAATGGACGCTTCGTGAGGATACCCAGGTTGTACTCGCCCGTGGAGCAAAACTCGGGGGTGAACGGGCGGGTTATGTTGTGGTGCTCGACGACATCACTCAGGTCTTATCAGGCGAGCGCGCCCTTGCCTGGGCGGAGGTTGCTCAACGCCTTGCTCACGAGATCAAGAATCCACTTACACCGATTCAGCTATCGGCCGAACGCCTGCAGCGCAAATTAAGGCCAGAGTTGACAGGTCCTCAAGCTGAACTCGTTGAGAAAACAGCACAAACCATTGTTAGCCAGGTCGATGCACTCAAGTCACTGGTTGATCAACTGCGAGATTACTCAAGACTTGCCTCAACACAAATGGAGGCACTTAGATTTAATGACTTAGTGACTGAAATCGCCTCGCTTTATGGCCGTGAAGTCCAGCTTGAGCTCGATGCTCAAGCGGGATTTATTCGTGCTGACCGCTTGCAAATGCGTCAGGTTTTACACAACCTCATGAAAAATGCGCTGGAGTCTCAACAAGAACAACAACTTGCGAGCGCGTATCCCTTAAAGCCGGTTGTGATCTCAACCAAAGCACTGAAACTTGCTGACGGGCGATATGGCCTACGCCTGCGCGTGCGGGATCACGGCGCTGGTTTCTCTGAGGCCATGCTCGCACGCATTTTTGAACCCTATGTCACTACCAAACGTTCAGGGAGTGGACTTGGTTTGGCGATTGTGCGCAAAATTGTCGAAGAGCATGGAGCGCAAGTCGAAGTCAGTAATTGGTCCACAGATCCTTCCGGTGTTGGGGGCGCTCAGGTCAGCATTGTGTTCCCAATGCTCCTCACAAATTCAGACTTATTGCATTAAGTCATGTGTGAGTTGCAAGTCATGTGTAAGCTAGCGTAAGACGTAGAAACGAGGTGATATGGCAGATATTTTGGTGGTCGATGACGAGATTGGCATCCGCGAGCTTTTAAGCGAGATCCTCGGTGATGAGGGCCATGAGGTATTACAGGCTGAAAATGCGGCGCAAGCGCGTTCAGCACGTGCAAAGGGACGGCCAGATCTTGTTCTGCTCGACATCTGGATGCCTGATACGGATGGGATTGCACTGTTAAGGGAGTGGTCAGAAGCCGGCCTACTCACGATGCCTGTGATCATGATGTCGGGGCATGCCACTGTTGAGATGGCATCGCAGGCAACCCGCTTGGGTGCGATCGGTTTCTTAGAAAAGCCCATTGCATTGCAAAAACTGCTTACGGCTGTGCAAAACGGCCTTCAGGGCAAGACGGCACGTCCAATCACTTCGCAAGGCTCCCTTCAGCCTGCGGCGAATGCGCCAAGCCAGGTAGCAAGCGCAACGGTGTTTAAGGCTTCGGGGGTCATTAACGCTAATCGCGCTGCCGATCAAGCGCTTGAGTCGCTAGAGGGCGAGGCCCCGCTACGCTCAGCCGACTCATTGCCAAAAGACGCTGACGTGCAGCAACAAGCGAGCGCTGCTTATGCGCCTTTGGGTTTAGCGTCGGGTTCAGGCCTACAAGGTGCTCCCCATATCGATACTTCTTCTCAGGCGCGCCAGGGCAGTATGGCCTCGCCCTGGGCTTTGTCATCGCAACTTGAGCGCGATAATGCGCTGCCACAGGCACGACTTGCTTTTTTGTCGTTCGATCAGCCACTTAGAGACGCCAGAGATGCCTTTGAGCGCTTGTACTTTGAGCATCACCTTGCGCGCGAAGGTGGTTCAATGACAAGGGTCGCAGAGCGCACAGGTCTTGAGCGAACCCATTTGTACCGAAAGCTTAAGCAACTCGGTGTGGAGCTCGGACGAAGTCCGCGGCGAGAGGGCTGATTGTTAGCGTGCATTAAACAAGGTAACTTTTTTGGATTTACTTATCCTGGCACTTGAGCAGGACCTCGACCAGACTCAGTTCAA
>Ga0208048_1001510_pt1 | contig 11842 bp, 8 predicted proteins | sample Malawi_45m_30L_FD_184163 | JGI IMG/M metagenome (GOLD analysis project Ga0208048, IMG submission 184163) | Freshwater microbial communities from Lake Malawi, Central Region, Malawi to study Microbial Dark Matter (Phase II) - Malawi_45m_30L... | ecosystem: Environmental > Aquatic > Freshwater >...
CAATCGGCCGGGCTGTTCGGCGTGGCACTCCCAACGGGATTTGAACCCGTGCCGCAGCCTTGAGAGGGCTGTGTCCTAGGCCGCTAGACGATGGGAGCCTGAACGGCTCATTACGCTATCGCTGCAAGCGCTAGCCCTCGTAGGTAAACGGCAAGCATGCCATTCGCTGACTTCGTTCGCCGCGTAAACACATGGTCCGTTCTTCGCTGACCGAAACGAGTGAGAAAGTTCCGTACGTTACTCGGGCCACGCCTTTGGCGTTGGCGATCGCGCCTCCGCTCAACTCGGTTGCTGCTCGCCTACCAAAAACATTGAAAATAAATGCACGGACGTATTCGCCTTTCACGAATCCAGAAGCTGTCATTGTCGTGGCGTCGTCTCCCACGAGCTTGGTCTTTGACAAGCTTGCTTTCATTCCCTTCGTTGTGCTGGGCGTTTCCGGCGCTGGTGTCGTAAAAGTTACGCAAACTTCTCGCCCGCCCTGTTTGAAGCACACTGTCGTAGCGAGAGCTGGAGCACTCTGCCCAGCGATTATCACGCAAACAGTCATCCCGAGGAGTTTCTTATTCATTGATTTTTCCTTTCTGACATAAATGTATTCAGTAACAGCGCAACAATCAATACGAAAGCCACGAGGGCTGGTACGGCGAAAAGGTAGGCAAATCCCAGCCACCACAGCCCTGTAAGGGGCAGCAACAAGTACAAGGCAAGAAACCCCCAGAGGAGACGACGAGAACTCGCGTAAGCGCTCGAACCACCCGAAGAGCGCCGAACCACCAATGACAGGGGAAGAAGCACGATGGCGCTAAGAGCTGCCGCAAGAATCACGACGAAACCCACGAGAACAGACCAGTCTTCACCGAGTCCAGAACGGTCAGCAATCACGCCGTTAAGGATTATTGCTGCGCCGAGCGATGCCAACGCTAAATGCGTGATGAGCATCGACACTCGAAAGACGCGCTTCACGTTCACAGTCTCTCCGCTCGCCACATGAAGCCTGACTCGCGAGCGTGACCAGCGATGATGGCGGCCAACAAACCGACGCCGAGCGTCCGTACCCCGAGCTCTGTGGACGATGTGAGTTGATCTGTAAGCGTCGTATCTCGAGTCAGTACTGCCCACAAAACGATTGAGACGGTAAGCAGCTGATAGCCGGCAAACAACATCAGCCGCGACTCCGATGGAAACTCAGGGCTGGACTCGTTCGCATCACCCGCACCGGTGAACACGCCCCAGAACAGACCAAAGAGCAAGAGGCTCAGGCCTCCGAGCGGAAGCAGCGTCGCCAATGGCCCCGCTGCGAATGCATTCTGGGATGCCACGCCGGACAGCACGAGAAGACCAGCAGCGCTTGCGACCTGCGAAGAAGTTAGTCGCCGCTGAGACACCGAGCTTGCGAGAAATAGCGCCACACCGACTACCAGCACCACATCAAGATGTTCCGCTGTAATGGTTAGTGGCGATCGCCCACTGAGTCTCGATGCGTTATCAACCACAATCACGAATCCGCTCGCAACCGCGGTTACTCGAGCAAGTGGTGCTAAATCGCGGCGCCACCCCGCAACCATGAGTCCAGTTCCGACCAGCAGTCGAACGAACGGCGCAAGGGAGTCGACGAGAAGAACATCAATCATGGCTTGCAGCACCCCCGTGCTGATCGGTGACGATAAACCAGCGATTACCTGAACCAGTCCAACAACTTGAATGAGCATCGGAACTGCAACCACGAGAGCGCTGACGAACAGAGCCAGTGACTGGGCCGAACGGACTGCCGAGTCATCAGTCTGACGACCAGTCACACTCCTCGCCACCCTCCAGACGCCGACCACCCCGAGTCCACAGATGACCACGGATAGAAGACTGTGCCAGTCCGAGCTTGACATCCAGTCCTGAATCCGGTTCGTACTTTGCACGACGGACGCCACGAATACGAGGATCGCAACGCCCCAGACGGCCGCTCTCCCTCTTAAACCAGACACCTGCTCACTCAACCAATTCGCGGCGACAATCGAGAACTTTGTGGCGTCAAGTCCTGCGACAAACACCATTGGTAAACACAGCAGAGCCAACGCTTGCAGCACCACCTGCAATACGACAATGTCAAAGCTCTCCCCCGTTCTGACAGAAACCGAGTGGAGAGCCCTGGTGACGACAAGCATCGAGATTGTGCTTGAGGCAAAGAGGATCCCCGCAGCGATACCCATTGAGATTGCACCGCGTCTTGCAAAGATGCAGACTGCGATAACTATGAGCGCCAGGCAGAGCACGACGAGAGGGTGCACGGTTCCGACGCCGGCATCTCGCGTGAGCCGTATGAGAGCGAACTGCACGAGCAAGTAGACGGCGACCACAGGCGTCGTCGCACGCCAGTCTGCACGAATTGCTCCGACCAACATCAGACCGAGAGCACATGAGACCAGGTACGGGACGAAGACCAAGGCAAGGCTCGGCACGAAGAGCACGGTTTCAGCCGACGTGTCTCGTTGCAAAGTGCTCATGCTCCTCAGTGAGTCTCCAAATCCGATCAGAAGCGCCGTTACGGAGGTGAGCAGCAACCCTGAAATCACGACTTGTCTACCTGCGCGTGACAATGGGCTGAGTCTCGGAAAACCACTGACCACCGGATTACGAATGACGATGTTGAAGGCGTCAGCGAGAACTCGGACTAACCGGCTCATGTACCTCCGAAAACCAGCAAGATTCCGCCTTCAGCCGTCACAACGAGTTCCGAGCCACGAATTGCCACGAGTGGCCGTGAGGCTCCAAGAGGAATCGATTGACTGTCTCTGCCTTCTTCGCCCCTGATTTCGCTGAAGAGACAGTACTGATCGCTCGGACAGCCCCCGCCGTTGGACGAGCCTCGAGCTACCGTGAGATCGAGAAAACCGAACGGTATCGAATCGACCACCGACAAAAAATAGGGCGCGTCAGGCTTGCCAAATTCAGCAGTGCTCTCGCCAGCACTATTGACGAAAATCGCGGCTGTCGGGCTCGCGCAGAGCACGCTCTGACCCGACCACTTCCGAATCTGAGCCGAGGAACCGCACTGAGCTATCGACTGTGGGCTGCGCTCCGAGTTCTGCATGAACATTTCACCATCGGCGGCTATAGCGAAAACCGTCCAGAGAGGTCCGGAAACAAGCACTTCTGTGTCGTCTGGAAACATCGGGAGACGGCTCTGACTTCTCTGCGTCCCGCTATCGATCTCGAGTTCGGTCAAGGAACCGTCGACGGTTGCGACCACGACAGTTTCAGAAGTTTCGCCACACGATGCCAAAGGGATGTCGGGAAACTCGTATTCCCACTCCAAGCCGCCGTGATTGTTGAACGACCAGGCTCTGCGATCAGACGTGGTCACGATTGTCCCTCGCGAGTAGCCACAGAGAGCGACCACGTCTGGCTGAACTACGTGCGACCACCGGTATCCAGCGGACTTGCGATCGTACGACACGAGCCGCCTCGTGCTCCGGTCAAACACCACCACAGATTCGGAAGTGACTGCGGGAGAAAGATCAATTTTCATTCGCCACGGCGGCTCGATCACCTCGCGTGGTCTTTCGAGTGAAAGATCTTCGTCAATACGTGAACCATCAAGCGTGTCTGCGGCACCGTCAGAGGTCTGCGGATTGATCACTTCACTTGATGTAATTGTGGATAACTTAAGTGGTCGAATCACCGAGCCGTTGATGAGATCGCGACTCAGAACCGGTAATCGCGACTGGCAGTAGGTGTCGATGCTGGACGTGGTTTCTCGACCTGAACTGTCCAGGTCTCGAGTCAGCAGAATCTCGAAGTGACGGCAGTCCTCCAGGGCTGGGAGTGACTCAGCCATGTCTTGTGCATCACGCTCCTGAACGCTGATTGTGTATCGCCCGCGACCGACGATTTCGCCTGCGGCAGACCACGAAGACTGGACACTGAATCGGGTCGGATACCGAAGTGGCGGGTCGTATGCAAAATCGTTACCGTACCCAAAACGCGTGAGGACTACGTAGTTATCGCCTCCGACACGTGCGGAGTATTCGTCGATCTGGCCCGATACTTCAGTGCCATTGTGAATCACGAGACTCGAAACTGAGACTGGGACGGTGCCAAGCAAGTCGACATCAAAGTTTTCTAGCTGAGCTGCGATGAGACTCGCCAGAGCTTCAGGCAATCCGGCAGCCACATTTGCGATCGAAGCAGCGTGGTCCGAGATGGTGAATGCCGCCAACCGTGCGCCTCGCCCATCAACTTGCTCGTAGTTTGCAATCCACGCGTCAGCCGAGATTTCCCCCGCAGGTGATGGCTCTGAAAAGAAGGACTGCGTCGTGAAATCCGGTATGCGCCACAAGTGAGCCACGCTGCCGACGATGACAGCCAACACGGGAAATAGGGTGCCGAACCAGGAGAAGCGCCGTCTGCCGAGAGAGTCATCCGCGGTAGCGGCGTCGGAATCACGCCCTGCGGTGAGTTCGTCCCCTGTTTTGAAGACCACGGCCTTATAGTAGACGCAATTATGCACTTAAGTCCTGGGAAGCGAGCTGTTCACGCCTTTCTGCGAATTCCACTCGTTATGTCGCTGATCGCTCTTGGGCCCACAGGCTCATCGGCCGCTCCGCCCGCGGAAATGACGGTGCTCATCTACGTGGCTCATGACAACAACTTGGACGACATGTTCCTTGGGAGTCTTAAGGAAATACTTGACAACCCATTGCCCGATATCAACTATGTCGTGTTCATCGATCGTTCAAGTAAGAGCTCAAATGCCATGGATGCGGGACTGTCCAAAGCATCGGCATTCCCGGTACTCGGGAACTTTTCTGGAGCAAAAGTCTTCGTCATTACTTCGAAGGGAATTGGCGACATCGTCGACCTTGGCGAGGTGTATTCCCTTGCTCCCCAGACCTTGGCTTGGTTCGTGCAGTACGGCCTCACCAAGTATCCAGCGAAAAGAAACGTGATGATTTTTTCCGACCATGGCGGTGGACCACTTGCCTTATTTGGTGATCCTGAAGACGACACCCCAAAAGACCACCCCAATTGGAAGCCTCCTTTTCTGATTCCGTCGTGGAAAGCGGCGATGCGTTCTGGGCTCGAATCGGCCCGTGCTAGCGGTTGGAGGGGCTATGCGGGACGCCCACGCCTGGATGCGGTCGTGTGGGACACTTGCCTGAACGCAACGCTCGAAGTTGCTCGCGCAACATCTCAATTCGCAAAATACATGCTCGCTAGCGAAGAAATCACGATGGCGAGTTTGTATGAAGGCTCATGGAACCTCGACTATCGCCGGGCCATTAGCTCGCAAGGGCGCGACGACTCCACTTATGTCATTGATTTCCTGAAGTCACTCTCACTGTCGACGGCCTCGGAATACGGAGGGGGAACGGCCGAGCAGCGCCTCGATGACTACACGCAAAGTATCTACGATCTCGACAGGATTGGTGTCATCGACCAAGCCTTAGGGCAATTCGTGCGGACGATCAAGGACACCAAGAATTACTCTGCGCTAATAGAAGCGCGATCCTCTGGCGTAGTGGAGTTTGGGCGACTCTCCAACAGTGTCGGTCAAACGTTTTACGACTATCGCCGACTGTACCCGTATGTAGACCTTGGCGACCTGCTGGCGCGGATTCCACAAACGGCGAGTACGCAGGTGCTCGCGGCTCGCAATGCCCTCTACGCTGCCAACGAGTCAGCGCGTATCTGGCTAGACAATGGAAGAGACAACGCCGCTGCCAGAGGGTTGAGTATCTACTACCCGTTAGGCCGACAGTGGCTTGAGCCGTCATACGGAATAGATACTGATCCAGCCGAATGGCTCAGTCTTCTTCGACTGGCGCAGTCCAAAGATCCCTCAGAAATTGGTGTCCGGACGTCGGAGGTTATCTCTACGAGCGCCGGATGGAAATCGACCGTGACGCTCGAGTCTCCCGTACCTACCGGCATTACTGCGTCGATGTACTCAGGCGTGCTGAGCGAGGAAGGATTGCAGGCAAGAGTTGTCGTACCTGGGACGCTTAGGGCGGGCGGCCCGAACAACGTGCAAGCAGCCACGTCGTGGCACTACTTCACTTTTGGATCAAGCTCTACCACTGCGTATCTGAATGTCCAGAACAAGACAATCGGATTCGAGGCCATCCGAACCTCGGCTTCGGGAGGCCGGCGCAGTTATGTCTGGGTTGAGTCACCTATCCGCTTCAAGAGCGGTGTCTGGATTATCGGAACACCTCGAGTCTTTGACAGTGGCGGCACGGCGGTCACCAACCCGACCGCGAGAGACATCATTGAGCCTCTTCTCTGCACCTACCGGGTGCTGCCCGACTCTGACGGCAAACCCCGCTATTCCGCAGTTGGCTGTATCACGCAGCCCGGACTATCCGCCAGCAGCCCCCTCGTCGCAGTTCCTATTTCGACCGCGACGTCATGGACTATCGATGTCATAGTTGAATCGCAATACAGCGGTCAATTGTTGGCGCGCGAGACCCTCACGGCTCAGCGCTAACCAGAGGAGCGCTCGAGTAGACGCACAATTTCATAGTTGCGTCTACTACGGGACTGATATATATTGTTTTCGTGAGTTCAAAACGACTGCGAATCTCTTGCATCGCAGCGGTTGCGCTTCTCGTACTTGGCTCAATCATGATTCCGAGACTTACAGAGCCTTCGGCGCTCGCTGCCGGCACCGCCGATGTCACGGTGTTGGTGTATTCACACGGCGATAACGACCTCGACGGAGCTCTGGTTGGCCCCGGTGACCTCAACGAGATGGTGAAGCAGGCGGACAAAGTGAATTTCGTGGTGTATCACGACAGGGCGGTAGGCAAGGAAAAGTTCGACGGGCCACATCTTGATTTGCCACTTGGATACTCAAACGGTTATGTCTTCCGGGTTGGCTCAGACGGCAAGTCGAAGGAAAGAAAAGATCTCGGTGAGCCCTACACCATGGATCCACAAACGTTGGCTTGGTTCGTCTATTACGGTCTCACTTCGTATCCGGCTCGCACCACTTTGCTGGTGCTCGACGATCACGGCGGTGGACCGAACGGATTCTTCGGTAGTCTCGAAGACGACACACCGACTGATGATCCGAAGGCACAAGCTGGGCCGCTGTCGCTGTCTGATGCGACTGCATCGATGAGGGCCGGAATCGACGCAGCAGTAAAGAAAGGCTGGAAAGGTGGCGCGAACGGCAAGAGATTAGATGCGATCATTCTTGCGACCTGCGTGAACGGCAACTACGAGGTCTATCGGGAGCTTGCACCTCTCTCGCGTTTTGTTTACGGTGCCGAAGAAGTTACAATTGGAACGCCCGCTGAAGGAGCCTGGGATGTCAACTACTCGGCTTCGCTACCAGCAGCAAACTCCTCGAATTTCGCACTCTCGTATCTGCAGTCACTCGTCGCTGATGGCCCTACTGTCTACCGAGAGAATGGCGAAAACGCATTTGCGTCGGCGATTTTTGACCTGGACCAAATCGGTACCGTCACATCGGCTCTTAAACAGTTTGTCGAGCAGGTCCAAAAGGCTGACGGATACCGGTACCTAGCTGAGGCAAGAGCCGCTGCAATTGGATTCGGGGACTCAAATGGCGAAGCACGACCTGATCTTGCTCTCTACGACCTCGGAGATCTCATCGCCCGAATTCCGCCGTCTGCCCCACGTGATTTACGCACTGCACGCAACGCGCTATACGCCTCGATCGACGGCGCCCGCCGTTACCTCGCTGTTGATGGTCCCTACAAAGGCGCGAGAGGGCTCACCATATATTTTCCGCAACGTCGTGAGGGTGTCGATTTTGCGTATCAGAACGTTCCGGATCCGAGCGGCTGGACGCGTCTCATACGTGACGCCAAGCTCACGGGTGCGACACCAATCGGTGAGGTTACTGTCTCGGTCGAAACCACCGCCTTGACGTGGAAAGCAACTGCAAGAAGTCAGGGCAAGATTCCGACGTCAGCGGTCGGCCAATTCTTGCTTGGAAAGGACGCTGGGACAGCTGGTATCCAAGTTTTGAGTACTGTCCCGGCAACTGTGGGGGCGGGCGGGACGAACCAAGCGCAGGCTGTAGGAACGTTGTTTGAGTTCTTCCTTGGAACGTCTCGTGTCACCGCCAGATTCAGTCGCGACCTATCAACGATTCAATACCCCGCTCTGTTGGTGCGGGCCAGTACAGGTAAGCAGTCAAAGGTTACGGTATCGCAGCCGGCGTCGTTCAAGAGTGGCAAGTGGACATTCGGAGAGCCCAGATACCTTCAAGATGTCAATGGCGCGCTTGCGTCGGTGACTCCCACCGCGTCGGATCTCATTGCCCCGGAAGTGATCTACGTATACATTGAGTCTACGGGCGAAGATGAGTCCGGAAAAACTGTGAACATACCGCCGTATCTGGGTTACAAAAAGATACCGCAGCGCGCCTGGCCCAGCGTCACAAGCTTGGTTGCCGTACCAGTAGCCGCCGGAACCAAGTTGTCTCTTATCGCCAATCTGTTTACCGACAATTATGCGACTGAGGGCGATCTCATGATCGAGCAGACCACCATCACAAAGTCATAACGAACCAGCAAAGGAGCAACATCATGAATTCAACATGCCCGAACTGCGGTGCAGCAGTGGCCGCGTCGAGCCGATTCTGCTGGCGCTGTGGTACCGACATCCTCAAGGGGGATCGCGAGCGAAAGAGTCAGTACGCAGTGCACCCCGGGGAATCGGTGTTCTCGTTCAATCTCGTGACGTCCCTCATGCCCCATGCATCCGGAGATGCACCGCAAGCGTTTCGTTTTGCGTTGCTTGCGGCCGTTGGAGCTCCGATTCTGCTAGCGGCAGTCGGATTAATCGCTGTCGCGCTCGCAGCGGCGGCGGTAGCAGTGCCAGTGCTGTACCTTTTTTATTTTTACGATGCGAATGAGTGGGAAGATCAACCGGGGTTGGTCGTCGGTCTCGTGATGGTTCTGTCCGCTGTCCTTGGAGTAGTCAGCAATCAGATTATGGAGATGATCGTCAGGGCCGAAGGACGCGGCGCATTCGACACATATAGCTACGACCCATCGACCCTCACTTCAGCAATCGTTGGAGCGTTACTCGTGGTGATACTCGCGCAGGTCGGCCCTGTGGTGCTCGCGCGTCGTCCGGCTTTTGACGACCTCATTGATGGTTTGACTTTTGGTGTTGCAGCTGGCTCCACGTTTGCCGCAGGCGCCACACTCGCTCATTCGTGGAAATACGTTGCCACAGCCGACCTTCGAGTCGCCGACGCTGACACCGTCAAGTGGATTACGAGCATTCTGGAGCTTGGATTGCTAAAGCCGCTCATCTTCGGAGCAGCGGTGGGTCTCGTCGTTGCCGCATTCTCCGGCGTTGGGGAAGGTCCCGGGCGATTCAGCATCTCGTACCTCAAGGCGCTCCTCACATCGATCGCTGTGGTCTTTATTTGGCTCGCCGTGAACGGTGCGATTGATGGCCTCTCAAACGGCTCGGCTCGCCTGATTGCCGGTCTAGCTTGGTCGCTAGTCGTTGCGGGATACCTCACTCTGCGTTTGCGGGTCGTGCTTCACGTGGCGCTGGTCGAAGCAGCGGCTGAAGCCGCGGCTCGCGGGAGCTCTCTCAGGTCCGCCAACAAGGGCATCGGTTACTGCCCGGAGTGCGCCATGCCGCTCGTCGATGGGGCGAACTTCTGTTCAAGTTGTGGAACATCAGTTCGCGCACATGCGCGTACTGCTCGTAAAGACATCGTCAACCAAAGGAGCGCATCATGAACCAAGATTCATCACCCAACCAACTCTCTCCGACGAGCGGACCTCAAACGGTGCAAGTTCGAGTACAACCTAAGGCACTTGTTGGAGGAGTCGTCGCAGTCATGGTGCTGATTGGTATTGGATTCAAAATCGGTGCCGGTAGCGCAGCTGAGTCAACAAGCGAATTGACGACGAATACCGTGGTTGAAAACGAGGAGCCGACGATCGACGAAGGTATTCCCGCCCTCGACCCCGAGTCGGGACCAGCAATCGCCCCAACTCCGACAACGCTCGCCGAGACGCCGCTGCCCCTCGACCCCGTGGTTACCACCATCGCCGAGGTCGAGTCGGAGCCGCCGACCACCGACCAGTCAGTTGTGCTTGAGACAGACGGCGTCCTCGTCGTAAAAAAAATTGACGGTAGCACGATCGAACTTCCGCTTCCAAAAGGCTGGGTCGACACGGGCCAGGGAAATGCCCAAGGCGAAAACGGAACGATGCTTATGTACGTGGCCTCCGTAAAATCAGACACTTCCACGACTGTCAACAAGTACCAAGCCGACATCCTTCCGAAGTACTTCGTTGACTTGAAGTTCAGCGATTTCAAGAACTTAAATGCCAGTGCATATTCGACAGTCGGTTATTTCTCATACGAGGGAGTCGATAGTAAAGATGGCGCTACTCGGTTCTTCGGGTTTGTCTTGGTCGGCACTACGACATCGGGAAATACGTGGCTTGTCGACGTTTGGGGTCTACACGAGACTCCGGACGACACGTTCAAGACGTACTTAATTTTCATAGGGATCTGGTTCGACGATTACTTCGCAGCCTGAGACGCAACCCCCTGGCGCTCGCAAAATCGCGAGAACCGGGATATCTAGTCGATACCGATATGGACCAGCAGCCTGTTGACGAGCTCATCGTGACGTAGCAGGGCCATCGAAGGCTCGTGAGATCCGAGAAGATGCAAGCCCATGGGAAGACCTTGTCCGACCACCATCACCCCGTCGAGATACTCGGAATCAAAACCCGTCGCCGAAAGCAGCAGTTGCTCGTAGCGACTCCGACCGGCATGAAGGATTGACCGAAGTTCGGAACGCAGAAATTTGACATTCCTAGCGGCGAGAAAGCATTCAAGACGGAACGAATTCCAATCGTGACGTGAGCCACTTTGGTGGAATGCCAGCAGTGAACTAAATGCCGCAGTTAACAACTCGCGCGAAGGAGAAGCAAACACCTGACGATCCACTTGTGATGCCGCCGACCCGAATACCTGGGCGATTGCCGAGCGCAGAAACTCCTCCCTACTGTCGAATTGGGCAAATATCGAACCCGTTGTGACACCGGCACCTCGTGCGATTCGTGAAAGCGTGGCGTTGTTGAAGCCCACCTTCGCGATTACTCTGACGCACGACTCTTCGAGAGTTCTCTCCGGTGAATTTGGGGAATCTAGCTGCGCAGTCAGCTTGGTCTCTGAGATACGACTCGTTGCGAGATCGTGAGTCACTGTGTCAAAAACCAGTCGTGCTTGTTTCCAAGCATCTGCAGCTTGGCGCACAGGCTGATATAAGAGATCGGCAAGTTCGAGCGCTATGACGAAGGCTTCCCCGGATTTGACTAACTTTGTTGAGTCGACTGCATCACACTTTGCAAGAAATTGGGAGAGGTCACGCTGCACCGTCTCAGCCAAGTACTCATTTCGACGAGCCATCACGAGCATCTGTATGCCGAATTCGACATCGTCACCGATATTTGTCGCTCTCGATGGTCGCATGTCGCGCCACGCCGAAAGCCGCTCTTCTAAATGTCCAAAGAGGGCCGAGCCAGCTTTTTGGTCCCACACGTGGAGAAAAAGATCGTCTCGAGACTCGAACTTGGCGTATACCGAGCCGGTAGTGAGCCCTGCGACCTTCACGATTTCGCTCACGGTGGCAGCATCTATTCCCCGCCGTCCCACAACACGGGTTGTGGCACGACACAGGCGCTCCAATGTGTCTCGGCGTGGCACGGTGCGCTGACGCTTCATCATTGTTGGGGAGCAAGGAATCGAACCCTGAATAACAGATCCAGAATCTGCTGTGTTGCCAGTTACACCACTCCCCAAAGTGTTGCGTCGTTCATTGTAGCCA
>Ga0208048_1001512_pt1 | contig 11837 bp, 8 predicted proteins | sample Malawi_45m_30L_FD_184163 | JGI IMG/M metagenome (GOLD analysis project Ga0208048, IMG submission 184163) | Freshwater microbial communities from Lake Malawi, Central Region, Malawi to study Microbial Dark Matter (Phase II) - Malawi_45m_30L... | ecosystem: Environmental > Aquatic > Freshwater >...
CCTGTCCCATTGCATCCAAGGGCTTTCGTTTTCGAGGCATGACTGAGGCTACCGAATCCCCAAATCAAAACAAGCCAAATCTACCGATCTTTATAGTGATTTGGTGTTACTTGAGACCGGCCCCGGAACGCACGAAAAAACGCCCTGCGGCGTCGGAACCCCGATAACCTAGTGTGCTGACCGTTAGGTGCCTTGCTTTATAATCGCCAGTTTTTCGCGAGCCCTTTGGATCTTGGCCAGGATGTCGGCCCCTTTGGCGCGCCATTGGTAGGGCTTGGGATTGAGGTTGCGCTCTTGGAGATAGGCCATAATGGCGGCGGTCAGTTCCTTGACACTCTCGAAGCTTCCGTGCCGTACGACGTCCTCGGTCAAGTCTCGGAAAAATCGCTCCACCATGTTCATCCACGAGCTGCTCGTCGGGGTGAAGTGCAGATGGAAGCGCGGGTGCTTCTTGAGCCACCGCAAGACCTTGGGGTGTTTGTGCGTCGCGTAGTTGTCGATGATCAAATGCAGTTCCTGGCCAGCGGGGGTTTCGGCCTCGATATGCCTCAGGAACTTGAGCCATTCGGTGTGGGTGTGGCGGCTGGCGGTCTGGCTGATGATCTTGCCGTCCAGATACGACAGCGCGGTGAAGAGGGTCAGCGTCCCATGCCGGATGTAGTCGTGCGTCGCCGTGCAGACATGGCCTATCCCAAGGGGTAATCCAGGCTGGGTGCGCTCAAGCGCCTGGCACTGGCTTTTCTCGTCGCAGCAAAGAATCAGGGCCTTTTGCGGGGGATTGAGGTACAGGCCGACGATGTCCCAGGACTTCGCCTCGAAATTTGGGTCGCGTGACAACTTGAACGTCCGGCGCACGTGCGGCTTGATGTCATTGCGACTCCAGAGTGCCTGGACGTGACTCTTGGAGACGCCGGCGTGGCGCGCCATCGAACGGGTGCTCCACTGGGAGCGCGAACCCGGGGGCTTGGTCACTTCGGTGAGGACGCAATTGATCTTCGCGACGTCCAGTTTGATGGGCCGACCCGAACGAGGTGCGTCCTCGAGTCCTTTGAGCCCCTGCTGGCAGAAGCGTCGCCGCCATTTACCCACGGTTTGCTGCGGAACCTCCAGCGTTGCCGCAATCTCGTCGCTTGGATGGCCCTTGGCCGCCAGCAAGACGACTCGAGCCCGCAAAGCCCGTGATCGGCTGGACCCTGTCGCGCGCACCAAACCTTCGAGTTCGGATTACTGTAATTCCGTGAGTTGGATGGCCGATGCAACCCTGAAAATGGGTTCAGAATCGCTGCCGCCAGCTCAAATGTAAAGCACATAACGGCCAGCACACTAGGCGGGCCCGAAAAGACGCATCCAACTTCCACCTTCACTCCTCCCGGGCCCGAAACCAGCCACCGGTCCTCCCGGTGGCCGGGCGCGGCAGCCCCGCCTCAACCCAACGCCGTCCCAGCGGACCCAGCAGGAATGCCGGAAACCCCGATTCGCCGAGGCATCTCGGGCGACGCTCAAGTCGGGCGACCGATTCGTCCGACGCTTCCATGGCAGGGCCCGTTTCGACAGCCTCAAGCTGATCTGCTGGCTGGAGGCGGCTTCAACCCGGCCAACGGCAGGACCGTGAACCTGCGGGCTCTGTCCGGGGACCCCCGTTGATTTTTGCCGAGCCCGCGCTTGAAGGACGGGGGCCTCCCGTCCGATGGTGGGGTCATGTTCCACGGAATCGTCCTCGCCGTGACCTTGCTGCTGGTCCCGGTCGTCGCCCGCGCCGAGGCCCCCAAGGATGCCGACGAGCGGCTCGCGATCCTTTCGAAGCTCGTCGCCGACCCGCATCCCCGCGTCCGACTCGAAGCCCTCCGCGCGCTGGCCAGGATGCCGGCGGCCCGGTCGGCGGAACTGGCCCTGGGCGTACTGGAGCAGCCGATGGACCCAGTGCTGGACTACGCGCTGTGGCTGACGATCAACGAGCTGTCCGAGCCCTGGATCGCCGCGCTGGAATCCGGCGCCTGGAAGTCCGACGGCCGCGAGAGGCAACTGGCCTTCGCCCTCAAGGCCATCCGGCCCGAGCAGGCCAGCCGCGTGTTGGGACGGGTGATCCGGGAACGCAGGCTGCCCCGCGACGGGTCCGGCCCGTGGATCGAACTCGTCGGGCAGGCCGGCGGACCGAAGGAACTGGGCGCGCTGCTACAGCAGACGGTGGGCGGCGGCTTCGACGACGGCGCCACCGCACGGGCACTCGGAGCGCTGGGCGAGGCGGCACGGACGCGCAAGGTGAGACCGGAGGGCGATGCCCGGGGCATCCTGGGGTTGCTGCAATCGTCCAATGAATCCGTGCGCGCCGCCACCCTGCGACTCTCGGGCGACTGGAAGACCCCTCCCCCGGCCGACACCCTGGCCCGCCTGGCCGCCGACCCCTCCGAGGCCGTGCGTTCCACGGTCTTCGAGGTGCTCCGCCTCCAGGGGACCGCGAGCCTGCCCCTGATCCGGCGACTCGCCGAGGACCAGGATCCAGCCACCCGCCGCCGGGCCGCCCTGACCTGGGCGTCCCTCGACCTCGCCGGCGCCGGCCCGGCGCTGCTCGGCGCCGTGACGGCCCTGGACCAGGAGGGGACGGCGCAGGACTTCTGGCGGGCGCTCCTGCCCATCAAGGGCTCCGGCAAGCACCTGGCGCCCCTCCTTCCCGCCTCGGGCATCCCGCAGGTGGCGGCCCGGACCGGCATGCGGGTGGCCCGCGAGGGCGGCCGCAACGACATGGACCTGGTGCTGGCCCTGGCGAAGGGGTCCGGACTGTCTGCCGACACGCAGGCCTTCACCGGCCAGCTCATCCGCGAGTTGGCCGCCAAGGCGGCGGCCAGCGGTGATCCCCACCGCGGCGAACTGGTCTATCGCCGCTCGGACCTCGCCTGCACCACCTGCCACGCCATCGGCGGCGCCGGCGGCCGGGTCGGGCCCGACATGACCTCCATCGGCGCCAGCGCCCAGCCCGACTACCTCGTCGAGTCGCTCCTGATGCCCAACGCCAAGATCAAGGAGGGCTACCACGGCGTGGTCGTGGAGACCAAGGATGGCCAGAGCGTCTCCGGCACGGTGGTGCGCGAATCGGGCAACGAGCTGGTGCTTCGGGGCACCGCCAACCAGGAGATCGCCATCGCCAAGTCAAACATCGAGTCGCGCAACCAGGCCACGGCGTCGCTCATGCCGGCCGGTCTGCTGGATCCCCTGGACGAGACCGAGCAGCTCGACCTCGTGGCCTTCCTGTCGAGGCTCGGCAAACCCGGCGACTTCGACGCCAGCAAGGGCGGCGTAGCCCGAAGATGGCGCCTCTCTAACGTCGTCCACACCGACCAGCAGAACGGGCAGGCCGACTGGATGTGGAAGAAGCCGCTGGATGACAAGCGCTGGACCGAGGTGCTCTCGCGGGTCAATGGCGACCTGACCCGGACCCTGATGGAGACCGCCACCAAGGCGAACACGTGGTCGTCGAAGATCGCCGTGCTGGCCGTGACCGAGGTCCAGCTGAGCCAACCGGCCAGCGTCCGCTTCCAGCTCACCGCCACCAAGGGCACCGAACTGTGGGTGGACGGGGCCAAGGTGGACGGCCCGGTATCCCTCGCGGCCGGCACGCATCGCGTGCTCGTCCGGATCGACCCGAACCACATCCCGGACAAGATCCGCCTCGAGACCCGGGATGCGGCCTTCGTGCTGAACTGAGGCGCGACCGACGGTGCCTCTCCGCCCTGCCCGGGGGCTCAGTCGCGGTGACCGGCCCGGTGCCTGAAGTCCTTCACCGCCTCCACGATGGCGCGGTCGTCCTCCCCCCGGTCCCGGACCAGTTCAAGGAAGCCTGGAAGATTCATGCCCATGCGCCTCAGGAAGGGGCGGTCGCCGCCGCAGCCGTACATCAGGTCGGAGGGCATCTCGCCGCGCAGCTTGAGGCGGGCCTTCACGATCAGGCGAGGCAACCAAGGGATGCCGTCCACGGCCTCGCCCTTGGGCGGCAGTTCCGACATGGGGACGATCTTCCCGCTCCACTGGCCGCCCTGGACCCGGAGGAACCAGTCACGCCGGATCCGCTGGACCTCCAGAGCGGTCTCGAAATCAGGCTCCCCGGCTTCCACCGCATCCTCGATGAAGTCGTAAAGCTCCTGCACCGAGCATCCGCTGTCGCGCAGGAAGGCCGTGTCGGCCGCGTCGCACAGGGTCGCCGGCGAGCATCGGCCGGACCGGTAGACGGCCATGGCCCGGTCGTACACGGCGCTGAAACGGCCGTCCCAGCCCGGGTCGTCAGCCCCGCCGGCGAGGACTTGCCGTGCCGATTCCGCCTGGTCGGCCGGCACCTTGACCTGGATGCCGCCGGTCACCATCGAGTAGCCCTCGATGCTCAGGGCGGCATCCAGGCCGTGGACGAAGGGGGTGAACCCCGCCGACTCGAGCCGGGCGGCCAGGAGATCGGCCTCGGCCGGGGCGAACACGCGGGACAGGGTGACCAGTTCCATGGGAGGAACCTCCGGAGGGCGGCAGGCGATGTCAATCGGGCAGCCCCCGATGTCCCGGGCGGGAACCCCGGGCGGTCACCGGAAGGGGCCACGTCCCGGATAGCCGGTCGTGTTGGTGAGCGGTTCCAGGCGCCGCGGCTTCCAGAGCAGGCCGTTCTTGGCGAGGTTGCTGGAGACCGTGTTGAGGTTGCCGAGGGTCGACGACAACTCCGCCTGCAGCCTCGGGTCCTTGAGCAGCGCCCCGACCGCCCCGCGGCCGGCCTGTAGGTCGGTGGCGATGTCCTTGAAGGCCAGCGAGGCGTCCCGGAATCCCCCGAGCGCCTCCCGGAGGCCCGCCTCGTTGGTGGCGACCAGCGTGTCGGCCCGGACCAGCAGACCGTCGGCCCGGGCGGCCAGCGCCCCGACCTGGGCCGTCAGCGGCGTCAATGTGGCCGAGAAGGCCTTCAGGTTGCTGACGGTCGCCGAGACGGCCGGCTTCTCGGAGGACACCAACGATTCCACCTCGCCCAACGTCCGGTCCAGGCGCTCGGAGGTCCGCCGGAGATTGGCCAGCGTGTTGGTCACGTCCTTGAGGGTGGAGGCCGAGAGGATCATCCGGTCGACCCGGTCCACCACCTGGTCCAACCGGGTCATCAGGCCCACCGCGCTGCGGGCTGCCTCCTGGAGGTTGAAGGGATCCACGGCCGTCACTTGGGCCCCGTCCTCAAGGGGCGGTGCGGCGTTGCCGGTCGGGATGATCGCCACGTACTGGTCGCCCAGGAAGCCGCTCTGCTCGATCTCGAACCGCGCATCGCCGAAGATGGTCACGGGTTTCTCGATGCGGCAGCGAATCAGCACCCGGCGGCCGTCGGCTGACAGGGAGATCGACTCGACCGAGCCGATGCGCACGCCCGACAGGTTGACCGGGGCCCCGACGACGAGACCCCCGACATTGCCGGCCGACACCAGCACCGTGCGCCCGGAACTCCAGAGGGACGCCCCCTTGCTGAAACGCAGCAGCAGGCCACCGATCAGCAACAGCCCCACGAGGACAAACAGGCCCACCTGAGCCACCGGGGTTTTTCGTTCCATGGACTCGTTCATTCGGGTTTTTGAGGCGTGGAGATGCCGTTGACGAAGCGGTGGATCACCGGATCGGACGACCCGAGGATGTCCGAAGTGGGACCCTCCGAATAGATCCTTCCCTCGTGAAGCATCAGGATCCGGTTGCTGATGGTGCGGGCGCTCTTCATGTCGTGGGTCACGGCGATGCTGGTGACGTGGAGGGTTTCCCAGACGCGCCGGATGAGCCGGTCGATGTTGTCGGCGGCGATGGGGTCGAGGCCGGTGGTGGGCTCGTCATAGAGCACGATCTCAGGCCGGTACACGATGGCCCGGGCCAGACCCACCCGCTTGCGCATGCCCCCGGACAGCTCGCTGGGCATTTTGCGGCCGATCCCGGGCAATTCAACCACGTCAAGGGCCTCGCCGATCCTGCGACGGATCTCGGCCTCCGGTTCAACCCCTTCACGTCGGAGGACAAAGCCGACATTCTCATCGACGGTCAGCGAATCAAAGAGCGCCGCCATCTGGAAGAGCATGCCGAACTTGCGTCGCACCCGGAGCAGTCTCCTCTCATCCATCCGGGCGAGATCCTCGCCGTCCACACGCACGATGCCGGAATCGGGCTGCAGGAGACCGATGAGGTGCTTGAGTAGGATGCTCTTGCCCCCGCCGCTGCGGCCGATGATGACGACGGCCTCTCCCCGGCGGATGTCCAGGGACACCCCGCGCAGGACCTGCTGGCTGCCGAAGCTCTTGGTGACGTCGCGGACCTCGATCATGGGCGTTCCTCAGCCATTGAACATCCGCGCGAGGAACAGGGTCAGGAAGAAGTTGACGACGAGGATGCTGATGCTTGCCGCCACCACGGCATCGGTGGTGGCCCGCCCAACCCCCTCGGCCCCGCCCTGGCAGGTAAGACCCTTGTGACAACCGACCACCGCGATGATCGCCGCGAACACGAACGATTTGATCAGGCCGGTCATCACGTCGGGCGGATCGGTGTAACGCTCCATGTTCGCCTGGTAGTACGCGCTGTCGATGCCCAGCAGGTGGACCCCCACCAGCTTGCTGGAAAAGATACCCACCACCACCGACTCGGCGGTCAGCAGTGGTGCCGAGGCCAGCAGCGCCAGGAACCTTGGCACCACCAGGGTGTCCACGGGGTGGGCCGCCAGGGCCCTCAAGGCATCGATTTGCTCGGTGACCTTCATGGTGCCCAACTCGGCAGTCATCGAGGCCCCCACCCGGGCTGTGAGCATCAGCGCCGCGAGCACCGGTCCCAGCTCGCTGCTCATGCCGATGCTGACGACCGCGCCCGTGGCGGTGTCCATCTTGACCTTGTGGAACTGCAGGTAGGTCTGGGCGCACAGCACCATGCCGGTGGCCGCGCCGGTGGTGATGACCACGCTCTGGCTCTTGACCCCGATGAAGTGGAGCTGGGCCAAGAAGTCCTTCCAGGCGGGCCGCTTGTGCCGGAACGAACGGGCGGTCTCGGCCAGCAGCATCGACACCTCGCCGAGCTGCAGCACGAAGGATCGGAATCGCTGTTGTACGAGTTGGACCGGCACGATGGGTTCGAGTTCGGGAAGGCTACCCCGGGCTCCGGGCCAAGCAACCCTCCGCAGAGGCTCGGCAGAGGCTACCACATCCCCCACCAAGGCCCCACGTAGGCCGTGGACCGACCCCGGAGGCCTCGAGGGGGCAAACCAAGGGCCACTCCAAGGCGTTCCCCCGGGGGGAGCGGGCCATCTCGGGCCCGGCCCGGATCTCAGGAACTCAGCGCCCCCTCGGCGGCTTGGTCGCGCTGCTTGAAGACCAGCTTGTCCTGGTCGGCGGTGACCGTGACCGGTTCGCCGTCGATCAGCGTGCCGCGCAGGATCTCCTCGGCCAGGGGGTCCTCGAGATGCTTCTCGATCGCCCGCCGCATCGGCCGGGCGCCGTATTGCGGGTCGAAGCCATTCTCGATGAGGAACTCCCGGGCCTTGTCGTCGAGGACCACGGTGACGTTCTTCCGGCGGATCCGCTCGAGCACCTTGGCCACCTCGAGGTCGAGGATGGTGTTGAGTTCGGGTTTCCCGAGCGAGCGGAAGACCACGATGTCGTCGAGGCGGTTGAGAAACTCGGGCCGGAAGAACTTCTTGGCCTCGTCGAGTACCCGGGCGCGCATGGCCTCGTAGCTGGCGTCGTCGGAGGCCTTGGCGAAGCCCATGCTGCCCTGCTTGCGAAGGGCCTCAGAGCCGACGTTCGAGGTGAGCAGCACGATGGTGTTGCGAAAATCCACCACGCGGCCCAGCGAGTCCGTCAGCTTGCCCTCCTCGAGGATCTGCAGGAGCATGTTGGTGACGTCGGGGTGGGCCTTCTCGATCTCGTCGAAGAGCACCACCGAGTAGGGCTGGCGGCGCACCTTCTCGGTGAGCTGGCCGCCCTCCTCGTACCCGATGTAGCCCGGGGGCGAACCCACCAGCCGGCTCACGGTGAACTTCTCCATGTACTCGGACATGTCGAGCTGGATGAGCGCCTGGTTGCTTCCGAACATCTGCTCGGCCAACGTGCGGGCAAGCAGCGTCTTGCCCACGCCGGTGGGCCCGAGCAGCGCGAAGCAGCCGATCGGTCGCTTGGGGTCCTTGAGGTCGGTGCGCGCCCGACGCAGCGCCTTGGCCAGCGCCGAGACGGCGTCCTTCTGGCCGACCACGATCTTGGCAAGCTCGTCCTCGATCGACAGCAGCTTCTGCATGTCAGTCTGGCCCATGCGCTTGAGGGGGATGCCGGTCCACTTGGCCACGACCTGGAGGATGTCGTCCTCGGAGACGACCACCCGCTTCTCGTCCTTGGCGCTCTTCCAGTCGGCCAGGGTCTTCTCGAGGCGTTCCTTGGCCGATTTCTCCTGGTCGCGAAGCTGGGCCGCCCCCTCGAAATCTTGGTCCTTGATGGACTGCTCCTTCTTCTGGCGGAGGGTCTCGATCTCGGCCTCGATGTCCTTGACGTTGGGCGGCCGCTGCATGGCGCCGATCCGGGCCTTGGAGCCCGCCTCGTCGAGCACGTCGATCGCCTTGTCGGGCAGGAACCTGGCCGTGATGTAGCGGTCGGAGAGCTTCACGCAGGCCTCGACCGCGTCGGCGGTGAACTCGGCCTTGTGGTGCTCCTCGTACTTGGACTTGAGTCCGGTGAGGATGGCGATGGCGTCGTCGACCGACGGTGGCTCGACCTTCACGGTCTGGAAGCGCCGCTCGAGCGCCGAGTCCTTCTCAATGTACTTGCGGTACTCGGACAGCGTCGTGGCCCCGACGATCTGCAGTTCGCCGCGGCTCAGGGCCGGCTTGAAGATGTTCGAGGCGTCCATCGTGCCCTCGGCCGAGCCGGCGCCCACGATGGTGTGCAGCTCGTCGATGAACAGGATCACGTTCTTGGCCTTCTTGATCTCGTCCATCACGGCCTTGATGCGCTCCTCGAACTGGCCGCGGTACTTGGTGCCCGCCACCATGAGCGCCAGGTCGAGGGTGACCACGCGCTTCGCGGCGAGCAGCTCGGGCACGTTGCCCTTGGCGATCTCCTGGGCCAGGCCCTCGACGATGGCCGTCTTGCCGACGCCCGCCTCGCCGAGCAGCACCGGGTTGTTCTTGGTGCGGCGGCAGAGGATCTGGATCACCCGCTCGATCTCGTTGCTCCGGCCGATGACCGGGTCCATGTCGCCCTTGCGGGCGATCTCGGTGAGGTCGCGACCGAAGGCCCGGAGCGCCGGGGTCTTCTGGTCCTTGCCCTTCTCGCCCTTGCCCGGGGTCTTGCCGGCCTCGACCGTCTCGGACGACGGCTCCTTCTCGCCGCCCTCCTCCTCGCCGGACTGGAACTGGGGATCCAGTTCCCGCAGGATCTCCTGACGGCATTGCTCGATGTCGACCTCGAGGTTGCGCAGGACCTTGGCCGCCACGCCGTCGCCCTCGCGCAGCAGACCGAGCAGGATGTGCTCGGTGCCCACGTAGGTGTGGTTCAGCGCCTTGGCCTCCTTGGCGGCCAGGGCGAGCACCTTCTTGACCCGGGGCGTGTACGGGATGTTGCCGCCCGGCTTGGCCTCCCCGCCGCTGCGGACCTCCTTCTCGACCTCCTGACGGACCGTGTCGAGATCAAGCCCCATCTTCTGGAGGACATTGACCGCGACGCCCTGCCCCAGCTTGATGAGCCCCAGCAGCAGGTGCTCGGTGCCGACGAAGTTGTGGTTGAAGCGATCAGCCTCCTTGCGCGCCAGGGCCAGGACCTGCTGGGCGCGGGGGGTGAAGTTGTTGAGGGATTCTTCGCTCATGATCTCGGGATTGTCGGCACGTACGCACACCGACCTACGCCAATCTGGCCACGGGAGGTCCATCCGTCAAAAGTTCTTGAGAGCCTGTCTGAGGCCGGCAAGACCTCCCGGATACCGGTGCATCGGCAGTTCCTAGCGTGTTCTCAAGCCCTCGGATGCGCCGCGGCGTAGACGGCCTTGAGGCGCTCGACCGTGACGTGGGTGTACACCTCGGTAGTCTGGAGGTTCTTGTGGCCGAGCAGTTCCTGCACGGAGCGCAGGTCGGCCCCATCCTCGAGCAGATGGGTCGCGAAGCTGTGCCGCAGCTTGTGGGGGGTCAGGCCCGGGTCCAACCCGGCAATGGCTAGGTACCGTTTCAGGCGGCGCTGGACGAGAGACGGCCTCAACGGGCCCGATGCGGCCCCGAGGAACGCCGGCTCCGAGGGGGCCCGATCCGCCCGTGCCGCCCTCCAGTAGGCCTCGAGGGCCGACCAGGCCGGCCGGCCGAACGGGATCACCCGCTCCTTGCGACCCTTGCCGACCACACGAAGGGTGAGGGTCGCTGGATCGACCTGGTCGACCCGGAGGGCGCACACCTCGCCCACGCGCAGGCCGGCCGAGTAGATCAGCTCGAGCACGGCGGCATCCCGGAGCCACTCGACGGGATCGGGCTGCCGATCCTCCGGGGAGGACGCCCTGGCGCGCCGCCATTCCTCGAGGGGCGCCCCCAGCAGCCGTTGCATGTCCCCGACCGGCAGAAACCTCGGGAGGCGACGTTCCTCCTTCGGCACCCGGAGCCCGCGGACCGGCTGTCCGGACACCCGTTTCCGGAGCAGGAGATGCCGGTAGAAGGTCCTCAGGGCGCTCAGGCGAAGACGCACCGAGGCCCGGCCCACCCCCCGGCGTCCCAGCCATCGCAGGTAGCGGCGAAACTCCTCGCGGCCGAGCCGCGTCCAGTCCGGCGCACCGCCCCCGGACTGCCCCCGGTGCCAGCCGATGAATTCCACGAGCGCCTGCCGGTAGTTGCGGACCGTGTGGTCGGAGGCGACCCGGACGGCGGCCAGATCGGACAGGAATTCCGAGGACCAATCATCCAGTGCAGCGGACTCGGACACGGTCCGGACGGTACGCCGGGGACGCCTCGCGCTGGAACGCGAAAAAAATGGGTCCGCTCAGGACTGCCGCGACAAGGCGGCGACCCCCGCGACGGCGACCGCGCCGCCCAGGAGGGACAGGCGGGTGGGCCGCTCCCCCTCCAGCCACCAGGCCAGCGGGATCACGGCCAAAGGCACCATGGCCACCACCGGCAACACCTCGGAGACCGGATGCCGCGCCAGCGCCCACTGGTAGCAGACCACCCCCAGGGTGGGGCCGGCCAGGGCGTTGGCCAGCAGCCATCCACCGCCCTCGGCGAGGGCCGGACGCAGGGGGACCGGCCCCGATCGCATCCGGGCCCCGACGAACCACAGCGCGCCGAACACCAGGCCGGCCGCCGCCCGCTGGAGGGTGACCGTCATGGGATGGGCCTCCTGCCCCGCCAACCTCGCCAATTCGAAGCCGTGACGGCTGAGCACCGCGCCGCCGGATTGACCCAAGGCCGCCAGGAACCCGAAGACGATGCCCGATCTCCACCCGGGTCCGGCCCACTCGATCCCGCGCCGGGGCACCAGGGCCAGCGATACGCCGGCGAGGATGGTGGCACCGGCCGCCACCTGCGATCCTCCCGGGGCCTGTCCCCGCCACGCCCACTCGAGCAGGGCCCCGATCGGCGCGGCCAGGCACTGCGTCATCAACGAGGTCAGACGGGAGCCCAGCCTCGGCAGGGCCAGGAAGACCCCGGCATCCCCGAGGCCGTAGCCCACGATGCCACTCCACAGGAACCAGCCCAGCGAGGGCCCCGAGAAGCCCGAGCCGAGCGCGGCGACCAGGGCCACGAGCAGCCCGACGGCCAGGACCTGGCGGAAGAAATTCGCCGTCGCCGGGCCGAAGACGCCCACCGAGCGCCGCGCGCTCACGGACGAGGCGGCGAAGAGCGC